>Ga0256405_10012684_pt1 | contig 10376 bp, 4 predicted proteins | sample RumenRJG_02DNA_FD_189096 | JGI IMG/M metagenome (GOLD analysis project Ga0256405, IMG submission 189096) | Bovine rumen microbial communities from Lethbridge, Alberta, Canada - RJG_02 | ecosystem: Host-associated > Mammals > Digestive system > Stomach > Rumen | place: Canada: Alberta | collected... | reverse complement strand
CGATTTCACCATAACTCCCCAGATGCTCAGCATATGGAGTTCCTGCGGTAGATGGGAGACCGAGCCAGGCGAATTCAAGATATTCGTCGGCTCGTCTTCCGCCGACAAGGACCTGATTGCTCTTCACCTTACAGTTAAATAAACTCTTTCGATACATGAATACATTGACAATTATTCTTTCTGTCATGCTGGGTGGCATTCTCGGCAACTCGGTCGATGCTAACTACGAAGGCCGCATTTCGCAGTTCATCAACAGTCCGGAGAGTCCGGCAATTCAACTCTATGCCCCGGGGAAAGCCACTTCGGGTGGCTGGAAAGGGGAGCATGCTGGCAAGTGGCTCTATGCTGCCTCTCATGCATATTCAAGAACCAGGGATCCGAAACTTCTTTCGAACATTCTCTCCGTGGCTGACTTCCTTGTCAGCCAGCAGCAGGATAACGGCTACATCGGCTGCTACAAAGATGATAGGCGCTTCTACCATATTCCTGAGAATGGAGCCTACTGCCTGGAGTGGGATTTGTGGAATTTCAGTTACCTGATGCAGGGCTTCGCTGAATTGTACAAGGTGACGGGTAAGCAGAAGTACATAGACGCTGCCAACAAGATGATGAACCTCATGTACGATACATTCATCGTCAAAGGGCGCAGCATCGCCAACTGCGGAGAGCACGCTGGCTTGGTGGGCGTCGGCTCAATCTATCCGCTCTGCGACTTGTACGAGGTGAGTCCTTCGTCCAAGTGCAAGGAGCTCATCGAGAGGTGCGTTACCGAGATTGATGATACCCCGGGAATGGATCTGATTGGCAAGGCTGCCGCTGGGCTTGACCTTAAATTCGTCTCTGACGGGAAGATCTACGAGATGCTGCGCACGCTGGTGGGAATCGCTAAGGCTTACGAGCTGTTCGGCGAAAAGCGTTTGCTGGAAGGATGCTTGGGCGCATGGAAGGAAATCAGCGCCTATCACCTTACCCCTCTTGGAGGTCCTTGGGGTGGCATTAATATCAGCCCGGAGGTGTTCAACAGCAAATGTGCCTTCCAGCCTTATCAGATTTCGGAGACCTGTGAGGTGATGGACTGGATGCATTTCAATCAGGAACTATTGAAGATTACGGGCGAGGCTCGTTTCGCTAACGCTATAGAGAAGACGGCTTACAATTCACTCATCGCTGCCCAGGCAGAGGATGGAAACCGCTGGATCTACTATCTGAAGACCGACGGTTCCTACTGGACCGGTGACCAGTGGAGCTGCTGCTGGTCTAGTGGGATGATTGCCTTGGAAAGCCTCTGCGACATGATTTACTCGGTGAAAGGGAAGACCATTTATGCGAACGTGATAACTCCTTCGTCGGCTGTCTTGAAAGTGAGCGGGAAGGAGGTGAGAATCTCTCAGTCCGGTGAATATATCTACGACGGCAAGGCTTCTTACAAGATTGACGACGATGCGTCGTTCGCGTTTGCCGTAGCTATCCCTGACTGGGCAAAGTCTTACAAGGTGACCGTGAACGATTGCGATGTGAAAGTCTCTGAAATCAATGGCGGCTACGTCTCAGTCAGCCGTAAGTGGAAGGCTGGGGATGTTCTGAACGTGGAATTCCCTTGCGAGACTCGCCAAGTAGAGAATATATGGCAGTTCAGGGATGATCCGAAGTACCAGCTCCAGATTCGTCCTCGCAAGGAGCATTACGTCTGCTTCGCAAAGGGCCCTCTGGTGTATGCGTGCGAGCATGAGGACAAGATAGATAAGCAGAATCAGCTTCAGGCGACTCGTTCCGAGCTTGATTCCGTGAATATCCAGGACACGGAATTCACCATTGCCGGGCAGACTTTCCGCCCAATCCTCGAAATGCGCCCGTACTCCACCAAGACCGGCAACCGCACCATCTGGATCCACGTCTCCGACGAATAAGCTTTTTGCTTGCTGAATACGAGAAGCGCCGAGCTATGGTCATCCACAGCCCGGCGCCTCTTCAATTTGTCCTGTCCGTGCAGGAAACTAGTTGATTTCGATTGTCACCTTGTCGCTAACGCTGACAGTGCCGAGAGAGAGGCTGAGGATGCCTTCGGAGTAGTTCCAGTTTTCTGCTTTCCTGCCGTTCACGGCTACTACAGAAGGCTTGGCGTCGCTTTGCACCTCCAATGCATAAGTCCTGGTTTGCGACATGCCTTTGAAACTGCCTTGCACGGGGTTCAGCGTTATGGTAGTCTTGCCGCCGTCCTGCCTGCATTCGAACAGAGTTGAGCTGAGAGAGCCGTTTTCATATTCATAACTCTCGCCATCGTCGTCCAGGAGAGTGCAGGAAGTGTTGCCGGAAGGATATATTCGTAAAGTCAGATTCTCGAATGGCTTGGCTCCAAGGTGGGATATTCCTTCGGCAGGCGAGTCGAAGCAGCCTCCGAGAGTTGGAATTATGGCACCGGAGCGCACGAAGAGCAGCCCTGCGCGGCCTTCCGGCACTGTCTTCTTGAAAGTTTCGCCCTTGCTTGAAATCTTCTCGCCGGACCAAGCATCGAACCAAGTGCCGGCAGGGAGATAAATCTCGTCCGTGAATATCCCGACGCAGAAGCTGTCTCCGAACATGTACTGGTACGTCATGTCGTCGCAATTGCGGTCGTCCGGGAAGATCAGAGGCATGGAGCGCACTATCGGCATGCCATTCTGGGTAGCTTCCAATGCCATTGAATATATGTACGGAGCCAAGGAATATCTCAGCTTCACGTAGTACCGGTACATGTCCTGCTCCGGCTTGTCGTAGAAGAACGGCTGCATCATGGAGAACCAGCTGTTTATCTGCACCCAAGGCAGGAAAAGCCCGAAATGCAGGCTCTGCATCTCTAACTCGCGGGGTACGCTCATCACGTCGCAGGATGTGTTCAGGTATCCGCTCATGCCAAGGTTCAGCTGGTCGTAGAGAGCCGTCTTGCCACCGCCGTTGTCGCCGCTGGTGGATGCCGTCCAGTGTTGTGTGCCGGCCCAGCCGCCGCAGTAATGGTGCCATGTGCGCTTCCCGTTGTATTTGCGCCCAAGTTCACGCATCTGTTTCGGCAGCAGCACCTGGTTCAGATTGTGCATCTCCTTGTCCGTGCGACCGTTGTAGTATTTCATGTTAGGATGATTGTCGATTGTCCTGGCAGGATCCAGCTTGAATCCTTCTACCCCTTGATCCATGAATCTGGTCAGGTGGTTCATCCAGTGTTCCTTGCCGGAAGTGTCCCGGCCCTCGCGCAAAGCCACATCGTCATCCTCGGTGATGCTCAAGTCATAATCCTCGCAAAGCCAGAGGCCAAGGTGGAAGCCCATCGAGCGCAGCTTGCCGATGAACAGGCGGTTGTGCAGCTTCTTAGGATGCTCGTCGTGCGACCAGTAAGGTTCCGGCGAGAATTTGTCGAAATTCCAGTTTTTCTCCGTAGAGAAATCGTAGCGTTTCTCCATCCATTGAGGCTCAAGCCAGAATACATCGCAAGGCACGTCGGCCTGCCTGAACATGACGGCATCGCGCAGTATGTTCCATTGGTCTTCAAGCATGTTAGGCCCGAAGCAAAGCCCGTAGGCCCATTTTGGCAGGACATAGCTACGCCCCGTCAGCAGAGTATATTCATTCAAGATGGCAGGCATGTCCTTGCCTATGAATATATAGAAGTCGGCTTCCTTCGCCAGGTCCAGGATGTTGAACCTTGACTTGGAAGTGCACCCAATGTCGAAGAAGCTCTTGGAAGTAAGGTTGTCGTAAACGCCCCATCCGCGGGAACTCATCATGAACGGCATGGGGATTTCCGTGTGCTGGTATGTAGTCCACATGCGAAGGAATTCCCCACGATGCTGTATGTGATCCCTGCTGGTGCTTCCTCCGCCGTAGAATCGCTCTCCGTCCTCGATGCTCATGCTCAGGGTTCCCACAGATGCGTCCCCCGGCACCTCACGCTTGTCCACCTTTGCGAATTTTCCGTTATCGTCCCCGATTATGCCGCCATCGTTCGCCACGACATGCAGGTCCTCGTATTTCTTGTTCGCATATTCCCTCATCTCGGAAGAAAGCTTGCTGGCATTTCCTGAATATGATATATTCCTAATCACGACATTTCCCGATGCGTCCTTCACTGCCATGATGCCGCTCTTTTTGTCTATGCTTAATGAATATCCCGCCGTCGCCAGCGTCCAGCGCCCTCCGCTCGTCCTGACATCGGCCTTGACAGGCTCCCAGTCGGTCTTGACGATGCCGTAGCGCTCCATCAGCGATTCAGTGAAATTCCCGTCCTGCGAGATTCGAATGCGCAAAATGTTCTCAGAGCACGGCTGCACCTGCATGCTCATGCCCCCGGCTTTTAATGAATATGTCTTGTTGTCATTTTGTGCCATGCCTTCTGTGGCGGCTGTTCCGAGAATGGAACTGGTAAGCAATGCTGCGATTGCGAGAAGTCGTCTTATGATCATGCGGTCTTGTTTTCTTTCTGCAAAAATACTAAAAATAAGCCCAAAGCCCAAGTTATAAAATGTTGAAACATGCCTCTAAATGACACAGAATCCATAATCTGTGCAGTATTAAACATCATCGTAAAAGAAGAAAGAGGACGGCCTCGATTGGAAGCTGTCCCCTTCTCTTATTCACAGACGATCGGCATTACTGCTTCTCGAAGAATGCTCCACCAGACTCGCTCCAAGTCCACATGTTGTTGTAGTTGAGCTGATATATGGTGGTATACGACCCTTCGGCATAGCCCTTCTTCACGACTGAGAATCCGCAGAAGTAGCGGCCTGAAACGATTTGACGGTCTTCTCCCGATCCCATCGTGATCTTTGGCGCAGAGAAGGCATCGGTCAGATCCCAGCCTATCCAGCAGTAGTTGCAGTTTTCCGGACCGAATGTCTGAGGAGCGAAGTAGCCGGTTCCGTAGGTTGCGCTGTTCGTCATCTCTGGAATGATGGCCACCTCGCCTCCAGTGACTGTCTGGAAGTCCAGAGACAGGTAGGTGTAGACCTTCACGCCTTCGTCTGTCACGACCAGCGATGCAGGGCATTTTGCCTCAAGGTACATTCCGACGATGTCGAGGTTGTGCGGATGTCCGTTCAAGTCGGCTCCATCGGCGACTTCGATTTTCAAGGTCGTGGCGTGCCTTCTGGTGCCAAGCTGCTTAGTGTTGCTCAGGCCCTTGAAAGCGTTGCTGTAGAGGATGTAGTCTCCCGCTATGTCCTTGGCATCCACCTGCTGGATTGTAATTGCAGACCCGGTGGAAAGTGTGAGCGTGGCGCGGCGAGGCTTTCCGGTAGTGTTGGCCTTCCACCTAGCGATTCCGTCGCTGTAGGTGAGCCAGCCACCGTCCCCGGCGGATTTGCCGTTGTCGGATGCCGCTCCGAAGAGCCCGCGATACCCAGCCTCATCGCTCTTCCAGAAAGAGAGCGTCTCCGGTTCGGTCGGAACGCGAAGCGTGACTTTCACGTTGCAAATTGCCTTCGTCCCATCCGCAAGGGAAGCCGTGATCACGGCTTCTCCTATGGATACAGGGGCGACGTTGCCATTGTCGTCGACAGTGGCAACTGAAGGGGCTGAGCTTTTCCAGCTCACTTCAGGGAATGTCACATTGTAAGGCTCCACGGTCGCCACTAGCTGGATTCCACCTTCGTTCTCATAGAGAGTGACGTCAGTTTCGTTCAAGGTGAGCGATGAAGCAGCTACGTTCGATACCGTGACGCTGCACGTAGAGGAAATCCCTCCTTCCAGAGTGGCGGTGATGGTTGCCGTGCCGGCTGCGATGCCGGACACATAGCCGCCTTTGACGGTAGCGACGCTTTCGTTCGAAGAAGTCCACGTCGGGGTGGCGGTTGATCCGTTAGGAGTGAATTTCGGAGTAAGAGTGGCTGTCTGTCCGACGTAGATCTGGACAGATGACGGATCCAGAGATATGCCTGAAGGAAGAGAATCATCGTCCTTGCAGGAAGTGAACGAGATTGCGCCAAAGATGGCGGCAAACGCGAATAATCTGTTTATTTTCATGATTCTTTCGTCTTATGGATTAGTTCCAATATGGGTTGCCTTGACGTTCCCTCTGAGGAATTTCCCATGTCCATCCCTGGGCTTCCACGCCCTTGGTGGACCAGTGGTTGGCTCCGCGGCTGAACTGAGAACCCCAGCGCTTCTGGTTGAAGAATGCGAAATCACCTTCGCCCCACATTTCTATTCTCCACTGCAGCTTCACGAAGTCTAGCATGGAGCCCTTCTTGCAGGATGCCACGGTCATCGCGCTTTCTCCAGGAAGGGTGCGGGCTGCAAGAAGTTTGTTCAGCAGGGCCTCGGCTTGCGATTCCTGATTGCTCATCGTGTAGGCCTCCGCAGCCATGAGCAGTACTGCAGAAGTACGGAACACGGCCTCATCGGACTTCGTCACGTTGTTGGTGTGAGGAGCGTAGGTATCTCCCAGGTCACGTCCTTCCGTGGCAGCGAACTTCATTGAGGTGTAGGCCGGCATCGTGTAGTTGTACCAGGTGGTGTCACCACTGGATGTCCCGTAAATCCAATAGTCAGAATATGCCTGCTTTGTGATTATGGCTTTGCGCACATCGGAGTCGGAGAGTGCGTCCACGATGTCCTTGTCTACCTGGCAGAATCCGGATTCAGCGTTCTTCAGGTTGTTCAGCCCCCTCAGTGTCCAGCACTGGTTCGATCCGCCGATGGTCGTGAAGAGAGCCTCCGGGTTTTTGCTGATGTTGTAGAATGCGTTGTTCTCGGCATTGAAAGATCCGCCGCTGAAGCTCCTCTTTCCATTCCCTCTGTCCACGGTCGCCGTAACGTCAGCAACCTTGCTTGCGAGCATTCCGTAGTCTTCTGCCTTTATCAGATTCGGGTATTTGGAATTGATGTCATTGTAGGCATCGATTACGGTCGCGTAATCCTTCCTGTCAAGGGCTACCATGGCACGAATGTACTGAGCGACTCCACAATCGATGTCGTAAGTGTCGGCAGCTTCCGAAGTGCCGGTCGTGTAGCCCTGGTTGCCAACCTGGTGGAAGAGCGAAATGGCCTCGTCGAGCATGTCTGCGATGTATTTCCATGTGTCAGCCACCGATGACGGGGCTACAGGGGTGTTGTAGGCATACTTGTCGTAGAGCGGCATTCCTTGTGCTGTCGTCGAGGCAGGGTCTTTCAGATCCGTGTAGCGTTCCATCAGACGGGCATACCCATATGCCTTTGATGTGAGGGCCTGGGCGCGGGCGTTCTTCATCTGCAGGGTGCCTGCCTCGCAGGCTTCCTTCGTCAGGAAGTCAAGCGCCTTCTGGGCGGAAGATATCTTGTAGACGGCAGCCAGGTAGTAGCCGTAGTTGTTGACATCCTGTATGGTAGTCCAGTACAGGTTGTCCGCTTTGTTCTGGTACCAGGTGCTGAATGCTCCCGGGTTGGCCTTCGTCCCTTCGACGATGTCACCGGATTCCATCACCATTCTGAAGTCTTTGTAGAACTCGTATCCTCCGGAATTCGAGTATCCTCCGTTGAGGGATGCGTCATAGACGCGCATGTACCCGTTCAGCCCGCCGACGAGTCCAGTGAGGACTTGCTCCTGAGTCTTTTCATCGGACTGCATGAATTCCATCATCTGTTCATCGGTGATCTTGTTCGGGTTTTTTACCTCGAGCTCGCCTGCGCATGAAGCCAGCGCTAGGCTGCAAAGACCAACTGCAATAATATTTAATGATTTCATGTTTCTCTATTAATTAAAAATCAAGGTTGATGCCGAAAGTAAATGTCTGCATTTGCGGATATACGAAGGTGTCGATTTCCTTGCCTCCGATGATCGAGAGGGTTGGGTCAACTCCCTGGGCCTGCGAGAAGAGCAGGACGTTGTCGGCAGAAGCGAACACGCGAAGCGCATCTATGTTCACCTTCCTGGTGATTGACTTAGGGAAAGTGTAGCCGATGGTGATGTTCTTCAGACGGAAGTATGACGCATCGAACAGGACCATGTCAGTAAAGTCATGGCTACCGGTCGTTCCGACGTAAGCACCGTCCAGCTTGAGACTGCTCGTGGATCCTGAAGGGAACCATTGCATAGGGAAGTATGCACCTGAGTGTTCAGGCGTCCATGTCTTGCCGATAAGTTCCTTCGACATCGGGATGTTGGTCCTGCCCATGGTCGAGCCGGCGTAAAGGTAAGTTCCATATTCCCTTGAGAAGATTTTGCCGCCAATCTGATAAGCGCCTACGATGCTGATGTCGAAGCTCTTGTAGCGGAAGTTCAGGGTCATTCCGCCCATCCAGTCCGGAGTCGCTGATCCGACTTCGTAGAAGGATGCGTCGGCAGCTACGTTCGTTATGACATTCTCCCCGATTTGCTTGTCGGCATAGCGACCGCCGTGGTCTCCGTTGTGGACATCGTTATAGGTGACTCTATGCCAGTAAGTAGGAAGACCATATTCGTCAACGCCTGCGTACTTAGGGAAGTAGAGGTTGAATAGGTCTCGGCCGACGCCGCGGAGGTAGGTGGTGCCTCGTCCGGCGTGACCAGCTGTGCCGGCAGCGGCCATGTCCTCGCTTGCGGAAATCCATGTCCCTTTTGGAACGTCCATTGTCTCATCCCATGCAGGGATGACTTCGTCCGGAACTCCGGCCAGAATCGTGCGGTAGTGCGTTCCGTTCATGGTCAGGTTGAGCGTCATGTCCTTCGAGCGAATGATGTCCGCTGAAAGCTCCATCTCGAAACCACGGTTACGGACTTTGGCAGCGTTCTGCTGCTTGGTCGAATAGCCTGCGGACGCAAGAGGCGAGACGGCTCTATTGTAGAATGCGTTGACCGTCAGGTTGTTGTAGAAGTCGAAAGAACCGGTGATCCTGTTCTTTAGCACGCCGTAGTCCAAGCCGAGGTCGAACTGATGTACGTTCTCCCATGTAAGATTTTCGTCGATCAGGGAGTTTGCGCTGGACACTCCGGTCTCTGCCGCTACCCCCGTACCGTTGGTCGAGGTCTGCCAAGAGCTGACGTTGTAGTTCCAGTACTGGTTGAGATACCAGGTGGTCAGACCGTTTGCGTTACCGGTGACGCCGTAGCTTCCGCGGATTTTCAAATTGTCCAGCCAGTTCTTCGTCTGCTCCATGAACGGCTCTTCGGAGAGCCTCCAGCTTGCGCCCGCAGACCAGAAATCACCCCAGCGATTCTTCGATGTGAATTTGGATGAACCGTCGCGGCGTCCGGATGCGGACACGTAGTATCTGCCGGCATAGTTGTAATTAGCGCGGGCGAGGTATGATTCCGTCCTGTATTTTTCTTTCCCATAGTACGGAGTCCAGGAGTTTTGTGCTCCATAGGTGGTGTAGCGGTTGACGAAGTTGCCAGGAATCGCAAGTCCAGGGATAAGCTCATAAGTGGATCCCCAGTTGACGTCTGACCTGTCGTACTGCTCGTACTCATGACCTACCATTGCATCGACGTGGTGCTGTCCGAAATCCTGGCTGTAGGTGAGCATCTGCTGGGTGTTGATGATAGTCCTGTTCTGGCTTTTCACTCCGAAGGAACCTTTGGAGCCTGTTGCGCGGCCAGCCTTTCCGTTCATGTAGGATGTGCGCTTGAAATACTGCTGGTCCATATTGAACGCCACATTGAAGTCGAAATGGCGCAGGAATTTTACGTCTGCGTACGTTCTGGTGGTCCAGGTGTCTGTCTGAATCCTCTCGATGTTGGTTTTCTGGAGCCATGCGTAGTCTGAAGTGTATTCAGAGCTGGCTGTCCCAAGAGGAGAGTAAGATTTGTTATTCACGTTCACGACCTTGTCTCCATTTGCGTCCAGGACATAGTTTCCATCTGCGTCCATCTCATAGACAGGAGAGGTCGGAGTCCAACCCTTTACCCAAAGCATGGCATTTCCGGAGGAACTTCCTATCTGACGAGGCCCCCATTTCCCAGCCTGAGCGCGCGTGTTCGTTTTCGCATATCCCACGTTGGCTCCGATCTTCATCCACTTGAGAACTTGAGCATCGACGCTCACGCGTCCGCTGTATCTCTTGTACTCCGAAGATTTAAGGTAAGAAGGCTCATCCTGGTAGCCCAATGATGCGTAGTATTGAACCTTTTCAGTTCCGCCGGAAGCGGAAAGATTGTATTGCTGGCGGAATGCATTGGAAATGAGCAAATCCTTGCCAGTCCCGCTGTAGAGTTTATAGGCATCCGAATTGAGTTTCCCGTCAGGGTTGACCAGATAGGCTCCTGTCATCGTAGAGGACTGGTTCTGTCCTGCCCCCATGTCTTTCGTGTAGATTGCGCCAGGAACCCTGTAGGCGAGATTGTTTCCCAGGGCATTCCTCTGGAATTTAGCCTCGCTTCCGTAGTAGTTGAACAGGTGCTGAGATGCGAACTCCCGAGCCTCTGCGTCGGAATGGTTAGGATTATTTACGTTGGT
>Ga0256405_10012683_pt1 | contig 10377 bp, 8 predicted proteins | sample RumenRJG_02DNA_FD_189096 | JGI IMG/M metagenome (GOLD analysis project Ga0256405, IMG submission 189096) | Bovine rumen microbial communities from Lethbridge, Alberta, Canada - RJG_02 | ecosystem: Host-associated > Mammals > Digestive system > Stomach > Rumen | place: Canada: Alberta | collected... | reverse complement strand
TTTAACAAGCTTGAGACAATCTCTTTCAAACTTCATATTTCCAAAGAATATCTCAACTCTATCTCCATATTGCTTTTGCCATTTTTTCATAAGGTTGCGCTCACGCTTACCTTCTAAAAATAATAATCTTAATTTAACGTATGGGAGAGTCATTGTTTCTCTTACGACTGCTTGTCCCATATTTCCACTTGCACCTGTCATTGCGACTGTGATAATTCTATTTTCTCTTATGTTTGTCATTTTTATATATCTCCTAATTTCTATCGTTTCCGTTTCGAACAACCCCTATTTGTCGTTCGCAATTGCAATATAATCTAAAAAAAAGATAGTAAATAGATATTTCTCTTAATCTGTATGTTTTTTTACTTAACTTGTATTGACAGCATGAAAAATGGGCATGTTGACAGTCTAAATCTTATAAAATATAATTTTGTTATATAGATAATAGGAGACAAAAAATGCTTGAAATTGCAATAGTTGAAGATCGAGACGATTGTGTTCAAAACTTAGAAAATCACATTGCACGTTTACAAAAAGAAAAAGGAATGGAATGCCATTCTACCGTTTTTAAAAATGGTCTCTTTTTCATTGAAAATTACAAACCTATTTATGATGTAGTTTTCATGGATATTGAAATGCCTTTAATGAATGGTATGGAAGCTGCAGGTTTATTACGTAAAGTAGATCCATATGTACCACTAGTATTTATTACAGACTTAAAGCAATATGCTTTAAAGGGCTATGAAGTTGAAGCAATGGACTTCCTTGTTAAGCCTGTGAGTTATATCTCATTCTCTACAATGATGGAAAGAGTTTGTCGCAGATCTACAAAAAAAGAAGAACAATTAACTCTTTCAACAGCACAAGGAACATTTAATGTAAATATTAATGATATATATTATATAGAAATGTTAAATCATTATGTTTATTACCATACTGTTACTAGTGAAATTAGTTTCTTTGGAACTTTATCTGATGAAGAAAAGAGACTACCAAGCGATAGATTCGTTCGTTGCAATAGTGGTTTTATAGTAAACCTTGCACAAGTTAAAAAAGTTCAAGACAATGATGTATATGTTGGAGATACACATTTACCAATATCTCGTAACAAGAAAGTTGCATTCATGCAAAGTTTGTTAAAGTTTATGAGCGAAAGGAGATAGGATGGAAAATAGAACACTATATATGTTTCTTTTAACAATGTTTATGACAAGCGCACTAGGCGTTATCATTTACTGTGGAATGTTTTCCTATTCATTTAAACGCAGAAAACTATTTATACTTCGTCTTATTCTCTCCATTATAGTTCTTGGTAGTGTAACCAATGGTATGGCATATGGATTGTATTACGGTTTTACGCATGGAATAGAAACAAGTTTAAGAAATGTAGAATTAATTCGTATGGCATCCAATGTTCTTTCCCTTTTACTTGGAATGGGAACATTGTTCGTTTGCTTTAAAGAAAAGCCTAGTCTTATTCTTTTTGCAACAATAATGGGGTATGCATGTAATGGACTTGGAAACAATATTTATGAATTATTAATCAACTTATTACACCGAGAAAGTATATTCATGATGATTTACAACGACTATGACTCATTAAGCCAAGCACTATTCTTTATTATTCATGCTGTTGTTTTCTTTGTTATATTCTTTACATGTGCACGCGCTTTTGCAAAAACCGCAAAGAGTATGGACAAAAATATAAGCAAATCAATAGTTGTTATGTTTGCCTTCTTTACTTTCATTATGACTGGAATACAAGGTTCAAATCTTTTCAATACAGCATATAATGGCTCAATGATTGATGCTGTTTCTTATACATTTAATGGAATAGTTGCACTTCTTTATATCATTATTATATTCTCACTTCGTTTCATTCTTGTTTGGGCACATACAACACAAGAAAAAGAAGCAGAAAAAGCTTTCTATGATAGTTATAAAGAAAAAGTTGAACTCCAAGAAAAGAATATGGAACTTATTAATTTGAAGTGCCATGATATGAAGCATCAACTTCGTTCAATGCTCGAAGGCCAAAACTTAGACAACGAATTTATTGAAGAAACACAAAAAGCTATTTCCATTTTCGATGCTCAAGTTAAAACTGGAAATGAAACATTAGATACTTTGCTTACGCAAAAATCTCTTATTTGTGATGCTCAAAAGATACAATTAACAGTTATGTTAGATGGCGAGGCATTATCCTTTATGTCCATGCAAGAAATTAATTCATTCTTTGGCAATGCAATAGATAATGCAGTTGAATACCTAATGACTGTAGACGAAGAAAAGAGATTCGTTAGAATCTCATCTGCACAAAATGGCAGTATCTTCACTATTAGAATTGAAAACTATTGCGAAACAGAATTAAAATTCCGTGGCAATGGACTTCCTGAGACAACAAAAGGCGATAACGGATATCACGGTTTTGGTACAAAGAGTATTAAAACCATTGCACAAAATCATGGTGGAGATGCATCGTTTGAACGCAGAGATGATATCTTTGTTGTAACTGCAATCTTTATGTTATAGACATAAAAACAATAAAAAAGTCCCCCATATTAATGGGGGATTTTCTTTTTTAAAATAATTATTATGCTTTGATAACTTGGATTGTTGCTGTCCAAACACCTGTGGATGTTTCTTCAATACCTTCAATATAGATAGACCAACCTAAAGCTACACCACTATTTAATTTGCCTTGTGCGCCATTAGCAAATTGAGATGCATAATCTTCAATTGTGAATGAATCTCCTGCATAGAACATTGTTTCATTTCTAATGATATAATCAGTTTCATCCTTTTTCATGCTATATCCCTTAGAACCAGTGTTCATATTTCTTACATAATAGATTAAGTAATAATCATCATGTTCATCAGATAATGGATATGTTTCATCTCCACGTGTGTTATCAAAACGATGTACGTAATGATAATCTCCTGTTGGCTCTGTATATAACGTACTATAATTAAATGCACTATTCCCTGTTTGCAATGCCAATCTTGCATCTATATGCCAAATTCTAATACCAACATTTGTTGGCTCATAAGATGGACTTGCTTCAGCATCAAATTGGTTAAGTCCGTTAGGAGTATATAATTCTATAATTATATATTCATCAAAAGGTGAATTGCATTGATCTGATTCTGGGTGAAGAATTAACATTTCTCTGCTGCTTTGGAAATCCTTTAATTCAATAGTTGCAGATGTTTGAGGAACAATTGCCTTTGCCCAACCTAAAGCTAAAGCAGAATATGGATCTTGAGATCCTCTATTACTATCCATCATGATACGAGAACCGCATGGAGAGTAAGTATCGTGTGTATCATAGTAGTCTAAAAGTCCAAACATATGGCCTGTTTCATGTAAATATGTTTTAGATTCAATAGGTTCTCCATTATAATCTTGAAGCACATCATAAGCTGTTGCCCACATACATACTTCTAGGTTTGGATTTTCTTCATTTGCATCATTTGAGCTCATTCCGCCTCTCATAACCATAGACCATAATGTACTCTTTTCAAATGTTGAATAAGCAGGATCTGCCAAATAATTATATTGCATTTTATCTGGAGCACAATATACAACAGCAATTGCATCTAATGTTCCATTATGATCTGAGTCATAATCTTTCTTATTTAAACTTGGATTAGATTCAAAGAACCATTCAACTGCTTCTTTACATAATGATCTTGTAGAAAGAGCCTCTGAACCATACATCATTGCAGACTTATTAATTTCGTAGAAATTAGATACTGTACCAACAATTGTTAATGCACCACTAGATAATTCCTCATAATATGATTTAACTGAGTTCTTACCATTTGTTGTATCTTTGTCTCCAAAGAATGCAGTATTAAGTTTTGTTCTCAATTCTGTTCTATTGCTTATCCACTTACTTGAATCATTAAACCAAACAGGAATTACTATGTAATTAACCGTTCCTTTTGTAGGGGTAAATGCTGTTCGTAAATTATCTGAGTATAAGTGGTCGTAATAATTTGCATATGTATAAGTCAAATAATCTGCATCATAGTGTGCAGAAGATGCGTCTACAACTTGAATATTATATGTTATTTGTTTAGATTCACCATTCCATGTGTATGTAACTGTAACTGGGTATGTTCCCTTTGTATCAAAGTCTACAGCACTTGTATCTACACTAGTTGGTGTTACAACTTGTTTTAATTCATCATTATTGTTAAATGTTGCAGTTAGAGTAAAGTTAGAATTAAAGGAATCATGTTGCATATAGATTGTCTTATTCTTGCTTATTTCCAACTTTGTTGGAACTCTCTTGGTTACAGTGATTTTGTAATCGTCTGTTCTGATTTTATCCTTTCCAGATTTATCAAGTGTTGCATGAATAGTAGTTTCTCCTTCTTTAAGACCAGTAATTACACATCTATAATCATCCTCGTCCCAATCAAATTTCGCAATTGTTTCATCTTCAATTATCCATCCTTGTGGTATATGGTGTGTATATGAATCTGCTGGGAAATATCCGAGATCTGGTTCTGTGGATCTAGTAAATTCAACTGTAAATGAAAAGCCTTCTACAACATTAACCTCAGGCACATTTAAATAGAAATAATATGTTGTGCCACTAAAATTGCCATGATTGGAATAGTCTGGCTTTCCGCTTTCACCACTGCCGCTGCCACTATCTCCACTATCTCCACTATCATCTCCGGTTTTGTCGCCTGTGTCTGTATCTTCTATCTTGCTTGACATATCATTCAAAAAACCTGTAATCATATTACAGCCTGTTAGAGATACCATGAGAATAACTAACATTACTATTAAAATAATTGGAAACGCTTTCTTCATAACTGCCCTTCTTTGCTTTTAATATAGTTATTATATATCTCTTATCTTACATTTGCAAAATATATACATTATTGTAGAAAAATAATATTTATTTGTTATATAATAATCAATAGTACATTTTGTCGAGGTACATATGAGCGAATTATTCAACAAAGATATGGTTAATTACGGCACAAACAGAAGTTCCATTCGTGAGCTTTTCGAGTTTGGCAAGAAGCGTGCCCAAGAGGTTGGCGCAGACAAGGTTTATGATTACTCATTAGGTAATCCTAATGTTCCTGCACCAGAAAGTGTAAGAGAAACATTAAAAAAGCTTGTTGCAATCCCTGATAGTACTCTAATTCATGGATACACCTCCGCTCCTGGAGATATTAGAGTTAGAAAAGCTATTGCAGATAGTATAAACAAGAGATTTAATGTTAACATGACACCAGATTATATTTATATGACCTGTGGCGCTGCAGCTTCTTTATGTATTACCTTAAAAGCATTATATACAGAAAACAGCGAGATTATTATTCTTGCTCCATTCTTCCCTGAATATAAAGTATTTACCCTATCTTCTGGAAACATTCCAAAGATTGTAAGTTATGTTGAATCCACATTTGCTCCAAACATGGAAGAGCTTGAAAAGACAATTAATGCTAACACAAAGGCTATTATTATTAATTCACCTAACAATCCATGTGGTACTGTATATAGCGAAGAAACAATTATCTCTATAACTTCTCTACTTAAGAAGAAGGCAAAAGAGTATGGCCATCCAATCTTCATTATTGCAGACGAGCCATATAGAGAGATTGTATTTGGAGATATTAAGGTTCCATATATTATGAACTACTATGACGATACTATTGTCTGTTATTCATATTCCAAGTCTTTATCCTTACCAGGCGAAAGAATTGGATACATTGCTGTATCTCCAAAGGCCACTGATGTGGATTTACTTTATGCTGGAGTTTGCGGAGCAGGAAGATGTTTAGGCTATGTATGTGCTCCATCTATTTGGCAGAATGTAATTATAGACTGTGTTAATGATTTACCTAATATCAGGGCATACGAGGATAACAGAAACTTACTTTATAATTCACTAACAGATATAGGCTACACCTGTGTAAGACCAGATGGTGCATTCTATTTATTCATAAAGACTCTTGAGAGCGATGCAAAAGCATTTTCTAATAGAGCAAAAGAGTATGGCTTATTATTAGTTCCAGGTGATGACTTCGGTGCAAAAGGTTATGTAAGGGCAGCTTATTGTGTAAGCAATGACATGATAAGAAGATCTATACCAGCATTCAAGGAATTGTATCTTGCATATAACAAATAATAATTAAACAATATAAAAAATGGGGGCCTTTGTTGGTCCCCTTTTATTTTGTTAATTACCTTGAAGTCTTTTTCTTCTTTCCTCTCTTGCTCTCTTAATCTCATCATTGATTTCTTCTTGCATCTCTGGAGAATCTTCTAAAACCATTGAGAAATTAGGCATATCATCTACTGAACTACTAACTGTAGGTGCTTGGCTATTAACTCTTGTATCAAAAGGAATACCACCTACAACCACAGATCTTTTTAAAAACATTCTAACTGCAGTTGAAATATCCATACCTAGTTCATTATATATAGCATTTGCCTGGTTTTTTAACTCATCATCCACTCTTATTTGTAATATTGCCATTGTAATATGCCTCCATTTCCTAGTTCGTAGTATATATACATTGTATTATTTTGTCAATACAATGTAATGATATACCTAATAAAAAAGAGCGATTTCTCGCTCTTTTCTCATATCTTCGGGATAAATCCTATTCAATACCAGTTACTGTATATCCTGCATCTGCTATTGCCTTTTCAATAGCACTGTTTTCTACTTCTTTATCCAGTTTGATGGTTGCTTTCTTTTTTTTGAGATCTACTTTTGCCGCCTTAATACCATCAATACCTTCTAGTGCCTTTTGTGCATTTGCTGCACAGTGCTTGCACATCATGCCTTCAATGTAAACTTCTTTCTTCATACTATATATCTCCTTTATTAATTCAACGAATAGAATAGATATCTTGCTATATTAATTGGCTTTAGTCTATAGAAGAATCTAAACAATGCTTTGTGTAGTTTGTTCTTTTTATATTCAATGTTATTAGCACATATAATGTTTATATATGTTGGTGCTTTATCAAAGGTAATTGTCTTAGATTCGCCCTTTAGAAGCGAGAAATAATTGTCTTTTGCTATGGCATCTGAATCAACATAAACATTATATGCAAATGCATCTGCTGAAATGGTGAGTTTATTACCATCTAACCATGTATTAAATGATACCTTCTTTAATGGGAGTTTATAAACCTTATCCATTATCTCATATATACTCTCTCCATTACATGTTATCTTAAGGACATTATCCTTTTCTGTCTTTAGTTCTGTTATGTTTTCATAACTATTCTTTTCTAAAGATACGCCTTGTTCAATGGTATTAATAACTTCATCTGTCTTTAAACTATATTCCTCAATCTTGATACTTATATCCTGTTTAGATAATGTATCATTGTGAGCGCATATGACAGCCTTTCCTTTATTCTTAACACAAGTTAAAGCAATTGGACTGAAGAATTCTTTGGATATGTATTGAAGGGCTTTAGGGACGCCTTCAAAGTCTACAGAACTCCAACTTGGGCAATTCCATACATCATTGTACTGCCAGAATATAGCGCCATTACATCTACCCTTATTTTGTCTAAAGTGTACAACTGCATTCTTAATACACTCAGCTTGTACTATTCCTGTTAAATATGGGAGTGCTTCAAAGTATTTAGGGAAATCAAACATCTCTGCTAGATAGAAGAGCATCTTCTTATTTCCACCACCACACTTTTGGTGCGCATTAAATGTTTTAGATGTAATATCATAATCTTCCTTTGTTGCAAAGGTTGATATTGCTTTCATAGAAGGAAGAGATTCTAAACCGAATTCAGATAAGAATCTAGAATATCTTGTTTGGTAATAATCTAGTTTCTTAAGACCATGCCAAACATTCCACATATGAGTATCTCCATGATTATCTGAAGATATCTCTTTCATGAAATCTTTTCCAACTGGTGAAGTTGGAATATAAGAAACATTAGTTATATTTTCTAATGCCCTTGGCATTATGTCATAGAAGAAATGTTTATAACTTTGAAGTAGTTTAGAGTTTTTATTCATCCAGGAATACATTGTTTCTATTTCATTATTGCCACAGAATAAAGCAACGGATGGATGAAGCGTTTCCCTCTTTACATTGATATCTATTTCTTTTAATACGTTATCTAAGAAATCTTGTTCATAGAAAGGATATAACTGACAAGCGAAGCAGAAGTCTTGCCATACAAGAATACCTAGTTTATCACATTGAGATAAGAGGTATTCATCTGCATAGCTACCACCACCCCATACACGGATGATATTAAAGTTAGACTCAATTGCTAGATTGAGATAATAATCTATTTGTTCTTTTGTTATATCTTCATAGATAGCAGCAAATGGAATTAGGTTTGCACCCTTTGCAAATACTTTTTCTCCGTTTAGTACAAAACAGAAGTTTGTTCCGTATTCATCTTGAGATTGATCTAAATGTAAATCTCTTAATCCTATCTTCTTAATAATTTGTTCTTCGTCGTTAGAGAATACTACGCTATATAAAGGTTGTTCATCTAAACCAGATAATTCCTTTGTATACCAAAGTTTTGGATTCTTTATTTCTGCATATCCATCTTTAACAGATACCTTTTCATTATTTGGAGAAAGGATATAAATATCCTTAACACCTTGTGCAGATATATGTAATTTAGATATTTCACTATTTGTTTCTTGTTTAATTGATATATCTTTTATTTCCTCATTGAAAGCTTTTAAATATATCTCATCTAAGATACCGCAGTATGGTACACATGGACCCCAGTCCCAACCAAAATGACAACCTGGTTTTCTAATATATGGGATACCATTAACACCATTAAAGTTTGAAGGAAGTGGTGCTTTCTTTTGTCTTTCTTTTATATAGTTATATGCAGACTTGAACTCTATTTTAATAGAGTTAATGCCTTCTTTTAATTGTTCTTTTATATCTACATCTAAAGGAATATATGCATTATTTAAAGATATGACTAAGTTGTCATTAATATAAATATCTGCAAGTGTATCTATACTTGCACAACGTAATGCAACATGTGCATATTCTAATGTTTCTTTATCTACTTCAAATTCTCTTGAAAAAGTGAAATCATTTTCTGCAATAGCTAAAGCTTCCTTATCTATTCCAGATATTAATGGGTTTTGAATAAGTCCTTGTTTAATAAGATTTCCAAAGTCTGTACCAGGGACATCTCCCTTTAATACATACTTTCTATTTTGGGATTCAATATCCCATACACCATTTAAAACGATTTTTTTCATCCTAAAGCTATTTCCATCATGGTCATGGCAATAAAGCTAATAATAAATGCCCAAACGCCGTGGTGATGAACTGTATCACTCTTCATTTCTGGAATCATTTCTTCTACTATAACATAAAGCATACATCCAGCTGCAAATGCTAATGCCCATGGCATTACAACTTGGATTTGCATTGCCAAAAACAATCCTATAACGGCTGCAATTGGTTCAACAACACCAGAACAAACACCAAGTAAGAAACCTTTTACACTAGATCCTGTTTCACCTTTAATTGCTAAAGCAACAACAGCACCCTCTGGAATATTTTGAACACCAATACCTATTGCTAATATTAATGCTCCCCATAATGCACTATCTGAAGCATTAGACCAAGATGCGAGTGCAACTGAATATGCAATACCTACTGCCAACCCTTCTGGAATATTATGAATAGTTACAGCAAGGAACATTTTAGATGTTCTACTTAAAGACAAAGTCTTTATACCTTCTTCTTTCTTATCTCCAGCGTGGAAGTGTGGGACAATTTTATCTATTCCCCAAAGGAATACAGCACCTATTGCTGTTGCAAGTCCTACAACTGCCCATACTGGCATATAACTAATTTCAGATTCAATTGCTGGTAATAACAAAGAAAAGAATGCTGCGGACAACATAATGCCGGCAGCAAGTCCTGTGAATATTTGATTAAGTTTAGGGCTAATTTCTTTGTTCTTGAATATAAATACCAAGGATGCACCAATAATAGTGCAGGCAAAAATTAATGAAATACCTAATATTGCGTTTCCTGTGTTTGTCATTTTCATTTGATATTATAATAGATATATTTACTAATTACATAATATTTTGTGATAAAAATTTCATATTATTAGTTATTCGCCAAATTCATTTTTATAAGTTATTTCCCTATAAGAAAGATCCCCACTGTAACAAACAGCATTTCCATATATATCTTTTAATATATTCAGTAGAACTATTTAACACTATAAAAAAACCAGACCCAAGGTCTGGTAATGGTGCGGGATATAAGACTTGAACTTATGACCTCTACGATGTCAACGTAGCGCTCTAACCAACTGAGCTAATCTCGCAAGAGCGAAATTATAATACAATATAT
>Ga0256405_10012682_pt1 | contig 10377 bp, 12 predicted proteins | sample RumenRJG_02DNA_FD_189096 | JGI IMG/M metagenome (GOLD analysis project Ga0256405, IMG submission 189096) | Bovine rumen microbial communities from Lethbridge, Alberta, Canada - RJG_02 | ecosystem: Host-associated > Mammals > Digestive system > Stomach > Rumen | place: Canada: Alberta... | reverse complement strand
GTCCCTGCAGATGGTTAACCTCTATCATAGGTATATCCAGCGAACGGGCGAAACCCTTGGCAAACGATACGCCCACCAGCAGCGAGCCCATCAGACCGGGACCGCGCGTAAATGCTACGGCACTAAGCTGTCCGGCATCAATTCCGGCCCTTTTCAACGCAGTATCCACCACCGGAACTATGTTCTGCTGATGTGCACGGCTGGCCAGTTCGGGAACCACCCCGCCATACTCCTCATGCACCTTCTGGCTGGCTACCACATTTGACAGCAACTCGCCGTTATGTATCACCGCAGCCGACGTATCATCGCACGATGACTCGATACCCAGTATATAAATGTTATTATTATTCATCAGCCCATTTTTTTGCTTTCGGTCTGCAAAGTTACCACAAATATTCTCTTATTTTGCACCAATTTGATTACTTACCATTTTTCATACCTATGATTTGGAACCGCAAACTGGAATGTATGTCGCGTGACGAAATGCGCGCGTTGCAAAGTGAGAAACTCAAAAAAATTGTGGCGCATGCCTATAACAACTCGCCTTTTTACAGGAAAAGATTCGATGAACACGGAGTTCATCCCGATGACATCAAGAGCATTGATGATATAGTCAAGCTGCCTTTCACCGTAAAGCAGGACCTGCGCGACAACTACCCGTTCGGTATGATGTGCGTACCAATGACAGACATTCTGCGTCTCCACGCCTCATCAGGCACTACAGGTAAACCCATCGTAGTAGGATATACACAGAAGGACCTTGACAACTGGTCAGAGGCCGTAGCCCGCTGCCTTACTGCTTTCGGTCTGGGAAGCGATGACCTGGTCCAGATATCATACGGTTACGGCCTTTTCACCGGCGGTCTGGGTGCACATGACGGCGTAACCAAGATAGGCGGTACAGTAATCCCCACCAGCAGCGGCAACACCCAGAAACAGCTTCAGCTTATGCAGGACTTTGGCGCCACGGCAGTAGCCTGCACCCCATCCTACGCCCTCTATATGGCAGAGGAGATTCGCAAGCAGGGGCTTGACATCAGAAACTTCAAGCTCAAGGTAGGTATTTTCGGAGCCGAGCCCTGGACCGAGGCCATGCGTAAGGAACTGGAGGACAAGCTGCATATCCGCGCATTCGATATCTACGGACTGACCGAGATAAGCGGCCCCGGCGTAGGCGGCGAGTGCGAGTGCCAGAACGGCACCCACCTGTGGGAGGACCTCTACTACCCCGAGATAATCGACCCGATAACCCTGCAGCCCGTTGAGCCAGGCCAGAAGGGAGAGCTGGTATTCACCACATTGGACAAATGGGGAATGCCTATGATACGCTACCGCACACGTGACCTTACATACCTTAATTATGATAAGTGCGATTGCGGCCGCACCGCAGTCCGCATGGGCAAGATTCTGGGCCGCAGCGACGACATGATGATCATACGCGGTGTCAACGTATTCCCGTCGCAGGTAGAGTCAATCCTGCTTGAATTCCCGGAGTACGAGCCCTACTTCCTTATTGAAGTGGACCGCGTCAACAATACCGATACGTTCGATATCCAGGTTGAAGTCAAGCCGGAATTCTACACTGACCAGATCAACGAACTGGTACGTCTGCGCCAGCGCCTGACATCACGCATCCAGAGCGTCATCGGCATACAGCCCAACATCAAGATAGTGCAGCCCGGCACCATTGAGCGCTCAACCGGCAAGGCCAAGCGCGCCATAGATCATCGCAAATTTGAGTAACAACCTAATACATAATATATTATGCTTATCAGACAGATTTCAGTTTTCCTGGAGAATGAGAAGGGAAAGTTTGCCGAGATAGCACGTCTGCTTGGCAACAATGGCATAAACATGAAGGCATTCACCGTATCCGAGACTCAGGATTTCGGTATAGCCCGCATCATTGTAGAGCGTGACCAGATAGAGCGCGCATTCAACCTTATCAAAGCAAATTCCTACGCAGTGACAATGACCCAGGTAGTCTATCTGGAGTGCGCAAATAAGCCCGGCGCCATGGCCCAGGCCATGGAGAAACTCTCAGCCGCCGGAATATCTGTGGAATACATGTACGCCTTTGCTGACTCTTCATCAGAGTTCTCGCGCGTAATAATCCGCCCCGACAACACCGAGCTGGCCAACCAGTTGATACAGGAGTTGTAATTTTTATCCAAGGCATATTGGTGCGCATCCAAAATTTGCGTACTTTTGCGCCCGGAAAGATGCCAGAGTGATCGAATGGACCGGACTCGAAATCCGGCGTACGGCCTAGCCGTACCGTGGGTTTGAATCCCACTCTTTCCGCAAGGAAGCCAGGTTTCAGCCTGGCTTCTTTGCGTAAAGAGTGGGATGATTATCCCACCTCTTTTTAGTTTCCTAACGGAAACGACGGCCTTCCAGGCCAATACACCGATAAGGACATGGCTGCCGGCGATACCGTATTCGGCCACCCTAACTAGAGAATTTTTTCACGTTCCTTTGATATCATTGATTATTCTATCACTAAAATTTGTGATTAAATCAAATTGAACTACATTTACCTTAGAAAACAGAAAATCCCAGCCCTTTGACAGGATTAAGCCATTAGAGTAAAATAACAGAAAAGATGAATACTGAATTCCTTCATATCATAGCAGCGGAGCATATTTACGGCTATTTGCTGAAATTAACCTTCAGCAATGGGCAGGTTCGTCTTTTTGACTTCTCCAGAATCTATGACAAAGGAATATTCACTAAGCTCCAGGACAAGAATTATTTCCTAAACTACACTTTGGACGGATGGACGGTGGATTGGAATAACGAGATAGGGTTCGCCCCGGAATATCTGTTTGAACATGGCGAACCTGCAGCCTAAACATTCAGATTGTAAAAGCATCAGAGTTATTATCACATTGTTGCCACTAACATGGTATCACCATCGCCATAATAATAAACCATCGGTAGCATCTCTGTCGGCACATTTTCATCTAACTTACATGCATTTCCTTTTGACGGGAGTTTTGAGAATTTTCTCATTTCATCCTGCGTAATTGGACTCCGCCGGAAGATAAAATTCTGGTATGAACGGGACTCATTCATGTAATCATCGGAATCGAAACATGGATATGGCATCCAAATCTCTCCCACATGGACATCACATGACATTTCCGGTTCGCATACGTCGGCTTTACCATGTAAAAAATTTATGTATAAAGACATTTCCACACACTTTTTTATATCCTTAAGACCGTGAAAAACATGTCCCAGAATCTCGATATCGTCTTTTATTGAACACCTTCTGATATTTATCATATCATCATAATTGTATTTAGTGAATCCTCCATAAAAATAGTCTTTTACTCTGATATCTCTTTACCGTTTCTGTCCAACAGGACACTTTCATTGTTGTTGTATTTCACTTCGGCACGCAACAGCTCTTTTGAAATCATATATATGTCACCGTACTTGGCCGGTGTGATAATCTTTCCTGTGTTGGCGTTCATAAGGCCGTAATTATCATTTACCCTATATGCAACCAGTTCCGGCTCAAATTCAAATATATCATTCTGGTCATATTCCGGATCAGCCTCAGTAAGTCCAATAACATATTTCAACCTCTCGATACCGTCTATTACGAACGGTTCCAACAGCGTTCCGTCATAGTCAAAGTACTGTTTCACATTATTGTGTGTCACAAAAACGCCGTCACCGTCATATACTTTTTCCATGTAATCATACGGTTCATCAAACACACTTTCGTATTCACTGTCCAACAACCAGTAACCATCATCATCCTTAGCAATAATGTGATTGCTGTTGTCAATACTGGTCAGTTCATTGTACTCTCCTACCTTACTCAGTTTCTTGCTGCTGTAGACAGAATAGACATCCTCAAAATTAATATCATCCCATCTTTCAATTATACAGAAACCATCTTTGAACAAATAGTCATAGTAACCGGGATCATAAGGTATGTCTTTGATAACAAGCTCATTGTTGTGGTTAATGAATCCCAACCGGTTCTTGTCACCATAAACCACTGCAGCCAGCCCTTCAGAGAACTGCCAGGCCTTGCCATATTGTGCCGGTATTGCAATCTCACCTGTATGTACGTTCAGGAAACCGCGATAACCATCCTTATCACAAAATACCGTAAGGCTGTCACGTTTAGGGGTCCCTGATACCCAGCGCAATTTGCGTGTGGTATAATGTCCTGTACGTTTATTGTACACCTTATAACGGTTGTTCATATAAGCACGCACCACTACATCGCTTGACAGAGTCATATCATCGGCATATGCACGCCCAAAATGATAAAAGTATTCAGTACGGACATATCTGGCAAGAAGTACCAATACAAATACGCCTATTAATCCTACACCTATCTTCCAGATTACGTTCAGCACGTTTTTTAGATTCTCTTTCATAAATGCAACTCATTAGATTGTTCACCATATAGAGTACAATTACCGCAAGAATCTATCACCTTCCTATAACTTTTTCTTCGCTGTTAAAAGGATTATTCTCCGCTGCTGTTCAGGTAAGATAAAAACGTCAATGGCATTTATCGGCAAGGATATCAGCACTCTCGTCAACAGCAGGCCATCCACTAGTCAGCCATTCCAGACATTTGTCAATGCCATCAAATGTTCTTATAACCGCTGATTTATCATAATGGCCATCAGTCGGATTCCAGCAATGGACTTTACCGATTAGTTCCATATAACCGTCATCAACAGTCTTTAAATAGAAAGAAACACTGTCAAACAATAATTCATCATGTGGTGCCGCAGCTATTCCTGAACTTAAAAGGAAACCCACCTCTGAGTCTTTCTCAATTTTTTGCAGCAATTACCCGTAAAGCGCATCTATATTCATGCTACAGCATGATTTCATTTCAAATTTCCATATATCCATTGTTTCTATACATCTATTATTATAATATTTTATGTCCATGGCATGACGGGCAAGTAATATGGGCATGCCCCATTGAGAATAAGAATGACTGCCCACATTCACTACATAGCACATATGGATCATCTAATCCAAATGTCGATATATAATTAAATATTTCAATTCTCCCAGTTCCATGGCATCGACTGCACGAACGTTGCTCACTTACGACAGACGAACCACTATTAGAAGTAATAATCTGTTGAGGTATAGTATTAGGAGTATATTGAGATGTAGGATAGTTGTAGTTATTAAGTTGAATAAAGTGTTGTAAACTATTATTTGATTGATTTTGATGTTTGGTCGGTAACAAAGGTTTGAATAAATAGTTATTAATAATGTCAGCAAGTTTAGTATCAGAATTATAACCATCATAATATTTTATATGGCGCACATATACAATGATATCATTATTATCTGAAGTAGTAGTTTTAATAATCCAATTACCTTTATCATCATATTCATAGGCATATTTTTTATGAGCGTTACTCTCGCCTATAGTAATAACATCAGTGACATCACCCCTGTCATTATACAAGCAAGTTTGTTCTGTCTTTGTATTGCCATTAGAGTCTTTTTGTATGATTTTACTTGATTGATTAAAATCCTCATCCAGGTAATAAGTAATTGTTATTTCATCCGAATCGTAATCATTATTTGTTTTTATTTTATTGTCAACATCATATGTAATCTTATTTTTCAGATAAAGGACATTGGATTGGTTCTTTGCCCAATATTCTATCAATCTTCCATGTATATCATAAATACTCTGGCTTACAGCATAACCTTCATGGTACATTGTTTTTATTTCACAGTTCCTTGTTTCACTCCACATTACTTCCAAATTACCATTTTTATCTAATTGTTTTAGTATTCTGTGATTATCATCATATTCTTCAAACAAGTATCGTTCTGACTTTTTTATATCATTTGGATACCCGATATTTTCATTTTCTATGTAATCAGTCCTATAGGTTAATGTTCCTTCATCTTCATATATAAAACTATATTTATCTGAAAGTTTTGTCCTCTTAATATCTTCATCTTCATAATAGCGGCAGTCAACATATAGAACTATTCTCCCCCTACTATCATAGACCTTTTCATCACAACTTTTTTCCTTATCTCCATCCATCCTAATGGTAGAATGATAGGATAATTCTCCGGTATGGTTGTATTTATCTACCATTGAAATGCGATATTTTCCATACTTTTTTATCAATCCCTGTTCTGTTAATTCATTATCTATTGGGGAATCATCATAAAAGAAATAATAATCCTCCTTAATATACTCTACATCTTCTAACAAATTTGCTTTCGATGTTGTCATTTCAGGGTATTCATCCCTTGCATAGTTCCTGGTTGCAGTATCATTAGAAACTGAGCTCTTACATTGGGACAATAACAATACGAAAAAAAAAGATAATAAAGAAAAGAAGTGTTTGTTTATCATATCTATTTAATTAACAGTTATACAATAAATCAATATTTGATTCTAACACATGTCATTTGTATTTCAAGCTAAAATAATAAAAGAAGTTCAAGCCAAAAAGCATATTACAACTAGCCTATACTAAAGGTTTTTAATTAATCACCTTTACTTTATTTCCTGAAAATAATCCTTCCATTCCGGATAAACAATCCTCTCTTATCATCATTCAATATCGGTATGCCATGGAGATTGTACTTTCTTTCAAGTAATTTTCATCACATCATAATGCGGGTTCAAACAACGTTCAAACGCATTTAAATCAATAATCAGAATAAAATCTTTACATTGTCAGCAATGCCTTATCAAAATCGCCTTCCCGTAAAGTATCAAGATCAAAACAAACTGTATACCCGTCTTTAGTCAACAGGGCAAACCGATGTTTGGCTGTTTCAAAACCACCCTTTCTGCGGTAACTTATGAAAACATCATATTTCATAGAATTATATTCCTTGTGATGAAAGTACTACCTACACAAAACTGCCACTACAAATATCTTTTGCATTAATTAATTGAAATAATCTCAGTGCATACATGTCGGAAATTGTAGTGAAAAGAATTGATTGATAAGTACAATCATGAACAAAAAAACACCAGAAAATCATTTCTTTATGATATCAAATCCTAACTTCCTGACTAACCTGATTGTATCAATTGCCATGATACGGTCATATTCCTTTTCACTATCAGGAAGTGACGAATAAGGTAACAGGTCAGGATGTTTCTTATTTGCTTCATCCCTGTCTTTGCCATATGTCCACCCTTCTTTTTTTCTTGCCGCAGCCCATACCTCATGGGCATTCTCAGCTATGGCTTCACGCAGTTCCAGGAGATCATCCGTAAGCTGGATATCCTCCAGATTTATCGGTTGGGGATCATAATCATCAACTGACTGAAGCACACGCACCATATAATTCCTTGATTCATTCCATGCCTTCAGAAAGTCTTTTATTGAAACCGTCACAATCGTTTCTTTTCTGGACGAATCGAACAAGCTAACAGAATCCGAATTAACACTCAGAACAACAACCGCATGATTTGGAGCATCCTCCAAATCCTCTCGCTCAGGATAAAGCTTGTCACTGTCTACAGCAACTATCACATCATTGTCAGCTGACAACGCTTGACTAATGTCATCTACCACGGCATTGTACCTACGTGTAATGATCAGGCCATAATGAGCCAGTAACTGGCCAATTGCATGAAGCGGAGCGCCTTGTGGCTTAAGCCATTTGTTCTCCTTTGCTATATCCAACAAATCTTTATCTATATACGGGACTTCTCTCTTATGCAGGATAAATGCTTCGCATAACACGCTGCAAATATTTTTGGAGTTTTCTGCCGCCAAGGCCATCAAAGGAAGCACATCAAATGATGCCATGTTACTATCATCTATATTCATAGTAATATCCAGAATTTCCCGTAGTTCTTTATCGGTGCTTAACGCATCAAGTATCACCTTTGTTTCAGCATGTGAAGTATTGCCATCCAAATATGCCGCCAACAGTTCGTCAGATATTTTTTTATTTTTTGCCATACTCTTCTATGTCATTTAAGGCGATTTGTGTCAGCTGGGCAACTGCACGCCGTTTAATGTTATACAGATTAGCAGTTGTTATTCCCATCTCATCAGCCAATTGTTCCGGTGTCCGGTCTTCAATCATTAACCTCCTGATAACCATAACATATCTGTCATTTGTCATCATGGACAACAACCGTTCCAAATCACATTTTGCAGTCAAGTCTTCTTCTTGCTGCTGAAACTGAGAAGGCTCATCATATAGAGGTATTTCAGGATTATCATCTATCATCCTGTCTCTTTTCTTAATGAAATAACGTATCGCCAACACCTTAAGCCATGTATATACTGAACTCCGATATTCAAAATCTTTGAGTTTCTGAGCATCGTCATCCATCAGGTACATATATAGTTCATTCACAAACTCATCATAGTCGACCTCATAACTGAATACCAGATTGATTATCTTACAGAACAATGGCCGGCATTGGGTGAAGAAGAAATCCTTCGTCACCTTTTCATCACGAGTTATCAGACCTTGTATGATTATTTTGTCATTACTAAGCATTCTGCTTTTCAAAAATTCCTCTAGCTGCAACCAGGACAGACACTTCGGCCAGTATCTCTCTTACCATATCTATCTGTTCGGAAATAGCTTCTTTTTCGAAGGCCTTTAGGCTTTCAATAACTCTTTGTGACTGTTCCTCGAGTTCCTCCCTGGTTACAATAAATCCTCCAAAATTCTTTGAAACGAAGGCTGTTCCATAACCAGTTCTTCAATATTCAGAGTTCCCTCTTCTTCAAAAAAAGTATTCATATCGTTTGTGCTGTTATTTATTTTGCTTTGTAAGATCACATCCGCATTCTGAGCAGGAACGGGCTCCTTTTTCAAAAGGAGTACCGCAATTTGGACATCTGTTCATGGACTTTACAGCTGTTATACCACCACTTCTTTGCGCTTCTTTAAACTGCTTTGCGCCCTCTTTTATCAAGCCCTTCATATCCTCTCGTTCCATAATCTCTTTGATAAATATCATTTGCTCTGCACCTATATCCATAAATTTCTTGGTCAGCGCAGGCAACAATGGAATACTCTCAAGAGCACTCAACGCCGCGGCATCCTCAGGGTGTGTAAATTCCTGTGCTGTCATATCGACATTTGGAACGATCATTTTATTTTGAAATCTTAAAGCCCAACCTCAAAATCATTTTCAGGGTATTTGTGGCAGTTTCTCTATCATACTGCTTTTCTGATTCAGGAAGCTTAGAATACGGGATGAGGCAGGGATGGGTCTTTAGCTGGTCGTTGCGTTCAGGGCCATATCTCCACCCCTCATTAATACGTCCAGCTGCCCATACCTCATGTACATTTTCGGCTATGGATTCTGTCAACTCCCTTAAATCATCGGATATTATTATATCCTTGAGGTCCAAAGGATTTGGTGTATATTCTTTATTCATCTGTTTTGTTCTTTTTTGCATACCATTCCAAAGTGGTCTTTACTACGACCCAATCAAACAATTGGATTTCAGGAGATAATTTGGAATAATCCTTAATGTACTTGTGAATCTTTAATTCAGAATCTGTTTTCGTTCCCCTTCGATATCCATTAACTACATGAGATGCTTCCCAACGTAAATGTTCGCCGATGGCCAAATACTCAATGATCTTTTTAGTTTTCGTATCTCCATTGAACAATGTGCCTACATAGTCTCCGGGTATACACTCTGCTACACTCATAGCTTCTTTATGTAATAATGGTCCATCTATGAGCTTGTATTTGGTGGTTAAATGCAAATAATTGGCATAGTTTTGAGCCATTATACGGATTGCATTCAATCTGTCTTTTCTGGTAGAATCTACTTTATGAATAATATCTTCAACATATTTCCATTGTTCATATGTAGGAATGTTTCCACCATATTTCGCTTTAAGATAATTGGCATGAAATTCCATCGCTTCTTTCTTCAGGCTTTCATCTGCAAGAACATTCTCTGACCAGATTTCATCAATCATTCCGAATTTATGTAAGCAATCGTTCTCCCTCTTGCTCATTGAGTTTAAAGTATTGATTACAATACTGTTTGGATTATACATCCTTACCCATATGCAAAAACAGTCGGAGGTATCTCTATGGCCAAGATGTTGAGTAATAAACTGAACTATATTGAGATTGATTTCATCTGTTCCGCCACAAATAACGATATAATTTGTGTTTGGTATCTCTCTCTCAAAAGAATCAAGGAATTCGGCATTGCCAATCTCCATGGCATGGTAATATACGCCAGCTTCTTCCTGATTAAGTCCCGGATGTGAAACCTCATATTTTTTTAAGATTTCATCCATACGGTTGTCATATACATGGCACTCAAATGGGACTTTTTTCTTGTTCTTACCAACAAACGCTCCATACTCGTACAGAAATGAAAGTGCTTC
>Ga0256405_10012680_pt1 | contig 10378 bp, 7 predicted proteins | sample RumenRJG_02DNA_FD_189096 | JGI IMG/M metagenome (GOLD analysis project Ga0256405, IMG submission 189096) | Bovine rumen microbial communities from Lethbridge, Alberta, Canada - RJG_02 | ecosystem: Host-associated > Mammals > Digestive system > Stomach > Rumen | place: Canada: Alberta | collected... | reverse complement strand
GCCTCTGAAAAGATATCCGCCCCTTCCCGCCGCATCACATATCATTTTCTGTATGAGGAAAAAGGTAAGAAATCATGGTTTCTCGTATTTTTTTGATATGTTAGTTGTTTTTTTTGGTGAAATGTGATGTTTTTACAAAAATAATTCGTATCTTTGCACGTTGACTTTTGTCACCGACGTCGACAGGGTCAGTGTGAATGGTAAAATATGCTTATATAGATTCAACATAAAGCAGAATATTTATGCTGAAGGTAAAGAAAAAATGGAGTCTCCTTGCCATGATTGTGATTGGGGCGGTGCTGATAGCATCGTGTACCACGGATGGCGAAACCATTTACCAGCCCGACCCGAAGGATAAGGGCAGTACGGCTCCGCTGGTGGTGGTGGTTTACGACCCTAATGCCCTGGGCGACCTGGGCTATAATGACCTTATCTACCAGGGCGTGGAGCAAGCTGCTGAGAGATACGGTCTGCGCACCATGCAGCTTTCTCCGACCACGGTGGAAGAGGGGCAGCAGTATCTGCAGTTGCTGGTTCAGGCCCTGGCCGCTACCCAGGACACTGTCCGCAGGCTGCTCATCGTGGCGGCATCCAGCTACGACGCCTACCTGCGCAGCAACAGCAACCTTCTGGCATCCAGTCCAAAGACCGACCTGCTTTACTTTGAGACGGAAACACCGCTTGAGGGTAAAGGCTCTACTTTCTTTATCAAGTATTATGGCGCCATGTATGAGGCGGGTGCCATTTCGCCAGCAGATGCAAGAAGTGTGCTGCTGGTAGGTGCGAACCCCTTGGTGAAGTCAGTAGCCGACGCCGTGCAGGGTTTCACCGACGGCTTTAATGCCAGTCCTGTTGCGACCAACGACAACGTGGACAGAAAACTGTCCACCGTCTGGCTGTCCGATAGGGTGTCTGGTGGCTTCACCATTGCCGACACGACCGCCTTACGGCTGCTGGTCAGCCAAGACTGGGATCTCGGGCACCATCTCTTAGTGCCTATTTGTGGCGGTGCGATGACCAATTTCCGCCGTATTATTGAGATGTTCAGTCTCTGCAATTTTGTGGGCATCGACAGCGTTGCTGTTTCTGCCTATTGCAACTTCTCTGTCGTCAAGCATATTGACCAGGCCGTCTACCAGTGCATTGAACAGTGGCGCTCGCCCGGTGGAATGCCCAAGCACCAGACGTTCGGTCTCGCCGACGGCTTTACTGGCGTGGAGGTTCACCCCTCTACCAATAGTGCCAAGGAGCGCTTTGACACTATCCTGAACGCCGACCTGCTACAGCGTATTCACGAGGAAGCTATCAGAAAGGAGGCCGCCCATGAGTAAGATACTATTAGCCAGAGTCCATGCGGTTGCCGCCGTCCTGTTGCTGCTGACGCTGCTGACGTCGTGTTCGCAGGAGGATGACACCATAGCATACGTGCCTGCCCGTCACTGGGTAGAGAAGACGGTGGCCGTGGTGGCTCCTCTGGGCGATGCCGCCACGAAGACGCGCCTGGAGCGTACGGCGGCGTGGTTCCTTGATAACTTCCGCGAGGCACAGATGAGCGACACACTGGCCATCAGCCTCCAGCTGGAGTGGCACGATGAGCTTAGCGAAGACCTTACAGCCCTGAGCACATCGCTGGCCAACCGTGAGGACATCGTGGCCATCATCGGCCCCTTTGCCAACGAGAGCGTAGCAGCCTTTGCCCCAGCCTGCATGAAGACGCTGAAGCCACTCATCGCTCCGACGGCCACCAGCGAGGAAGTCATCCGCCGCTATGCCGTCACCACCAACGGTCTGAGCACCAATGACAAGCCGTTCCTGTGGTCGCTCACCGCCAGCGACGTCGAGCTTACCAGTCTGCTGATGAGCGAGTATGCCGCCATCTGTCAGACGTACACCACTGAACAGGCTAACGCCATCGTCTTTGCCACCGACAACACCTACGGCAAGACCTTCACCGACTGGGCGCCCTTCTTCGCGCAGAACTATGACATAGAAATCTTGGAGAACCAGACCATCCAGACGGCTGACGACATCTATACCTACATGGCGGAGTTGAGTGCTGAATCTGACGTGGGATCCGCTTTCGACTTTACCTCAGCCTCGTTCATAGCTGTTGAGACCACCAAGATGCTCTATGAGATTGCCAAGGTACGCCGCAAACTCATTATTGGATACTACGGCACATCAATTTTCCCCTCGGCTGACCCCTTTGCCGAAGAGAACGATGCCTACTGGCCCTATCTTGTTAAAATGTATAATACGTTCTTTGCCTGCTCAGGGCTGAGCGAGGAGAGCCTGGCTGCCCTCGGCCCTGACGGCCGGAAGATGCTCCAGGGCTACCAGGGCTTCTCGCCATACGCCGACCCCTCCACCGGTTTCGAAATGAGCTACCAGACGCGTTTCGGCGTGCTGCCCACCTTTGCCGAGTGTAAGTTCTACGACGCCCTGATGCTTGCCGCCTTCGCTTCCTGCTACGCAGAGCACCAGAAGCCCGTAAGCGGCGATATCAATAAGGCCATCATTGCCATTACCAGCCCTGCCGAAACGACCGGTGCGGCATGGAGCGCCACACCTATGAAGGTGTATCTCTCTGCTATGGAGGAGGGAGAGCTGATGCACTTCATCGGTGCCTCTGGCGAGATAAACTTCGACCGCGACACCTACACTGCCGCCACGACAACCACCTATGTGCAATGGCAGATTATGAACGGCAAGATATACCACCGCAGCTACTTCGGTAGCACGGGTGGCCGCACCACCGACGCCAACGCTGCCTGGCTCTTCCTCTACAACGAGCAGCGCGCCAGCGACGACTTTATGGAGCAGGTCAGCGGAAGCGGCAATCAGCACTTCGTCTACCCCCAGCGCACCGGCCAGTATGCCGTCTTGGTTCAGGGCAGCAACGGCTATATCAACTACCGCCACCAGGCCGACGTGCTCAGTATCTACCAGTCGCTGCGCCGTGGCGGATACCCCGACGACCACATCATCCTCATCGTCGACAAGGACATGGCCAACGACGCGCAGAATCCCGACCGGGGCGTCGTGCGCACCAGCCCCAGCGGCCCCGACCTGCTCGGCGGTAGCACGGCGGGCAGTGGCATCGGTGCCGCAGTGATTGATTACAACAATGCCGACCTCACCGCTGCCGACGTGGCCGACATCCTGGCCGGCCGTCAGTCAGACCGTCTGCCAGTCGTTGTGCCTCAGGGCGAGGGCAACGACGTGCTCTTCTACTGGAGCGGTCACGGACGCAGTGCGTCGCGTGGCGGTGCCGACGAGTTCGTCTGGCGCGATGCCAGCTACGGCCATGGCTTCAGTGCCGAGCTCTTCGGCCAGACGGCTCGGCAGATGAAGTTCCGCAAGCTGCTCGTCGTGGCCGAGCCGTGCTATGGCGAGTGCGTCATCCGCGCCGTCGAGGGCATTCCCGGCGTGCTGGCTATGTCGGGAGCCAACAGTCAGGAGCAGTCATGGGCCGACTGCTGGAACGACCGTGCCAGCGTGTGGATGTGTGACCGCTTCTCGCAGAATCTCGTCACTTGTCTCTCGGCCAATCCCGACACCAGTTTCCGCGACCTCTTCCTCTACTGTGCGCAGCACACCCTCGGTTCCCATGCTCGCATTGTCAACGCAGCCCACTTCGGTAACCTCTATACCACAGGCCCCGCCGAATTCATCAGATTTGATAAATAATGTTTAACCAATAATAAAGCAAAATGAGAAAGTTAATCTTAGGAATGACAGCCGCCTTAGCAGTAGGCGCTCTGTCATTGACGTCGTGCAGCGACAGCAATGTTGACGACAGCACGAATGTCGCCAAAAGGACATTCAACTACCAACAGTCACTCGCCGACGCTGTGGAGGATATTACGATCCCCCTTGACAGCTTAGAGTCGCCGGTGCAAAGCATTATCAACCCCACCGATTGGATTACTGCCACGGCCGCTACCACCTACGAAGGGCTGCCCGCAGTGAAGATTGTCACCAAGGCTATTAGCGACGGCTTGCAGAAACGCGAGGGAAAGCTTACCGTAACAGCCGAAAACGGCAACATCGCTACCGTCGTCTTCACGCAGTATGCGGCCAGCGACGGCGATGCTTACAATGGCGGCAACGATGGTGACTGGTTCAATAACTGGGAGAAAATAGATCGTGTAAAACTCATCGGCATTACCGAGCTACAGTACACGCCATGGGCCGATGGTGCTGAACTGACATGCGCCCCTGGCTACGTTGCCGGACTCACTAAAGCGAACGGCTGGGAGATGGCCTTCAGCACGCTGAACGACCCTGCCGCCACACACACACGCTATTTTGGACTATACAACAAATACCTGGGCATACTCAGAGTGTTCTGCTACGTAGATGACACTGGTACCACACAGAACGAGGCTGCTTTCGAGGTGCGTATGGGAACCGACGGTGACAACCGCTACCCCTTCTACAATGCACTGGGATTCAGCATACCCACCAGCCACAGCGTGGCCAACGGAAACCTGGACCTGAGCGTGAATCTTATAGATGCGCAGGCATGCAGCAACACTTTCCACGATGTGATGTCGCCCTTCAGCGAGTCAATGACTAAGTCACTGAAGAGTGGATGGAACGTCTTCGACATCAACTGTTCCGGATACGTGCCCATGAACAGTTGGCGTACGGACAATACCAAGAGCAGGATGTTCATCAACTGTGTCACACAGACCAACATGGCCGTATCGCTCTCCGGTAAGATTGCCGCCGACATCAACGGTACATTCCGTGCACAGGAGGTTATCCAGCACGGCGGCGTGTCGGGCTGCGCAGGTGCCATCGGCATACTGAATACCATCAACGGCATTGCAGGCGGCGTTGCAGGCACTGGCCCCGAGGGTTATGCCAAGGGCGTCATGGACAAACGCGCCTTCGAGGATGGTGCCCAAGGCGGACCTGGAGGCTGGGATAAATTCATGATGGGACTCAAGGGCGTGGCCGGAGGCGTATCAACGGCTACATCCATTCTTTCAGGAGTACTCTCAGCACTCGATACAAAGACTGCCGCGTGGTATGACACCGTACCTGGAAAGATAAATCTCACCATGAACGGTACCATCGACCTCACCGGCACCATCAAGGGCTACAACTCCAACAATGCTGGCTTTATACAGGTAACCAAGAAGAACATTGATGCCGTCAACGGCGAAAACGGCCACTTCGGAAAAGGCATCGTCAGTCTGGCCGAGGACCCCGTCATCTGTGTGGCTAAGGAAGACATCATGGCATCGGTTGACAACTTCAACCTCACGTCGTCGGCGCCTGGTAAATACCAGAGCAGCGATTTCGAATCCTACGGCGCACGCCTCATCGCGTTTCTCGACCCCACGAGCATCAAACTCAACCTCAACACCGACCTCTACAAAAATGTACACGGTGTATGTGTGAGCGCTACCTACTCGGTGTTCCCCTACGGTAACTTCGGCTACACTTTGCCCTACTGTCGCGCCCTGAAACTCGACCGTCCCACCATCGACATGTCGCAGGGCGGCAGGACGGGACGCATCAAATTCGGACCCAACACCACGCCGATACGCGTACACAAGATCGAGCCTAAGGAAATCATGCTCACACAGGCCGATGACCCCGAAACCACTGCGAATTGCAAGGTCCACAAGCAGAAGGGTGCCGACTTCAGTTACTTCGGACGCCTGCAGGACATAGGCGGCAAGGACGTCATAGCACATCCGCAAGTGTACATACCCTGGAAGACCGAGAATTATCAGGAAGCCGGCAACGACCGAGGCACCATCACCTATGCCTGTGACGGCACGATTCCCGACTTCGTGGTGGGCATCACCGTGGTCTTCTACACTGACGAAGCACCTGGTAAATATGTGTTTACAATGCAGTATGTTCCAAAGATTAAACTCTTGAGCCATAGCGAACTGCTGGCTTACCGCAATACACTGCAGGATTACCAGAACAAGTGCGACGCCGGCGATCCCGTGAGCACACTGGCAAACGACCCCGCAATCGAGGTGTACGACCCAGTGCCCCTGCTCGACAAGACTTTGCAGATGCTTGGAAAGATAAAATAAAACTATTAATAACTTAAAATATACATGATTATGAAAACTAAAAAATTCATTCTTGCCCTCGCAGCACTGACCATCGCTGCCACAGCGTTCATTGCATGCAGCAGCGACGATGACGACAATAACAATAACGGCCAGAACGTACCCGAGTCGGAGGCAGTAACCTCCTACGACGACCTGAGTTTCTTCCAGAACGCCATCGTCAGCATCGACTCCTTGGGCAACTTCCTATGCCGACACTACGGACAGCCTCTCTACGACAACGACACCACACAACTCTATATTGGCGTGAACACGCTGGCAGAGGCTGAGAGCTTATTCCGCGAATGGGTGGCACCCAACGGCAAAGTGACGAAAACAGGCAACAACCTCACCTACCTGCTTACCGATTACGATGGTAAGATGCAGGGCTCAATACTCTTTACGGCATCAACTGCGGGAGGCAAACTGGCCGAAGTAACACCCTCGTCGCCTACGCTGCTGAAACACTTCAGCAAGGTGATATTCCTCTCCAACAGTTCGTGGCCTTACAACTCCACGGAAGGTAAATACCGTCTGGGTGACATTCGCGAACTGACCGTCGACCACAATGTGAGCGGATACAAGAACGTTTCATACAACTCCGTGTGCATACGCGAGAAGGGGAACGGTGTCAACGCCATGTTCGTGGCCATCTCGCCCGACTTGTATGTTCCAAAGACCTGGACACCCAATGACCTGCTCTACGACGTGGCAGCCGTGCCCGGTGAGGAGAAGGGACTTGAAATATCGAAAATACTGCGTAAGGACTGGAACTTCTTCGTAAGTTGTTTCGATGCGGCTGGCATGGGCAAACTGAACAGGGACGAAAAATACTGGTTGAATAAGAAGAAAACATACCTCTTCAAAACCAACCAGTGGTGCATAGACCTCTCAAAGGGCGACGTTGACCAAGTGGACTTCCAGTGGCACAACCCCGAGAAGCACTTCCTCGTGTGCGTCGACTGGCTTGACGACTAATCATATATGTACATAATAACCACTATAAAAAAGCAAATCAATATGAAAACAATAAAATTCATGAATGCCCTCGCAGCACTGGCCATTGCTGCCACAGGGTTCACTGCATGCAGCAGCGATGATGACGACAACAGCAATAACGCCCAGAACGGGCAGAATGTGCCTGTGTCGCAGGCCGTCACAACCTACGACGACCTGAACTATTTCCAGAACGCTATCGTCAGCATCGACTCCGTGGGTAACTTCATCAGCCGCAACTATGGCGAAGCACTCTACGACAACGACACCACACACCTCTACATAGGCGTGGAAACGCTGGCTCAGGCAGAGAGCATCTTCCGCGAATGGGTGGCTCCCAACGGCAACGTGGCAAAGACGGGTAACGAACTCACCTACCTGCTCACCGACGTACAAGGCAGGGCGGAAGGCACCATCTTCTTCAAGGCCGCTTCGTCAGCTGGCATCGTGGCCGAAGTGACACCCTCGTCGCCGACGCTGCTGAAACACTTCAGCAAGGTGACATTCCTCTCCAACAGCGCATGGCCACACAACGACAGCAGCGACGAGGTGTACAGACTCGGCGATACGCGCCGTCTCACCGTAGACCACCGTGTCTCTGGCCACAAGCAAGACGTCTATACCTTCGTCTGCATACGCGAGAAAAGTAACGGCGTGAAAGCCATGTATTTCGCCATCTCACCCGACTTGTATGTTCCAAAGACCTGGACGCCCAACGATATGCTCTACGACGTGGCAGCTGTGCCTGGCGAAGCAAAGGCCCGGACGGTGGCAACACTGCTGCATAAAAATTGGGACTTCTATGCCAATATCTTGAACAACATCGGGAACGGCAAACTGAACAGGGGCGAATTCTACTGGATTGACAAGAAGATAACATACGCCGTTTATACCAACCAGTATGCCATCAACCTTTCAAACGGACAAATAGATGGCTGGGACTTCCAGTGGCACAACCCCGAGAAGCACTTCATCCTCGCCATCGACTATCTGAACTACTAATCGCAGGCTGACGCCCTTCCCCTCTTACTTCCCATTACTCTCCAGTCCAATGACAGGAGAGTAATGGGATTTTTCACGGCCTCTCGTGAAAACGTCACGGCCTCTGAAAAGATATCCGCCCCTTTCCGCCGCATCACATATTACTCCCCTCCCTCACAGGGAGGGGCCGGGGGTGGGTCTATATTCTTTAGTATTCATTTCCCACATCAGCACCAGCCAGACGATGGTCGTCGGCAGGGCTTTCAGGGCGTAGGGTTCGAGGAATTGCTTCCAGATGAAACGCGGGAAGAAGACGTCGCTGGTGCAGAGCGAGGTGAAGATGAAAGCATAGACGAGGAGCACCAATGCCCAGCGTCCGCGGCGCCACGGGGCTGTGGTGTACCACACGACGAAGCCCGTCATCGGGGCGATGTAGCCGTAGCTCTCGGTGCCGGTAGAGAAGAGCGTGACGAACATCGTTGCCGAGGCCAGCATGGCATAGCGGAAGGCGACGTGCTTGTACTGGCTGACGCGGCGGAAGGGCGAGAGGAACAGCAGGATGCCGGGAATGATGAGCCACAGGTCGCTGTACTCGGTGTTGCCGCTGATCTTACGCGGTATGCCTAAGAGCGACGTGTTGGTGGTGTTGAAGGCTTCGGCCAGGTTCTGCGCATTCTTCGCCACGAGCGACTCGTACCAGCCGAAATACTGTTGGACGACGTACTCCGGCGAGCTGACCAGCATCGGCAGGACGAAGAACAGGGCCGCCCAGCCTAAGCAGGCGAGGATGAACTTGCGCTTGTCCTCAACAAAGAAGAAGAACGCCAGGCCCATGACGCCATAGAGCTTGATGAAGATGTTGAGCACGATGAAGAAGGCGGCCCACACGGGTTGACGGCGCTCGACGCAGGCGAACATCAGCAGGTAGCTGGCAGCCATGGCGAGGTCGTACTGCTCGACGAAGAGCGGCGTGAGCACCTCGTGGGCACAGAACCAGAACATGAACACCTTCTGCCACCGCTGCAGGGGCATATAGCGCACGGCCACGTAGAACGTCGCCACGAGGAAGCAGAGCCAGAGCAGCATACCCCACGTGTCGGGCAGCGAGGCGAAGGGCGCTATGACGTAGAAGAACACGGGACCGTAGTGGTTGCAGTCGCCATGCAGGTAGGGGTAGAAGTCGTAGAGCGGCAGTTGCTGCAGGGTGTTGACGAACACCGACTTGTATATCTGGTACGTATCGTTCGACTTATGCCACTTCAGAATGCCGATGATGACAGGTATCAGGGCATAGACGACGGTGATGGTGCGCCAGTCGCTCCAGAACGGGCGGCGGAAGAAGCTAATGACTTTTGAACGCATAGAATTTTTGTCCGAGATAGTTGATGACCATGAAGAGAACGGTGCCGACGAGCATCGCCACGTTCTCGACAACGGGTTTCGACAGTTGCAGGCTCTCGAGAGCAGCCTGTGTCAGCGGCAGTGCCAGACTGTAGGCAATGAGGTAGCAGACGACGATGTTCAGCGCGAACTTCACGATGCTGCGCCAGTCGGTGCCCTGATAGTGGAAGGTGAAGTGCTTGTTGAGGAAGTAGCTCAGGATGCTGCCGAAGAAATAGTCGCAGAACGAGCTGACCCAGTAGGAGCAGCCGAAGACGTTGTAGAGCACGAGCATGATGGCCGTGCCGAAGAGCGTGTTGACCACGCCGACGACGAGGAACGTCAGGAACTCACGACTGGCGAACTGACGGAGCTGCATAATTACGGGTATAGATTTCATAACAGAGCTTGAGCCACACCAGCACCACGGGCAGTGCCTTCAGGGCGTAGGGCTGCACCCACTCACGGCGCAGGTAGGCCGGGAAGAGGTCGCTGGGCGAGAGACTCGACAGCACGAAGACGAAGACCATCAAGGCGGCGTCCCACCGCGTGCGCCGCCAGGGCACGCAGGTGTACCAGACGACGACGCCGACGAAGGCGATGATATAGCCGCTGGACTCGCTGCCCGTGGAGAACAGCACGACGAACATCAGCACCGAGGCTAACAGCGTCTGTCGGAAAGCCACGTGGCGATACTGCGACAGTCGCAGGTAAGGCAGGGCGAACATCGCCATTCCCGGCAGGATGAGCCACAGGTCGCTGAACGCGAGGCCCGTTGTGCGGTGGACGAGGCCGAGCAGCGAGATGTTCTGCGCGACCGACGCCAGGTTCTCGCCGTTCTTCTCCGTCAGGCAGACGTACCACTCCTGATACTGGCCGAGGATGTAGTCGGGACTGGAGATGAGCATCGGTGCCACCAGCATGACCGCAGCCCA
>Ga0256405_10012679_pt1 | contig 10379 bp, 9 predicted proteins | sample RumenRJG_02DNA_FD_189096 | JGI IMG/M metagenome (GOLD analysis project Ga0256405, IMG submission 189096) | Bovine rumen microbial communities from Lethbridge, Alberta, Canada - RJG_02 | ecosystem: Host-associated > Mammals > Digestive system > Stomach > Rumen | place: Canada: Alberta | collected... | reverse complement strand
GGTTTTTGGATCTTTATGGTCATTACGCTGATAATTACTGTACTTTTATTAGTTTTACTTAAAAGAATCCCGGCTGAAAAGAAGTATATGCCGCTTAATATTACTTTTTCGTTTATACTTGCCGGAGCGATAGGCAATTGCATTGACAGGGTTATAAGTAAGATTACAACAGGAATAAGTTCCGTAACCGATTTTATTTATATTGATCTGATAAATTTTCCTATTTTCAATGTGGCAGATATATGCGTTACAATAGGTGCTGTACTTCTTATTATTTTAATTTTGTTTGTTTATAAAGATGAAGATTTTGGACTGATATTGAAAAAGAATGAATAAAGAGGATACAATCGTAACGAAAACTGTGCCTGCTGAATTATCCGGCAGGCTTGACAAGGCTGTTTCAACCTTGATGCTTGATACTATTTCAAGATCTCATATAAAGTCTCTTATAGAAGATGAGAGGGTGCTTGTAAACGGGCGAGCTGTTAAAGCAAGTTTTAAGGTTAAAGCGGATGATGAGATTAAGATTATCATTCCGCCGGTAGAAGAAACTGAGATAAAAGCCGAAAATATACCGCTTGATATTATTTATGAAGACGACGATGTTATCCTAGTAAATAAGCCTAAAGGTATGGTAGTTCATCCGGCTGCGGGACATACAAGCGGTACACTTGTAAATGCTCTTATGTATCATTGTGGAGAGGACCTTTCTGGCATTAACGGTGAACTAAGACCGGGAATTGTTCATAGGATCGATAAGGATACAACCGGAGTTATAATAGCTTGTAAAAATGATAATGCTCACAGAAAAATAGCAGAGCAGCTTGCTGTACACAGTATTACAAGAAGGTATCATGCGCTTGTCTATAATTGCATTAAAGAGGAGAACGGTACCATAGATGCACCGATCGGGCGTCATCCGACAGACCGCAAGAAAATGGCTATCAACAGGCAGCATGGCAAAAATGCTGTAACACATTATGAAGTGATTGAAAATTTCCATGTACGTAATTCTAATGGTTACTCACATGTTATATGTCGCCTTGAAACAGGTCGTACTCATCAGATAAGAGTACATATGACAAGTATTGGACACCCTCTTTTGGGAGATGAAGTGTATGGACCGCAAAAGAATCCGTTCCATTTGGAGGGACAGGCACTTCATGCCGAGGTTCTTGGTTTTGTGCATCCGACCACCGGCAAGTATATGGAATTTCATGCACCTCTTCCGGATTATTTCAACGAACTTATATGCAAGCTTAAAAATTTATAGTAAGCGAAGAAAACAATTAGTGTATGTCAGAGGGTTAAAATGGGTGAGATAAGACTTCACGAAGGTGAATTAAATGTCATGGAATTGCTTTGGTCAAATAAAGAGCTTGCAGCAAAAGATATCGCAAAGATAATAAAAGAGTATATCGGGTGGGAAAAGAACACAACATATACAGTTATCAGCAGACTTATTAAAAAGGGCGCAGTTGAAAGACTTGACCCGGGTTTTATCTGCAGGGCTCTTATTACTAAGAAGACCGCCAGAGAAATAGAAACAAGGCATTTACTTGAACAGTTTTATAATGGATCATTTGCAACGTTTATAGAGGAATATGTTAATGACAGAAAATTATCTAAATATGAAGTTTTAGAACTGCAAAAGGTTGTCAGTAAACAAACAGGCGGCAACAGTAAGTTTTAACTTGATATAGTGCTTAAAGTCAGCAGAGATGCTGGCTTTTTTAGTATTCTTGTACTTTTCTTAAAACAAAAGTTGACATATTTTTTTAATGTGATAACATATTGCATTATCTGACAAGTTCGGTAATGTACTCTGTCGACCATCGCGAGAGCGATAAAACATGGTTGGTTTGGCAAAATGTATCGTACACGAAATTACTTATTTCGTGTACGATAGGGCAGGAGAGACACTTTAAAAGTTTGAGTTAGACAGGAGGAGAGAAAAATATGGCACTTAGACTGATTAAGGGAGACTTGAAGTATCAGAAGCAGATTGTAGAAATGTTAGATGAGTGGACTGAATATAATAACACATATGATACAAACCACTCGCCGGCTGCTATATTTCAGAATGATTATCACGATTTTGAAAATTATATCAATAATCTGGATTATCTGGAACCTAATAAGGGGTTGGTTCCACAATCAACATTCTTTTGTCTGGACGATGTAAGGAATATTATTGTTGGTGCAGTAAATATCCGACATTATCTGAATGATTTTCTTTTACAGTATGGAGGTCATATTGGTGATGGTATCAGACCATCGGAAAGAAGAAAAGGCTATGCTACGCAAATGATCAACCTTTCCCTTGATGAATGCAGGAAGCTTGGAATAGAAAGAGTGCTTATTACCTGTAATAGGGATAATATCGGATCGGCAAGATCGATAGAGAATAATGGCGGGATTTTTGAAAATGAAGTAGAGAATGACGGCGAGGTTTTAAGAAGATACTGGATAGATCTTACTAATAAATATGGTACAGGATGTTTTCCGATTTTAGAGAATGATCCTGATAAAAATGCTGTACTTGAACCTTTGCATGAAAATATTCACTTGAATTTACCTGAAAAGTGTATTTTTGCATTTTTAAGTGACAAAATAATTAAAGATTTTGTAGTAAAAAATAATGGCAGAGAGGCAGGGGTATTTGAAACAGTATTTAAGAATTCTCCAGTATATATTTTTGATAATTACAATAATAAGGATGCAATTTGTCTTATACAGTCACCTACAGGTTCAGCATGTGCAAGCGGCTGCTTAGATTGGCTTATAGCCTACGGAGTTAAAAAGATTCTTGCAGTAGGTTCGTGCGGTGTTCTAGATAATATTGCTGCAGGTGAATTTCTTGTGGTTGAACAGGCACTTAGAGATGAAGGTACTTCGTATCATTATATGCCGCCTGCAAGGTGGGCAAGACCTTCAAAGCAGTTATCTGATCAAGTCTACGAACTTTTACTAAAAAAAGGGCTTAAATGCGACAAAGTAAAAAGCTGGACTACCGATGGTTTTTTCCGCGAAACAAAGGGGAAAATCGTTGCAAGGAAAAAAGAAGGCTGCAAGGTTGTTGAAATGGAAAGCTCGGCACTTATGTCTGTTGCAGCATTCAGAAAAGCTTCATTTGCCCAGATTCTTTTTACTGCAGATAGTCTTGCCGATGTAGATAATTATGATGATCGTAACTTTGGAAGAGATGTTCAACCAGCTGCTATGCAGATTTCATTTGAAATTATGAAAGAAATTGATTTGCCACGTTAATAAGGTGATGTGGTAGCGTGATAAAGAAAATTTACTGGTTTTAAGGCACTAAGGCACAGATTATAAATAACATAACCCGATGGATGGCAAAGGAGTTTTTTGACGTTTTGCCATCCATCGGGTTCAGTTAATTTGGCATCTCCTTATTTCGTATAAGGGGTATTTTACGAAATAATATATTTCACTCTCTTCCACAATATTCAAACTGGTTCATTCTGCAAAAATGATGTCAGTTGTAAGAATGTTTGCAACTGACATCATCATATAAAGTTTTATTTATTTCTTCATTTCCTTTAAGACCTTATCTCTCTCGGTCTTGGCACCGGATGACTTGAGGTATGGATCGGTCAAGAAGTTGTATCTGAAGATAGAAAAGCCTTCAATCTTGTCTTCCTTATTACGGATACTCTTGATCATCCTTGCAAGGATATCATCATTCTGACGCCATTCGTCGGTAGGTTTTGCCTCGGCGTCATGCATAGGAAGTGTTATATAGAGCTTGACATTGTCGTTGCCTACTTCATCTATCCACTTTTTAACATTCTTTTCAAACGGGCAGATTGAATGATCAAATCCCCAATACTGCTGAGGAGCTATGAAATCAATATACCCATCTTCATTACACCATGCATCGATATCAACGTAGTATTTCTGATCACTCTTGAGATTTTCGATATTTCCAGCAGGACTGATACCAAATTCCAGTTTATCATCACATGCCTTTACAGTATCGTATACACCCTTGACAAGGAGATTGATATTATTTCTGCGCCAGTCAGCTATATTAGTAAATTCCGGTATCTCTTCGGCGTCTTTACACTCTTTTACATAGGCATTGTATTCCTTGTAATCAAAGTTTTTCTTATATTTTGCCCCAAGCGTCGGGTAGAAATAATCGTCGAAAATGATACCGTCTACATCATAATTTTCAACTATTTCCTGAACACCATTTATAATAAGTTCTCTTACCTCAGGAACTGCAGGATTGTAGTAATAATAATTGCTGAAGTATAATACATTTCTGTCTGTTGAAGAATCGCCGTCATTTAACCATGTATATGCAGGACTTGCCGGATTGACTGTACCTTCCTCATGGTCATCTGAGCCTTTGTATATCTTTTTAAAATCCGCCTTTGAGCAGACTCTGTATGGATTGATATATGCAAAAATCTTTAAATCTCTTGCTTTGGCTGCATCAACCATTATCTGCAAAGGATCATATCCTGGGTTCTTACCCTGTTCGCCTGAACAGTATTTTGAAAATGGAAAATACTTCGAAGGGTACATTGCATCTGAAAAAGGTCTGACAACGGCGTAGACTGTTGTAAAATTGTCAGCCTGTATATTATCAAACATGTCATTTATATGCTCTGTAAATGAGACCTCATCATATCCATTTGAAGAAAATTCAAGGAAGCTTACCCATACCGCCTTATCTTCCTTCTCCATATTTGTAATGGTTATCTTTTGTGTTGAAATGTTGCCGTTTACATCAATTGCGTAAAAAGTATAGGTGGCATTCTTTTTTATCTTGAATGTCCTTGTACTTTCATTGCTTGCACTAAGAGCTATTGTCTTTACTTTTGAAGCATATTTTTCATTTGTAAAATACCCTGCCTTATGACTGCCAGTAGCGTATTTCACTTCCTTTAAATCAGAAGAAGAAGTAACTTTAGCAGACAATTTAATGGGTTTAACACTTTTATTTGTTGTTGAAAGTGTTAAGGATATCTGTGGGTCTGCAGCTGCCTTAACACTTTCTAACTTTAAAGCTCCTGTGGCAGCTGTAATAACTGCCACAAGACCTAATAATGTAAGTGTCTGTTTAATTAATTTTGAAATGGATGTGTACAAAATCTTACCTTACCTTCCTGTTGGATATTCGGAAAAAATCTGTTCAATACTATCGTAAATTACCTTGGCTGCTTTTTCCTGATAATCGTCAGATACAAGCTTCTTTCTTTCAGATGAGTTTGAAATAAATCCAAGTTCAACAAGCGCAGCAGGAACTGTGTTCTTTTTGGTAACTACAAAAATATTGTCCTTTACTCCCCTGTTATTACTTCCTAGAGCCTGCGTCAGGTTATCGCAAAGTACCTTCGAAAGAGTATAACTTGTAAGTCCACCTGAAGATTTATTTTTATTACTTGAAGAATACCATACTTCCGTACCCTTTGCTGAAGAACTTGCCGAATTCATGTGGAGACTTATAAAAAAGTCCGCACCCACCTTTTTAGCTGCCTCTGCTCTTTCAGTAAGTGAAGGATAGGTATCTCCTACTCTGGTCCAGTACACCTTAAGATCAGAATCATCAAGGTATTCTTTTAATTTAGTATAAAGAATTGAATAGGTAAGGTCCTTTTCTTTTACATTTCCTGATGATGCACCCTGATCACTTCCACCATGTCCCGGATCAAGGACTACGATTTTTGAATAAAGTTCTCTTGGATCACCTATCTGTAAAGAAAGGCTTCCTTTTTCATAGTTCATCCTATAAGCTTCGATATCATGCGTCTTAAAAGTTATTACTGTGTTGTTATTATCAAGGCTTGTGGAAACCTTACTTACTCTTGAACCATCGTAACTTATACTGTTAGATGTATAGTAATCAAGGTGATTTCCGTTTATTATGATCTCAAACTTTTTATGCTCATACTCCTTATCCAGATCAGCTATATCATTTTCAGTAATGCCTGCTGGTAAAGGGATTACTGTATTTGTGCTGATCACTGTACTTGTCTTAGGTGAAAATACTATGCTTGTTGTATTGCCTGATTCCTGTACATAATAGTTTAAACCCCTATATCTTATATCAAGATATGATGAGTTGTTGCTGCCAGGACTGAATACTACTGAACTAATGTCAGTATAAGGTGTCCCATCAGAACTGAATGAGCAGCTTCCTATCGTATTGCATACATCCGGTATATTAAAAACAGTTTCACCCTCATAATCAGTCGGATTTACTTTTACAGGTGATGCTCCGGTTATGTTTATTATATACTGTCCGTCTTTGTATTCACCTGTCACTGCAGTTACGGTGTTTCGATAAAGCTTGACCATAAAGCTGTGTCCGTCTCCATTTGGAATAAGAGAAAAAGCTACAGCTCCCGGCGCTGAAAAGCTAAGTAAAGAAGTACCATTACCACTTCTATACGTCAGATCTGCCTGCAGTGCTATGCCGCCTGACAGTGAAAAATTCTGTTCTTTGCCTGCAGTTGTACCTAATTCAAGATTAAGCTTTCCATCTGATAATGAACCAGTTACGGAACTGTAACCCTGGTTGAAATCAACAAGGTAAAGTGAATACTGCATATCCCCGTTATTGTCGGGAATATGTGTTACATTTATAAGTTCAGTATTTACAGCTACGGCAGGGTCAATAGTTGCAGGTATGCCTGATTGCACTCCAAGATATGTTGATAATTCAGTTACATACCCTGTCCCCTCACCTGATGTTGTATAGGTAAATAAACCTCCGTTAACAGGCTTTTCTGAAGAATTAGTCTCCTTCTTTTCTTCTGTTTCAGGCTTTACTTCTGCAGGAGAATCATTTGTTATTCCGGATGGACTTGCATTAGTCTCTGTATCGTTTTTTTCTTCTGTTTTCTCAGTTTCTTTTTTGTCTTCTTCTTTCTCAGTTTTCTTATTTTCCTCTTTAGAATTTTCCTTCTTCTCTTCCGCCTTTAAAGTAATCTTTCCGGTTGTTTCGGTAGTTGATACTTTTTCAATGCCAAGAAGGTCCGCAGTTTCTTCAAAAGGAACAAGAATATTCTTTTTACCTGAATCAAGATAAGTTACAAGCACCGGAGCCTCAGGCAAAGTTACCTTTTTACCATCAAGCTTGGCACTTGTTTTACCAAGAGTCATTTCAAGCTTCTTGTCATCATACGTCAGCTTTACAGTTTTTTTCTTGCTGTTATACTTGTAAGATGCCTTTACATCAGATTTCTGAAAAGTATATACAACTGGTACCATTAAGGTATTGTATCTGTAGATGCCCGGATTTTTATCGGAATTCACCTCATTTTCATCTACTGCGATAATAACAGGTGCACCCTGATATGCCATTTTAGAGCCGTTATATTTTATATTGACAGCCTTATTTATAGTTCCGCTGATATCAGATGTTGCTTTTTTACTGTTATATGTATAGGTAAATCCAAGTGATTGTGCGGTAAATCTGGCTGGCACACAAAGCCTTTTTATCCCGCCCGGAAAAGTTATAAAAACAGCCGGTGCACTTATACTTTTCTTTTTACCGTTTACATAGGCATAATTTTTTCCAACTGTATAAGAAACTCTTTTATTATTCCGATAGAGGATGATCTTCTGATTTTTTGAAGAATATTTATAAGTAATTCCCATACCAGAATTAACAAAAACATCTTTAACTGAAGCAACAGAAGTATCATTTTCTGTGATTATACCAGGATAATTCGTTTGTATATTGTCACCATTTAATGTAAATTTAACTTTAAGATCGCTTGCATCGTGAACTTTTTTATCGTAAGTAACCTTATATGAATTGTCTGCTGCATAAATTTTAGCCGGAGCGCTGACTGTTAAGGACATTGCAAGGGCTGAAATAATCAATAACTTGCGTAATCGCATTCTATTCCCTCCTTATATTGCCGCAAAGTAAAATATGACGTTGATGTCAGATATTTTACTCCTTGTATCATAGTAAAGACTTTAATTGTTAAAAATGTGTCATATTTAAGAAAAATGTATCATTTTTCAAAAGAAAAACCCAGATAAAAACTCTTTTACCCAGGTTGTTTATTTCATTATGCAAGTATTGTATCAAGTGCAATCTTTGGAGCATCATTCCAAATACGATCAAGATCATAAAAATCACGTGCCTGTTTAGAGAAGAGATGAATGACGAAATCACCGTAGTCCATTAGTACCCAATCTTCTGTATTTGCGCCTTCCACTCTGATGGGTCTGAAATCTATTTTTTCAAGGGATTCTTCTACGGCGTCAAAAAGGCCATCTAACTGGCTTTTGCTTCCGGCACCTGCAATTATAAAATAGTCAGATATAGTGGTGAGGTTTCCTATATCAAGGATCTCTATATTATCAGCAATATGTTCGTCAAGGGCTTTTACAGCTGTTTTCACAGCATTTTTTATTTCTGTCACTCTTACTCCTTTCCGTATATGAGATGTTGATAATAATCTCGCGTTTCCAATGTAGTTGTATCAATCTCTCTGCCACGGCTGTAGAGAAACTCCAGTGTAGTCATGATCTCACCTAATGCAGCCTTATCAAGATCTATAAAAGCGTCCTGTCGTACCTTAGCAAGATTAGGAGTCCCGCGTCTGCCAGGTTCAATAAAATCAGCAACAAAAATGATTTCTTCTAAAAGAGTCATATTAGGTCTGCCTGTTGTATGAAATACTATTGCAGATAAAATATCCGGGTCAGTGATTCCATATTTATTTTCTGCAAAATAGGCTCCAACTTTACCATGAAGTAAATAAGGGTCGGCCTCCTCACTTTCACTTATCGGCAGTTCATGTTCTCTTGCTGTCTGCAAAAGTTCAGTATCGCTCAAACATTTGGCGCAATCATGCAAAAGCCCTGCAATACGCGCTTTTTCTATATTGCATCCATAGCACATTGCAAGTGAAGCCGCCGTATAGCTTACTCCAAGAGTATGCTGATACCTGCGAGAGTTCAGGACTGTTGAAAGTTCTGATTCAATTTCATTTATAGTCATCTTCTCTCCTCCTGTCCTGATCCATAAAGCTTATTTTCAACTATATACTTTAATACATTACTGTTAAGATGCAAGGAGCTGGCATCATTACATCCTTTGCAAAGCCTTTTTCTAATATCGGTTGAAGATACTGGACTTAGTTCTATTTTAATCTCATTTATGACTAAACCCGGATACAATTTTTTTAACTCAATAATATGTTCTTTTATCTCATCAGACAAATCGCCAGGCCTTGGAATATAAAGAATATCACATAGTGAAAAAATGATATCCGGTCTATGCCACCTTTCGATATACATTACAGAGTCTCCGCCTATAATAAAACTCCACTTTATATCAGGATATTTTTCATGAAGGATCGTAAGTGTATCTGATGTATATGTAGTTCCCTCGCGGTTTATCTCAAAGTCCGAGGCTACAAGCCCTGGATGACCTTCTACCGCGAGCTTCACCATGTTCATGCGGTCTTTTGCACTTGCATTAGTAAGCCCATTTTTATGCGGAGGCTCTCTGTCAGGCATTATTAAAACACTGTCAAGCTCATATTGGGTCTTGGCTGCCTCAGCCATTTCAACATGTCTTAAATGAATCGGATCAAAGGTGCCTCCAAGGATACCGATTATTTTCATGGAAGAATTATCTTTCTGTCTTTCATATCTTTTGCTGCTTTATATAAAACTATTTTCTTGCCGATTATCTGAACCAGCTCAGAATGTGTACGTTCTGAAAGAACCTCGGCAATGGACCTTGCATCATCATCACAGTTCTTAAGAACAGAAATCTTGATCAATTCATGTGAATCAAAATATTCTATGATCGCATCTGTAAATTCAGGAGTAAGACTTTGCTTGCCGATATTAAATGCTGGAGTAAGATTCATGGCAAGACTTCTTAAATAAGCACGCTGCTTACTGTTTATCATAATTTTTCCCTTTATTATTTATAATAGTCAAAACTCATATCACCAAGGTTGACAGTATCTCCCTCGACAATACCAAGCTCCTCTAACTGATCGATAATTCCCTCATCACGCAAGAATTTCTGGAAGAAAGCAAACCCTCTTTCATCCTCAAGGTTGGTATAACCAAGCATTTTATCAACCTTTTCTCCTTCAACGAGGTATTCGCCGTCTTTTATCTTGCTGACCGCAAGAGGTGTATGATCGTGAACCAAATCATCTACAGAGAATTCTGATTCATATACCATAGGTTTTTTATCTATTTTTTTAAGAATCTCATTTACGGCATACATAAGTTCTTTGACCCCCTTGCCTGATACAGCTGAAATCGGATAAATAGGAATATTTTCGCTGTCAAAGGCATCATGCAACTTATTTAATTCTTCTTCTACTTCGTCGCCATAGAAGAGATCCGTCTTATTT
>Ga0256405_10012678_pt1 | contig 10379 bp, 12 predicted proteins | sample RumenRJG_02DNA_FD_189096 | JGI IMG/M metagenome (GOLD analysis project Ga0256405, IMG submission 189096) | Bovine rumen microbial communities from Lethbridge, Alberta, Canada - RJG_02 | ecosystem: Host-associated > Mammals > Digestive system > Stomach > Rumen | place: Canada: Alberta... | reverse complement strand
AGTACGAACGCCTGGTGGATATCAAGATTCAGAACTCATAACATTCGGTATATTCTGTTCTGTGACAGCTGCATCCTGAATGCGGCGAGGAAACGAAAAAAAATTGAACGTATTTTGAACAATCAAACGATGCACCCAGACCCAGCCGTCAGGGTGCATCGTTTGATTGTATCGGATTTCCCTTTGCGGGAAAAAGAGTGGTTCGCGGATTGCACTCAAGGACAGGACTGGCTTATAATGGAGATGAAAACAGACCCAGCGATGAAAGTGAGAAAGCATTGCAGTTCAAAGAAATTCAGACGAATGATTATCTGACCAAATCAAGCCTCCCCTATACGGATTATGTGATCAATCCTTACGGCGGATGTACGCATGCCTGTAAGTATTGCTACGCTTCATTTATGAAGCAGTTTACCGGGCACACGGAACAGTGGGGTTCTTTTCTCGATATCAAGCGCTGTGATAAGCCCATCAGCGCGAAAAAGCTGACCGGAAAAACCGTCTTTCTCTCCTCTGTCACCGATCCGTACAATGCTGCAGAGAAAAAATACGGGATCACCAGGGGAATTCTCGAGCAGCTGAAGGATATTGACTGCTGTGTGAAGATCTCCACAAAGTCCATCCTGATCCTCCGGGATCTGGAACTTCTGAAGCAGTTCCGGCACCTGACGGTCGATCCATCAATACGCTTGATAAGAGTTCCGAAAGGACATGGACAGAGGATCCAGTATTCAGGAAAGACTTCATACGCTGAAAACCTTCCATGAAAACGGGATAGAAACCGTCCTGTTTATGTCTCCGTGTTTTCCCGGGATAACGGATTTCAGGGAGATCATTGAGGCCAGCGCCGGCTTTGTCGACGAATACTGGTTTGAAAACCTGAACCTGCGCGGAGACTATAAAAAACGGATTCTGGCATACATCCATGAAAAGTGCCCACACCTGGAGGAACTGTATCGGACAATCTACTCGAGAAAAGATGAATCCTACTGGCTGGAAATGGAGCGTGCGTTCACCAGGTACTGCGATGAGCGAAACATCCGCTTTGTAAATGCGTTCTATCATGCCAAACTGATAAAGGAGAAAGCAGATAAAAATGACCAGAGATGAAATTGTGGCAGAGCTGTTCCGGTTACAGGACAAGGATTATGCCGTTATGCAGGTAAAAGTCATCCCCACCATAAACGCCGACAGAATCATCGGCGTAAGGACGCCCGCACTTCGTGCCCTGGCAAAAGGTCTGTATAAGGATCCGGACATAAACGGATTCCTTTCCTCCCTGCCGCATCCGTATTTCGATGAAGACCAGCTGCACGCCTTTGTGATTTCACAGGAGAAAGACTTTGACACATGCATCGCAGAGGTCAACGCCTTCCTCCCCTTTATTGATAACTGGGCCACCTGTGACCAGCTTTCACCCAAAGTCTTCAAAAAGAACCCGGAAAAGCTGCTTCCCTTCATTCAGGACTGGATAAACTCCGACAAGACCTATACGGTCCGGTTTGCCATCGGGACATTGATGCAGCATTTTCTGGACGAGCATTTTGACACAGCGTATGCAGACATGGTTGCGGCAGTCAGGTCAGATGAATACTACGTCAACATGATGATTGCCTGGTATTTTGCGACTGCGCTGGCGAAGCAGTATGACCTGATTTTGCCCTATCTGGAGGAAAAGCGTCTGACTCCGTGGGTGCATAACAAGACGATTCAGAAGAGCGTGGAAAGCTTCAGGATTTCTGATGAACAGAAAGCCTGTCTGAAAGCCCTGAAGGTGCCGCGCGCTTTGCGCTGAATTTCTGCTGCGAACCAGCGGCAGTTTGTCAGACATGAGCACCAGAAATGTCCGGTGTCCAAAGACCAGACTGCGGCGGAGGAGGAATACGATGTCAGCTGAAGCTGAACTCTATAAAGAACTCGGAGCACTGACAAAGGCCAGGGACAAGTGGAAAGAAAGCATTCCCTATGTGTCCTCGCTTCTGAATCATGAATCCCGAAAAATTCAGGCAAAGGCCCTCTGGATGCTTGGGGAAATGGGTCTGGCCAGTCCCCCGGATGTACGGACTGCGGTTCCCGCAATTGCCTCTTTTCTGAATAATCCTGTACCGCTGCTGCGGGAACGTGCCCTGAACGCAATGGGGCGGATCGGACGCGGTGACTTTCATCTGATCGAACCGTACTGGCGGGAAATGTTCCGCCTTGCTTCAGATGAGGATGCAGGAGTCAGACTGAGTTTTATCTGGGCATCTGAAAATATCGCAACAAATACGCCTGACATTTATGAAAATGAAATGCCTGTATTTGCGAAACTGCTGGCTGATGCAGATGAGAAAGTCCGTATGGAAGCCCCCGAGATCTTCCGCGTTCTCGGCAGGCGCAGACCGGAATTCATCAGGCCGTTCGTAGAAGAATTGCTGAGAATATCAGAAACAGACTGCAGCCGTGTCGTAAGGATTCACTGTCAGGGGGCCATTAAGGCGGTGTCATCCGCACCGGCCATTCGGAAATAAAGCCATCCGGAGTGTCCATCCCGTCACCGGAAACACAGAGAAAGGCAGCAGACATGCGTTATCTGCGCCGGCGGGAATTGTGCACAGGCAACACGGGGAAATTGCCGAAATGCACCGCAGCAACCAAACGATATCAGATGACCTGCTCTCGACAGGCAGGAAACATCACACAAAGAATTTCAGGTTCCCGGTTTTCCGTGAAAAGCTTCAAAACAGGGATTGACTCTCACACTATGGCAGGGATTAGAGTAAGGACGAGCTCAGAAACACCATCCATGGAGGGAACAGCAAATGCTGAAGATCGGAGATTTTTCGAAGCTTTCCAGAGTAAGCGTCAGAATGCTTCGCCATTACGATGACATTGGACTGCTGAAGCCGGCTGAGACCGACGCCTTTACCGGCTACCGCTATTACCGGGAAGATCAGCTGCCTGTTATGGGACGGATCACGGCCCTGAAGGATATGGGCTTTGCCCTGGCGGATATCGTCCGGATCCTGGACATCTATGATGACCAGGTTCAGCTGGACGCATTTCTGCAGGCCAGAGAGGAAGAACTGTCCAGACTGTCAAAGGAAACGGAATACAAACTGATGCTTCTGGAAACAGCCAGAAAACGGCTGAGAGAGGAGCAGAACATGAAATTTGATGTGACTGTGAGAACCATTCCCGAGAGATACGCCGCGACCGTGCAGATGGTTGTCCCGCGCTATGAGGATGAGGGCATGCTCTGGGGCATGATGGCTGAGAGCAAAAAGCCGCTGATTCCCGCAGAGCCCTGTATGGCAGCAGCGGTTTTCCTGGACAAGGAATACAGGGAAGAAAACGTGGAAATCATGGTCTCCATGACCGTCAGGGGAACCTACGAGGATACGGAACATGTGAAGTTCAAAACGCTTCCGGCAGTCAGGGTCGCCAGTTGTGTGATCAAGGGAAGCTATGCCCAAATGGGCGAGGCAACCGCTGCCGTCGCCTCCTGGATCACTGATAACGGCTATCAGGTAAACGGTCCCATGTTTAATATTTACCACGTCAGTCCGCATGAAACCTCGAATCCGGAGGAATATGTGACGGAGCTTTGCTTCCCGATCGGATAACACAAATATGTCAGGGAACACACGTTCCCTGACTGCTTCTTATGGAGCGGTCCCAGTCGCTCAGCGACAGTTAAGTCAACAAATCCGGGCCATGATAAAGACACTCAGGCAAATGACCAAAAATGAGGCCCGCAATGGAGGATACAAAATGGAATACATACAAGTCACAAAAGAGAATATCGCTCAGGAACATATCTGCTGTGCGATTTCCAATAACAAGGATGTGCAGGTCGCCTCCAAGAAAGCATGGCTGCTTGAGCGGTTTGAAGAGGGGCTGGTATTCCTGAAAAGCGTTGAACGCGGAAAATGCTTTATCGAGTATCTTCCTGCGGAAAACGCATGGAATCCGATTCAGGCAGAGGGGTTCATGTACATTGACTGTTTATGGGTTTCCGGTTCTTTCAAGGGACACGGTTATTCCAGTGATCTGCTGGATCTGTGTATCCGGGACAGTAAGGAAAAAGGGAAAAAAGGGCTGTGCATTCTCAGTGCAGCGAAAAAGAAGCCCTTCCTGGCTGATCCAAAGTACCTGAAACATAAGGGATTTTCCATCTGTGATGAAGCAGATAACGGCATCCAGCTCTGGGCTTTGCCATTTTCCTCCGATACAGCCATGCCGACATTCCGTGAATGCGCAAGGCATCCCCGAACGGAGGAGGCCGGGTATGTCCTCTATTACACCAATCAGTGTCCTTTCAACGCGAAATATGTCCCGGTCGTCGAGCAAACCGCCAGGGAACACGGAATCCCATTCAAAGCGGTTCATATCACAAGCAAAGAAGAAGCCAGAAACGCCCCCACACCGGTCACGACCTATGCGCTGTTCCGGGATGGAACCTATCTGACAAATGAGCAGATGAATGCGGCCCGGTTTCTGAAACTGACCGCAAATCAAGAACGCATTGACTGAGTTGGCAGCATCGGAATACATCCCATCTTTGAAGGAGAAATCAGCATGGCATCCACCAGAGAATACCTGGACTTTATTCTGGAGCAGCTTTCAGCGATTGACGGAATCACCTCAAGGCTGATGATGGGCGAGTACATCCTGTATCTGAAGGGCAGAATAATTGGCGGCATTTATGATGATCGTTTCCTGGTCAAGCCAACCAGATCAGCCAAAGCATTAATGCCGGAAGCTGTTATGGAACGCCCGTATGAAGGCGCAAAAGAAATGCTGCTGGTTGACAACGTCGATAACAGGGATTTCCTTGCTCAGCTGCTGACAACAATGTATGAGGAACTGCCTGTCCCAAAATCAAAGAAAAAATGACAGGCGGATGGTCCTTATTCTGAGAAAGGGCTGAATTGAAAACTTAACGGATACAGGGAGAGACGGTGTATCTTTAAGTTAAACAAATCAGACATTAAACTCATGTTATCTATCTTGTAAGTACCAATGATTGTCGATGCAAGTCAAGAATAAAATGTTCTCCTGAACCAGGTCCAAGGACTTTGCCTTCAGTATCTCATCCACGTGCTTTAATAATCTCCAGCAGGCTTCATGCATCAGTATCCGTGCCCTGTACATTTTCGGAACGGGAAGCCAGACACCATTAGCTATGAAAAGAGGCAGCCTGATCTCCGGTACAGATACCCGCCTGTTCATGAATGAGCGGATGTGCCCATAGCGGCAGTTTATCAATGATGTACACCGGAAGAGAGACAGTGCCAAAGACCCGGCCATTGTTCATGAATGGGATACAGCCCGCTGTGACAAAAACAGGCTTTGGGCCCGTTCGCCCGAAGAATCGATGAAAAACAGAACGGGTCTTGAAATTTTCATGGTTCTTCGCTACAATCTATCCAAGTTCCAATCAATACAGAGAGGTGACCGTTCCATGAATGAGGAGACAATCGAAACACAAGCGTCATGGGAAGAACTCCATCCCTGGCTCTCGTGGCTGACACAGCAGGACGAAGATGATTCCATTGATGAAGTGATCCGCTATACCCTGGACGAACTAAGATTTGTGTGAAGGAGCAGAAATGAAGGCACTGATTGTTTACTACTCCATGAGTGGCAACACAGAGGCTGTTGCAAAAGCAATCGGCAGGGAAATTCACGCAGATCTGCTTTCTCTGGAGCCTGAAAAGGATTATCCGTCCAGTGGCTTTAAGAAGTATTTCTGGGGTGGAAAAAGTGCCGTAATGGCTGAAAAGCCAAAACTGAAACCTTATCAATTTGATGCGAACAAGTATGACACCATCATCTTTGGCTTTCCGGTGTGGGCAGGAAACATCGCCCCGCCAATCCGTACCTTTCTCGCCGACAATTCCCTGAACGCATCTGTCTATGCAGCCTATGCCTGCCAGAGCGGATCCGGCGCCGAAAAGGCTTTCCGAAAGCTGAAAGAATGCCTGGGGCATGATCTGTCCCGGACGATGATTCTGATTGATCCGAAAGATAAACCCGACCCGGCGAAAGACCTGCAGATCCGGACATTCTGCAAAGAACTGACCGCGCAGGAAAGGATTACTTGAACGATTTTGCGCTGAAAACAGGCTTCGGCATAAAGCGTATAGAGTGTATTAAGGGTACCAGGCATCGATTCTTTCAGCCGTATCACCCTCATTATTGAAAGTTCACTCCGGTTCAATAAACCGGAGTTTTTTATTGAGTTCATTCAAACAACATCAAATACGCTGCTGAAACCAAAATCGACCTGTCGTTTGCAAAATGTGAATCGGTAAATGACGATCCGTAATCGGTTATTCGTGACCGGCAATCAGAAGCGCCTGTCGCGCAGCGACAGTCAGTCAAATCCAGGCCCTTCAGCACGCTCCGGCAAATGATAACTAAAAGGATAAATAATAAACGCCCGCACCGTAGTCATCATACCGGTTGCGAGCGTTTTTCTTCCGTTTATACAGCTTCCTGTTTTCAACGATCTTGGTGACAGGACTGACATCCCACATGACCCGTCCCTGACGGTTCAATTCCTTCTGCGCTTTCCTGCTGAGCTTGTTCTTCGGAACAAATCTGGCCATACTCATCATCCCCTTTCCTATGTCACAGCTGAATTATATCATACATGATTTCGATGAGCAAGAAAAATCCGAAATCCAGTCCGTTTCCGGATGCCGGATGCCGGATGCCTTTCAAAGGATCAAAGAATCTATCCGACTATTTGTTATTTCAGGCTGCCTGATCACACGGAAGATGCCGTCCGATGCCCGTACAGGCGAAAAAAGGTTCCCGGCCGGGACCGAAAAGCACCTGTCCGTACAGATTCAGGACAAAATTCACTTGGCACTGTACAGACAGGTGCTCTCTGGCTCTCCGTAACCTGCTCTGGGCACTCCGTCTTCTCATCCATTCAGAAGAATCGCTCGCAGGTTTTTTCGGTAATGTTCCTCCCGAACGGTTTCAAACAGATGGCAAAGGTCTTTGTACACCTCCGGACCGGGAACGAAAAAACACCTGTCCGTACAGATTCAGGACAAAATTCACTTGACACTGTACAGACAGGTGCTCTCTGGTTCTCCATAACCTGCTCAGGGCCATCGGCACTCCGTCTTCTCATCCATTCAGAAGAATCGCTCGTAGGTTTTTCGGTAATGTTCCTCCCGAACGGTTTCAAACAGATGGCAAAGGTCTTTGTACACCTCCGGACGGTCCATCAGGTCTGCCAGGTATGGCGCATATCGTGTTCCCTGCTCATTTCTGAATTCCTCAAGGTATTCATCCAGCGTTTTGCCCCGGTTATAGCTGCGTCCGACAGAATCCGTGGCGGCGTCCATACAGTCGGCGCAGGATACAATGTCGATGATTGTCCGTTCCGGAAGCGCATCAAGGTCGCAGCTTCGGGGATACCCGCCCTGGTTGTTATACCAGCGGTGATGGCCCAGTGCAATCGGACTATACGCCTTCGTGGATGCATTTCTCTCCAGCATGATCCTGCCCAGCTCCGGATGTTCCCGGATGATTCCGAACTCCAGGTCAGAGAGCTGCCGCTCACAGACAAAAACCGTATCAATCATGGGAAGCTTGCCCACATCATGACATAAAGCCGCATGATAGGCAAATGAAAGGATCTCCTCCCGCTTTTCAAGTACCTCCTCTTTTGTCCGGCAGTTCAGGAAACCAATGAAGCGCTCAGGCTCCCGGGAGAGCAGGTGTTCCGTGAGACACTTTGTAATATCCGCCACCATGTTTGAATGCAGGTAGGTCGGCGGATGGAGCGCCAGCATGCAGGTAAGACTCATCTGCTCAAAGGGGATTTCCGGCACCTCAATGTAACGGATCAGCAAAAAGCTGACGATCTCAAGAACGGTGAGATCAGTTCCGCTGCTGTGCAGGTGAAGAAGGTATTCCATCAGGCTGCGGTACATCTCTGTAAGCCGACCAATATGCTCCTCCGTCAGTCCCGGCTGTGCATTGCCGCTGCCGGGGACATTTTCCGGAACCGGGTTTCCGAGAATCAGCATATACTCAAGGGGAATCTCCAAGCAGGCCGTATCGCTGCCGCTCTCCTTCCGGGTCAGATACAGCTGATACAGCGCCGAAAGGCAGGCCTCTCTGTCCATCATTCCGGCATAATAATCCGCCCGGATTTCCACCAGCCGGAGTCTGTCCTCGGAGATGACCCGCCGGCCGGCCTCCGGATACTGCTCCCATTCCGCCCTCAGCTGCTGCACATAGGGACGGATCTTCACCGCTTCCTCCGGTGAGATCATGGCGCTGTTTCCGTATTCCGTCAGCATCCCGATGTATTCAAGTGTGCGGAGACGATGATATACCCAGTCGTATTCAGGCACCAGTGCCCGGATTTCCTCATCCTTTTCCAGTTCAAGCATCTCCAGAAGATTCTGAATGCCGTGATCCTTCCCGCCGGAAAGCGTTCCGACCATTTCCCGGAAACAGTGACTGTATCTGGCATCGGTCAGCACGGTCAGGCGGCACTCATTATCCGGCAGCTGTTTCATCTGCTCTTTTGTCAGGAGATTCCGAAACTTTAACGAGAGGGAAACGCCCTTCTGCTGATAATCAAGCGCCATTTCCGGTTTCGTCATGATGCGGCGGGTCTTGACCAGCATCGCGTATACCGCATCCATGCGGGTGTCCATCTGGCGAATCAGGGCTGCCCGGTCCGTACCGGCTTCAGCACACTCCATCAGGCGTTCAGAAATCAAATCCGCCAGGGACGAGTCGATGTTTTCCAGTCTGTACGCATCATAAAGACCGCTCATCAGATCATCCAGGAGCCTGACAACGGGTTCCTCCACGGACTCCCCTGCCCTGAGCATCGGCTCCATCACCCGGATGATCATTTCCCGGTTCTCTGCAGCCAGTGTACCGATCCTGGCAAAATTCTCCCGCAGGATGCGGCTGTAATCCTCCGGTTTATGCACATCCTTCAGGAATGGGGAGGACAGCGTCCGTATTTCCTTTGTTCGTGCCAGATACTTACGGATCTCTTTTTCCATTCATTCACCCCCATTCCTTTGCAGGCCACACAGTTGTCATTTGCCAGAGCAACATTGCATGAGGCCTGGATTTGACTTAACTGTCGTTTCGCGACAGGGCCGCTCCTGTCGGTATCTGTTCCTTATGCTTTTCCTGATTTCATGCGTTTCTTGTTCGCATACATGATTGAATCCGCCCGCCTGAAAACATCCTCTGTATCGGTATCCGAGGCAGGATCGAACACCGCACAGCCAATTGCCGCCGTGATCTGTTCCCATGACGTCAGCTGGTCATTCTTCCTGATTTTTTCCATCTCTGCGTTGAAGCCGGCAATCCGTTCATCTCTGTTTTCAGCCGCCGGTTTCCGCAGTTGTGTCCCTGTTCCTCATTCCGTTCCGGCAGCATTTGCGCCGCGTCAGTCCCGGGGATCACCGGCTCGGTTCAAAGCCAATCCCGCACGCGCCTGAACATTAGCCGGCGTTTTCCGTTTTCCTGACACCTGAATAGCCCAGCCACTTCAGCACGCGCTGGATATAGGCATCCCAGAAATCCCAGTCATGACCGCCCTCTCCCTCCTCATACACGACCTCCGCTCCGGCATCACGGAGGGCCTTTGCCATCGAGCGGTTCGCCTCCAGAAGCGAATCCTGAAGGCCGCAGGCAATATAGAACGCAGGGAAACGGCCCTCCGGATCATTTTGTATCTCCCGGATCAGATAACGGGGATTCCGGTCTGTATTTCTTGTTTCCTCCAGATTACCAAAGTTTCTGACTTCCCCAATGGTATTTCCCTGGGTTTCCACCCAGTCGGCAGGATATTCGTAAACATGCAGTGCCCCCGAAAGAACCGCCGCTTTTCCGAAGGTCTTCCAGTATTTGAGCGCATTCCGGCAGGCACCAAACCCGCCCATGGGCAGACCGCCCAGAAAGGTGTCCTCCCGTTTGCGTGAAAGCGGGAACACCTCCCGTGTCACCTCTACCAGTTCACGTCCCACATATTCACCAAAGTCGCCCAGACAGCCATCCTTTACCAGAATATCCATGATGCCAGGGTCAAAAGATAGGGGTGAAGGCTCCTGGAGGGGTCTTGAGACTATTTTGGCCTCGGATTTGACTGTCCTGAAAAGCCTACTTGAATATTACGAGTAGCTTCATTTTGAACAGACAAATCGTCAACCACCCCGACATCTATGAATATTATCATCTCGTGTATTTACCGGGACAGCCTTGGTATCCAGCATGTCTGTAAACACGTCAGATTATTAAATTTCGAAGCTGAATACAGATAATCATGAATTTGTCAACCCTTAAATTTAAAAAATTCCTGAAAAATGTCGCTTGAGAAGGGACATTTTCAATTTCAC
>Ga0256405_10012677_pt1 | contig 10379 bp, 13 predicted proteins | sample RumenRJG_02DNA_FD_189096 | JGI IMG/M metagenome (GOLD analysis project Ga0256405, IMG submission 189096) | Bovine rumen microbial communities from Lethbridge, Alberta, Canada - RJG_02 | ecosystem: Host-associated > Mammals > Digestive system > Stomach > Rumen | place: Canada: Alberta... | reverse complement strand
GTTTGGAGTTTGTTAGTTTGAAGTTCGTTACAGTTATTAATTAATTTGAAATGCACTTGCAAACATGCAAACTTTCAAACTTGTCAACTTCTACGAAATGAACTTAACGTCCTAACGTCTTAGCGTCTTAACGACTTTTCTCCTTTGTTTATGCTACAATTAAAAAAAAGGAGTACAACTGATGAAAATTGCTATATATCCGGGGAGTTTTGATCCGATAACCTACGGGCATTTGGATATTTTGAAAAATGCATCGGAAATTTTTGATAAAGTTATAATTGCGGTAGCACATAACGGCTCAAAATCGGGATTTTTGACGGTTGATGAGCGTGTTGAACTCATAAAACAAAGCGTGAAAGATTTAGATAATGTTGAAGTCGATTCTTTTGAAGGTCTGACCGTTGAATATGCAAAAAAACACGGTGCAAATATCCTGATACGTGGTTTGCGTGCGGTTTCCGATTTTGAATTTGAAATGCAGTTATCCCAGACAAACAGTGCGCTTTGCGATGAGATTAAAACGGTATTTTTGACCACTAAACCAAAATATAATTTCATTTCATCTTCGACAATTAAAGAAATTTACCAAAATAACGGCGACATTTCGAAATTTGTACCAACTGCAGTGAATGAGTATCTAAAAAAAAATAAACGGTGTAAACCATGTTAAAATATGTAATTCCGCAGTACAAAATTATTTGACAATTAAAAATTGCTTAGGTAATATATTATTGTAAATAAATGCGAAAGGGATAAGGGATATAAGCATGCCTCAAAATGAAGTGTATGATTTACTCAAAATACTTGAAATGACGCTTGATGACGGCTTTTCCATTTCAAAGTATGCGGTTGTAAACAAAAGAGAAATTGAAACATTAATAGATAGAATATATGCTGCGCTTCCGCCTGAAGTTCAGGAAGCAAGAGTGTTTATGAAGCGCAAAGAAGAATTATTGAACGAAGCACAGGCTCAGGCAACAAAAATCGTTCAGGACGCACAAAACGAAGCAAATCGTTTAATAAGCGAATCTGAAATCAGGAAAGCCATTGAGCGTGACGGCATAAGACTTAAAAACGAAGTTGTTGCAGAAATGGAAAACATTAAACATGTTTCTATGCAGGATGCAGAACAGGTAAGACTTCAGGCAACAGAAGAATCTATGAAAATCAGAGAAGGCGCTGAACTTTATGCAAAACAGGTTCTCACAAGTCTTGAAGATAATTTAACTCAACTTCAGCAGGTTGTTAAAAACGGTCAAATTTATATGGAGCAGATTAAAAACGATAGTGCAAGATACGCTCCTCAACAGGCAAACAACAGAGGCTGGGCAAACAATAAAGATGCAAAAAAAATATAAATTGTAAGACATAACAAAAAGACCGAAACAAATGTTTCGGTCTTTTTTTGTAAATCACGATATACAGATATAAAATTTATATTAAGACCTCAAAAGTCGTGGTATAATAGTTTTATCAAGAGGTGTAGATTATAAAGGAGATAAAATTATGATACCTATTATGGATTCAAAACGTCAGTACGCACAAATCGGTGCTGAAGCCGAAAAAGCAGTATGCGAAGTTATGAGAAGCGGTTGCTATATTTTAGGCCCGAATGTTAAGGCTTTAGAATCTGAACTTGCTTCATATATTGGCTGTAAATATACCGTTGCATTAAACTCAGGAACAGATGCTTTGCATATCGCACTGAGAGCATTAAATATCGGTGCAGGTGATGAAGTTATTACAACAGCATTTACATTTGTTGCAACTGCAGAAGCAATCGGAATGGTTGGCGCAAAACCTGTATTTGTCGATATTGACGCTGATACCTTCAATATTGATCCGAAAGAAATTGAAAAAGCAATTACACCGAAAACGAAGGCTATTATTCCTGTTCATTTGTACGGTCAGCCCTGCGATATGGACGCTATTATGGATATTGCACACAGACACAATTTGAGAGTTATCGAAGATTGTTGTCAGGCTATCGGTTCATTATACAAAGGCAAAATGGTCGGTACTTTCGGAGATATCGGATGTTACAGTTTCTACCCTACCAAAAACCTCGGAACAATGGGCGACGGCGGTCTTTGTACCGTAAATTCAGAAGAATTAAGAGACCACTTAATCGCATTGAGAAACCACGGTTCAATGGTTCGTTATCACAATGATGAACTCGGTATCAATTCAAGACTTGATGAAATTCAGGCTGCAATTTTAAGAGTTAAAGCAAAACACATTGATGAATGGAACGCAAAAAGACGTGAACACGCTTATTATTACAATGAATTGTTCACTTCATGCCCTGATATTCAAACTCCGAAAGAATTAGACGATACATATTGTGTTTACCATCAATATACCGTTAAAATTCCTAACAGAGATGAAGTTCACAAAATGCTCGGCGAAGCAGGCATCGGCGCAATGCTTTATTATCCGATTCCTCTGCATTTCCAAAAGGTTAATGCATGGCTTGGAATGGGTAAAGGCTCTTTGCCGATTACAGAAAAGAACACCGAACTTGTTATTTCACTTCCGATGTTCCCTGAATTAACTAAGGAAGAACAAGACACTGTTGCAAGCACTTTGATTTCTTGTATCGAAAAATCAAAATCTGCAGTAGGTGTTTAAGAAATAGAAAACAAAAAGATACCCTCTCAAACAGAGAGGGTATCTTTTTATTACAAATTATTAATAATTCTGCATTTTGTGAAATTTTAGAAAATAAATTTACTTTATATAAGAGTTGAAGTTTAAAGATGAAGTTAATAAGGAGTCAGAGTTATGCCTGAAATTTATTTTTGTTTCCACAATATGGCTTACGGGTTTAAATTATTCGCAAAAGATGAGGATAAAAGTCTTTCACAAAGATTAAAAGATTTTGAATTGAGTTTTGAAATAAATATGGAGCAGAACAGAATAAGACTGTTTGGTTATTAATAATAAAAAGGCAGGTCTTTTGAACCTGTCATAATCAATTACTAATAAATGGTTTTTATATTCTCTGTCTTAACTTTTTACATCTGTTTTCATAACATTATGTAATAATGCTACCGTAGCACCTGCGACGGCACCTGTTGTAACGAAAAATTCCGTCGGTCTGAAATGCTTTGTCGCAAGTTTGTATGAATCAACCGCTTTTTTTGCTATTTTTTCGGCTTGTAATCTTGCTGTGTAGAAAAGCGATTTGAGTTCATTCAGACTTTCCGGATCTTTTTCGGCTATAGTGCGGAACGCCTTGAGGATTCGTTCTTTTCCTACTTTTTCTCCGCTTTTTAATCCGTCGTAAGTGCTTACAAATACATCTTCGGCTAATGATTTACTTTTCTTAGTATTAATTTCGTCTATGTAAGATCTTGTCCAAGGGCTAAATGATTCTTTTGTTCTCTTAACTTCATTCTGAACATGTAAATATTCTTTTGTTGTTTTTTCGTCTTCATTAAGAGGATATGCGTATTTCAAAGCCCAGCCCACAGCACTGCCTACTAACGCTCCTTTTGCCATCGGAACGAGACAGGTATTTTGTGAATATGTATTTACTGCTTCTACTGCCATTGCTTCCATCCTTTTCTGAAGATTAATTGAAGACAATTACACTAACTTTAGTTAATTGAAATCTGGGAGAATCTGCACTTAAATATTCCATATAGAATTACAAAATTCAAATGAAACTGAGTAATCAGAAACTCATTTTTTCGACATTTGTCATTATATTACAAAATTATTTTTTTGTCAACACCCTTGCTAAATTTAATAATAACATGACCGTAATAAGCGCAAGAGTAAGGTAAAAATAGTATTTTATGGCATTATGGCTTGCAAATAAACATGCAAGTCCGCCTGAAATTATTGCAACCGATGTTAAAATTACCACGGTTTTTTTCTGAGAAAATCCGGCATGCAAAAGTTTGTGATGAATATGCTCCGCATCGGCAACGAACGGCGATGTGCCTTTAAAAATCCTTCTCAACGACGAAAACGTAATATCAATAATCGGAACTGCAAGCACGATAAACGGCAGTAAAATTGCAACTGTAGCAACCTTCATAACGCCTGTTATTGATATTGTTGCAAGCAAAAATCCTGAGAATAGCGAACCGCTGTCCCCCATAAATATTTTTGCAGGGTTAAAGTTAAATGTTAAAAACGCAAGCATTGAGCCGGCAAGAATAAAGCCTATAAGCGCACTTATAGGGCTTGCTGGTGAAACAGTGACCGCCAAAAGTCCCAAAGTAATTGAATTTACAGTAATAACGGAGCCTGCGAGCCCGTCAACACCGTCAATGAAATTCACTGCATTTGAAATACCGACTATCCATAAAAGAGTAATCGGATAAGACCAAATACCAAGTTCATGCCCCCCGAAAAACGGGATAGAATCAATTTGAACTCCGAGCAGATAGACAACCGTCGCAATGGATAATTGCATAACAAGTTTGAATTTTGCTCCAAGTCCGTAAACATCATCCACAAGACCTAATAAAAACATCAAAGAACCGCCTAACAAAATGCCCGATAACAATTTTCCGTAAGGGTAATAACTCATTAATACAAGGCAAAGGAAAGTGAGCATCGTACTTCCCCAAATAGCGACTCCGCCTATTCTTGAAATCGGTTTGGTATGAATTTTTCGTGCATTAGGCAGGTCAACAAGTCCTTCTTTTTTTGAAAAACTTATAACCATCGGCACTAAAAATACCCCGATAATATAGGCTATAATTGTTCCTATTATATGTGCATGTGTTAATTTGATAATAATTTTCAGATACTCCTTATTGATACAACGGATGTTTTGCACACAATTTCATACTTCTTGCGTGTAAATTATCCAGTGCAATTTCATTATCCGACGAATAAATGGCAGATGCAATAATTTTTGCAACTTCTGTCATATCATCTTCCTTAAAACCTCTTGTGGTAACTGCAGGAGTGCCGAGTCTTATACCTGAAGTTACAAAAGGACTTTGCGGATCATTCGGTACTGTATTTTTGTTTGCCGTAATCCCAACTCTTTCAAGTACATTAGCCATATCTTTACCAGTCTTGCCTGTTTTTCTTAAATCAAGCGTCATCAGGTGGTTTTCGGTCATTCCGCCGACAATATCAAGTCCTTCGTCCATTAAACCCTGTGCAAGAGCCTTTGCGTTTTTGATAATCTGGCTTGCATACTCCTTAAATTCAGGTTTTGAAGCCTCTAAAAGTGCAACCGCTTTGCCTGCAATAATGTGTTCTAACGGTCCGCCCTGCATTCCGGGGAATACCGCTTTGTCTATCGCCTGTGCATATTGTTCGTCACACATAATAATACCACCTCTTGGGCCTCTCAAAGATTTGTGGGTTGTGGTTGTAACAAATTGCGCATATCCCGAAGGCGACGGGTGAAGCCCTGCTGCCACAAGCCCTGCAATATGAGCAATATCGGCAAGTAAGAGCGCACCGACTTCATCAGCGATTTCTCTGAACTTTTTAAAATCAATAATTTTTGAATAGTTGCTTGCACCGCAAATAATCAGTTTCGGTTTATGTTCAAGTGCCATTTTTCTGACATCTTCATAGTCAATTTCACCGTATTCATTGATACCGTAAGATTTAACATCAAAATACAAGCCCGAAAAATTGACAGGCGAGCCGTGAGAAAGGTGTCCGCCGTTAGACAAGTCCATTGATAAAACTCTGTCCCCCGGCTTCATTGTAGCCATAAACACTGCCATATTTGCCTGCGCACCCGAATGTGGCTGAACATTGGCATGATCCATCCCAAAAAGTTCGCATGCTCTTTTTTGTGCAAGTTCTTCCACAACATCAATGTGTTCGCACCCGTTGTAATAGCGTTTGTGCGGTTTACCTTCCGCATATTTGTTTGTCAAAACACTTCCGCATGCTTCCATTACCGCTAATGAGGTGCAGTTTTCGCTTGCGATAAGTTCTATTGTATTTTGCTGTCTGTCTAATTCTGCCTCAATCGCCTGTGCAATCTGAGGGTCTGTTTGTTTTATATGCTCTAAATTCATAACCATACACTCTCCCTTTTTTAATTAATTATAGAGTGATAAAGAAAAATTGGCAAATAATAAACAAGGTGCAAAAAATTGCACCTTACAAACCTATCTTTACTCTATCCGACAATATAAATATGATAGAAATACGCAAAAACAAGACCATAGGCAGCACCAACCCAAACTTCGAGCGGGGTGTGCCCTAATAATTCTTTTAATTTACCCCCGACTGCCTCCAAATCGTGGTTATAAATTTCTTCCATAACTTTATTCAGGCATGCTGCGGTTTTCCCTGCCGCACGTCTTAAACCTGCTGCGTCATACATGATTATCAATGAGAAGCCAAGCGACATTGCAAAAACTATCGAATCAAAACCCTCTAAAATCCCAACTATTGTCGAAAGTGCAATAACCGCGGCAGAATGCGTACTCGGCATTCCGCCTGTCGTTGTGAATATTTTAAAATTAATTTTTTTTGTCTGAACGGTAAACAGTATAAATTTTATAATTTGCCCCGTAAACGCAGCCAAAATACCGCAACTTAGTGCTTCGTATCCGTTATTTGCAACAACATGTCTGAAAGTATCTAAAAACATTAAATCCCTGCCCTTTTGGAAATTTGTTCAATAATTTCATTGAATATTTCCGAATTAAAATTTTGTTCTCTCATTATATCACGACAGTCGTTTAACTTGCAAGAAAGTTTACATTTTGCCTGCTCAAGTCCGTAGAGAGAAACATAAGTTAGTTTGTTTTCCTCTTTATCCTTCCCCATCGTTTTGCCCATCTGTTCGAAGGTCGAAATCTCATCTAAAATATCATCTGCTATCTGAAAGGCAAGACCAAAGTTTTTTGCAAATTCCGTTACGGCATTAAGCCTGTCATCATCAGCATCCGCTATAATTGCGCCCGTTCTCATCGCAAGTTGGAACAAATCTGAGGTTTTATGAATGTGTAAATATTCCAAAGTCTTTTCTTTATCAAGAATATCAGGATTATTTTCGCTTTCAATATCGACAATCTGACCTGCAATAACCCCTCTTGCTCCTGCATAATTGAAATATTCGTTCAAAACCCGTATTTTTGTAACAGGCGAAAGATTATCGGAATACTTTGAAATAATTTGCGGAGCAAATGTAAGCAAAGCATCACCTGCCAAAACTGCTATTGCTTCCCCAAAAACCTTGTGGTTTGTTAGTTTTCCCCTGCGGTAATCATCGTTATCCATGCATGGCAAATCATCGTGAATCAAAGTTTGAGCATGAAGCATCTCTATTGCGCATGCTGTTGGTATAGCATCTTCAATTTCTCCACCAAGCATTTTACATGTTTCAAGACACATCACAGGGCGCAATCTTTTCCCCTGCAGTGTAACCGTATATTTCATTGATTTAAAAAGCGTTTGCGGTTCTTCAATTTGTATATATTCATTGAGTTTATCGTCAATGAGTTTTATGTAATCATTCATCTTCATGTTCGTCAAGTTCCCTGTAAATTCGCTGTTTTTGGGTATTTCTTGCCCCATGGCGTTTTTTCTCACTGATTTTTACAACAGACTTTTCGTTGTGAAATTTGTTATGCGTTTCTGTTTTTTTGCCGTTATATTTAATTTTTTCTTTGTATTCAAATGCTTCTTTGACAAATTCAAGATAACTTTCATATCTTGTATGGTCAATACTATCAATGTTTTTCAGCACTTCGCATCCTGTTTCGTTTATATGAAGGCAGTCTGAATATTTGCATTTGCTTTTGTATTTATGAATTTCATCAAACAAATAATCAACATCTTTTGGCAGAATAAAATCAAATTTCAGATTACTAAACCCCGGAGTGTCTATAATTCTTGTAAACGTTGAAACTTCTATGATTTCACAGTGTCTTGTTGTGTGCGTACCTCTGTTTAATTTTTCGCTGACACTTTGGGTTTTTAATTTGATATTCGGATTCAGGGCATTGATTAAACTTGATTTCCCAACACCTGAATTTCCGCAAAGTGCGGACAGTTTACCTTTCATAAGTTTTGCGAAATAATCAATCCCTGCGTTTTCTTTTGCCGAAGTGAATACAATTTTGTAACCGAGTTCGCCGTAAATTTCTTCTATCCTGTCCTGCAAATCGTCGTCAAATTCCAAATCTTCTTTGTTAAAGCAAAGAATAACAGGGATTTGGTAATATTTTGCAAGCGAAATATAGCGGTTTAACTGACCAAAATCAAGTTCAGGCTCTTTAAGTGCGCTTACAACAACTATTTGGTCAACATTTGCAACCGCAGGACGTTTAATAAAACTCTTTCTTGGCAGAATTTTTGTAATGACATCTTTATCAACCTCAACAAAGTCACCGGTTACAACCGACGCTTTTTGTTTTTTCAGGACATCTCTGATTTTGCACGGAATAATATTTCCGTTAAGATTAACGAAATATGAGTCCGAATATATTTTATAAATTTGTCCCTGCATAAGTCGATTTTACTAAAACAACAACGTCATGTAAATAATTTTTGACTTTATAAAAAACATTCTTATAAAAGAAGTATGAGATGGAGTCAGATTTTAGGATTTAATAAAGAATGTGAACACCCTAAAGTGCCATTGGATGTTGATTATTACTATTGCCCTGATTGCGGAGAACTCATTGAAAATCAGTGGTATTTAGTCAGGTGTGCTTCTTGCGGACTTAAAGAAATTGCAACTGTCAAAAACGGCGAAATTATGCCCGTTGATAATTTCTGCCATAACTGCGGAGGCAGAGAATACAATGTTGAACGGCTTGAAAAAATTGACTGCATAAATATCAATTATGCGGTTTTAATTAAAGCCGTCGTAAAAAATGAATATGATGAGTACTCCCAAAGTTGGGTAGATGCTATACAAACATCAGGTTGCATACCCAAACTGCTGAAATAATCCCGACCAAATCAGCAAGCAGACCGACAATTAAAGCATAACGAATTTTGGATATTTTAACAGCCCCGAAATAAACGGCAAGAACGTAGAAGGTAGTTTCACTGCTCCCGACCATAACGGCGGCGAGTTTTGTTGCGTAAGAATTCGGTCCTAAATGTTCGGCAATATCCGAAAATACCCCCAAAGCCGCCGAGCCTGATAATGAGCGCACAATGGTTAAGGGCAGTACATCAGCAGGCATGTGACATGATTTTAATAACGGCGCAAGAAGGTTTGCAAGCATTTCTATTGCTCCGCTTGCCCGAAGCATTGATATTGCAACAATTATGGCTACAAGATATGGGATAATGTTTATTGCAACCTTAAATCCGTCTTTTGCTCCGGAAGTAAATTCTTCATAAACAGGAACTTTTCTTATCATTCCGGCAAATAAGATAATCAAAATCAAAAACGGCAAAGCCCATAATGAAATGAGGTTTAGAATTTTAGTCATCATTCTTCACCTCCGTATCTATTATCCCCTCGCCCTCTGGGAGAGGGTTAGGGTGAGGGTTATATCTCTGCCCCTTCCACACCTTTTGCAAAACCTTTGACAACACAACCGCAAAGGTAAACGCAATAATCGTTACCAAAAGTGTCGGCGCAATAATTTCAGTCGGATTTTTGTATCCGATACCGATTAAAACCGCAAGAACTGTTGTCGGTATAAGTTGAAATCCTGCCGTGTTCATTCCCAAAAACAAACACATCGAGTTTGATGCCGAGGTTTTATCTTTATTTTCTTTTTGTAATTCCTCCATCGCCTTTATCCCGAAAGGCGTTGCTGCATTAGAAAGCCCGAAAGCGTTGGCGGTAAAGTTCATCGCAATATCACCGACAGCGGGAGATTCAGGCGGAATTTCGTTAAACAAAACTTTTGTAACAGGTTTTAATATTTTTGATAAAAAGTCTATTATCCCTGCTTTTTGGGCAATTTTCATCATACCAAGCCAAAATGCCATTATCCCGATTAGAGAGAATGCAACCTTAACCGAAAGTTCCGCACCTGACATAACGGCGTTGCAAACCTCCTGCAATTTGCCGTTTATTGCCCCTATGACTATTGAAATTACTATCAGAAAAAAGAATATGTAATTCATAGTCCGATTATCTCATCAAAAGACAATTCGGTCAACTTGAAAAAGCCGAAATTTGTAGTATAATTTAGTAAGCATAGGAGAGAGTAATGGGATATAAAATATTATCAAAAAAAGAGATTTGTCCTAATCAATACGAAATAGAAATTGATGCGCCTTATGTTGTCAGAAACGCAAAGGCAGGACAGTTTATAATTTTCAGAGTGGAAGAAGACGGCGAAAGAGTCCCTTTGACTATCGCTGATGTTGATAAAGAAAAAGGCATTTTGACTTTAGTCTTTATGGCTGTCGGATATACCACCAAAAAACTTGCACAATTAAATGCAGGTGATGAAATCGTT
>Ga0256405_10012675_pt1 | contig 10380 bp, 11 predicted proteins | sample RumenRJG_02DNA_FD_189096 | JGI IMG/M metagenome (GOLD analysis project Ga0256405, IMG submission 189096) | Bovine rumen microbial communities from Lethbridge, Alberta, Canada - RJG_02 | ecosystem: Host-associated > Mammals > Digestive system > Stomach > Rumen | place: Canada: Alberta... | reverse complement strand
AAACAATCTGTCCAGAAATAGGGACTCAGGGTTCTTCACCTGTCCTTGATGTGGATTCCTAATTACAAAATGTCCGTTTTTAAGGTTCAGGGTTTTTAGGAGTGTCCATTTTCATGGGTACATTTTAATTCAACAGTAATCTTAGTCAATTTAATGTTTTTATCGTTTGTATTATTGGATACTCTGAATTCTATATCATCTATATCTTTGTCAATTGTAAGTTTAACAACAATCTCTTTATCAGCCTTAGATAATTCTTTGTAGGAAATACAATCCTGAGTGCTTTCAGAGTGAATATCATAGTCGGAATCGTCAAGATTGTTACCATAAAATGTAACTGTATATTCACCCTTTTTTATTTCAGTATACGGTCCAAATTGAGTTCCTCCAGGAATAATCTTAACCCTATTTCGTGTAATACTTCCTCCGCCTTCTGTCAAGTTCAATTCTAACGGATTCAAAACCCCATCCTCTAAACCATTTTTTATCGTACTGGCGATATCATAGTCAAAGATGTATATATAATTTCCATCAAGTATAAAATTGTTCTTTGGTCTACCAAATCTTGACATGATATAATCTGATATCACTGCATTTTCCGATTCGGTCAAGAGCAAAAAGCTGTCACAGTCGTCCACATAATAATCTTTACTATCTACAAGCCATGAAAATGGACTTATTCCCTCTTCACTGATATCAACGGCTGCATAGTTGATATCAAAATCAGAATATATCTCATTATTATAAGCATTCCAGTATGTTGCATATCCTTTATCAACCCCATAAGATAAAAGCTCTTGATTAAATGCTTTATATCTCATCAATTTTTCATACCAACTTGTGCTATAGGTTAATAGACAAACACATTCAATTAACACAGCAATCAGGAAGGCTCCGGTCCATAAATACCGATTTTTCCCTGTCATAATCCAATTAGCGTAAATATATCTTGAAGAAATAATCACCAACAGGAATATGGATGTCAATAAATATCTTGAGGTGATTTTTCCAAAAAATACAGCCAACAGAATCATCTCAAGATTGTGAATCATGGAAAAAATATAAAAAAAACGAATCCCACTATCCTCATTTTCTAAATGAATCCCTTGGCAAACAGGCACAACAAAACACATCAATATGCATATTGTAACCGAAACCAAATTTCTGAACCCCACAAAGCTGAATAATTGAACGCTCCCTTGAAATCCAAAGCAATCAAAGAAACCCAGTATCGTATTACATAGATTCGAACTAACTGTATTTAACGAATCAGTAAAAATCGTTGCATTATTAACAGTATTGTTCATATTATGCCAGGTTGTAATCCATTTATAAATCCCATAACCGATAATAGTGGATGCAACTAAGAAAGAACTAATCAACCCCGATCTTCTTAGTATCTTGATACGATATTCTTTATCTTCGCTTTCAACCAGTTCGAAATAAAGCATAGTGAATATGGCCGCCATTGCAGGAACTACAATTTCAGCCAAAATTCTCGCGCCTGTCATCGCAAGTAATATCACTAAGACACTCGAGGCTATTATATATCTAATATTATTTTCTGTTTCTAATTCAAGGGAAAACAAAGATGTGCATACAGTAAGCCATATTATAAGTCCTGTATAAGCAGCCTGATACAAAACCATATCGCCACCGATAAAAACCAATATTATCGGAACACTTAATATCCACGAATTATTTTTGAAAATTCGTTTACTTTGAAAAATGACACCAAGACAAGCAAGAATCACCCAAACAGCAGAGGCTACTGCTCTGGCTAAACTTTGATCTTTCATAAGACTTGTTGTTCCGATGCATATTATCTGAGTGCTTAATACCCACAGATCCCCATTAGCATAGTTAAATGTTTTAGGAAAAAGACTCTGATTATCCAGAATACTTTTTGCCAGGACAGATGCTGTTGCAGTATCTGAATGAATCCCACTTTGTCCATATGTAAGAATAGAGTATATCGAGATAAAAACGGTAATAAGAGCAGTGTATTTTAATAATGTTTCGATACAGATGTGATCTCTGTTAAATGCAAAGTCCGATAACATAATCGCCACCAGAGTTACAATAACACTTATCAATATATACTCATAAACTGTAAAAGAATTTGTCACGCAAAAGAAAAGCACGGCAATGATTCCATTACTTAACAACTCACACAAGCCTAAAGCCTTATAAAAATTTTTGTAATTTTTTCTAAATGGCCAAAAAACCAAAAATGGAATCATTAAAAACACCAATATTGTTATCGCTATACTCATTTTTAAACCTCTAATTAATATAATTAACCATGTCTACTATGGTTTGTAATATAACAAACATTTCACCTTCACACAAAGTAATCTTGTCAAAGGCCTTATCCAGATATCGAATAAATGATAATACCCAAAACAATCATCATCAATCCAAGTATCTTCTTCGTATTGATTGTCTCCCCAAATATTTTCACTCCGAAAATCGTAACATAAAAATAGCCGGTTGCCTCTAAAATAGGTCCCATTGATAAAGGTATTTCTTTATAGGCAAGTACAGATAATAATGTTGCTGCAAAGAAAATCATATAAGCTATAATAACCAAAGGATTCAGGTACTGCTCAAGAAACGATTCATATTTCCTATTGGCAGCCTTTTTGAGCATAACTTGAGAAATCGCACTTATAAAAGTCCCCACCAGAATGAAGCAGGAGTATATAAAAACAGTCTTACTCATTATGTTTTCTCCCTATCTGCCAATGAATAAATAACTATTCCGGCTACAACTAAAAATATTCCTGCCACCTTCCCAAATGTAACATCCTCATGAAAGAAAACAATACCCCAAACGAGTCCCCAGACAACTGTAACTGCTTTATTTGCATAGGCAGTAGTAAGTGGTAATCTTTTTATGATCTGCTGCCAAACAACGGCATATACCGCAAGCAGTATTATCACACATGAATAAAAAAGGCAAAACTTAAAGCTCAAGAAGTTTTGCCCGGCAGCCATTTTGCTGCATATACCACTCATGGAATAAACCATGAGCAGTAAATGCAGTATAAATAATGTTTTTAATTTTGTTTTATCCATTTGTATCTTTTATTCCTGATTGTTTTATTCTCCGTGTCGATCGGGCAAGTACTTAATCAACGTATCTTTATCATCCGAAACCATCAGATAATATCCAAAACGTGATCCACTATCCAGAACTGTTTCAGATGTGATTGAATGTAATTCACTTGATACAATCATTTCCGGATTATTTTCCTTTAAAACATCAAAAACCCTGGCATCATCTTCACCGAGTATAAATCTAACTCCCGCATAACGCGTCTCATTCCTTTTTATTTCAGGCTTGATTCCCATGGCAATGTCTATAACCGCACCGACAAAATCAAATCCTGTCGATAGTTCAACTAAATGGCTTCCGATAAAATCTCCGCCCATTCGTCCACCTATCTCTATAAGTTTTATTTCTCCGTTTTTTGATATTTTTAATTCAGAGTGTGACGCACCATATCTGATGCCTAGACTTGTCAAAGCATGTGAAACAATATCTTTTACCTGTGCCAAAGTACCGAAATCAACTGGCGCAGGTTCCAAATGGCCTGTCTCTATAAAATGAGGAGCTCCTGTTGTATATTTATGAGTTAAAGCCAGAAACTCGTGTTTCCCCTCCCAGCTTATATATTCAACGCTATATTCCTGACCAGTCGCAAACTCTTCTATCAGGGCACATTTTTCAAATCCCTGCTCAATAGCTCTGTCAATAGCTTCTTTTAATCCTTCAGGACTTTCAAGTTTGGTTATACCACGACTTCCGGAGCGATCTACCGGTTTAACTATTATCGGATATGTCAGCTCAACCCCTTTTATATCTTCATACGATTTAACCCGTATACTTTTAGGCGACGGATCACCATTTTTTTCGAAACAACGTCGCATATTGTACTTATTGGTGGAAACTTCCACACAACTCATCGGATTTCCAATAAGTCCCATTTTCTCTGCAACGTAATTGACAGTGATAACAGCCAAATCGGATGCAATAGTACATATCCCATCAATTCCTATTTCAAGGCATTTTTTTAAAATAAGATCTTTCTCAACAATGCTGATAGGATAAAAAAAATCTGCGCTTTTCTCACCCACATCTCCGCATTCCCATGCAAAAACATGTGTTTCCAGACCCTTTCTTTTGGCCTTCTGAATTAAGGGTTCCTGAAGATAAGAGGCTCCTATGATTGCTATTTTTTTCAAATTAACTCACCATCCAATCTGCATTGTCCTTGTAAAATGAATTGATAGTTTTACATATATTAAAAATCTGCTCATCCGATATAAGAATAGGGAAATTAACAATATGTTTTTCGTGCCATTCTGCACCTTCAAAATGCTCTTTATTTCTAAAAATAGGTGTAACAAGCGGATACCAATCACTTACCGGCACCTTTCTTTCCAGGCAATAATCAATTAATTTCTTTCTCTCTTCACCAATAATCAGATTAAACCTCCAAGGCACAGCATCCTGATCAAACTCATATATGCAATCCTTACAATTCAATAAATCGTAATAAATACTATATTTTCTTTTTCTCTCCCTTATTACATCGTCCAAATCATTGATGATGATATCAAGGATTTTTTGTTTTTCTTTTGCCGATAAGGAAAATGTATATGAAGGCTTTAATACATCCGGAAGATTTTTATATAAACTCTGAGCAAGTGCTGAATATTGGTTAGTATTTCTTAACACTCTATATATTGCAGAAAAAATAGACCACTCCTGCTCATAGTCAGAATTAAAGCGATCAAATCTTCTTTCAATTTCTTCTAAATCTTTCAACTTATACTTTGAGCTATATAATAAACCACCATACCCAATGTCTATGGTTTTAGAATATCCTGTACTATATACAACAAAATCCCCTAACGTGCCCGGTGTATATTCCTTTCCTGTGTTTGTCATCATTGAAGCGCAATCTTCAATTACAACAATGTCCCTCTCATGAAAATAATCCACAATTTCATACAGTTCTTTCACAGGATTACCATACATATGCGGAATAATCGCTGCAACAACATCTACTGTACTAATTTGCCTAACTAGATCCATTGTGATATTTCCGCTAATATTGTCAACATCACAAAATAGCGGTTCATATCCGGCATAAATCACCGGAAGAACCGCAGCATAACATATATTTGCAGGTACTAAGACTTTTCCATTTTCTTTTTTTATGCTTTCAAGAGCCAAGCGTATAGCAATTGCGCCCCTACCTACTGCAATACAATTTCCTTTTTCATTGGTAACAGGATTAAAATCAATCATAATTATAACGTAGCCGGTCTATCCACTTCTTTAATATAATGGTAATTGTGATACTTTTTGCTTTCCCATTCCCTACGATAATCTCTAAGCATCGTCAATAAATCTGCATATTGAGGCTTCCAATCCAATTCTTTTTCTGCTTTAGAGATATCATATATATAACCTCTCTCAAGTCCCTTTTTTTCCGGAAAACATACAATATCGCTCTTCTTATCACAAAGCTGAAAGACTTCTGCTAACGCCACTGCCTCTTCATATTGTGAATATCCCACACCACTTGCAATGTTAAAAATACCTTTAGCTTCGCCACTAATCGCCGCTTTGTATAAAGCATTAACCACATCTTTAATATAGACATGATCTCTTTTTATATCCTGATTTCCCCATACTTCTATTTGTTCGCCTTTTAATGCTTTTTCAAAAAAAATCTCAAATGTACTCTTTTTATACGAACCATCTGTATCTAAGTGTCCAAGTATTTCACCATATCCATGAACACCGGTAAATCTTAAAGCAATAGCATTCATGTCATAATCCTTGTTGAACCATGTCACGAAGTTCTCAGCCGCAATTTTAGAAATTATATATGGAGAATGATCTCCTTTAAAGCATATTCCGTCTGTCTCCGAAATAATCGACTTATTAATATCGTTATAAACCTTGTGAGAGGACGCTATAACAACTTTCTTTATTCCATGTTTATATGCATAATTTAAAACTTTGTAAACTCCGACAGTATTGACCTCAAAAAATCTTTCCACCGGAGTTTCAACCTCAGCCAAACATGCAGATAAATCAATAATCGCATCCACATCTTGTAATGGTAATTTATCAAAACTATCCTCTGAATTCAAATCGAAGTACTGAAAAGGCACTTTATTATCCCTAAAAAAACCAGCAACCTTTTCCGATCTTCCCAAGGCTAGAACTTCAACACCCTTTTTAACCATCTCGGTACAAAAATATCTTCCGATGTATCCCGTTGCCCCTATTACTAAAATCATCTCTCCTCCACTCCATAAAACTCCAATTGGGTTTTATTCCTTTCATTTGTTCTTTTATATGGCTAAATCGATTATTCTATTTATTTCCGATAATTTGTCTTATTATATATAATGGTCTATTTTTAGTTTGCATAAATATGTTACCTACATAAATTCCAACTATTCCCATTACCATAATTATCATTCCACCAACCAAAATTATGGAGGCAATAATACTAGTCCACCCTATATATACATCCGCCACATATTTATAAATAACCAATCCTATTAATGCAAAAAAACCAAATATACTCATTAGAAATCCCAATCCTGCAAAAAGTTTCAAAACCTTATCAGATTGAGATGTTAGCAGTTCCAACGCCATGTTAATTCTTTTATTCAAACTATATGAAGACTTCCCCTCATATCTTGCATTATGTTCAACATCTATAACTGTCTGTTTGAAACCAATCCATCTCAGATACATAATGTAAGCCCTGTGTTGTTCTCGCATCAAACAATAAGAATCAATTACATCACGTCTTGCTATGCTAAAATTGCATAATGCCCCATCATAATTTCCATCCGTAGCATATCGATAAACTGCATAAAAAATACTAGCAAGAAATACTTTCATAAAGTTATCTTGTCTTACTTTACGTCTTGCGAAGACTACATCATACCCCTCCATTGCCTTAGAATATAAATTGGGGATTTCCTCCGGTCTGTCCTGCAAATCACAGTCCATAACCACTACCCAATCACCCGTTACATTATCGAGACCTGCAAGTATAGCCTTCATCTGCCCAAAATTTCTTGATAGTTCTATGCCCTTTACATGACTGTCTTCCGAACAAATATGCTCAATTACTTCCCAAGAATTCTGAGGACAGTTATCATTGACCAGGATTATTTCATAATCCTCAGTTATACCTTTTACAGATTCAGTCAACCGTCTATGTAGTTCAGGCAAAGCTGCCCGACAACCATAAACAGGTATTACAATTGATAGTTTCATATCTTTTAAGCCATCCCTTATTTTGAATAGAACTCTTTAATAGCACTACATATCCGGTTTTCAACCTGTTCCGTTGTCAATCCATAGTACATCGGTAATCTAACCAGTCTTTCACTTTCTTTTGTTGTATATAAATCTTCCCCTGAAAATCTTCCATAGCGCTTTCCGGCCGGAGCAGAATGTAATGGTATATAATGGAAAACAGTACCGATTTCCTTCTCGTTTTTCATATACTTTATAAACTCTGTTCTTTCTTCCAGATCTTTAGTCTTGATATAAAACATATGTGCATTATGGACACATCCATCAGGCACAAACGGTAACTGTATCTTTCCTGCTTCCGCCAACGGCAACAGGCATTCATAATATTTATTCCAACATGACATTCTGGCAGCATTAATCTCATCAGCCATCTCAAGCTGAGCATAAAGATATGCAGCATTTAGTTCGCTGGGGAGATATGATGATCCGGCCTCAACCCAAGTATACTTATCTATCTGGCCTCGAAAAAATTTAGATCTGTTTGTTCCCTTTTCCCTGATAATCTCAGCCGGTTCAGCCATATCAGGATTCTTTATAAGCAGAGCACCACCCTCTCCCATGGAATAGTTTTTGGTTTCGTGGAAACTATAACAACCGTAATCTCCTATAGTTCCAAGTGCACGACCTTTGTAGGTGGACATAATTCCTTGTGCTGCATCCTCTACTACATATAGGTTATGCCGACGAGCTATATCCATTATAGTATCCATCTCACAAGCCACACCTGCATAATGAACCGGAACAATAGCCTTAGTCTTTTTTGTGATAGCCGCTTCTATCCTGGTCTCATCTATATTCATAGTGTCAGGCCTTATATCCACAAATACAATCTTAGCTCCTCTAAGCACAAAGGCATCTGCTGTTGATACAAAAGTATATGAGGGCATGATCACTTCATCACCAGGCTTAATATCACATAACAACGCAGCCATCTCTGTGGCATGTGTGCAGGATGTGGTCAGCAATGCTTTGCTGGTTCCTGTTTTATTTTCTAACCATTGATTACATTTCTTTGTATATTCACCATCACCACAAATCTTATGCTTGTCAATGGCATCAGCTACATATTCTTTCTCTTTTCCAACATAGGGCGGCACATTAAAACTTATCATATTCTATCCTCAATTTATCTTGTAATTAAATCTCATTACCTGTGAACACAAAAAAAGCTGTGCTCACAGTATCCGTTAAACACAGCAGGCCTATAAACTAATCTCTCATTTCATAAGTATCACGACTTCTACTTCCTTGCCTGAATAGCAAACGACAACATAGTTATGAAAGTAGTCTACAATTATTGACATTTGATTAACTTGCGTGCACACTCCGAGATTGTATCCTATTAGCATCAAAATGTAAACCCCTAAAACTTGTTGACTTCCAGAAATTTTACGACTAGACACCTGCATAATTCACTCAAACGGTAGCTCCTCGTATGCTACAATCGCTTCTTCGACATACTCCAAGACCTCGTCATAGAGGTCTTTTTCTGTAATGTAGTTTTCTATATACCCTAGACGCTTCTCCAACTCGTTGATTCTTGATTTCAGTTCCGACTTTGATATCCTCCGGCTATTGTTTTCATCACTGACTATCTGAACCATCCTTATCCGGATCACTCTTGATATAACGCATGATGTCCTCAAAGCTCCTCTTGCTTGAGGCATAAGCCTTGAAAAGTTCATCGCTCTGGATCGATTTCCTCATATCCAAAAGCCTCTTCATCTCAGCTGTCATCTTTTCGTATTGCTGCCGGAACCGTGAGATAATTCGGCTTCTTGGTCATCTCCCTTGCCTTATCCTTAAGAGCAGTATATAAGCGACATCTAATGATAAGAGCAATGAATGCTACAAAGATCTTATTTGCAGCCGCTTCCGAAGATGCCACACGAAGGGTATTGTTGCCAAGATAAGACTTGTCTGCACGGAACACCTTTTCTGAAGCATCACGGCTCTTGTACAAATCTATAGCTTTCTTAAAGTCCATTTTTTCAGATGAGATGATAGCAAAGTATCCGCACATTTCCAGTTCTTCACGTATCACATCAAGCCTTGGCTCAGCATAAACAAAAGTTTTTTCATTGTAGTGAATATAGAAATAGTGATGGAATGTCTTGTTAAACGCACATTCCTGATCCCTCTGTTTATCCAGCCATGCCTGCATACCCTTGATGTTTTCCTCAAAATGACTGCGTTCACCGGCCGATTTACCCGAATCGTAAAACAGGTGGAAGTAGCGTTTCTTACTGTCGGATGCATAAACAAAGCTCTGTACCGTTTTCCCATATACTCCGAATTCAGGCACATAGCTTCCTCAGTCGCTTTCAAAGGACCCTTATGTTTTTTGATGATGCCATGGACCACATCCTTGATGCCTTTGACCATGATGATAAAGTCATATCCGTTTTCACCAAGGCACTTCAGGTTATCATGGCTGAAATAGCCCCTGTCGAGAATAAACCCAATGTCCTTGTACCCGTAACTTTTCATCCTGGTGACCATGTACTTTAACTGCGATACATCATTGATACTTCCCAGATACTGCTCATATACCAGAGGCTCACGGTTATTCACATCGTAACCCACAGCATAGTTAAATATAGGCTCCCCCATATCAACCTTCGCTTTTCCGTACTCGACTATGTCAATGTCTCCGGCTTCACTATTCTTATTTGTTGAATCATAGGAAATATATATCTTTTCACGCTTGGATCGTTCTTCATTCCATAATTCAAGAAAACGGGCTCTCTGGTCTTCGGTAAGATCCCTGAAGAAATCCGAAATAGTCGAATCACTGTACTGTCTCATGTTATCCGTGAACAGCGGATGATTGTACGCATAGTCCGGGTAATACTGTGCCGCATTACCTTCCGTTATGATAGAATAAGCAGCGAAATCAAGGATAAGTCCACGCTGTTTTGGATCAAAAACTTCATCCAGTTTCTTGTCCAACCCATACTCCTTAACAACTTCACGAATAGCCATGAATGTACCGGAACGGAGGCAGCTGCTCC
>Ga0256405_10012674_pt1 | contig 10380 bp, 6 predicted proteins | sample RumenRJG_02DNA_FD_189096 | JGI IMG/M metagenome (GOLD analysis project Ga0256405, IMG submission 189096) | Bovine rumen microbial communities from Lethbridge, Alberta, Canada - RJG_02 | ecosystem: Host-associated > Mammals > Digestive system > Stomach > Rumen | place: Canada: Alberta | collected... | reverse complement strand
ATGATATATCCTCCGGACCGGCGGAGCCAGTACCGGAGTCCGTGTTCTATGCGCTCCAGCTGGAGCGTGTCGGGATTGATACGATAGTGTTTGACCATGAGACTATGTACGATTTAGTCATTTACTATGGGTTCATTTATTTTTTGTACCAGAAGAAATAGCGGTTCTGCTGTTTCTTCTGTTCGGGTGTGCGTGCTACATAGACAGCCTGACCGGTATAAGGGTCAAGCCCGGTGTAAAACATCGTGGTGGAGAGCGTCATGGGCGTAGGCGTGAAATCCTGCACCTGCTCGGGGTGGTAGTGCATCTTCCGTGTTTCGTCTGCCAGAAGCGACATGTCGCGGTTGGTGCAGCCTGGATGGGAAGAGATGAAATACGGGATGAGTTGCTGGTTCAACCCGGCTTCTTTGTTGATACGCAGGAAGAGCTCGCGGAAGCGCAGGTAGTTCTCCCAGGAAGGTTTGCGCATCATTTTGAGCACGGTGTCGGAGCAGTGCTCGGGCGCCACTTTGAGCCGTCCGGAGACATGGCGGGTGATGAGCTGCCGTGCGTAGTCATCGCTCATGAGGTCGTATCGGATACCCGACCCAACAAAGGCGTGCTTGACATAGGGCAGCTGGTCCACCGTACGGTAGATATCCAGAAGCGGTCCGAAATCACGGTTGAGGTTCTTGCATATAGCCGGTTGCAGGCAGCTGGCTCGTGCGCACTTCTCGCAGACGGAGCGGTCCTTGCCGTGCATCATATACATGTTCGCCGAGGGGCCGCCGAGGTCAGAGATGACCCCGTGCCAGTCCGGCAGTTGGCTCAACCGCTGTATCTGGCGCAGGATAGACGCCTTGGAACGTGAGACGATTTGTTTGCCTTGGTGGGCAGAGATGGTACAGAACGAGCATCCGCCGAAACAGCCGCGGTGCATGCAGACCGACCATTTGATCATCTCATAGGCAGGGATACGTTTGTCTTTGTACTTGGGATGGGGCGTGTACTGGTACGGCAGGTCGTAAACCGCGTCTAGCTGTTCCGTCGTCATCGGCGGATAAGATGGGTTGACGATGACATACTGCCGCCCTACCTGCTGGACCAGGGTCGTCTGGTTAATCTTATTCGACTCTATCTCCATCAACCGGAAGTTCTCCGCATGCTTGCGCTTGTCCCGCACCGCCTCCTCATGGCTCGCCAACATAATCGCATCCTTCGGTATCTCACTCTTATCGCTTGTCAGGAATGCCGTCTGCGGTACAGAATGCAAGAAATCATTCTTAATTTTTAATTTTTCATTTTTAATTCTCTCCGCAATCTCCGTCATGGCTTGCTCTCCCATGCCATAGACGAGGAGGTCTGCCCCGCTGTCCACAAGGAAGGAAGGCATCAGCTTGTCCTGCCAGTAGTCATAATGTGTCAGCCGACGCATGGAAGCTTCTATACCTCCGATGATTACCGGCACGTCGGGATAGAGCTGCTTGAGTATCTTGCAGTAGGTGATGGTGCAGTAATCCGGCCGTGCGCCCGCCTTGCCTTCCGGCGTATAGGCATCGTCCGAACGGCGTCTTTTCGCCGCCGTATAATGGTTGACCATGGAGTCCATTGAGCCCGCCGAAACGGCGAAATAGAGCCGCGGGCGACCGAACTTCCTGAAATCGCGGTAGTCGCCGTGCCAGTCCGGCTGGGGCACTATCGCCACGCGATAACCCGCCGCCTCCAGCACGCGTCCCAGCACCGCCGCACCGAAAGAAGGATGGTCGATATACGCGTCGCCGGAGAAGAAGACAATGTCCACTTCATCCCATCCGCGCAGATCGGTCTCCTTGCGGGTCGTAGGCAGGTATTTCAAGAGGTCAGCCATCTATCAACTGTCAACTATCAACTATCAACTATCAACTATCAACTATCAACTGTCAACTATCAACTCTTAGTCAATCTGAAGGTCGAGCCGTTCCTTGAGTTGCGCCAAGGCGGGGTTCTGCTCCACCATCAGTTTGTATTTCTCCTCAGCGGTGAAAGCCATCTGCTCCTGGGAGTATTCGGCTTGCACCAGTTGGATATGCAGATGGTCGTTATGCAGGGCGGCACGCAACTGCCGTGCCAGCTCGGGCATGGCCTTGCGCATCTGGGTCATCTGCCAGGGGTTAGGCATCTGTATCTCCGCCGTCTGCTCGTCCAACAGACGCGGTACATAGCTCTCTATCAGTTCTTTGAGACGCGGTTCCTCAGCGTGAGTGGCTGCCAGACCAACCCACGCGTCACGGAGTTGGTCAGCCGTAAAAGGGCGGTTTTGCTCCTCCTGAGGCTGCTGGGGTTCAGCGGCTTGCGGTTGAGCAGGAGCCGCCTGGGAGGCGGGTTTAGGACCGAAGCCCAGTCCTATACTCGGCATCTTGGGAATTTTCGGGATAGAAGCCGTAGCGGGCTGTGGTGCGGGAGCCTGTACCGGTTGGGTACTCGAAGTCTTCGGAGTTGTCGGAGTACTCGGAGAACTCTGAGTTTTCTGAGCCTGTTGCGGCAAGTTCTGCGCTACGCCTAAGTTACATAGTTTGACGAGGGCGAGCTCCACCGTGAGGCGTTTGTTACGCGCGGTGCGGTAGTTGATATCGCAGGTGTTGAGGATGTCCAGCGCCTGGAATATCCACATCGGATGGCACCGCTGCGCCTGCTCGGCATACCGCTGACGGATCGCTTCGCCGGTCTCCAGAAGAGGCAGGGTCTGCGGGTCTTTGCTCACCAGCACGTCGCGCAGGTGCTGGGCAAAACCCGTAACGAAATGTCCGGCGTCGAAGCCGTGGTTCAGTACGTCGTTGAAGAGCAGCAACGCTTGCGGTACGTTGTGCGCAAGGGCATTGTCCACCAGCGAGAAGTAATAATCGGCATTGAGTACGTTGAGCACTTCTATCGTACGCTCGTAGGTGATCGTGGTGCCGCAGAAAGCTACCAGTTGGTCAAAGATCGAAAGGGCGTCACGCATTCCTCCGTCGGCTTTCTGGGCTACTACGTTCAGTGCCTCTTCGCTGACGGTGATGCCTTCTTTCTGCGCTACCGATTGCAGATACGCGATAGTATCGGGCACGGTGATGCGGTTGAAGTCATATACCTGGCAACGGCTCAGGATGGTAGGCAGCACCTTGTGTTTCTCCGTAGTGGCAAGGATGAAGATGGCATATGAAGGCGGTTCCTCCAGCGTCTTGAGCAGGGCGTTGAAAGCGCCGGCGGAGAGCATGTGTACCTCGTCAATGATATAGACGGAGTACTTGCCTATCTGAGGCGGGATGCGCACCTGGTCGATGAGCGAACGGATATCCTCGACGGAGTTATTGGACGCCGCATCGAGTTCGTGGATGTTGAACGACCGCTGTTCGTTGAACGCCTTGCAGCTCTCGCACTCGTTACATGCGTCGTAGCCGTTCTGCGGGTTAAGGCAGTTGATTGTCTTGGCGAAGATACGTGCACAAGTGGTCTTACCCACCCCTCGCGGCCCGCAAAACAGATATGCATGCGCCAGATGGTTCTGACGGATAGCGTTCTGCAGGGTCTGGGTAAGGGCCTGCTGACCTACCACCGACTCAAAATTCTGCGGTCTGTACTTTCGCGCTGAAACAATGTAGTTTTCCATATGCTATCGTGTATATATAATTCTCTTTCTCTGTTGTCTGCAGCTCCTGCTCGTTCACGTCGAACACCGTCTGCAGTTGTTCAAACGAGGTGATGCCTGTGCCTTGCGCCTTGACAACCGCCTCTTTCATGGTCCATAGTCTGGTAAAGGTTCTCTCCGGATGCTCCGCGCTGCGGATCATTTCCTGCTCACGCGCGCACATCACGCGCTTAATAAGGTCGTCGTCCGCCTGCCGCACGGATTCGATGTCTATGCCTACCGGCTCGCAGTCTATAGCTACTGCAATGCCGGCCTTGCAGTGACTGATGGAGAAGTACGGTCCGTTCGGCAGAAACGGTTTGCCGTGCTCGTTATATTCAAATTCACCTGCCTCGCCTGTCATCTCCCGAAGCATCAGCCAGCTCTTGAGGCAGCAGAACCGTCCGAGAGTGTGCTTGTACCGCAGCGCCTGCTCGCGCCGTTGGTCAGAGACGAGCGGCAGCATTGCCTGCACCTCCGTCTCCGTACAATATTCCATATCATCAAATATCCGCCACTCCATCTCTCTCTACGCGCCGCCACACAGCCGTGAGATAGACCACCCGCGCCGCCAAATGGGCGAAATAAGCGATATACAACGCCTGCGGTCCGCAGAAACGGTACGTGACGGCATACAGCGCCACAAAACCCACTGCCGCCCATATCATTGCATTACGGATCTGTATGCCCGCCGTGGCACCTACATAGATACCGTCCCACATAAACGCCAGAGCACTCACTACCGGCATGGCTACCAGCCATCCCATATACCGTCCGGCAGCCGTCAGCACGTCTGCGTCACTCGTCATCAACGCCATGCACTCGTTGCCCCAAAAGGCATAGAGGACGGTGAAGACCAGCCCTACTCCAAGCGACCAGAGGAACAGCGTGCGCACTACCGCGCGGACACCGCCGGTCTCCGGTGCATGCTCCTTGTGTCCTTCCCCGAAGGCTTTTCCTACCAGCGCCTCGCCGGCATAGGCAAAACCGTCCACGAAATAGGAGAAGAACATAAACAGCTTCATCAGAATACTGCTCACCGCCAGCTCCGTGTCGCCATAACGGCTTGCCAGGGAGGTGAAACCCACATACACCACCATGAAACAGAGCGAGCGGATAAAGAGGTTGCCGTTCAGCGCCATCATCCGTCTCATCTCCGTCCATTGCATGGCAGCCCGCCAGCTCTCGGAATCCCGGAATACCGATATATCGGAATACCGGATTACCAGAATCCCCGTTGCCAGCAGCAAACCGCTGTACTGCGCGATGAGCGTTCCCCACGCCACGCCTGTTACACCCAGCGGGGTATAGACGGCGAGATAGTAACTGGCTATCATGTTCACCGCGTTCACCAGTATATCCACAGCCATGGGGCTCTTGGTGTCCTGCATGCCGATGAACCATCCCTTGAGAGCAAAGAGGCTGAGTGTAGCCGGTGCCGCCCATATACGGACATAGAAATAATCACGTGCCACTTCCGCTACCTCCGCCGAGCACGGCACCACCGCCAGCACGACGGTCACAAAGACCCACTGGATCGCCCAGACAGCCAAAGCGGCTGTCATCGCCACGGTAAGACTCTGCATGAGGATCTTACGGCACTCGGCCGGCCGGCCTGCACCGTAGGCCTGCGCCGTGAGGCCTGAAGTGCCGACACGCAGGAAACCGAAGTTCCAGTACAACAGGTCAAAGAGCATTGTTCCGATAGCTATACCGCCGATAGCGGCGGCATTGCTCAAATGCCCCACTATCGCGGTATCTACTATGCCTACCAGCGGAATAGTGATATTCGCCAGGATAGACGGTATAGCCAAACGCAATATTTCCCTGTTTACGGATTTCATTACTGTCTTTATTCCTTCAGTGCAGCGGTCCTTATTCTTTTAGCGAAGCGGTCTATAAAAACAGCAGGATCATCAGCTGTCCCGTCAGCACGCGGAGGAACATGGTCAACGGATAAACCGTGGAATATGCCACCGCGGCGCGGTCGTTCTGGGAGCTCTGCGAAGTGGCATAAGCCAATGCAGGAGGATCTGTCGTCGAGCCGGCAATCAGTCCCATCAGCGTAAAATAATCCAGCTTCATCCACTTGCGGCCGACGAGACCTACGAGAATCAGCGGCAGGAGCGTGATAATCACGCCGTAGCCGATCCACACATAGCCGCCGTCCAGCAAAGTTGGGATAAAACTCTTGCCTGCGCCGAATCCCACGGACGCGAGGAACAGGGCGATACCTATCTCGCGGATCATGAGGTTGGCGGAAGTGGTGGTATAGGTTACCAGATGCCATTTCGTGCCGAACGCACCCATCAGGATTGCTACAATCAGCGATCCGCCGGCGATGCCTAACTTGAACGGCTGACTCAGACCCGGTAGCGCAAACGGGATAGAACCGAGTGTCACACCCAGCACGATGCCGAAGAAAAGCGATGCCAGATTCGGTGCATCCAGTTTCTTGGACGAGTTACCGAATACCCGGGACACTTTCTCCACGGCCTCTTGCTCGCCTACCACCGTCAGGCGGTCACCCATCTGCAGGATCAGATCCGGCGTTGCTAACAGCTCGATACCCGCACGGCGGATACGTGTGATGGTAATCTGATAAGCCGCACGGACTTTCAGGTCGCCGATGCGTTTGCCGTTGATCTTCGGCTTGGTAATCACAATGTGTTTGTTTACCAGATGCACATCTTTCTCTTTCTCCTCCCAGGCCACCTCGGTCCGTTCGCCGAGAAGCATGATGGTACGCTCGTTCTTGGCGTCTCCTACGAAACGCACTCGGTCCCCTACATGCAGAATCGTGTCAGCGTCCGGCATGAACTCGTTGCCGTGGGTGTCCAGCAGACGGCTCACCACGATATTCACATGCGTCAGCAGTTTCAGATCGCGCACACGGATGCCTTCTACCTGCGGGTTCGTCAGCTTCATGTCGTAGTGCTCTACTTGCTGCACCTCGCCTTTCTCGGCCGTCACCTGCTCTTCCTCCTTGTCCATCTTGATCCGGAAGACCCAGCGGATGACCATCATCGCAAACAGGATACCTACCACGCCCAACGGGTACGCCATGGCATAGCCGGAAGCAATGTCGGGATTCGAGACACCCGTCAGGTCCTGATACGCCTGTTGGGCGGCACCCAGACCCGGAGTGTTCGTCACAGCACCGAAAAGCACACCCGTCATCGTTGCGATATCTACACCGCTCAGGATGTGAATCGCATACGCCGTAGCGCACCCCAGGAGCACGATACTCGCCGCTAACATGTTCAAACTCAGACCGCCTTTGCCGAACGAGGAGAAGAAACCGGGACCTACCTGCAAACCGATCGAATAGACGAACAGAATGAGGCCGAGGTCTTTAGCAAACGACTCCACCAACGGGTCCAGCGTCATACCAAAATGACTGCACGCAATCGCGCAGAACAAAATCCACGTGATGCCGAGGGTTATCCCCTTGAACTTCAGTTTCGCGCCCAAGAAGATACCCGCGGCGATCGCGATGGCAAGCACAAAAATGGAATGTGCTATGCCTGTACCAAAAAATAAACTACTAAACCAATTCATTATTTAAATTAAAATTATTTGCTATCTCATGTCCCCTTGGCACCCTCCCTTTCGGGGGTGAAGAGCTCTGCTCGATCGGACTGCCGGTGGCCGTCCGTAGAACTCCTCGGGGGGAGAGGCTTATAGCTCCGCGCCGAGGGCATTGAATTCACGTCCGTCGCGGATGATGATCACTTGTCCGTCGCGAACGATTTTCTCTACCTTGCAATTACAGGCAGAGGTATTGTCAATGCCTTCTTTCTGCTCTGTTTCGGCTTTGGGACCGAAACCGCCGCGGGCATTCGCTTTACGAACGGTATAAGTCTTTCCGTCATAAATTGCGAAACGGTCCATGTACTCGCTGCCTTTGATAATAGCCTCGAACTTGCCATCCGCCTCTACAAGATAGAGACCGTCCGCTTCGAAATCTTTCGCTTCTTGTTCGGCGACAGCCTGTGTCGCCTCTGCCGCAGCCGTTGCAGCCCATGCGCCGAGGGTATATTCCATCGTGTAAGCCGCAGCCTGCTCTGCGCTCAGTACGGTCTCGATATTCTGCGTCGCATTGCCGCTCTTCGTATCAACGAAAGTAACCACGTTGCTCTCCGGCGTCAGAACCGTTCCGTCTGCCAGATGGGTGTTGTACTCGCCGAACTGAGGCCAAGCATTCGCATTCATCAGTTCTTTGGTCCAACGCTCGATCTTGTTGCCGTCCGAGAAGCCGAACTCGCCTGCGCTGTAGTCCACAAGCGTGTTGAGGAACGCAACGCTCGGTTTGTTGTTCCAAGCACGACCCATACTTACGGTCGGGCACTCGCTCTTCACGGTGCAACCCTCGAACACATAACCCTTGTCCGTCGCAGGACCGTTGTTTGCGGTCAACGCATCGCTGCCGCCGCCGTTCGAGTTTCGCTTCTCGCAGTACAGCAGGTTGTTCTTGAAATAAACGCTACCGTCGCCGCAGATGAAATCGACTGTTCCGTGGATCTCGCAGTCCTCGAAGTACTTCACGGCTCCCTGCAGGTTGCTGTAATACGTATCCTGATAAGAAAGCAGACGCACGTTCTTGCAAACGGTCTGTGTTCCCTGATCCCACAATGCCACGGCGCGGCCGTTGTTGTTCTTGTAGTAATCCAGCGCGTTCTGGATCGTCAGATCCTGCAGATACGTATTCTTGACGTTCTTGTTGATCTTGATGGTTGCGGTTTTGTCAATACTCTCCTTCATTGCGTCCGGAGCGTTCTTGATGATCACGCCTTCCATCGACTGACCGATGAGAGCGATATTGTCTTTTGCGATGGTCGTCAGGCAGGTCTCGCCTAAATCATACGTGCCGTTCGGCAGGAAGATCTTGTCGCCGCTCTCGGCCTGTACCAGTGCCAACAGGAACGATGCCACGTCGCCTGAAGGAACCATGAAATAACCTGTTGCTTCATCTTTCTCCAGGAAATCCAATACATTGTAAACAACTATCTTGTGGATATACTGCTTTGCCGTCCAGCTCAGCGTCAGCGTCGTTGCCTCGCCGGTGTATTTGTACGAATACTCGGTGCCGTCAGGTGTTGCAGTAGCACCTTCCGTTCCGTTCTTTACTACACGGGTACGTCCGATCTCCGTCTCGCCGTTGCTCAAAATCACGTCGCCTGTCTCCGAATAGGTGCAGAGCGTCACAATAACGATAGCGTTGCCGGCCACCTGAATCTCGATGTTTCCGTCGGCATTGAAATACCAACCATGGGTGTTGTAATAACTACCGCCCTTCGTCGTTACGGTCTCGTGGTCCTCCGGATAGAAAATCTCCGAAGCGAAATCATACGTCTGCACGCTTCCGACGGTAGCAGTCTCAACAGGAGTCACCTTGGCTGTAATAGTGGTATTGCCGTTAATAGCGTCGCCTTCTTGTGCTTTCTTGCCGCTTGTGTAGAACCATCCGCGGAACACTTCGCCCTCGGGAATAGTCAGATCGCTCTCGCCGAAAGGCAGTACGGTCAAATTGGCACCTTCATAGGTCTCTATCTTACCTAACGTGGTACCGTTCTGATCCTTGAAAGTCACATCGCACGGAGTGATTTCTGCCGCCTCTGCTTTGAAATAATTGCAATACTGAATCGGACCAAAGGTTAGTGTGTCTGCATCGCCCAGATAAATATACGTGAATACATTGCCCCTGTCCTTGTCCGTGTTGTCGTAGCAGCCGGCCTTCGGGTATGTAAGCGTTGCTATCGTATTGCCTGCTTTGTTCGTCACGGAAATCGGTTGGTTGCCGTATTGGCAGTCGCCAAGAGTGAAACGTACAGTTCCATCTACCGGTACCGTAATTGTGAAATTGCGGTAGCCGTGCTGGTCGGTTTTGAATGTACCGCTGGCGGATACACCCTCCGGCAGAGTAGTAAAGTCATACTCCGATGCCATGTTGGACATGATCATCTCGAAATCCGTAAACGTACGCGCTACGTTCTCTACAAACTGGATTACCTGCAGACCCGTCTCTACGCCGTTATGACGGCACAGATAGATATTGTTCTGCGTCTCGCTCAACTCAACCGTTGCAAATCCATACTCTGTCAACTCTACCGTAGTGGCTACAAGCGTCATCTCCGTTTTGGCAGGGACAACAGTAGCGTCGCCTTCCCATGTGTACACATCGATGTTGGCTTTGTTGGAACCGCTGCGCGGACCATAGCCGAGTTTCAGCTTTCCGGCTACTGCTGCTTTCGTGAAATAAGCGTAACCGCCGTCGTTGAGCTTGATTCCGTGAAGTCCGTTTTTTGTTCCGGCGGCATCAAAGAATGCATTTAAGAAATACAATCCGTTGTCAGGACTACTCGGAGCTTTTGTCGCCTCCGTAAAATCCCATAGCAGGTCGTTTGCACCTGCCCACATGGCTGTGCTCAACAGAGCCGCCGCCATCAATAAGAAAATCTTTTTCATTGTAATAAAATCGGGTTATTAAAAAGGTTAATTTCAGTTATTTTTTGTTGGCTATTTCTTAACACACACTTTGCGGCTGCAAAGTTACAAAAAAAAATCGACATACACAAGTGTGTATGCCAATTTTCTCTATTTTTGTGATTTTTCTCACTTCTTTTTCACCTCTTATCTCTTACATCCGGAAAGCTTTCTTTGCAGAAGCATTGGAAGTGGCGAAAACGGTCTTTGGCGCAACGGAAACGGACATCTTCCGGGGTGCTGTATATGGATTTGCAGAGCGATGGAAAGCA
>Ga0256405_10012673_pt1 | contig 10381 bp, 10 predicted proteins | sample RumenRJG_02DNA_FD_189096 | JGI IMG/M metagenome (GOLD analysis project Ga0256405, IMG submission 189096) | Bovine rumen microbial communities from Lethbridge, Alberta, Canada - RJG_02 | ecosystem: Host-associated > Mammals > Digestive system > Stomach > Rumen | place: Canada: Alberta... | reverse complement strand
TGGCCTTGGTCACGCCCGGCAGCGAGACGTTCACCGAGAACTGCCCGCAATTCAGCGTCTTCACCAGCTCCGTAAACGACCCGCGCGCATCCACAGAAGATTTCAGCGGAAACGCCACCTTGGACGCAGGCAGATACGACAGGAACGTCGAATACAACTTCTTTGCAAACGACCCGGCCGGAATCTCCGGCACAATCAACGTCGTCCGCTGCGCCTCAAACGACTTGAGCAGATCCACAATCTCCCCCAGCGTCGCCTTGTGCGTCACCGGCACATAGCAGTAGCGGCCGTCAGCCGATGGTAGCACGTCCAAACCGGAGAACTCGCAGCGGTGCTCCTCGCCCCGCAGGCAGGCAATCATTTCGTCCACCAGGTCGTCGATGTACAGCAGTTCCAGCTCCACCGACGGATCATTCACTGTGTACGGAAGGTCGTTTGCCACCGCATTGCAGAAGGTAGCTACCGCTGAGTTATAATTCGGCCGACACCACTTACCGAAGAGATTCGGGAAACGATACACCAGCACACGCGAGCCAGTTTCCGCGCCATAAGAAAGGAACAAATCCTCCCCCGCCTTCTTCGAACGGCCGTATTCGGAATTCCCGAACCGCCCCGTCAAAGACGCCTGCTGCGACGACGAAAGCATCACCGGGCACGCATTCCCGCGCTTTTTCAGGGTATCCAGCAAGGTCGATGCAAACCCGAAATTCCCTTCCATAAACTCGGAAGTATTCTGCGGCCGGTTCACCCCCGCGAGGTTGAACACGAAATCCGCCTGGGAGCACCAAGCATCCAACTCCTCCGGAGTCGAGTCTAGGTCATATTCATACACCTCCGAAACAGAAACGCCATAATTCCTGGCCTTCCCGTCTCGGATGTTCTTCAATTGTGCGCACAGGTTCTTTCCTACGAACCCCTTTGCGCCGGTAACAAGTATCTTCATAATGCGAATTTAGTCATTTTTCATCACATCCCCTCCCCCAGCGCCGCAAACGCGCGGCAGGAGTAGCGGCGATTCAGTACGTCATTGAATTCCATCTTTTCCCTGCTTTTTCATCATCTCCTCCAAATACCCGTCCTGCCCATAATCTTTGGGACGTTTCCCCCACTGCGGCACAAAGAGATATGAACAAAACTTCCATATCCCTTTAAATAAGCTCTTGATCATATCTCTTTTACACTCATTATCTCGTCTTCCTTCAACGGTTGGTAAGGTCCGTCCTTACTTTCATACAACACGGACCCTTTTTCTAAACAAACCAACGAGTGCCACCGATCTCTTTCAACATTAAGCATTTTTGGTTCACCGGTGGCGACCAAGGTCACATTTTCAGTCTCTACACCGTTTTCATCGTAAAACACCCACTGAATTCTACCCCGCAGTATTACCACCGTTTCCGAACTTGCATGATGTCGATGAATTGGCATCACCGTACCAGGTTCCAGAGCATTGAGCATACGTTGCGACAAATCATCTGGTGAATTGCGCAAGTCCATACTCTGCCTTAACCGCGGATTCGCTTTAGCTTTAGCGGATAAGTCATCCATTAGTGTTTGGTCTATAACCATGGCCTGTTTACATTTGGCTTTTGACTTGCTTAAATGCGGCTTCAATGTCTTCCAGCGCCACATTTTCACCCCACATTCGGTAAATGTACAAAGGCGTTACACATCCGAAATCCATCGAACACGCGTGCGCCTCGTTTTCAAGAAACTCCTTTATTCTTTCAATTAAAGTGTCCATTCAATATCCCTTTTAAACAAAACAAATAAGAACGAAATTGCCATTCCTTTTTCTGATAATACTATATTGAGCTAGGCTTTAACAAATGATTCCAAACTCCGCTCCAGAACGCGCTCCACATGCTTTCCTTGTAACACAACTTATGCTTCCAGGCACTGCCTTTCCATCTTCGATATTTATATACCATTCGGGGCAGAAGTTTCTTCGGCAACTCCCCGCCAAACTCCGGAGAAATGATTTCTTGCAAGACTCGGGTTTTTAGTTCTGGCAATAATTGTACAGACGGGAAAAGGCCAGATTCAAAGCCCAGATCTTCCACACATATCGCATTGAAGATATTATAGAGCGTGTCCATATTATACTTTTCCAACACTTCCAACAGCCACTTCCAATCCACGTCTTTTCCATGTGCCTTCACAAAGAATCCCCAGTCAAGCAGTTGCCTTAACGTGATTCCTTCGGATGCGAAATGCATCATTGTATGCTTCAAAAGGAAAAGCGCGTGCAGATTTGGCGACGGCAAATACACCTTCTCACCATACAATTCGTCACTATGACTATCATCACGGGCAATCTCTTTCAAAATGACCTCAATCTCTGCATTCGACTTATGATGATGCACATTGATAAAGTCATAATGGTTTTCCACCATAAAGTCTCGCCAGAAAAAGACCGTATGATGATGGTGGGACGAGTCAATCTCAATACCCTTCTCCAGGACCAAAGCGGCATCCGCCTCTTTCTGTCGCCCGAACTGCCAAATATCAATATCGCCTGTTGGTCTATGCTCCGGCTTAGGCCAATCAAGACTACAAGCATAGCCCTTCAGCACCATCATTTTATAGCCATGGCTGTTATAAAAGCCAGCCATTTCTGCTATGGCACGTCTATACAATTCAAACCTGTATTCGTATCCTTGAAGGACCTCGCCTATCCACTGAGTCAGCACCTTTTTCTCTGGCAATACAATATTGGAAGATCTTTTCCTCAACTCTTCTATCCCATCCAACACAACAGCACTCAGCCCCTGCAAATTCGCAAGGGCTTCGATAGCTGGCCAATCGATGGAGTCTGGTAATTCCACAATCGTATTACCAATCCCCAGCCGTGTCAATGCCAATAAGGCATCAAAGGTTTTTGATGATGTCAACATAATTGCTGATTACATAATCTACATCCTCATCCGAAAGCCTTGTATGCAACGGAAGGGTGACCTCGTTCACAAAAAGATTGTAGGCATTCGGGAAAACTTTGATATCAAATCCGAGAGCCTTATAAGCGGTCATCATAGGAAGTGGCTTGTAGTGGACGTTACAGGCGATGCCTCGCTCAGCCATTTTTACAATAACATCGCGACGCTCTTGATCAGTGCGCCCGAGCAAACGAGTGATATACAGATGTCCGCTACCCGCAAAGTCTTCACCATAATGCTTCAGCACTGCTACTGGCAGACCGGCCAATGCCGCATCATACCGGCCGATAATCTCACGCCTACGCTCCAACATTCCTTGATAGCGTGAAAGCTGCGCCAAACCAATTCCAGCCATGATGTCCGTCATATTGCACTTGTACCAAGGGCCAATCACATCATACTCCCAGGCCCCTAACTGCGTCTTTGCCAGTGCATCTTTATTCTGCCCGTGGAGGGAGAACAACTGCGAAATCCTATAGAGCAACTGATCCCAGGTTTCTCCAGCGATATAAGGAACAGTGGGCATATAGTCCTTGAGTTCCGATTCTTCAACTAGAGATTCACCGAAAGGCAGTTTCCATACCAAGGCGCCCCCCTCTGCAGTCGTGAGATTCTTTACTGCGTGGAAGCTGAAAGAAGACAGGTCCGCTATCGCTCCAGCCATCTTTCCGTGCCACTGGGCTCCAAAAGCATGTGCATCATCTGCGGCAATGATAATCCTTCCTATCTTCTTCTGGATGGCATTTGACGGACGGAACAGATGCTTCTTTGACTCAACAACGGCAAATATCTTGTCGAAGTCGCACATCACTCCGCCCAAATCCACCGGGCAGATAACCTTGGTATGCTCGGTGATTGCGTCAGCCAGTTTGTCATAATCCATCTCCACGTTATCCTTCTGGCTATCCACCATCACGACCTTACAACCTACATGTTGAGTAACAGAAGCAGTTGCGGTGTAAGTATATGCAGGGACTATCACCTCATCCTCTGGTCTAACACCAATCAGTCTCAGTGCCATTTCCATTGCAGCTGTTGCACTATTCAAGCACACAGCCTTATTAGTGCCAACATAAGCAGCTATCTTTTTCTCAAATTCCTTGGTCTTGGGGCCAGTGGTAATCCAACCGCTTAAAATAGCCTCTGACGCTAATTTTGCTTCCGCTTCCGTCATATCTGGCGGCGAGAACGGAATATTCCTTAACTTCATATTCATTATTGTACTACGGATTTAATTACTTCAACATATTTCCTAGTCCCCACCTCTTTTGTGAGATTCTCCATGATAAACTGTCGCGCGTTTCTTCCCATTTCGGCACAGTGTATTGGATTTGCTGCAATGCTTTTAATACCTTCGACAAACTCATTCACATCTCCAGCATGGGTAAACACGCCACAATTATTTTTCTCAAGTATCTCTTTCAGCTCTCCTTCGTCAAAACTTGCAATCACCGGCCTTCCACAGGACATTATCGTCCATGTCTTACTAGGCATAGCACTGCCACCAAGACCCTCTTTGCAGGAGACTATACAAGCATCACCTAATGAGTAAACTTGACTCACTCGGTCATATGGCTGCAAAGGATTCAAATGCACATTGGTAAGCCCTTCTTTCTCTATCCGCTCGCGGACTTCATTCTCCAGTCCTCCTGTTCCGAACACCGCAAACTGCACATCTGGCAACTCTTTAGCCCCGTCCAGTATAATACTGATATTTTGAGCATTACCAAGATTTCCGGCATATACCACCGTAAACTTCTCTCGCGAAAGCCCGAACTCTTCATATAAAGGATTATCCTCTTTAGCTACTGGTTTTATAGCGCTTTCATCCACCCAATTATACACAACAGCAATCTTCTCTTCTGGGACGCCTTTCGCCATGATGTTCTTCTTGAAATCCTCGCTGATAACAATAATCTTGTCTGCACTGCGATACGTGAAGTTCTCTATTAATCTTCCAATCTTCCAAAGAAAACCGCCTTTCTTGGCCAATCCAGAACCAGCTAGCGAGTCGGGAAAAATATCTTGAAGATTATATATAATGTGTTTATGATTAAACTTCTTAGCCAGGCCGGCCATTGCTCCCTTAATCGGTGGTGTACTGGTGATGAACATCACATCACAACTTCTTGCATCTTTTGCAAACACAGCACGATTAAACTGAATAATGCAGGCAAAAGTGTACCTCAGCGCCCTAAGGATAGGATTCTTACCCTCGCCATATAGAGAGAAGCGATGCACAGTCACATGACCGTCATACATCTTATCCAGTTTTCTTTTTTTATACTCTGTCCTTACATCCTGAGTTATACCTCTGGTTGGGGTTGGACAATAAATAGCCATCTCCATCCCTGCGTCCACTATTGCTTGACGCAAATTATCGTCCAGGTGCGCACTAGACATACTCTCAGGATAGAAATATGCTGGTAATTCCAGTACTTTCATCAGACAATCTTTATTTGGACTTGCTTCATTGCCTCCTCACAAGCAGCAACAGCATCTTCTGCCGTCGCACCTTGAGCTATCACAAAACCGATACGGTCATTGCTGCAATGAATCGAAGTAGATTCATCACCTACTTCTTTAGTAAAAGTAATCTGCTTCACCCCCGGTATCTTACTAGCCTCCTCCACATTATCAATAGACTTGATGGTTCCAAAAGGAACTTCAAAGTAACGTATCGCTGATCCACAATGCAGTGTAGGTGTAATGTCCGGTTCTTCGCCCAAAGCGACCTTGATGGTAGAACCAACCATATCTATCCCCGTGCTAAGCGGAACAAGATGCGTTGTTATATTATCGCCTCCCATTCGGGCACCAAGTTCTATCATGACGGGACCTCGCTTTGTAACCTTCATCTCCACATGTGCCGGCCCTTTGTCAATACCAATAGCAGAGCAAGCTGCAACCGCCACATTACGGATTGCCCCTTGAGTTGCAGCGGGAAGACGGGAAGGCTGGGTATGTCCCATCTCCACAAAGTGAGGCGCTTCGGTCGTGATCTTGTCTGTAATCTGAAGGATGTTCACAATTCCATTCACCACCATCACCTCCACAGATACTTCAGGCCCGTCAAGATACTCCTCAACGATCACCTTGCCATGTCGGCTACAGGAGTGGGCATACTCATAGTTATCCAACAGCTCCTGGAACGAGTACACTTTAGCCACACCATGACTACCGGCATTATCTGTAGGCTTAATGATACAAGGGAATGCCACGTCTATCTCGTGCTCTTTCAACTCTTCCAATGTATCCACAACGAAGAACCAGGGCGAAGGCACATTGTGTTCCTTGAATGCCTTGATCATGTCATACTTGTCGGTTGCCTTTACAGCTGTCGCGTAGTTGATACTATGCAGGTGTAATTCATCTGACGCTTTGGCCACCCCACGCATAGGCATATCCGTGGCTAGTGTCATAATACCGTCCGGCTGATAGTCTTTCGCAGCAGCCAACACGGCATCCTCATCCATCGTTGAGGCATTATAATACTTGTCAGCGTATGGAATACCTATGGCCTGGGGATTGAAGTCCACAACGGCCACCTGCAATCCCATCTCTTTTGCTTTCAATATGGCAGGAAGCTGGAGCACAGATGCTCCAACAATCATCAGTCTCTTCATACTCTCTTTATGCTCTGTAAACGTCCTTATGCGAAAGAACCGTCTTAACGGTCAGCCAAATCACCTTGCAGTCAAAAGCGAAAGACAAATGCTCAACATAGTAAATGTCATTCTGCAATTTCTCTTTCGTCCCAACTGAGTTTCTGTTTACTGCTTGATTCCAGCCAGTAATCCCGGGACGCACGGTCAGAATCACTCTTTCTTCTGGCGTATAGTGCTCTAAGTAGAACGCAGAGTCAGGACGTGGACCGATTAATGCCATATCACCGAGGAGCACATTCAGCAGCTGAGGAATCTCGTCCAGACTGGTTTTGCGCAGGAACCGTCCCACCTTCGTCACACGCGGGTCGTCCTCCGCATTATACGTGCTGCCATCCTCCATCCTGAGGTCAGGAGCATTCACTATCATCGAGCGGAACTTATACATCTTGAATATCCGTCCGCCCTTGCCGATACGCGATGCCATATGAAACAACGGCCCGCCATCATCCAACTTAATTGCAATCCACACAAAGATGCACAGCAGCAGCACAAACGGAAAAGCAATCAGGGCGATGACAAAATCTATCAACCGCTTAAAGAAGTTCTTATACATTTTTCGTCAGCGATATCGTTAAGGTTAATACTTGAACAAATCCCGATACAGATTATTATTCCAATCCTTTTTGAAGTCCTCCATCATCAATCGATAGGTCTTGAACTTCGGCTCGAATCCAAAATCCCTCTTGGCTTTTTCCATTGAGAACAGATAGGAAGGAGTATTGTTCTTTACTTCTGGCTTATATAAGATGCGGCTACGACGGCCATCAGCAGGACCAAACACGTCACGCATCACCTCCGCCTGCTCCTGAAGTGTCACTCCATTTCCTGCTGTCATATTATACAAACCGTAAGTATTCTCGCTCTTGATAGCCAGATAGAAAGCATGGGCAATATCCTTCACATAACCCACATCACGGATCATATTGGGGTCCCCAAAGACAGTAATGTCTTCTGCCTTTTCAGCCTTCTCCATAAAGATCTGGAACCCCGACTTCCGCATTTCGCCATTCACATACAGCGACATATGCGGCGTCACGCCAAACACTGTCGGGAAACGGAACACCGCATTCTTCATCCCGTGCTGCTGGTTGTAGTACTCCATCACGTCGTTGGCCGCATTTTTCGAGATCACATACACCGCGTGGTCGCCCGTGTAGATAAAGTCGCGAGGCTCCTCCTCCGTGATGCGCTTCGTCGCGCTCCACGCCCCACGTACGTCGGCATACGAGCAAGTCGAGATCACCCGCTTGATGCCGTTCTTGCGGCAGTACTCCAGCACATTGATGGTGCCTATCACGTTGATACGGAAGTAGTCTGCCGCATTCTCATCCTCGTCCAGGTTGACAGGAGCATTTGCCGGTAGCAGACCGGCCAGAAGGATTACGCCTTCCACGTCTGTCTTCGGCAGCTGCTCAAAGTCCGCCTCGTTGTTCAGGTCGAGGTTGACGTACCTCACCCCCAGAGCATCGTAATGCTCCTTGAATTTATTCTTCCTTCCGGTCACCAGCACTTCGCATCCCTGGTTGACCAACTCGGTAACGGTATGCACACCGATAAAACTTGTTGCTCCGATTACTATAATCATATCGTTAAGATTTTGTTTGTTTCGTATGGTGGAAAAAGCTTGCGGGAGCCTCTGCTTTAAGAGGCTCTCCGCAAAGCAAATCTAAGAATTATTACCAATACAATACTTGCGCATAAAATCGCAAAAATCCATTTGAGAATCGCTCGAAGGCCAGAGCCCTTATTCGTGTTATCCGTGAGATTCGTGTTCGATACAAAGACCGAGTCTCTGTGCTCAATACACACCGTATCGTGAACAACTCTTAACTTTTCACTCTTAACTTCAGGGCATCGTGCCCGCGATAGCGGTCGGTCTCCGTGGCGATGCGAAGCGTATCGCCCTTGTCGTTACGGTCCACCGTGACGGTCTTGGTGATCGTGATGGTGTCACGCACCACCACCGCCACGCTGTCACGTTTCTCGCTCAACGCCTCGCTCCTGACCCTCAACAGCGAACTCCGCTCGCTACTCACCCTTCGGCTGACGCTGCATCCTGTCAATGACAGGGCAAGCATCACGATGAGGGCAACGGTCAATCTGCTGTATCGCATACCGCAGCTCGGCCACTTCCTGCCGCAGTTCGCTCTTCAAAAATTTCAGGTCTTCCTGAATCGTGCGTTTACTCACAGAGGCATAGCCGTACTCGCCAAGTGCATCGTTCACTTTGTCCACAAGGTCGTTTAGAAGGTAGTAGTTGTTACGATTGCGCAGCAATTCGTCCAAGATCAGGAAGCGGCTCCACGCATCCAAGGTCTTGCTCACTTCGCGATATTTCTTCTTGGCTTCATTCATTTTACTCTACCTCCTTTCTCTTGAACTGATAGTAATAACTGTGAACCATTCCCTTCGAATCCGGATTTTTTTCATCCTCCAACTGGTCCAGATCCTTTCTGACAACAGCCTTGCCTTTCATCTTGGTTCCCAACCGTCGCTTAGCCGAACCCAGCATCATCCAGCGGTGACGATCCAGTTCACGCAACTGTTTTGCCAATACAGAATTCATCTCCAGTTCCTTGAACCCTGCACTCCAACACATCTCACTCTCAATAAAAGGCGCGTTCCAGACTGCAATCTTTCCTACCGACATAGAGATCAACTTGCTCTCAAGCGAATTCAGCAACGAATTGTTCGCTACCCTGTTCTCGTTCTGTATCTTGTCAAGTGTCTTCTCGAACACGACGCTTGTCTGTTTGTCTAATTCTTTTTGGAACGATTTCTTCCTGATACGCAGCATTCCGTCGCGTCTCATTTCATAACCGACAAAACCTATCCATTCTGCAGCATCTTTTCGCCCCATAGCCCACAAATAGGCATCCTTGCTTTTACCTTCCCAGAAACTCTTCTTCCCGAACTTGAAAGCTTTGGGCTTGTGCGGAACAAGCATCAGTTTGCTTGCCCCCTTGGAGTAAATGGAGAAAAGTTTCTTACAACGTGCTTTGCAGGGAGAGATAATGATCATATCGTCACAATACCGCAAATACAAGTCGCTCTCTTTCATTTTGTGCTTTACTTTCCAATCAACGGTGTTCAGCACCATATTGGCAATCAATCCTGACAGGGCGCCGCCCTGTGGCACTCCGATATTCATTCTCATCAGACCGCTTAGACTCTTAGCCACCTTATGTTCCAACAGTTCATTTTCCACCCACTTGAAACGTCGTTGTTCCTCCTCCACTTTATTTTTCATCCAGAACTCCTTGTCATTGTTCCTTCGATAGACACTTCGCGGGAAACAATAGCACTTCAGATAGGCTTCGAAGATACGGTTAATATCATTGAACGATAAGCCCGGATTCTTCTTCGAGGCCTTTTTCAATAAACTGTAATAGCATTTCCTCACCACACGATGACTCACCGTATCATAGAACTTCTGTAGATCACACTCGCTCACGTACAGCCGTTTGTTCTCCCATCGACATCTATAGTCCTTCATCCTGACGATGGCATGATGGTGAGAGGTAATACACTCAGCGCCATGATACATTCGCTTGCACCTGAATGCCAATGACTCCTCGTAGAACAGTCCATCGAACAGTTCCGTCAAATATTTGTTGGCCAGAATTAGGATGACTGCATCGTCAAGGCGCTCGAACTTACAAAGTGGACGGCAGCTGCTTTCATCCTTAATCTCAGGGAACAATTCAGGCTCGGCAAAAGCGAAGGCTTCATCTCTTACCCGTGCCTGAACTTTTCCTACAAATTCTATCAGGTTTT
>Ga0256405_10012672_pt1 | contig 10381 bp, 10 predicted proteins | sample RumenRJG_02DNA_FD_189096 | JGI IMG/M metagenome (GOLD analysis project Ga0256405, IMG submission 189096) | Bovine rumen microbial communities from Lethbridge, Alberta, Canada - RJG_02 | ecosystem: Host-associated > Mammals > Digestive system > Stomach > Rumen | place: Canada: Alberta... | reverse complement strand
ACTGAAAAATGGATGAAAGAAAGAAAAATGAAGCAAAAACCAGAAAAATGAATACCTTTGCAAACAGGTCTTTACCTGTTCAACTTTCGTTGGCAAAACTGTTCACTTTTCGGTGGCAATTTACAAGTACCGAACTTGCGTTCCATAAGCGTCCGTAATTCATACAAAAATACATCTTTTCCGGGATATTCCGTATCTTCGCGGCATGAAATCCTTCCTGCAGACAGATTTGCCGGCCGCAGCCATCGCCGGAACCGTCAATGAACGGCTGGCCGAAAAAGGGTGCTGTATCGTGTGCGCCCCGCCGGGCGCGGGCAAATCCACCCTGCTGCCGCTGACGATCCTCGGAAGCCTGCCGGAAGGAAGCCGGATCCTGATGCTCGAACCGCGGCGCCTGGCCGCCCGGCAGATCGCCCTGCGTATGGCCGAACTGCTCGGAGAAGAAGTCGGCCAGACCGTGGGCTACCGCATCCGTTTCGAGCGGAAAGTCTCCGACGCCACCCGGATCGAGGTCCTGACCGAAGGCATCCTCACCCGGATGCTGGTCGATGAACCCACCCTGGACGGCGTCGGCGCCGTCATCTTCGACGAATTCCATGAACGCAGCCTCGCCAGCGACCTGGCCCTCGCCCTGGTCCGGGAAATCCGCCGGCAGGTCCGCCCCGACCTGCGCATCGTCCTGATGTCCGCCACGATCGACACCCAGTCGCTCTGCCAGGCGCTGGACGCCCCGCTCGTCGAAAGCGAAGGGCGCATGTTCCCCGTCGAAATCCGCCGCGAAAACGAAGACGCCGACATCGTCAGCGTCATCCGCCGCGCCTGGAAGGAAGAAGAAGGGGACATCCTCGCCTTCCTCCCCGGAGAAGCGGAGATCCGCCAGTGCGCCGACCGCCTCGGCCCGCCGATGGAAGTCTATCCCCTCTACGGCATGCTCCCGCCCCGGGAACAGCGCCTCGCCATCGCTCCCAGCGCCCCCGGCCACCGGAAAATCGTCCTGGCCACCCCCATCGCGGAGACCTCCCTGACCATCGAAGGCGTCCGCATCGTCGTGGACGGCGGCCTCTGCCGCAAATCCGTCTTCGACCCGCACAGCGCCATGAGCCGTTTCGAGACCGTCCGCATCAGCCGCGACATGGCCGACCAGCGGACCGGCCGCGCCGGCCGCGTCGCACCGGGCATCTGCCACCGCCTCTGGTCCGCCGCCACGGAAGCCCGTATGGCCCCGACCCGTGTCCCTGAAATCCTCGAAGCCGACCTGGCCTCCCTCGTCCTCGAGATCGCTGCCTGGGGCGAAAACGACCCCGGCAACCTGCCCTGGCTCACGCCTCCGCCGCCGGCCCATGTCGAACAGGCCCGGGCCCTCCTAACCCTGCTGGGCGCCCTGGAAGGGAGCGGCCGGATCACCCCGCTGGGACGCGCCATGGCCGCCCTGCCCTGCCACCCGCGCATGGCCCGGCTCCTCCTGCGGTCCCGCGACGGTCTCGCCGCCGACCTGGCGGCCCTCCTCGAAGAAAAAGACCCGCTCGGCAGTCCCCTGGCCGGGCTGGACCTCCGTGTCCGCGCCCTGCGGGAAGCCCGCCGGAACCGCAAGGGATGGACCCGCATCCGGCAGATGGCCGACCAATACCGCCGCATGGCCGGTGCCGAAGAAGACAACAGCGACCCGGACCCCTATGCCATCGGCGCCCTGCTGGCGGCCGCCTATCCGGAACGGATCGCCAAGGCCCTTCCGGACGGACTCTGGCAACTTGCCGGCGGCGAACGGGCGGCCCTCGACCCGGCGGACCCGCTGGGATCGGCGGAATGGATCGCCGTCGCCAACCTCACGACCCGCCGGGATGGTCCGGGCCGGATTTTCCTCGCCGCACCGGTCGCTCCGGAAGACCTGAAAGACTATGTACGGCAGCGGGACATCGTCGCCTGGGACAGCCGGGAAGGAGCCGTCGTCGCCCGCCGGGAAGAACGCATCGGCAGCCTGCTGCTGGCCTCCAAAACCCTGTCGGAAGGCATCCGGGAACGGCAGACCGCCGTCATCTGCCAGGCCGCGGTCAAGGAAGGACTGTCCATGCTGGATTTCTCGGAGGAGGTGCGCAACCTGCAGCGGCGGATCGCTGCCGTAGCGGCCTGGCACCCGGAACTGGAACTGCCGGACCTCTCGGACGAAGCCGTCCTGGCCGGCGCTCCGGACTGGCTCCCGCCATATGTCGGCAAGGCCACGACCGTCGCCGAATTGAAGAAAATTCCCCTGCAGGATGCCCTGTGGGGCCTGCTGACCTGGCCGCAGCAACAGGCGGTCGAACAGGCCGCACCGTCCCATGTCACCGTGCCCACCGGCAGCCGGATCCGGCTCGAATACCGGCAGGGTGCCGAAGCCCCCGTACTGCGCGTCCGCCTGCAGGAATGTTTCGGCTTGACGGACACCCCGCGGGTCGACGGCGGACGGCGGCCCGTCCTGATGGAACTCCTGTCCCCGGGCTACAAACCGGTCCAACTCACGAGCGACCTGCGGAGTTTCTGGGAGAACACCTATTTCGAAGTGCGGAAAGAACTGCGCCGCCGCTATCCCAAGCACGCCTGGCCGGACAATCCCTTGGAGGCGGACCCCGTCCGGGGTATCCGACGGAAAGGGCCGGCTTTCGCCGACAAGATTCAGCCGATCGGCAAATCATAACGTATTTTCCTGAAAGACTTATCGGCGCGCCCTTGCGGGTGCGCCGATTTGTTGTGCGGGGAGGTGCAGGCAAAGAAATAATTGCTTACATTTGTAAAAATCCCCTCCACCATGAAAACCCACGGCATTCTGACCGCCTGCTTCGCCTTCCTGCTGGCCGGATCCGCGCACGCCCAGACAAACGGGCTCACCTTCGAAGTCAATTTCCGCACCCGCGGGGAGGTCCGCAAAGGCGGCCTCGTCGCCAATCAGGACAACGCGAAGAACTATGCCAATTTCATCCATGAACGCACCCTGTTCGGCGCACAGTTCGAGCGTTCCTGGCTGACCGCCAAACTGACGGCGCAGCACAGCAGCATCTGGGGCGACGACGCCAGCGGCGCCATCAACATCTATGAAGCCTGGACGCAACTGTCCTCTCCCAAAGGCTTTTTCGCCAAGATCGGCCGCCAGAACCTCTCCTATGACAATCAGCGCGTCTTCGGCGCCGACGACTGGGCGATGACCGCCCGCTCGCACGATGTCCTGAAAATCGGCTACGAAGGCCATGGCCACAAAATCCACCTCTTCGCCGCCTACAACCAGAGCAGCGCAAACGTCGACGGCGGCACCTATTTCGACGGCGGCCTGCAGCCTTACAAGTCGATGCAGGCGGCATGGTACCACCTCGACGTCCCGCATACGAACATCGGCCTCTCGCTGATCGCCATGAACGTCGGCATGCAGGGCGGAGAGAGGAACCAGCCCACCGAGCATACGTTCCAGCAGCATCTTTACGGCGGATACCTGTCCTTCCGGCCCCGGTTCGGCCTGGCGGAGGCGGAATACTACCGGCAGGGCGGCCATGAGGAACACGGCGTTCCGATCGATGCGTGGATGGCCAGCGGCAAAGTCACGCTGACTCCGGGCAGCGACTGGAGCCTCTACGGAGGATATGACTACCTGAGCGGCGACGATGATTACACGGTACCGAAACCGGGCCAGGCCGGCATGATGCACCACGAGAGGATCCGCGGATTCACCTCCATCTACGGCTCCCACCACAAATTCTACGGCGCCATGGACTTCTTCTATGTCAAGGCTTATTTCGGCGGCTTCTCCCCAGGTCTGCAGAACGCCTATGTCGGAGGGACCTGGAAGCCCCTCGGGAAACTGTCTCTGGACGTTTCCGCCCACTACCTGGCCATGGCGGCGAATCTGGAGGAAGTCGAAAAGACACTGGGATATGAATTCGAAAGCGCCCTTACCTGGAGCCTGAACAAGGATGTCGACCTGAGCGCCGGCTATTCCTACATGCACGGCACCGAGTCGATGGTCTATCTCAAACGGTCCGATGAGGACCGGAAACTCCGGTGGGCCTGGATCATGCTGTCCATCACCCCTTCGTTCCTTCAGAAATAATCCGCCCTATTCCCCGTCCCAGCCGAGTTGGGCGAGGATTTCGTCTTCGGTGACGAGGTTGTAGTCACCCGATACGGAGTTTTTCAGCATGGACGCGGCGACGCTGAAATCCAGGCAGCGCTGCGGGTCGCCCTTCCATTTCTCGGCGGCATGGATGTAGGCCGCCACGAAGGCGTCGCCCACGCCGACGGAGTCGACGATATGGGTAATGTCGTAAATTTTCGTCTTGTAGATCGTCCCTTCGTACCAAAGCAGGGCCGTCAGGGTATGGTGGCTTGTCGTGATCTGGTTGCGCAGGCCCAGCATCATCTCCCTGCAATGCGGGAACTGGCGGTGCATCTCCTCGAAATAGCGGCCGTAAGCCTCCATGTCCAGCTGCGAGTCAGCCATCATATGGTCCATCGGCACCTGTTTCACGCCCGTCGCCACTTCCCACTCGTCCTGGTCGCCGAAGATGTAGTCGCTGTACTGCATCAGGTCATGCAGGGTTGCGTGCGCGTCGGCGCCCTCGTAGCGCCAGAGATTCTTGCGGTAGTTGATGTCGCAGGTGATGCGCAGGCCCATCTCCCGGGCGGTCCGAACGGCCTCGAAAGTCGCATCCGCCGCGGAGCGGGACACGGCGCAGGTGATGCCGGAGCAGTGGAAGATGTCCGTCCGGCTGAAAATGTCCTTCCAGGGGAACATGCCCGGCTCCGTCAGGTAGAAGGATGAGCCCTGGCGGTCATAGACGACGAGGGACTTGCGGATGTCCGCCGCCCGCTCGAAGTAGTAGGTGCCCATGCGGCCTTCGCCGAGCACCACGTCGCTCACGTCGATCCCGTAATAGCGGAGGTTCTTCAGGCAGGCCCGGCCGATTTCGCTCTGCGGCAGGCGGGAGACGTACCCCACCTTGTTGCCCAGGATGGCCAGCGAAACGGCGACATTGGCTTCCGATCCGCCGAACTGGCCTTCCCATTGGTTCCCCTGTCCGAAACGCAAGGCGCCGGGTTTCGACCAGCGCAGCAGGATTTCTCCGAAAGTGACGATTCTCTTCATGATTCCCTGTGAAATTGTCCGTAAAAATAACAATTTTGGACGGAAACGCCTAATGTCTTCGTCATACGGAAGCGGCAATGTCCATAAAAAGCAGTACATTTGGAAAAATAACCCATTCTTTTTACACAAGCACGGTCATGAAGAAGGTTGCCCTCGTCCTTTCCAGCGGCGGACCCCGCGGATTCGCCTATATCGGCGCCATTGAAGAGCTCCTCGCAAGGGGATATGAAATCACCTCCGTCGCCGGCGCCTCCGCCGGTTCCCTCGTCGGCGGCATCTTTGCGGCTGGCGGACTGGACGCCTTCAAGCAATGGCTCTACGCCCTGGATCCGGTCAAGGTCGTCAGCCTGATGGACTTCTCCCCCAGCATGAACTACCTCGTCAAGGGCGAGAAGGTCATCGCCGCCATCAAGAGGAGGGTGCCCGACGTCCGGATCGAGGACTTGCCCATCCCCTTCACGGCCGTGGCAACCGACCTGCACACCGGCGAGGAGGTCCTTTTCCGGGAAGGGCCCCTGTTCGAGGCGATCCGGGCCTCGATCTCCATTCCGTCCATGTTCCGCCCCGTCCAGTGGAACGGACGCACGCTGGTCGACGGCGGCCTGATCAATACCTTCCCGCTGAACCGGGTGCAGCGCACCGAAGGCGACATCCTGGTCGGCTTCAATGTCAACCGGATCGATGCGGAGGCCATCCGGACCTTCCTCGACACCCGCTCCGCCCTGGCCCGGGAGGATGAAGCCATCCGGGAAGAGGCGAAAACGCTCCTGAAAGACACCCTGTCGGCGGGACGGGACGAACTCATGGAAAAGATCCGGGAAGCGGGAGAGCGCGGAGGAGAACTGCTCCGGGAAGGGCTGCAGTCGCAGCGGAAAGAGCGACGGCTCGTCGCGGACGGCAAGGAGCGGCGGCTTCCGGTCGACGCCGACGACAACTATGTGACGATCCTGCAGCGGAGTTTCGGGATCATGAACCACGCCATCGCCCAGATGGGGATCGCCATGACCCCGCCCGACATCCTCGTCGACCTGCCCTACGACTCCTACCACGGTGTCTACGGCTACTCCCACGCCGAAGAGATCGCCGACGCCGGCCGCAAACTCATGGCGGAGGCCCTCGACCGCTACGAAGCCCGCGGCGGGAAATAATCCCCTCGTCGGAAAGGGTTTCTGCGGAAAGGGTTGGGCCTTCGGGAAGAATTGCCTATATTTGACAAAACACAAATCTCCCCGATATGAAAAAGACCTTTTTCTCCCTGGTGACGGCGGCCTTGATGGCGCTGTCCCTGAACGCGCAGGACAAAGTAACCAAGACGGTCCTGGAGCTCGGACGGACAGACAATCGGACGATGGAACATGCAGACTACATCGCCCGGAACATCGGCGGCCGCATCGTCGGCTCGCACATGCTGCACCATGCGGAGGACTGGGTCATCCAGCAATTCCGCTCATGGGGCCTGGACGTGACCGTCCAGGAGGCCGTGGAAATCGGTGTCGGCTTCGACCGCGGGCCCTGGTCCGGGCGCATGCTCTCGGAAGACGGGATGATGCTGCATTTCGGAACGCCCGCCTACACCGCCGGTACGCGCGGCCCGCAGAAAGGACGGGTCTACCTGGAGCCCAAGAACCAGCGGGAATTCGACCGTGTGAAAGGCGCCCTCAAGGGCTCCTGGGTCCTGCTGGAGACCGGCCCGACCAGCGGCCTGGCCATTGACGCCAGCCCCAAGGCCGACTCCACCCGCGCCGCCCTCCTGGCCGAAGGCAAGGAAGGTACGGTCCTGATGTACCGCCAGATGGTCGACGCCGGCGTCCTCGGGTTCATCCGCCCGTCGAAACTGCCCATGCAGGTCCTCTACAACCGCGCCATGTGCTTCGACCTGACCATGGACAACCTCCCCAAGGCCTGCGACATCCTGCTCGACGAACACCAGTTCGCCCTGATCAAGCAGAAAGTCGTCGACCGGCAGGATTTCCAGCTGGAGTTCGACATCCGGAACCATTTCTTCCCGGGCCCGATGAAATACCACAACATCCTCGCCGTCATCAAGGGAACCCAGTATCCCGACGAATATGTCATGATGGGCAGCCACCTCGACGCCTATGACATCGCGACCGGCTCGACCGACGACGGCCAGGGCGTCTGCGTCACCCTGGAAGCGGCCCGCCTGCTCGCCGCGGCCGGCGCCAAGCCCAAGCGTTCCATCATGTTCTGCATCTGGACCGCAGAGGAATACGGCCTGCTCGGCTCGAAGTATTTCGTCCAGAACAAGACGATCCCGTGGAACAAGATCTCCAACTACTTCAACCGCGACGGCGGACCGCTCGCCGCGACCTCCATCACGGTCCCGCCGGCCATGTACGATGATTTCATGAAGGCTTGCGAACCCCTGTTCGACTACAACCCGGACATCCCGTTCACCGTCACCAAGCGCGAGGGCGAACCCCAGGCCCGCCCGACCACGGCCGGCGGCTCCGACCACGCCTACTTCGCCATGAACGGCATTCCCGCCATCTCATTCCGCGAAAGCGACATCTTCGGTTATGACTTCATCTACCGGGACATCTGGCACACCGAGGACGATCTGTATGACAAACTCATCCCCGCGTACATGGAGCACTCGGCGGTCGTCCAGGCGGTGACGGCCTACGGCCTCGCCAACCTCAACCATCTCCTCTCGAGAGACGGCCTTTATAAAGACTGATACGGTCCTGCGACCGGACTACATGAACTCCTTCAGGAGACGGGACAGCATGGTCTCCATCACGCTGCTGTTGAGCGGATCCTTCTCGAAGAACGGAACCGTGTGGATGTAATGGGCGACCTCTTCCTCCTGGGCGTCGATGACGACGCAGTAGAGTTTGCTGTCGTAAGGAGTCTTGTTCTGTGAATTGTAATCGGAAGGACGGGACGAGGAGGTTGTCTTCTCGTCCTTGTTCTTTTTCGTGCTGTTGGCGATGGCGTCGATGGCGATCGAAATGATGTCGCCGATGGCCTCCTGCCGCTCCTCATAGCGGATGGCCTCGCGGGAACGGATATAGCCGGAGGAATAGATCAGGACACCGTAGCGGTGGCCGCTGGCGAGGATCGCCTGGCTGACGGACGAAGGGACGCGGACACGGCTGAGGCGGTTCGTGGACACGCCGCCGAAGTTCTGGATCCATTTGCGGATGTCCCGGTCGTCGCCGTCATAGTCCATGGAAATGGGCTTGGAGAAAGGATAACGCTGCGAAGAAACGATCGTCTCGATGAGGTCGGCGGCATCGTCGGAGAGGTCCATGTCATAGACCGGACGGTTCTTCTCATTGTAGTACAGGATGTCCGCAACCGGCTCGATGAACGCGAATTCATCGATACCCTTGACATCGAAACTGTCATTGGAAGAGTACTTGACAGGGCCGCAGGAAAGCGCCGAGACGAGCACGGCGGCAGCGGCGAAAACGAGATTCTTTTTCATAAGTGCAGGTTTTACCCTGCAAAGATAACAATATTTTGATACAGACATGCACCCGGAGCGTCTCTCTCCGCGTTTTGGGTTCAGTCGATCTCCTTGATCATCTTGCATTCCCGCTGCCATTTGCGGTAGCGCATCCAGACGCGGAGCCAGATGTGGGCGATGGATTCGATGGCATCGGTGAAGATTTCGTAGGTGTACTCTTCGAGGTTGATGCCGCCTTCGACCTCTTCAAGGAATTTCTTTCGGGGAAGGGTCTCGTCGTAGCCGGCGGGGATCATGAGGTAGGCCTTGAGGTAGGAGTAGTAGGTCAGGGCGCTCATGTAGTCCCAGGTATTGCTGTTGCCGTCGCCCCAGTCGTAGATGAATTTGCGGGAGACGATTTCGTCTTCGACGCGCTGGATGAGTTTCGTGGGCTTGAGGTGGAGGGGATAGCCGTCGGGCTCGTAGAAGAACCGCTCGTTGTCCTTGTCGATCTTGAAGGAGTCGGTGATGTGCTTCTCCCAGATCTCTTCGATATAGGCGTGGATATCGGTACCGCTGGAGAACGGGCGGACATCACAGTGCAGGGGCATGTGGCCGTCGGCGATATAGTGGCTTTGGATGAAGAAGCGCATGGCAATGTGGTTGTTGGTGGGGCTGATGGGGCAGCCGCGCTCTTCGGTGCGGAGCATCTTCAGGCAGTCGACGATGTCATGGGAGAGGGCTTCGCAGCGGTCGGCGAGGTTGCCGCCGTCGACGGAGTAGGGCTGCTCGAAGCGGGGAGATTTCTTGCGGTATTTATAGGCCAGGATGTCAGACGGGAGTTTCTTGAAACGGGTATCATAGGAATCTGCGTCCTGGAAATACTTGACAATGTGGCTGGTGCTCATGTCCTTGAAGACATGGTCGGGATACCAGGCGCCTTCGATGACGAAGTCGCGGTAGTTCTTGAACCATTTCACCAGTGCGGCGGCGTCGGCCTTGATGGTGCGCTGGAGGGAAGTGTTGTCGGGGAACTCGTAGCGATCGAGTCGCTTGATGGCCATGAAGGCCAGCCAGGCATGGGTGTACTGTTTCATAATACCGTAGAATGAATCCCTTGATGCTCAAAGATAAGCAATCCGCGGTAGAATTGCAAACCGGCCTTAACAGGAAAGACGAAGCCGACAACCGCTCCCTCCATAATTCCAATATGGCGTATGTCCTTTCCGGGGAACAACCGCGAGACCATCTTCTTCTACTGGACAAAAGAAAAGTCCGAGACGCTGGAATCCCCCGTATCAGACTTCGAAATCAATGGTAAGACTTTCGAAGTGGGTGGTCGTGTCCTTTATTGATAATTACCTACCGTTCGATCCGCAGCGAACCATCGTCCTCCCGGACGATCGTGTCCCCCTCATTCACGGAGACAAACCCGTCCCCCGTGTCCACGGACAGCATGGAGAAGCCCATGCAGAAATACGGAGCCAGGACCCTGTCCCCGCAGAGACCCTTGACCTCCTCGTAATTGAAACCGGTGTAAGTAATTCTTTCCATGGGAGCAAAGATACGAAAAATGCGACTGTTCTATAATTTGCCCGACGACAAGGTCATGAAGCCCTACATCGACATCGTGGATTCGATCAAGGCCAGTTCGATGACGAAGTTTGATGGGTTGATATAGAATTGTTTGCCGAATTGTTTGGAATTATGCTTCATAAACATTATGTTTGCAGAGCATAATAATTGATAGAAATGAGATTCGTTGACAGAGAGAAAGAAATCGCGCGTCTTCAGCAGCTGCTGAAAGGCGATTCTCCGTATTTCGTTATCATTCGGGGACGACGCAGAATCGGCAAATC
>Ga0256405_10012671_pt1 | contig 10382 bp, 10 predicted proteins | sample RumenRJG_02DNA_FD_189096 | JGI IMG/M metagenome (GOLD analysis project Ga0256405, IMG submission 189096) | Bovine rumen microbial communities from Lethbridge, Alberta, Canada - RJG_02 | ecosystem: Host-associated > Mammals > Digestive system > Stomach > Rumen | place: Canada: Alberta... | reverse complement strand
CGAAGAATTCATTGGCAGTCTCTTCTTCCTGCTCCTGTGGATCACGTTCTCCGTCAGTTACACCGAAGAATTCAATTTTTACCTTAAAGAGATTGGCCAGTTTTCTGGCAATGGTTGCACTGATGGGGTTCTTACCGCTTGTTAACCTGTAGTAATGAACGACAGAGACGTTGATGGCGTTGCAAACGTCCTTTGTAGTCACACCGCAAATCTGATTAAGAATCTCCAGTCTTCTGTTTATCGGCGCAGCCAAAAGCAAACTGATTTCCTCTTCGGTATATTGTTTGTTTATTACCAGCATTTTGTTATGTTTTGTTACGGAATTATCGGTTTTGTTCATCAGTTTGTCTCTTTTTTGTTTCTTTGGTTATTGATAATGTTTCTAAATATACTTATGAGACTGCCATTTATCAATTTTGGTTCACTGAATTGTTTACATCACACATAAATTTAGGATGAAATCAATAAAATGGGGAAAGGTGTTGTCAAATAACGGATTGAAGGTTTTTGAAAAGGATTGAGCGGAGAAAATAATGAGGTTCGTGACCTCCCGAAACCTGAGTCATTATGATCCCGGAAAGTCACTTACGTATTGAATAAATACCCGATTGCAGAAAAACCGGGTGCTGAGTCTATTATGGGCAGAAACCCCTGTTTTCATCTGATCACTCTGCGAAAAATCAGCACAGGTTTATGCATTCACGGAACAAACGCATAAGCCTGCACTGACAGTGCAGAAGGAACTCTCATTTACGGATAATTCCGCAAATGAGAGTTGTATGGCGGTCCCCTACCCCGGCATATACATGTTATGCCGTTGTTGCTCTACGGGTCTCTGGCACTGTCTCGGCACTGGCTGAGGCTGACCGGTGGCCGAAACCACCTCAACCTCGTCAAAGTTGACTATAGGCTGAGGCTGTAACTGCTGAGGTCTTGCCTGCTGTTGCCGGTATTCGGGACTTTCGGTTATTGGAGATCCCTCATCAGAGAGAGGAACTCCTAAGACAGAACGTACCAACTGTGCCATGCACCGATGGTGCAACATCCTGGCAGGCGACTGCTGCCAGCCACTTGACTGTTTCACACAGTCCGAGAAGAATTCCGTCCTGGTGGACGTAAATTCTTTCCCGTCTATAACGGTTGTCAAACAGCCTCTGATCCATACAGGGCAAACCTTAGGAATGTCCATCCCGTTGATCTTCAGACTTCCGAGATTAACGTACTCCTGAGAGTACTCAAACGTCAGTCTTCTGAACCTAGAATCTGAGCTCATGATTCGATGGAATCCGTTAACTCCTAGGATAGGAGTAACAGCACCATTACGGTTATTAACCATAATGTGCAGCTCTCCATCTACCAGAGGGTTAATGTTGTATTTACAACAAATGCCACAAATTCCCATTAGTTCGCCCATATTGAGCATCTTCTGAGCCTTCTGATTGAGGCATGACACGAAGTCATCCTCTGACATACCTAGGCTATGCGCCAGCTTTGTGATTGGATTTTCCATTTTTAACTCCTTAGCCATAAAGGCTGTTGGAACCTCAGGCTCACATGGAAAAGATGAGTCTTTGGTTGTTGAGGCGTGGCAGAGCACACCTAACAACTACAGGAGTTTTGGGCATGCAGGCACATGCCCGATTAAAAAAGGAAGCACTTCCATCAAAAGATAGTAGTGCTTCGTCCATTCAGATTATTAAGTAACCATCAACATCTAATCTGAGGAAATGTTGATGTTTGGCATTATGCCTTGGCTTCAGCTATTGCTTTCCATCTTGCGATTTCAGCTTGAGCTTCTTTAAGTTCAGCTTCGGCCTTAGCTTTATCAGCTTCGGCCTTTTGAAGGGCCTCATCCTTAGCTTGTAGCTCTTCCTGAGTCTTTTGAAGTTCTTCTTTTACTGCATTTACAGAATTATTCTCTCTCATATACAGTCCCCATTTATACCGGTCATCCAAAAATGCACACTCCCGATTGAATACATCTTCGAGTATAGCATATTGTTTATCCTGGTACATTTTAATGGTCTCCGATATATTCTCTGTTAGGAGGTACATCAGAAAATTCTCCAAAAGACTTGCAGGATTAGGCTTTGGAACCAGTTCCTTAAATCTTTCCAGATCTATTACAAGAACATTGATTCCATTTGGATTGGCCTTTCCCACTACTTCTCCGGTGTCAAAATTTCTCGGAAAAGTCTGCCAGCATTCAGCCCAACGATCTTTGGACTTTATGCTGTTTCGTGACAGAACAACCTGTAAACAGGTTGGCGTTGTAAGATCTTTTGTAGATTCACCTTTTTTCCTTTTGGTGGCAAGTACGCCCCAGTAAAGAAAGAATCTTTCTAGAACAAAACAACGACTGTTTTCCATCTCGATATCACAAAGTAAATCATCAGCACGACAGACGTTATCTAGCCAATAATCTCTTTCGTTAAAGGAAATCTTAAATTCATTGTTCAATTTCTCGGACACTGAATTGATTTCCCTTCCAAAAAATTTACCAATCACTTCTTTGGCAAATTTTTCAAGCACCTCACCATCCATGATGAATTTGAAAAAGGAATCATAAGTTTTATTGATTTTCCCTTCCAAACCCTTCTTTTTTAGTGAGAAGCGTCGTTTTTCCCAAACTTTTATTTTGGGATCAATTTCGTATTTCATATAATGAAAACTCCTAAAAGAAAAGGGCATGGCGAACATGCCGGACTCTTTAGGAGTTAGGGCATGTAGGCACATGCCCGATTAAAAAATGAAGCACTTCCATCAAAAGATAGTCGTGCTTCGTCCGTTCAGATTATTAAATTAACATCAACATCTAATCTGAGGAAATGTTGATGTTTGGCATTATGCCTAAGCTTTTTCAGCCTTCAATCTTTCGATTTCAGCCTTCAAAGCCTCGTTTTCCGCTTCGACCTTGGCTTTATCAGCTTCGGCTTTTTTACGAGCCTCGGTTTCAGCTTGAAGGGCTTCAGCCTGTGCTTTAATTTTTGCCTTATCTTTGGCAATCTCCTCCAGTTCATACTCACGATCCATATATGCTTTCCTCTCAACCTCGTTACTCAAAAAAATCTGTTGCCTTTTTAATAAATTATACAGACAATCTCGTTTGTTTTCTGTAACAAAGTCCTCTATTTCCTTTGAATCGGAAAGTAAGAAAAACTGCATTATGGCATCGAAATCATTATCTGGGGCAGATGTTCCTAATTTGGCGTAATAATCGCCATTGACCAGAACATACTTATCCGCGAATGCGAATCTCTGATGTGTCTCAGTATCCATTAAATCCAAAACAGCAAGCTTTCTGCCGTTAAATTCAATGGCTGGAGCACACTGAGAGGACTTGAACAACCACAGCTGTATATTGCATGGCAATAACTTGTTTTTGTCGGAATGGTTAATGAAATCACTGGTTCCGATAGAACGGCAGTAATTGTGCATTCTGAGCATCAGAAAGTCAGATCCGTAAGCTTGAACTTCTACGTCAATCTTATAATCACCTATAGAGGTCTCAACGCAGATGAGCATATCAAACAACGTTTTCTGTGCTGCATCAAAGTTTTTAACCTCGGTATCTGTAAGATACCATCTATCAATGGTGATAGTCTTATCCGTATTGCATAAATCCAAGACGAATTTGGCTATGTATAGAGGAGTATCCTTATACTTCACCAGGGCTTTCGCTAGATTGTCGTTAAAATGGTTTATTTCCATAAAAACTCCTAAAGTAAATAAATCATGTACACCAAAGTACATGCCTTAAAAACTTATAGAGTTTTCCGGGTATGTACTTTGGGTACATACCCATGACTGCAGATGCAGCCCACCTTGCATTCATATCGTTGAATGCGGACGTAAACGTACGGTTAGGTACGAGAACTCTGATTGCCAAAAAGCAATTGGAAATTGCCTGACAATTTCTAATTGTTTTCAGATTACGTCATTGAAAAAGAAAGGACTAAAAGTCCTTTCTTTAATTAAAGCTACATAAATAACATCAGTAGCCCCATTAAAATAAGGGCTCCTAACATCATCATAACCTTTATCAGAAGTCGGCGATAATATCGTTCGACTCTTGATAGAGATATTTCAGCTTTTATAAGGAGATCAGAAAGTCTTCTGATCTCCCATTCTTCTGCCGTTAACGGCTGAAAAATGGTTTTTTTATTATCTATGTTGTCCATGATTGCTCCTTAAAGGGAAATAAAGGGATAAACCCCGAAGGAACAATCACGGATCGTCAATCGAGGTTTACCCTGAGGTTCCCCTCGATGTTAAGAAAACCTCCTCATAAGAGGAGGTGTTGGTTGGTAGTACTACTTGTTACAAGTACACTTGCAACAAGTGCAGTTACTACATGAACGCTTCTTAGCAGCCTGAGCTTCTAAGAAACGGTTTAAGTAATGTGCCTTAAGGCATACTACCTGATCCTGATTGGCCTTAGCCTTTTTGGCAAGTTCAATCATCTCATGTGCGACTAGCGCAATGTTTTTGTTTTCCATAAAAACTCCTTAGTCCCGAAGGACTGTTAAACCGCTGACCTGTATGGAAAAAACAGGTCTTTGGTTGTTGTAGGCGTGGCAGAGCACACCTACAACTACAGGAGTTATGGGCATGCACTGGCGCATGCCCAGTAAGAAAATGACTGCATAAACAGTCGTTAGTGTATTCATATCGTTGAATACATACGTAAACGTACAATTAAGTACGAAAACTCTTATCGCAAAAAAAAGCAATTGGAAATTGTTAGGCAATTTCTAATTACTCTCGTTCGATTTACTTGTTTTTACCGGATAAAATTGAATTTCAAATGATGAATTTTTGTATGGGAACCGTGTTCCCTATTCTATGGGTGAAAGCAGAAGCTTTCGTGGATGAGGCAAATCCTCGTTGACATTGGTCATTCTAGTGATGTTATGTATTCTTTGCAATACAAAGTGTTTTATAAATGTTAAAAAACAAGAGATTGTCTGCAAATTGACCATTATGAAACAATAATGGAAATATACTCGTCAGCGATGTGTTTATCTTGTGTAAGTCGTGTGTAATACCTGTGTTAGTCATGTTATCCTGGTGGAATCAGAAGGTATATCAATGATACAATCATGACAAAATGCGCAAAAAAGCTTCTGAAAAAAGAAAGTCGTTATCATATTAAAAATATACTTTTCACACAGCAGTAAATTGATAATTAAATGACAGAGACAACTAAAAAACCATACACCAAAAAATGGAAATCATACGATGAACAATACGAGCTTTTATTAAGTCGTGGAGTTTCTTTTGATAACTACCCAATAGACAAAGCTAAGAGAAATTAGCATTTATCGGATATTACCGCTTGTCTGGATATTTATATGCTTTTAGAGAAACAAATTCAAATACTGAGACTGCGGAAACAAGGTTCAAATCTGGTACAAAATTTAAAGATGTAATTGAGTTGTACAAATTTGACAGAAAATTAAGGCTATTGCTACTTGATGCGATAGAACGAATAGAAATTTCCTTACGAGCTAACCTCACATATTATCTGACAGAAAAATCTGTTACATTTCTTGATGATAACGCTCAGTTTGGAGATCTTAACAGAAAATTTTTTTATGATAAAAAAAATGACAAAACAGTCACTGTTGGTTCAATGCTTGATCAATTGAGAAGCAAAATTAAAGATAAATTAGTTAAGCGACAAAAAGACCCCATACTAGCCCACCTAATTTTAACCTACCAAGAACCATATCCTCTTTGGATTCTTATCCAATTTTTTGATTTTTCTGAATTATGTACATTATTCGACGTAATTCCAATAGATATTGCGAGAAACATTTCAGAAAAATTTGGTGTAGAAAATGTACGCGTTTTTAAATCGTGGATTACGAGTATTCACCATATTAGAAACATATGTGCCCACCATGCCAGATTAATAAATAAAAATTTAACTTATCAACCACTTATATCAGGTGAATTTCGATGGAAACAGCTTTGGGAAGAAAACGAACCTATAGATAACAAAAAAATATTTTATGCTATTTGCATAATTAATCACATGCTATATAGCACGAAATCTTCTAAAAACTGGAATACAAAAATGATAGAACTAATAAGTTCATTTCCATCTATAGATTTAGAAGATTTTAATTCTGTTGAAACAGTTCTAGGTTGCCCTCAAAAATGGAAAAATCTGAGTAAATATGGGATTTCATAAGAAAACGAGCCAATAGAAATTCATCTACTGGCTCTTGTATAAATGTCCCTAGTCGCGCCCTCAGTCTTAGAAAAAACTAAAATCAAGGTGGTAAGGGATCTATTGCTATTAATTATAACGAATTTGAATTAATTGTCAATTGAAGCATATCTCAATTTTAATTGTAAAAGCAAAATCCTGATTACCTCAAGTTGAAATTTTCCTCTACGAACTTCATCTCCAGAAAAATAATCATTCTGATGAACGTATACGTAACTGATATTTAGGAGGTTGCCACCTTCAAAAAACACGGAAGAAGAATTGTAGTAGTGCCTGACATTTGCGAAACAACATCTTCTGTCAGTGATATTTAAATAGTGGGTTTTCTTGTGTAATTTAAGTGTATATTGAGTGTATTACATGCTCCGTTCGTGATGAACGAAACATGTAATGTTTGGGTGCTTCTGCCTTTAGGCTTCGGCTTCTTCATGAGCAAAAATCTGAAGAAGAAGATTCACATACTGCGTCAGAGTCTGATTTCTGGCATTTGCCTCTTCGGAAATCTTGCTGTAGTTATCTCCATCAAGTCTCAGACAGATTCTCTTCTGGGCAGGCTTGCCTTTGATGATTCCGTCCCTGGTTCGTACAATTCGTTCATTGTGCACGAATTCATCCACGTCTTCCTTTGAAATAATACGGACAATGCTGTTAATCAGGAAGGTTTTATTGATGCCGTAGTTGTCGCTAAGACTCTCAATCAGTGAAATGTTTGACGGAGTAAATGCCATATTGATTCGCTGTGATTCAGTATCAGAGTTTCTGACTGAAGGCTGAGCGATTTCAGCTTCTAAAAATGAAGAATACTTACCGTGCTTTACCGGTGCTGAAACCGCTTCGGCCTCTTTGTTGTCCTGAACACCGGCACCGGAGAACTCGTTACCTAAACTAAATTTCTTTCCCATAAAGCCCCCTACTCAATCTTTGCCAATAATTCATGTACAAATTCATCAAAATCGCCGGCTACCGGAGATTTCGGAGCATAATCAGATATGCCCTTATGCGCTGCCACAAGTTCACCCATTACGACGGAATTTCTGATGGATGCGTTAAACACGGTGGTTCCTGCTCTCTTAGCCATGGCATCGGCAAAATCATGAACCTGCTGAGCCATTGAGGTTCTGTTCTCGTTCTTGCCGAACAGAATGCCCAGGAGTTCCAAATTAGGATTGCTTGAATTCTGGATTTCATCGATTGATTCCAGAATCCCTTCATTTGCCTTCAGACACGCAACGTCAGGAAGAGAAACAATTATTGCCGAATCGGAAACGGAAAGACTCAGAAAGTGAGTCCAGCCCGGAGTCGGATTCACGTCGATGAAAACATAATCGTATTCTGGAATGCTGCGCACTGCCTTCTTCAGAACTGATAATTTTGCGGTCTGACCAAGATTGGTAAGTTCGGCATTTGCGGGAATGATGTCCAGATTTTCTTTAATGTTGACGATAGTGTCCCTAATATCCACCCCCTTAAAAAGATCAACAAGGGTATGCATGTTTGGAGTCTTGTTCACGCCGGCATAGTAGCTGACGTTTGCAGCCTGACCATCCATGTCGATGATCAGAACTTTCTTTCCCTGGCTTGCCAGAAGCCAGCTGGAGCTGAATACAACGGAGCTTCTTGACGTTCCGCCTTTTTCGGCAATAAATGTAACAATCTTAGTCATTTATCAGTCCTATATGTTATGTAAATCTTGTGTATGTCCGGTGTACATCTTGTGTAAACCATGTGTAAATTATACATGGTTAAAGTAACAATGTTAAGCTTTAAATCAGATTTTGTGATATGTATATCTTGTGTAAGTGTTGTGTATGTTCTGTGTAAGTATTGTGTAAGTCATGTTTAAATGTTGTGTAATCAAACTATGGAAAATCTCATCTGAACAGGCAATGTGCCTCAGTCTCTTCAAGAGAATCAATAAAGAACAGTGTTCAGTTACGGAGGATTTTGTCACCATTCGTCTCTCGGTCTCCCGGCAATTCCGTGATGAACAAAAAATGGAATGATAAAAAATCCTGAAAATGAAGGTTAATCGAACAATAAATCTGCCTGCCCGGTTTCATGATAACTTTTATTTATCATGAAACCGGCACGTTTATCAGATTAGGTGTTTATCTTGTGTTTGTCATGTATATGTCTTGTGTAGGTATTGTGTAATACTTGTGTAGGTGTTGTGTATCAGGATTATAAATCCCAGCACTCATGCGTGCTGGATAGATTGAGCTCCTTACGTCGCTCGATTAAAGATTGATGTACAAAGCGGGACGGACGGCGTTATCATGGATGACGACGAGGTCACCACGGCCGAAGATGTCGCCACTGAAGTAGACATCCGTTGCGTAACTCTGACCTTTGCCAGGAGAACGAAGCCACCAAACACCATTACCTTTTCTACAATCATCTGAACGACACACATAAGCTCCACGCTTTTTTGCGTACGCTGTTACTTTAATTGCACGTTGGTTTTCATTTGGTAGATATTTATAAACATCATCCAAACTCAATAAAAATACTTTATCCTTTGTATCATTTCCAGCATTAGTTCCATATTCTGGGTTATCACAATTGTCTAGAAGTGTTAAACTTATTCTAGATTTTTCTTGTGAGTTAAATGCTTCATTTATAAATTCATTATTTAACCAATCTCTTATTGAACTATTCTCCCAAGTTATTTCTTTAAATTCTTTATTATAAGGTTGAGCATCTAATAGTAATTCGGATATCAATAATGCTTTTCCATCTTTAATATCTAGTATTCGCCATTTAATTGGAGTTTTTCTTGATAAATCATCTTGATAGTAAGAACCAAATTCAATTATATTTCCTACTTGATAGCGTGGTTTTGCATTACACTCATTTGAAAATAAAACTAACATAAAAAGCATTAAAATGAATGTAGGTAAAAAATGTAATTTAGATTTTATTCTATGAACAATATTAAAATTCATTTCTTTATTCCTTAAAAAGTTATTGTTTATCAGAAATAGCATAAACGCTTTATAATATTTTTGTTCTACAACACATATTTATACATTTTGTTTACTAATAGTATAAATATTAGGATCTTCGCGCATATGTGTGGGTAAAAATTCTCATCTCAGTACAAAAAATTGCCCTTGAATTTATATTAAATGATGGGGCTCTTCATTTGGAATTCCGTTGTTAATGATGTTTTGCATGTTGGCATTGATCACATCCTTAATCTTATTTAACTTTTCTTCGTACGACCGGGGATCAAAAAGCTGAACATAATCGTCATTACAGCAGTCTACGAAATCAGCATCCAATACACCTCTCAAATCATTCCACCACAACCAGCAGTTGTCTTTGTCTTCATGATTATCAATAATCTTCTGCCATTGCTCAGAGGGAAAAGCATCGCGGATCTTCTTATACTTTTTAGGACACCACTCTTGCGAACTGCCTAAGAACAGAACTCCGTATTCAAGGTCTCCGTCGACCTCAAAACGGAAATACACGGTTAATTTCTCCTTTTCCAGTTTTTTTAAGATAAACGAAACACCCGGGCCATTTTCTCTCCATGATTTCTTATCACGTGTATAGTAATTTTCAAACACGCTCTGTTCATCCATGTAACCCTTCAAAGGCCATGTGTCTTCAATATGCTTCTGCAAATCATTCAACAGCTGTTGCAGTTTTTTAATGTGGACTTTATTCATGCTTTGAGCTATTTTTACGGCACTTAAATAATTATCCTTTGATGATGCAATGAGCTTTCTTATGGCATCCATGCTTTCATCCTCCTGCTCTGCTCCGGTAAGTTTTTCAATTAAAGTCATATACTGATTTATGGCATTTTTAATTCCGAATGATTTTTTTTCTTCAGCTATTTTGGCACACTCAATAAGCCAATCATAAATATTGTCCGCAAACGAAATACATTTAATCGACTCATTATCAGGCTCTAATTTTCCCCGACTCATGTCTGAGGGGGATCGCCCATTCAGTGTCAGATAAAAAACCTTAAATTTGGTTTTTTTTTGATCCTTGGCAAAACGGTAATACCTGTTATGAAACGACCTTTGTCAAGCAGAAATTTAGGCAAGACATTTTCCTCAGTGTAAGCACGGCATTGGCCACTCTGTTATACGGGGGTTGGTTACCTCAGGTCAATGGTTCGCCGCGA
>Ga0256405_10012670_pt1 | contig 10384 bp, 8 predicted proteins | sample RumenRJG_02DNA_FD_189096 | JGI IMG/M metagenome (GOLD analysis project Ga0256405, IMG submission 189096) | Bovine rumen microbial communities from Lethbridge, Alberta, Canada - RJG_02 | ecosystem: Host-associated > Mammals > Digestive system > Stomach > Rumen | place: Canada: Alberta | collected... | reverse complement strand
CGCAGACCGAGAACGAGGCCCTGCGGAAGGATCGCGCAGAGCTTCGCGGGCAGCTCAAGCAGGTGGAAGAAGAGCTTGCGAAGTCCCGTGAAGATCTTTCACAGGCAAACGCGGATCTCAGCCGGGCAAAGGAAGAGATTGTCCGTGCGAAAGAGAATTCTTCCGACGCTGGCGCGCAGGCCGCCGTCATTCTGCAGGAAGCCCGGGTCGCCGCGGACAACGTGGCAAACACCCAGCGGGAAGCAAATGCCGCCCGGGAGCAGCGCCTGCAGGAATGGGAACTCCGGCTGCAGCAGAAGGATGAGCTTCTGGCGCATAAGGAAGCCGGGGTGAAGAAGCTGCTTGCTGCCGCAGACAGCGAGTCTTCCCGCTGCATTCAGGAGGCGCACAGCAGCGCGGCAGAGGCCCGCAGGCAGGCGGAAGAAGCTGCCGAAGCGCTGCGAAAGGCCTCAGAAGCGCAGGCTGCCGACACAATCCGCCAGGCAGAAGAAGCGGCGGCACTGGTCCTGCGCAATGCCGAGGAAGCCGCCCGTAAAGCAGAAGAAAAGGCTGCGGCAGATGCCGAGCTGATGCTTCAGCGGGCGCAGGAAGACAGCGATGCCTTCTGGAAGGATGTCACGGAAGCGATCCGGAAGCAGCTCGCCTCCGGCGGAGGAACGGACGATGGCGAATAACGAAGCGGCAAAGACTCCCGCCCCCCGTCGTCCGACATCGGAGCAGCTCCGGAAAGAGCTTGAACGCCTGGAGAAAAAGCGCGGTATGCCGGCCGCGCTTCGCGTGATTCTGTTCCTGCTGGTGGTCATTCTGATCGGGGCTGTCACCTTCTTCTGTCTGCTTTCCGGCTACGTGATTTACGGCAACTCCATGTCCCCCACGCTGGAAGAGAAGGATCTGGTTCTGGCCATCCCGAACGCGAAGATCAGTGCCGGTGACATGGTTGCCTTCCGCCATGAGGAGCGGATCCTCATCAAACGCGTCGTCGGCGCTCCCGGAGACCAGATTGAAGTTACGGATGACGGTCATGTCCGGCTGAACGGATCCGATCTTTATGAACCCTATGCTCTGTTCTCCAATTCCGGAGCAAATGACATGAGCTATCCGCTGGACATTCCGGAAGACTCCTGGTTCGTTCTCGGGGACAACCGCGGCAGTTCGGTGGATTCCCGCAGTTCGATCCTCGGTCTGATCGACGGGGAGCAGATACTCGGGAAGGTGTTCGTCCGGGTCTGGCCGCTCACAAGGTTCCAGCTTTTTGACAAAAACTTTTTCCCACAGCTCGTGGACGCGGTTCTTCCGGGCTGAACAAATCATCCCCCCGCCAAACGGCAGGGGGATGATTTTATAATGCGGTCTTATTCCTTCACCACGTCGCAGAATTCAATTCCGTAGTAGCGGAACAGTTCCAGGGCTTTGTCATCGATGCGCTCGCCGCAGGTTACGATCGGCACCGCCGGCGGACAGCTGACACTCGGGGATGCCAGGATCCGGCCCAGGCTCTCCTCCGCCGGGACGCACTCAAACGGGCGAAACAGCACCTCATGCGGTCGAAGCACCGGAACCGGCCGCCCCGTGGCGGGCGCCCTGTTCTCGTTGGCTGCCTTTTCCGGCAGTTCTGTCAGCGCAGAAAGCAGGCGCTCCAGCTCCTCACCCGTGTTTTCCGGCGTCACCATCATCACCAGATAATCCGGGTCTGAGAACTCACAGACGATCCCTTTCTCCTGCAGGATTCCGGCGAGTTTCGTCCCGGTGTATCCCCTGCTCTTCGGGCAGAGGGTCAGCTTCAGAGGTTCATCGCCGGTCAGTCTCCAGCCCTGTCGGCGAAGGTTTCGCTTCACCCTGTCCAGCTCTCCGGCCGCTTTCCGGATTCGGTCGGGATAATCCGCGTCAAGCCGCGCGTTGCAGGCATCCAGCGACTGCAGGATCAGCCAGGAAGGACTGGTACTGGCAAAGAGCGCCATCGCCCGCTCCAGCATCCCGAGCAGCTCCGCGGGGCAGCTCCGGGACGCGTGAAGATACGCCCCTCCGGTCAGGACCGGCAGGGTCTTGTGGGCCGAGTCACAGCAGAGATCCGCTCCGCAGTCCAGCGGATGCTCCGCGCTTTCCAGGAACTTCAGATACGCCCCATGGGCGTTGTCCACAAGCAGGAGCGCATCATGCCGGCGGCAGAGCTCTGCGATCGGTTTCAGATCCGTGCGGTTTCCGAGATAGTCCGGGCTGGTTACATAGACGGCCGTCGGCGCGCTGGCCTCTTCGGTGAACAGCGCTTCAAGCTCTCCGCAGTCAATTCCCGTCCGCAGCAGTTCGTCTCCGCTCCCGAGCCACTCCAACTCAAGATTCAGCAGGGCGCTCCCTTCCAGGAACACCCGGTGGGCGTTGCGCCCTGCGGCGATCCGCGGGCTGCGTCCCCGGAGTGTTGCGTGCATCACCGCAAGGTAGAGCATGGCCCGGATGCAGAGGGATGAGCCTTCCGTGGAATAAAGCGTGCGGGCACTGCCGAAGAGGCTGCCCGCGTTCTCCTGGCTCTCCCGGATACAGCCCCGGGCCGCATAGAGCACGTCCGCCCCTTCCACTTCGGTGATATCCGTGGAGTAAAGCGGGGTCCGACCGGCTGCGGCTTCCGCGGCCCGCCCCTTATGTCCCGGCATGTGGAAGCGGATCGGGGCTCTCTCCGTATACATCCGGACAAAGTCGCAGATCGGGGTGTTCATCTGCCCTGCTGTTCCCGTTCCGTTCTGGCCGCCGCCAGCATGATCGCGCACTCCATGCGCTTGCGAAACAGTTCACAGCCGTCCTCATACACACCGGTGATGCTTCCGGTGGCGTGCCAGGCGTTGGCCGCGCAGCCGCCGGAACAGTAGAGCCGTGCCCAGCAGTCGCGGCACTCGGGCTTTGCATAGACATTGCAGGCCGCAAACTCTCCCCTTACCTCCGGGTTGTCCAGTCCGTTCCAGATATCCCCCAGTCGGAAGCGCTCTTCCCCGACAAACTGGTGGCAGGGATAGAGATCTCCCCAGGGCGTCACCGCCATGTACTCCGTTCCGGAGCCGCAGCCGGAGATCCGTTTGTAGATGCAGGGGCCGCCGGACAGATCCAGCATATAGTGGTAGAAGGTGAAGGGCCTGCCCTCCGCCTCGCGTTCCAGCATGAGCCTGGCAAGCTCCTCATACTGCTGCTTGACGATCTCCAGGTCCTCTTTGGTCAGCGCCGAAGGATCCCCCGGAGCGCAGACCACCGGTTCCATGCTCAGTTCCGTGAACCCCAGATCCAGCATGGTCCGGATATCCTCCAGAAAGTCTGGGTTCCGGTGGGTAAAGGTTCCCCGCATGTAATAGTATTTACCGCCGCGGGCCTGTACCAGCTTCTGAAACTTCGGCACAATCCGCTCCCAGCTTCCGTTGCCGGCATAGTCGACGCGGAAACGGTCGTGCACCTCCTTCCGTCCGTCAAGAGAGAGCACGACATTGCTCATCTCACGGTTGCAGAAATCGATCACATCGTCGTCAATGAGCATCCCGTTGGTCGTGAGGGTAAAGCGGAAGTTCTTCCCGGTCTCCTTCTCCCGGACCCGGGCATAGGCGACAAGCTCTTTCACCACGTCGAAGTTCATCAGCGGCTCCCCGCCAAAGAAGTCGACCTCGAGGTTCCGGCGCTTTCCGGAGTGCTCGATCAGGAAGTCCAGCGCCCGTTTCCCGACCTCAGCGCTCATCACCGCGCGCTCGCCGTGGTACTTTCCCTGGCTGGCAAAGCAGTAGGAGCAATTGAGGTTACAGGTATGCGCCACATGCAGGCAGAGCGCCTTGATGACGTCCCCGCTTCTTGCCTTGAATTCGCCCGCCATCGGGGCAAAGCTGTCCGGCGTGAAAAGCTGTCCGTCTTCCTTCAGGGCTTCAATCTCGGAATAGCAGCGGCGGATCTCCGCCTCCGTGACGGCCGGTTCGTTCCGATACTTCTCCAGCATCTCGGCCATGATCTGCTCAAGGCGCATTTCCTCAAAGCGTGCGATCATCTCATAGGCCAGCTCATCAACCACATGCACAGCCCCCGAACAGACATCCAGCACGATATGGTATCCGTTCAGTTTAAATTGGTGAATCATTCCCATTCCTCCGGTAACAGACATAAAAAAAGCCGCCTCCCGGCGGCAGTTTTCAGCGTCTTACTTTTTCGCCTCAGTGTTCTCGCACTTCTGGTTGGCGATGCCGCAGCTGGTCTTGCAGGCAGACTGGCAGGAAGTCTGGCACTCACCGCAGCCGCCGTTTGCAGCGCTGTCGCAGAGATTACGGGTTTTCAGGGTTACGATATGTTTCAATTCCATGATGATATCCTCCAAAGTTTATATGGTTTTTTATACCATATTCTCAATGGCAAGTCAAGGTCTGTTTTTGTGTCATGAAATTCCTGCATACTAAGAATTTTGAATTGATTATTAACCGGTTTTGCGTTACAATAGATAACAGTTATGAATCGAAGCTGAATGTATGCCGCAATTCAGCCTCTGTATCTATCTATTTTTATATAAGCTATACAAATCTAATACCATACAGCTGCTTTCTGATGTAAGAAGGAGAACCATGGGAAGAAAAAAACGTGATAAGATTGAATTTCGCTTCTATGAACTGCCGCAGGGGGAAAGTGTCCTCGGTCTGATGGGCGAGCGCTGGGTCGGAATGTACGGCAACAAAGAGCGCGCCAGTGAGCTGCACTTCCACAATCTCTTTGAGCTCGGCTGCTGCCGGCAGGGTTCGGGCTCCCTGATCCTCGGTGAAAAAAAGAATCAATATCACGAGAATATGATTTCCATGATTCCCGCAAACTATCCGCACAACACCGTCAGCGATGAGGTCAGCTACTGGGAGTACCTCTTCTTTGACCCCGCGCAGCTGATTCACGAGCTGTTCCCGAACAATGCCAGGATACAGGCGGAAAAGCTCTCCTACATCAACCAGCGGGCAGACCTTCTCCCCGCGGAGAGCTGCCATGTTCTGGCTTCACTGGCAGACCGTATTCTGGATGAGCTCCGCGACAAACGTCCTTATTACCGGGAGTGTGTCAACTATCTGATCCGGGCGCTGCTTCTGGAGCTGCTCCGTCTTCAGGAAGGAAAGGAATCGGAGTCCCAGTGGGAGGTCAATCCCGACTCTGCGCTGCTGACCCAGATCACTCCTGCCCTCCGCTACATTGAGGAGAATTACCGCGAGCCGATCCGTGCGGCCCATCTGGCGCGGGAATGCGGCCTGAGCGAAGTCCACTTCCGCCGCATCTTTGAGGACTATATGAACATGGCCCCGATGGATTATGTAAACCTCGTGCGGATTCAGAAGGCCTGTGACCTGATGAGCCGCGAAGACAGCTCCATGGATGTGATTGCGCTGGAATGCGGTTTTGCCTCCGTCTCCACCTACACCAGGAACTTCAAGAAAATTCTGAAGACCACACCCTATCAGTGGAAGCTGAAGAAGGACAATTACCGCAGCAATCTTCTCACTTATAATATATCCGCCCTCAAGGGCTGGACCGGTCTCGATTCTCTGTAAGAGAATCGAGACTTTTTATTTTTCTTTTACTTCTTTTTGGTTTATCTTTTATGATCTTTTTTGCCGCTTTTATCAGTGAAAGAAACTTTACAAATTGCATTTAACATGATATCATGCACATATACATGAGCGGCGATACCGGTCGGATTTGTATCTTTTGTCCAAACGAAAGACCTTTCTCTCTGAATTGCTCTCATCGTGAAAACTTTTTTGGAGGTAAGAATATGAAAAAGAAACTCGCCCTCGCGCTGATTCTCGCACTGAGCATTGCGCTTCTCGCTCTGCCCGGCGGTGTTGCCTTCGCAGATGATGACAACACTCTGTCCGTTTACGCATGGGATGCCAACTTCAACATCCCCGCTCTGCAGGCCGCTGAAGCCGCCTACCGGAATGTCAATCCCGACTTCAAGCTGGAAATCATCCAGCAGTCCGGTTCCAGTGATGTCGAACAGGCCGTCACTCTGGCCGCCTCTTCCGGCGACCTGAGCACTCTGCCCGATATCGTTCTTTTCCAGGATCACTACATTCAGAACTTCGTCGCCAACTATCCCGACGCATGGCAGACTCTCGAAGGCACTGACATCAACTGGGATGACTTCGGCGCTGAAAAGCTGAGCTACAGCACCATCGGCGGCGTCCACTACGGCGCTCCCGTTGACAACGGCACCGCGATCTTCGCCTACCGCACCGACGTTCTTGCCGAGTGCGGCTACACCATCTCCGATGTCACCGGCATCAGCTGGGACCGCTGGCTTGAGATTGCCCGCGATGTCAAGGAGAAAACCGGCTATGCCCTGCTCTCCATGGACCACTCCGGCGATGACCTGCCCTATCTGATGATGCAGGCAGAGGGTCTCTCCCAGTGGAAAGACGGCCAGCCGAACCTCGTCGGCAATGAGCCGTTTGAGAAGATCATCGAAGTCATCGTTCAGGGCGCCAAGGACGGCACCATCATCCTCGCGAACTCCTGGTCCGAGTATACCGACCAGACCATCCAGGGCAACCAGGTCGCCGGCGTCATGAACGGCAACTGGATCATCCCGACCATCGAGCAGGTCGCGGACAACAGCGGCAAGTGGGCCATCACCACCATCCCGACCCTGGAAGGCGGTAAGGAAGGCTATGCGGCCAACGGCGGCTCCTCCCTCTACATCACCGGCAACTGCAAGAACGTCGACCTCGCCCGCGAGTTCCTTGCCTACACCTTCGGCGGCGGCGCCGGCTCCAGAGAGACCTATGACCTGGCGCTCACCAACGGCGGCGTCATCACCTGCTGCATCTCCGCAGGTCAGTCCGATGTGTATCAGGCCGGTGTCGACTACTTTGACGGCCAGGCCATCTATTCCAGCATCGTCGGCATGGGCGCCTACGTTCCCGTCATTGAGCAGAACGACTACCACTACACCATGCGGACTTATGTCGGCAACGCCATCACCAATATCGTCAACGGTGCGGATCTCGCTTCCGAGCTGCAGAATGCTCAGGACCAGCTCACCTTCGAGATGGGCTTCTGATCCGTTCCGTTCACGGGCCATGTAAAACATGCTGCAGGCCCGTCATGATTCATGACGGGCCTGCTCCTTTTTATCCGGGTTTTGTACCCTCAAAAGGAGGATTTCTGTGGAGAAAAAACGCAACGCATGGGGCTGGGCCTTTCTGCTGGTGGCATCGGTACTCATCATGATCTTCAGCTTCTATCCGATGATTGCCGCGTTTATCACGTCTCTGAAGACCGGTTCCAGCGCCAATATGATCTGGGCTTCCGAAAAATTCGGAAATCCGTTTTACAACTATACCCGCATGTTCAAAGACAAGATGTTCATGACCACGCTCAGGAACACCTTCTTCTACCTGATCGTTCAGGTTCCCATCATGCTGGTCCTCGCCATTCTTCTGGCACAGCTTCTGAACAATCCGAACCTCAAGTTCCGCGGGCTGTTCCGCACCTGCATCTTCCTCCCCTGCGCGATTTCCCTGGTTTCCTATGCTTTGATTTTCCGTTCTCTGTTTGCGACCCAGGGCCTCATCAACAGCATTCTGATGAGCCTCGGCATCATCAAGGAGAACATCAACTGGCTCGGCCAGACCGGTACCGCCAGAGGCGTCATAATTTTCGCGCTGATCTGGCGCTGGACCGGATACAACATGGTCTTCTATCTTGCCGGTCTCCAGAACCTGGATTATTCCGTCTATGAGGCTGCCCACATCGACGGAGCCAACGGCTGGGACACCTTCTGGCAGATCACCGTGCCGCAGCTGAAGCCGGTCATCATCATGACCTTCATCATGTCCATCAACGGTACGCTGCAGCTGTTCGACGAGTCGGTCAACCTCACGAACGGCGGTCCCGCCGGCACGACCATGACCATGTCCCACTACATCTACAACAGCGCCTTCGGCACCGGCGTGGCAAACTTCGGCTACGCCTCCGCCATGTCCTTCCTGGTGTTCATCCTGGTGGCTGTTCTGGCTGTCATCAACCTGAAAGTGGGTGATACACGTGACTGAGAAGAGAAACCACAGCGCGATCCAGCGCCGGCTGATCCCCAGCTACATCTTCCTGATCATCTGCGCCCTCATCTCGGTCTTCCCCCTGTTCTGGATGCTCACCGCGGCAACGAACACGACCCTGGAGGTTGCACAGGGCAAGCTCTGGTTCGGCAGCAACGCTGCCGTGAACTTCAAGAATCTGCTTAACAGCGCCGATCTCTGGCGTTCCATGTGGAACTCCTTCTTCTATTCCACCGTGCAGACCGTTCTGTGCCTGCTGATCTGCTCTCTGGCAGGCTTTGGCTTTGAGCTCTATCATACCAAGGGGAAAGACCTTCTCTTCGGTATCCTGCTGCTGGCCATGATGATCCCCGGCGTCGCGACCATGATCCCGCTCTTCACGATGATGAGCCGGATGAAGCTTCTGAACACGGCCTGGGGCTTTGCGCTGCCGGCGATCGCCACGCCGTTCATGATCATGATGTTCCGCCAGAACTCGCGCAACTTCCCGGTGGAGATCATGAACGCCGCCCGTATCGACGGACTGAGCGAGACCGGGATCTTCTTCAAGATCTACATGCCGGTCATGAAGTCCACCTATGCCGCGGCCGCGGTCATCACCTTCATGAACTCCTGGAACGCCTATCTCTGGCCCCGCGTCGTTCTGAACAAGGCCAACGCCCAGACCATGCCGATCCTGATTGCGAACCTCGCAAACGGCTATACCATTGACTACGGCATGCTGATGATGGCGGTTCTGTTCTGCTCGCTGCCGACCATCATCATCTTCTTCATCCTGCAGAAGCAGTTTGCGGAAGGCATCACCGGCGCGGTGAAGTAAGTGGATCAAGCCTGTATACCGCCCGGGAGGGCGGTATACAGACAGAAGCCTTCGTCAAAGGCATCACCGGCGCAGTGAAATAAGAGGATCAAGCCCGTATACCGCCCGGGAGGGCGGTATACAGACAGAAGCCTCCGTCAAAAGCATCACCGGCGCGGTGAAATAAGCTTCCCCATTATGAAAATCAGGCCCGCCCGCAGGGCGGGCCTTCTTAAAGGACCTTTTATGAAAACATTTGATTTTGAATCCATTGTCAAGAATCCCTCTGTATTCGCCGAAGGGCGCCTGCCTGCCCACGCGGATTTTGTCCCTTATCGGAATGCCGCGGAGCTTGCCTCCGGCGAGAGCGGGCTTCGGATGCCGCTGGACGGCATCTGGCGTTTCCGCTATTCCCGCAATCCCTCGGCCGCGCCGGATGGCTTCTGGCAGCCGGGCTATGACCTCTCCGGCTGGGACAGCATCCGGGTCCCGGCCCATATCCAGATGGAGGGCTATGATGTTCCCGCCTATGTGAACACCCAGTATCCCTGGGACGCCCAGGAGGAGCTGCAGCCCGGCGAGATGCCCGAGGTCTTCAACCCGGTCGCCGACTATGTCTGCTCCTTCCGCCTGCCGGAGCACTTCCGCGGCGAGGAGGTCTGCGTCTCGCTGCAGGGCGTGGAGAGCGGCTTTGCGCTCTGGCTGAACGGGGTGTACATCGGCTACAGCGAGGACAGCTTTACGCCTTCGGATTTCCGTCTGACCGACGCCCTCTGCGAGGGCGAAAACCGCCTGGCCGTCCGGGTCTGGAAATGGACGCCCGGAAGCTGGTTTGAGGATCAGGACTTCTACCGCTTCTCCGGGATCTTCCGCGGCGTTTTCCTGTATATGGTCCCGAAAACCGCGGTCACGGATCTCTCGGTGCTTCCGCTGCTGAACGACGACTTTACTTCCGGCGAGCTGAAGATCACGGCCGCCACCCGCGGCAGCGGCCGCCTCACGGTGCAGGTGTTTCAGGGGGCAGAGGCCCTTCTCTCCGGCGAAGCGGCCATCGACGAGACCCTGAACCACTGTGCCTGCACCTTCCGGGTGGAGCATCCGCTGCTCTGGTCCGCCGAAGCGCCGAACCTCTATCGCCTGGTGCTTGAGGTGCACGACGCGGCGGACACGGTCACCGAGCTCATTGAGCAGGAGATCGGCTTCCGGCGGATCGAGATCAAAGACGGCATTCTTCTTCTGAACGGTAAACGCCTCGTTTTCCACGGCGTCGACCGCCATGACTTCAGCTCGGTGAGCGGCCGGGTGCCGAACCGGGAAGAGCTGCTTCTGGACATTCTGACCATGAAGCGCCATAACATCAATGCCATCCGTACTTCCCACTATCCCAACCAGAGCGCTCTGTACGAGCTCTGCGACCGGTACGGGATCTATGTCATGGACGAGAACAACATGGAGACCCACGGCAGCTGGGACGCGTTTCTGCGCGGCAAGGCGGGAAAAGAGTTCATCGTCCCGAAGGATCATCAGGAGTTTGCGCCCC
>Ga0256405_10012668_pt1 | contig 10386 bp, 7 predicted proteins | sample RumenRJG_02DNA_FD_189096 | JGI IMG/M metagenome (GOLD analysis project Ga0256405, IMG submission 189096) | Bovine rumen microbial communities from Lethbridge, Alberta, Canada - RJG_02 | ecosystem: Host-associated > Mammals > Digestive system > Stomach > Rumen | place: Canada: Alberta | collected... | reverse complement strand
TCATACCGCCTGTATTAAGGTTAGGGCAAGGAAGTCCCATGAACGAAAGCATAGCACCATCGGTACCGCCTCTTACCGGCTGAGTTATAGGGGTAACGCCAAGCTCTTCCATTGCCTTTCTTGCATTGTTTACAAGGTGCATGTTCGGCTCTATCATTTCACGCATGTTGAAATACTGGTCTGCAATCTCTGCCTTTGCACTGTCCTCGCCGTATTTCTTATTTATAAATTCAACTGCTGCCTCAATGATTGCCTTCTTTTCAGCAAACTTTTCCTTGTCATGGTCACGGATAATGTATGAAAGCTCTGCCTTTTCGCAGGTTCCGTCCATTTTAACAAGGAAGATGAAGCCTTCTCTTCCCTCTGTGCAGTATGGGTCTTCATATACAGGCATGAGGTCTGCAAATTCGCGGGCGATCCTCAAAGCATCCTTCATCCTCCACTTTGCACTGCCTGGATGGATAGAGCTTCCGCTTACAGTAACCTTTGCAGAAGCTGCGTTAAAGTTTTCATATTCGATCTCGCCAAGTCTTCCGCCATCAACTGTGTAGGCATAATCGGCACCAAATTCATCCACATCAAAATACTTTGTTCCATGACCTACTTCTTCATCAGGTGTGAAGCCTATCCTTATTTTGCCATGTTTAACATCAGGATTTTCCATAAAGTAGGAAGCCATTGCCATGATCTCTGCAACGCCTGCCTTATCATCGGCACCAAGAAGCGTGGTTCCGTCTGTCACGATAAGATCTTCTCCCGTAAAGTCCTTTATCTCTGGAAATTCTGAAGTTTTAAGGACTATATCAAGCTCCTTGTTGAGGACTATATCTTTTCCATCATAGTTCACTATTTCACGTGGCTTTATATCCGCTCCTGAAATAGCATCACTTGTATCCATGTGTGAAATAAAACCGAGCACAGGAAGATCCTCATCGCTTGTAGCAGGAATAGTTGCAAAAACATATCCATGAGGTAAAAGCTTTGCATCGCTTATCCCCATTGCCTTTAATTCATCTACAAGATGTTCAGCAAGCTTAAGCTGCTTAGGTGTGCTTGGCACCTCTTCAAGTCCGTCCTGTGACTGAGTATCATAGGAAACATAATCAAGAAATCTTTCTTTAACTGATGCTGCCATCTTACCATTTCACCTTTCCGGCGCGAGCGCCTCTTTTCTTATCCTTAAGTCCGTCAAGTCTGTATTCGTCACCTTCAAACTCTGCCGTTTTAGCATCATCTGTGACAACTGCCGCATATTTTACATAATCCTCGGCATCAAGACTGATTCCCTTTACACCTCTTCCGGTCTTCTTCATCTCTGAAACTTCATCAAGATTATAGGAAAGTCCCATTTTCTTTCTTGTAATAAGAACAACTCTCATTCTGTGCGAAAGCATTTCCGCCGCAGAAAGCATTGTCACTCCTGCAAGCCTGTCGCCATCAGAAAGCTTGCTGGCACTTATCTGAGATCTGTTTGTGTCAAATTCTGCTCCGCTTACAAGCTTCACATATCCTTGCTTTGTCACAAAGAAAAGCATTGATTCAAATATATCTGAAAAAGAAGTATATAAAAGAACCTCTTCCTTGCCAACCTTTGAAAGATTGTGTACAAGCGTACCCTTATCCTTCATCCTGCACCTTGGAATATCCATCGCCTTTATCTGATGCATACTTCCTTCAGCGGTAAACATACAGAGCTTATCTGTATTCTTCATAAGGATATGATGCGTATATTCATTAAGAGAATCCTCGGAAGCCTTGCCGTATGCAGCAGTATCAACTGCTTTTGCATAGCCGAAGCGGTCAATAAGAACGTAAATGTCCTCTTCCTTTATCTCTTCAACATATCCTGTCGCAGTGAGATTTTCAAGCTCTGTCCTGCGGTCACGCCTGAGAGCCTTTGCAGCTTCTTTAAGAGCATTCTTCATTACCTTATGAAGTTCATTTTTATCTGAAAGAACCTTATTGCACTCATCAATCTTTGCAAGGAGCGTCTCGTCCTCTTCCTTAAGCTTTAATATCTCAAGCCCTATAAGTCTCTGGAGTGGCATTGCAAGTATCGCGTCAGCCTGATTTTCTGTAAAGTCAAACTTTCCGGCTGCTTTCCTGCTTTTTTCGTTCTTGAACTTTATGCCCTCTGTTTTTCCTTCTATAAGGCAGGTCTTTGCCTGACGCACATTTTCACTGCCGCGCAAGGTCTCAATGATAAGGTCGATCACGTCAACTGCCTTGATAAGACCTTCTACCACTTCAAGGCGCTTATTTGCTCTGTCAAGCTGATGCGTATATTCTTTAATGTAAAGTCCTGCATTGAATTCAAGAAATTCTGTAAGCATTGCCTTAAGTGAAAAAAGCACCGGCTGCTTATCCTTTACTGCAAGCATATTTACTGAATAGGTGTCTTCGAGACCCGTTTTCTGGAAAAGTCCATTTATAAGGTTTGCGATATCTCTGCCTTTTTTCACCTCGATAACAATGCGCACATCTGCAGAAGACTCGTCTCTTACATCATAAATCTCATCAAAAACTCTGTCTTTCATGAGATTCATTATGTTTTCAACAAGCTTTGTCTTATTTCCGGAAGCTGTAAATGGAATTTCCGTAATAACAATAGACTTACGACCGTTGTCACTGTCTTCTATCTTGTATTTTGCCCTTATCCTTATCCTTCCCTCGCCAGTCTCATAAATGCTCTTTAAATCATCTGCATTCATGATCTGTCCGCCTGTAGGAAAATCCGGTCCCGGAATATACTTCATCAGCTTTTCGGTTGAAATATCCGGATTGTTGAGTAGGGCGATCGTCCCATCTATAACCTCTCCTGCATTATGAGGCGGGATATTGGTGGTCATTCCGACTGCAATACCTGTAGTTCCATTTATAAGAAGAAAAGGTAGCTTGGCAGGAAGTATTACCGGCTCCTTTTCGCTCTCGTCAAAGTTTGGGGCAAAGTCAACGAGGTCATGATCAAGCCCTGTAAGAAGGTAGCCTGCGCCTTTTGATAATCTTGCTTCTGTATAACGCATTGCGGCGGCAGAATCACCATCTATAGAACCAAAATTTCCATGCCCGTCTACAAGAGGAACAGAAAGGCTCCAATCTTCCGACATGTGGACAAGCGCATCATAGATTGAGGAATCACCATGCGGATGGTACTTACCCATGGTATCACCTACTATACGGGCGCTCTTCCTGTGCGGTTTGTCGGGGTCAAGCCCAAGCTCGCTCATAGCGTAAAGTATACGCCTCTGAACAGGCTTAAGTCCATCTCTTACATCCGGCAGGGCTCGGTCAATGATCACGCTGACCGAATAATCTCTGTAGGAGGTTTTCATCTCCTCCGAAAAATCTTCTACAATAACATCCATATATAAATCCTGTTTTTTATTATTTTACACATCAAGTTTCGCGTACTGGGCTTCCTGCATGATGAATTCGCGGCGCGGCGGAACAAGTGATCCCATAAGGAGGCTTGTAACCTGATCAGCCTCAACTGTGTCACTTATATCAATTCTTGCAAGCTTCCTTCTTTCAGGGTCAAGTGTCGTCTCCCAGAGCTGACTCGCATCCATTTCGCCAAGACCCTTGTAACGCTGCACGCTTATAATCTTTCTTTCTTTTATCTTTCTGAACTTCTCAAGTTCATAGTCGTTGAACACATACTCGCTTTTTTTACTCTTCTTCTTTGCCTTGGATGCAAGGTCTTCGTAATCCACCTTATAAAGCGGCGGAAGCCCCCTGTACACCTTTCCTTCTTTTATAAGGTCAGGCATAAATCTGTAAAAGAATGTAAGCAGCAAGGTTGAAATATGTGCCCCGTCAACATCGGCATCAGTAAGAATTATTATCTTGTCATAGCGAAGCTTATTTATATCGAAATCGTCCCCGATACCGCAGCCGAAACTGCTTATCATAGACCTGATCTCATTATTTGCAAGGATTCTCTCAAGCGGAGCTTTTTCCACATTAAGGATCTTTCCTCGAAGCGGAAGCACTGCCTGAGTCTTTCGGTTACGGGCTGTCTTAACTGTACCTCCCGCGGAATCACCCTCGACAATATATATTTCACACTCTTCCGCCTTCTTTGAAGTACATGCGGATAATTTGCTCTTTGTATCAAAGTCATTTAAAGTCTTTAACACAGCATTTCTTGCCTTATCACTTGCTGTACGGGCATGAAATGACTTCTGTGTCATATCAAGGATTGCTTTCAGGGTATCGATATTTTTATCAAAATACCTTACAACTTCCTTTGAAAATACATCATCCACAGCCATCTTGGCATCGGTATTTCCAAGTTTTGTCTTGGTCTGACCTTCAAACTGAGGATCAGGATGCTTTATCGAAACAATGGCAACTATACCATTTCTGATATCCTTACCATCAAAGTTATCATCTTTATCTTTAAGATATCCAAGTTCTCTTGCATACTGATTTATGATCCTTGTAAGCGCAGTTTTAAAACCAGTAACAAGAGTTCCGCCATCAACAACATTTATGCGGTTGCAATAGGCATTTATCTGTTCCTGGTAGGAATCGGTGTACTGGAAAGCAACTTCAACCTCTATATCACCGGATTCGCCTTCAATATATACAACATCATCATGAAGCACATCGGCATCCTTGTTTATGTATCTTATATAGGAACGAATACCTTCTTTTTCTTCAAATACAGCCTCTTCGCCGCTTATTTCATTTTTAAATACAAGCTTAAGTCCCTTATTTAAAAATGCGGTCTCCTTAAGCTTTTTCTTTATAACTTCCGCCTTAAATTCTACAGTCTCAAAAATAGAATCATCCGGATAAAAAATAACCTCTGTACCGGTATCCTCTTTCTTACACCTGCCGATATGAGGAAGCATGCCATCCACAAGCTTTGTAACAGGCTTTCCGCCATCTGCATACTCATCCTTGTAAATAAGCCCGTCTCTGCGGATAGTAACTTCCATTTTTGTAGAAAGAGCATTTACAACAGAAGCACCTACACCATGCAGGCCGCCAGATACCTTATATACGTTGCTTGAAAATTTTCCGCCTGCATGAAGTATGGTATAAACTACTCTTTCCGTAGGAATATGCTTCTGCGGATGAATGTCCACAGGCACACCTCTGCCGTAGTCCTTTACCTTTATCCCGCCATCTGCAAGCATAGTTATATCTACTTCCTTGCAAAATCCTGCAAGATGCTCATCTATAGCATTATCAAGAATCTCCCAGATAAGATGATGAAGTCCTCTGCTTCCGGTACTTCCTATATACATACCAGGTCGTTTTCTTACTGCTTCAAGTCCTTCAAGAACAACGATCTGACTGCCATCGTATACTGCCATTTATATTCTCCGTTCAATTTCAATGTACATACAAACAAAAAGGATACTGTGCCATTTTTGAATATATGATTCTCAAACGGCACACTATCCTATTCTAAACTAAAATCGCTATAATTTCAAGAAACGCCCTGTAATCTGTGGTTAAACCCATAGGGATATTTATACATCAAGAGCTGTTTCAAGAGCAACTTCCATCATCTTTCTGAAACCGGTCTGACGCTCATCACTGTTAAGCTCTACACCAGTAAGAGGTTCGTCAGAAATAGTAAGAAGGCAAAGAGCCTTCTTCTTTGCTCTCGCAGCTTCCATGTAAAGTGCAGCAGCTTCCATTTCAACCGCAAGCACGCCCATTTTTATCCAGCAATCATTGGCATCAGGAAGGTCGTTGTAAAAAGGATCACTTGAAAGCACATTTCCAACTACAACCTTTGTGCCCTGCTTTTCTGCAACTTCAACAGCCTTGCGAAGAAGTCCGAAATCGGCTATAGGTGCATATGTTCCGCGGATACCATACTGATTTGCCCATGAAGAATTTGTGCAGGCACCCTGACCGATAACCACGTCACGGACATGAACATCCAAACTTAAAGAACCAGCTGAACCGATTCTCATGATATTTTCAACACCGTAGAAATTAAAAAGCTCGTGAGAATAAATGCCGATAGATGGCATACCCATTCCGGCTCCCATAACAGAAATTCTCTCGCCCTTATATTCTCCGGTAAAACCTAACATATTTCTTACGTTGGTAACTTCTTTTACATTTTCAAGATAGTTATCAGCGATATACTTTGCTCTGAGCGGATCGCCCGGCATAAGTACGGTTTTAGCGAAATCGCCTTCCTTAGCATTGATATGTGGTGTTGGTACATTTGCCATGCTTTTGTCCTCCTTTGACTGCCATTATGACACTGAAACGTTAGCCTTAAACATCGATAAAATCTTCTATAGCATCCATGGCAACAGTCTCATCGTCGCCTTCTGTAGTAATAGTGATGTTTTTAGTCTTAATAGTCACAAGACTCATAACACCCATGATGCTTTTGAGATTAACTCTTTTGTCTTCAGCGACAATATAACTTGAACTGTCAAATCTGCATGCTGTCTGTACAAGCTCCGCAATAAAATTCGGAGTAAGTTCAAGCTTGTCTGATAAACTTATATCCCTGCTTACCATGATATGATCTTCTTCCCTTCTGTGAACTCACTGTTTATTCATTCCCCAATAAACCCCACAGTCAATACACAATATAAATCCGATTATATCACATCATCTGGCATTTAGCAACGTTTCGTATCTGCCCGATCAAATTTTCAGTTTTATCGGATACTTACCATATTTCTGAATTTCATTCCATTCCTGAATAGAAACTTACAAACATCATGGCTTTTAACTTCAGAACCATTAAATTCACCCGAAATTACCTTATCAGTTTTACTTAAGGATAAACTTTCATTATTATAAACTTCATTTGTAACAGTATTCTTCCTGTCAGAACTACATGCTGATAAAGTGACAGTTATTATAATAAAAAGAAAAAATATAACCTTTTTCATCAACTCACAATCACATACTGTATAAAATCGCGGTAATAACAGAGCCAAGGATAAAACCTGCGAAGACCTGAAGCGGACTGTGTCCGACAAATTCCTTAAGTTTCTGCTCATTTGAAAGCTTGGCATCTCCCATGTTCTTGAAAAGTTCCATCATCTCATTTAGAACCTTTGCCTGCTTGCCGGTCTCATACCTTACTCCCTTGGCATCATGCATTACAATGAACGCAAATATTGCTGCCACAGCAAACAGAGGGGAATCAAACCCGCATTCGCATCCTGTTGAAAGCGCAACAGCAGTGACGGTAGCCGAGTGAGCACTCGGCATACCGCCATCACCTATCAGTCTTTCAAGCGAAAACTTCCCATTTACGATAAAATTTATTATAACCTTAAGTATCTGCGCTGTTGCCCATGAAACAAACGCTACGGCAAGAACCTTGTTAGAAAAAACACCATCTAAAAATATATCAATGTTCTCCATTTATACCTTTATTTTCTTATAAATACAGGTATAACATCTATCGGAGCTTCTACTTCTATCGTAGTGCCGCCGGTATATGTCTTTCCTGTTTCATCTTCCTGCCATGTTCCCTCAGGCAGATATACTTTCCTGCTGAAAGTGTCAATAGTAAATATCGGCGCAACAAGATACTTATCTCCAAACATATATTCATCTTCTACTTCCCAGCACTTTTCATCCTCTGGGAATTCATAGAAGAGAGTACGGAGAACAGGGGAACCATTCTCATGCGCTTCCTTGTAGAGTTTTTCCAGATAAGGCTTAAGTTCAAGTCTCTTATCAAGGAATTTCTTCATTATCTTGAAATTGTCTTCTCCATAGCTCCAAAGCTCGTTATCACGCCCTGTGAAAAGATAACCACCGCCCCAATCATGCTCACTGTCAAGTACAGGCACATCATGAGGGTCACGATCACCATGCATACGAAGGATCGGGCCGTAAACTGCCCATTCATACCAGCGGATAAGAAGCTGCTTAAACTCAGGAGTCCTTACATCTCCATTCATAAATCCGCCTATATCTGTTGTCCACCAAGGGATACCTGCAATTCCCATGTTAAGACCCGCAATGATAGAATTGTGCAGTGACTCAAAGGTAGACTGAATATCACCTGACCAAAGAAGGGCGCCATATTTTTGACTGCCAACCCACCCTGAACGGACAAGATTTGTAACAGGATGACGGGATGGATCTTTCTTAAGCTCTTCGCTCTCTCCATCATAGAAAGTCTTTGTATAAAGTAACGGATAGATATTGGAGCATGAAAGAGCAGGTCCCATTGCATACCTGTCAATATCAAAATCATATACAGCCATATCAGGCTCGGAATTATCAAGCCAGAATATGTCTATACCATAGTCGAAATAGTTCTTTTTGCATATATCCCAGACATACTGTCTCGCCTCTGGATTTGTAACATCTATAAGGAGGCAGTCTCCCTGGAAATCATAAGTCTGGATACTTCCCCTGTCGGTACGGGTAAGGTATCCTCTGTCATACATTTCCTCAAAATGGATAGACTTGCGATCTACACTTGGCCATACGGACACTACTACCTTTGTACCATTTGCATGAAGTTCATCTATCATAGCCTTAGGATCCGGCCAATAGGTCTTGTCAAACTGCCAATCTCCCTGTCTGGTCCAGTGGAAGAAATCAATAACAATAACATCAAGATGTATTCCAAGTTCCTTGTATTTTCTTGCGACACTAAGAACTTCTTCCTGAGTACGATATCTTAACTTGCACTGCCATAAACCTAAGAGGTCGCTTGCCATTACAGGAGCTCTTCCGACAGCTCTTGTGTAATTTTCAACGATATCCTTAGGTGTGCTTCCGACTGTGATAAAATAATCCATCTGTCTTGTTGACAAAGCAACCCATTCGGTCATATTTTTACCGAATGTTGCATTGCCTACAGCAGGATTGTTCCAGAGCATGCCATAGCCTAATGAACTTAAAACAAATGGTATTGAAGTCTGAGAGTTCTTGTGAGCAAGTTCAAGTGTACATCCCTTGATGTCAAGGTATGGCTGCTGGTACTGACCCATACCATAAAGCTTTTCACCATCATTTGACTCAAATCTAACTGTAAGCTTATATTCACTTGCACCTAAAATAGCAGAAAACTCTCTGTTTACCTTCTTTAATGCAGAAGTACACTTGTTTTCTGTGCCATAGTAATTGCTGTAGTATTCACGAAGGATCTTCATATCATCTCTGTAATAAGTGATGACACCAGCCCCGTTTACATGAGCTCTTATCCTGCCATTTGTTATATCGGCAGATGGTTCTTCTTCGTTTATTCTTACTTTAATATCTGCAGCGTTGTTTGAGACTTTCTCAGTAAGAGCCCAGTCCTTATCTGTAAATGAACCGTTCTTGGTCGCGCGGACTCTTAAGGAATCTTTGCCCCAAGGCTCTATGCGAAGGGTCTCATACTGACGTTTTGCTATAAGTGCTCCATCCTTGTTCTCAAAAATCATTGTTTTCTCCATTCCTTTTTCAGATTTAGGCAGATGCCTTGTTTTCTACCTTATGTCTTACCATAAAATCACTAAAAAAGTACATGTAAAAAAACAACTTACTTCCCGACCGCCCGCTCTTTATTCTCCAAGCCTGATGCTTACAGGTTTTCTTTTCTTAAATACTTCGTAATATTTAAATCCAAGTGAAATAAGAAGCTCTTCTGTCTTATCAAATTCATAGAAAAGATGCTCTTTTTTATGCCCGTCAGAACCGATAGTTATTCTCTCGCCGCCAAGTTCCCTGTAACGCTTAAGAACCTGCGGTGATGGATTAGGTCTGTCAAGTCCGTATTTAAATCCGGCAGTATTTACTTCCAAAGCCTTATCGTTCTTAATGACCCATTTCAACACTTCATCAATAATCTCACCGAACACAGAATATTCGTAATCTCTAAGTACAGGATTTTCCTTTTCATCCTGACAATACCTTATTATGTAATCAAGGTGAGCCAGACTGTCAAAATCAGAGAAGCTTTCAATACAGTCAAGCATTGTTTCAAAATAAAGGATGACCCCCTTTTTACCGGGATATTTTTTCCAGTACTCGGGAAAATAAGGGTCCATGTCGGCTACTGTATGAATTGAACCAAGCACAAAGTCAAAAGGAGTTTCATTAAGTATCCTTCTGTAATCAGGAAATGCCTTATCAAGAAGTCCAAGCTCTATCCCTGTAAAAACACTTATCTTATCCTTGTATTTATCACGAATCCTTGCCACTTCCTTTGTATAGGCAGGAATATCAAGAATAAAGGCATTGCCGATGCTTCCGTCTTCCTGCTCGCAAAGAGGCATATAAAGGTCAAGGTGGTCTGTAAATGTATACCAGCTAAGGCCACTTTCTATTGCTGCTTTGACCTGTCCTTCAGCCGGTGCCTTTGAATCACCCGAAAATTCCGAATGGGTGTGCATATCTGCTCGTATCATTATCTCTCCAGATTTACAAATCTTGTATACT
>Ga0256405_10012667_pt1 | contig 10386 bp, 8 predicted proteins | sample RumenRJG_02DNA_FD_189096 | JGI IMG/M metagenome (GOLD analysis project Ga0256405, IMG submission 189096) | Bovine rumen microbial communities from Lethbridge, Alberta, Canada - RJG_02 | ecosystem: Host-associated > Mammals > Digestive system > Stomach > Rumen | place: Canada: Alberta | collected... | reverse complement strand
ATATGCCAGGCTCTTGCCAATGTTTCCTGCTAATCCAACATTCAATCCTGCTTTCTTGAAGATATGATATATCAATGAGGTTGTTGTGGTTTTACCATTACTACCTGTGATACAAATCATTTTAGCGTGTGTATATCGCCCCGCAAACTCAATTTCAGAAATGATGGGTGTCCCTTTCTCTTTCAGTTTGAGTATGAGTGGAGCATTATTGGGAATACCTGGACTTTTTACAATTTCGTCAGCGTTCAGGATCAGTTCTTCCGTGTGGTGTCCTTCTTCCCAAGGGATGTTTCGCTCATCCAGCATGTCCTTATATTTGTCTTGAATATGTGAGGAGTCGGAGACAAAAGTGTCGAAGCCTTTCTTTTTTGCAAGAATGGCAGCTCCGGTCCCACTTTCTCCAGCTCCTAATATGACAATTCTTTTCGTCATGATAATCTCCTTTTATCTAATTTTCAATGTTATGATTGTAATGACCGCAAGCAAAATGGAAATAATCCAGAAGCGAACGGTAATTTTTGATTCATGGAAGACGGATGTCGGTTTAGTGAACAAGTATGTACAGTTTGGATCCAACTGAGCCATTGTCGTTCTGAAATGATCGTGAATAGGCGTACGTTTGAAAATACGTTGGCGCACCCCTTTCTTCTTCCCTTTCTTAAAGTATCGAACTTGAAGGATGACTGATAAATTCTCTACCAAGAATATGCCACAAAGAATCGGAATAAGTAATTCTTTATGTATGATGATGGCAAATACTGCAATGATCCCTCCAATGGTTAAGCTCCCGGTGTCGCCCATAAAGATCTGTGCGGGGAAAGCATTATACCATAAGAATCCAATGAGGGCACCGATGAATGCACAAATAAAGATTACAAGTTCTTCACTTCCTGGTATGTACATAATGTTTAAGTATCCAGCATATTCAATATGGCTGGATACATAGGCCAAGATGCCAAGCGTTACTCCTATGATCGCTGAGTTCCCGGCTGCCATTCCGTCCATTCCATCATTCAGGTTTGCTCCGTTGGATACGGCTGTTACAACGAATATTGTAATCAAGACAAATAGTATCCATCCTGCCTTCTTGGCATGTTCCCCCATAAATCCTACGATGTCGGCATAGTCGAGGTTGTTGTTCTTGAAGAACGGGATCGTTGTTTTGGTTGATTTCTCGTCTTGCGATTTGTGTATGACGTCCACAATCTCTCCGGCCTTCTGTACTTCTACGTTTTCGCGGATAACCACATTGGGACTGAGGTATAAGGTCAATCCTACAATCAGTCCTAAACCAACCTGGCCAATAATCTTGAATTTACCATGCAATCCTTCTTTATCTTTCCGGAATACCTTGATATAATCGTCCATGAACCCAAGACTTCCTAACCAAATAGTGGTAATCAACATCAATATCATATAGATGTTGTGGAGTTTTCCTAAGAGGAGGCATGGAATAAGAATGGCAACGATAATAATGATGCCTCCCATGGTAGGGACACCTACTTTCCCCACATTGAACGGATCGATAGTGGCATCGCGTTGGGTTTCGGATATCTGTTTTCGTTTGAGGAGGTTTATAAAGTATTCCCCAAAGATTGCTGAGATAACCAATGAAAGGATAATGGCCATCATTGATCGGAAAGAAACATATCCGAACATTCTGGCACCTGGGAAGTTAAACTGCTCTAGATAATCAAACAGGTAATATAGCATGGTTCTCCTTATTTTTCGTTTCTAAATATTTCTTCCAGGATTTCTTTGTCGTCAAAATGATGTTTGACCCCTTTTATCTCCTGGTAATTCTCATGTCCTTTTCCTGCTACAAGGATTACGTCATTGGGTTGAGCCAGCATACAAGCAGTTCGAATGGCTTCTTTGCGATCGATAATACTGATAACTTTGTTCATATCCTTGTTTGTCAACCCCGCAAGCATGTCATTGATGATGGTTTGTGGGTCTTCAAAGCGTGGATTATCGGATGTGATAATCACTTTATCGCTTCGTCTTACCGCTTCTTGTGCCATCATCGGACGTTTCCCGTGATCTCGATTTCCACCGGCTCCTACCACCGTAATGATTTTACCTTTCTTCTGAAGAACTTCTTGGATGGTATCAAGGACGTTGATGAGTGCATCAGGGGTGTGGGCGTAGTCGACTAACGCTGAATATCCTTTAGGTGAACGGCAAGGGTCAAGTCGGCCGGCAACGGGATGGAGCGTACTAAGTTGGATTAGCACATCTTCCGGTTTCTTCCCTAAAAGACAGGCTGCACCATATACCGCTAACAGGTTGGAAGCGTTAAATCTTCCGATGAATTGGACGTTTACTTCTTTTCCGTTGAAGTCTAATAACATTCCTTCAAAGCCTTCTTCCAAAACTTTTCCTTTGAAGTTTCCCATACTTTTTATGGAATAGGTATACACTTTTGCCTTGGTGTTTTGCGTCATGACGAGTCCATTCTTGTCATCTTTGTTAGTCAAAGCAAAAGCCGTGGATGGAAGCGTATCGAAGAATGTTTTCTTTGCCTTAAGGTAGTTCTCGAATGTCTTGTGATAATCCAGATGGTCTCTGGTAAGGTTCGTGAAGATACCTCCGACAAATTTGAGACCGCCAATACGCTTTTGTGCTACCGCATGTGAACTAACTTCCATAAACACATACTTGCACCCTTCATCGGCCATTCTGCCTAACAATTGGTTTAGAGTTATGGGGTCGGGTGTGGTATGGTCTGTCGGTATTGCCTCTCCGTCGATATAGTTGCAAACCGTAGAGAGTAGTCCGACTTTGTATCCGAACTGACGGAATATATTATATAATAAGGTGGCGATAGTTGTCTTCCCGTTTGTACCGGTCACTCCCACCAAGTCGATCTTGCTTGTTGGGTCTCCATAGAAGTGAGTGGCGAGTGGACCAACGACACCTTCTGTATCTGTAACCTTTACATAGGTTACGTTGGGAAGAACCTCTTCCGGTATCTCTTCGCAGAAAATCGTGTTGGCTCCTTTCTCAATGGCCTTGGGTATATATACATGTCCATTTGTTTGGGTCCCGTTAATGGCAACAAAGGCAAATCCTTTTTGAATTTGTCTGGAATCGATATGGATGCCTGTGACCTCCACGTTGGGATCTCCTATGATCTTATCTATGGTTATATGTTTGATCAGTTCCTCGAGTCTCATATTTTCTATTTTAATGTTAAATGTATCGATTGTCCTTTACTAAAATGACCTCCTTGCGGTATGCTTTGGCTTGAAACTTTGCCCATTCCACTGATGTGTACTCTTAGGCCCATGCTCTCCAAGAGGAATACAGCATCTTTTGCTCCCATTCCATGAACATTGGGTACCAGTTTATTGTCAATACTCATTTCCTTGAATTGAACGAAGGAAGAATCTCTGTCCGCTTTTCCCCATGAAATGTTTTCATATTCTTTTCCGACAATCTGGTTGCTCTGAATATTGATCTTATTCAGTACATATCTGGCATCCGTTACGTTCCCATGTTTTACATCCGGTACCAGAACTGAAGTCGAATCTTTTGCTTCTTCAATGTTCTGTGAGATATGTTTTGCATAGATACGTTCTGAAATCTCATGAAATACGGCTCCCGACATTAAACCACCGGATGCGGGAAGTCCAGGTTTCTGTATGGCAACGATACACGTGTATTTGGGGTCCCGGGATGGGAAATATCCGCAGAAACTAACCAGGTATTTACGTACGCTGTGGTAGCCACCTTTTCCTTGCGACACCTGTGCCGTCCCTGTTTTCCCGGATACTAAGAACTGTGTAGATCCGGCCTTCTTTCCTGTTCCACCAGGACCGTTCACTTCCTCTTCCAGCATATATTGTATTTGTTGGATTGTCTTTGGTGAAGCAATAGATTCTTTGATGATCTCTGTTGGGATCTCCTTAATGACTTCACCGTCTTTGATGATAGCCTCTACAAACTTCGGTTTCACCATTACTCCATTGTTGGCGATGGCATTATAGAACGTCAAAGTCTGGATGGGTGCTAACTGTGTCTCATATCCGATGGACATCCATGCCAATGCCGTCTTTGACCAGTTGCTTTTGTTTTTGTTCGGCATACGAATACGTGGAGATCCCCATCCGGGTATATCCAGATTTAGCGGTGTGGCAATCCCTAAATCGTATAGTCCTTGTACAAATTCTTCCGGATTGTTATAATAATTCTTGTCGATAAGTTTTGACACGCCTACATTGGAGGAGAACATCAGTGCTTGAGTAGCAGTGATCACTCCATATCCGCCTCGATGCCAGTTGTGGTCCTTCATCCAACTTCCGTGCATGTTGTATACGCCATTCCCCGTATCAACGGTCTCGTCAGGTGTAATCTTGCCATCTTCCAACGCCACCATCAACGATGCCGTCTTAAAGGTGGAGCCAGGTTCCATCAAGTCGGAAACAGCGTTGTTGCGTAGTTCGCGGTAGATACCATCGCTACATTTGGTCATGTTGGCGATGGCTTTGATGTTGCCGGTCTTTACTTCCATGACGATGGCGACTCCAACTGTTCCGTTAATTAGTTTCAACTCGTCGATCAGTGCTTTTTCAGCAATGTCCTGCATACCCACATCGATGGTCGTGATGATGTCGCAACCATCAACGGGAGGAATATCCACCAAGTTCAAGTATTGATTCATTACTTTTTGACGGTGTGTGATACCCGGAACGCCCTTCAGTATGGAATCGTAGGCTAATTCCAACCCATTCTTTGCTCCTAGTTCGACGTCAGAGTACATATCTCCAAGGGTGCGCATAGCCAGTGAACCGAATGGCTTTTTCCGTTGGTTGTATACCTCATCGTGCAATCCACTTCTGTTCTTCCCTTGGTTGAAGAGTGGAAGTTGTTTCACATCCTTATATTGGATATAGGAGATTCGTTTGGGGTATAGCAAGAAGTGTCGCGCCATCTTCTGATGCCCCTGGTTGATCAGCTGTTTGAAAGAAGCTTTACTTTTGTCAGGGAAAATCTTGTGCAATCCTTCACAAATAGAGTCCAGGTAAACTTTCATCAGAAGTGAGTCTTTTAGTTTCCCTCCTGCTTGGAAATCCATATAGATACGGTATTCAGGCAAACTGCTGGCAACCAGTTGCCCATCAGAGGAGATGATATTTCCACGTTGAGCTGGTATGCTGACATTTTCTTTGACAAATCGGTCGGCCACATCGTTCCAGTATTGTCGCTCAGCAAACATAATAACGCCTGCTTTGATAATAATGCACAGTCCGAGAAGGACTAAAAGTAGCATAATTACCAAATATCGGTTCTTTATGTCTTTCTTTTCTGGAATCATTCCTATTTCTTTATTAAAAATGGTCGGCTTGTAGCCGTTTGCAAATCACTCCCTCCGTTTGACACATATTCCTCGATACGCGACTGGCGGCTTTTTTCCATCAGTTCAGAAGATCGGGTAAGTGCATCATATTTGATATCTATTAACTCTTTTTTCAGTTTGTCGATTTCGATAAGTTCCTGTTGGGCACTGTATCTGTTATCGATATAAAGTACGGTCAGAACCATAATCAGGATGATTAGCTTGGTCTGCCTTCTCAAGAAGTCATTAGCCAGAATGTCGCCTCCGATAATACTTCGGAAAGACATATGTTTTGCAGAACTATCCTGTTCTTTCTTCTTTTTCTTATTTTTATCCTCTTTCATCATTTCTTTTCTGCAATTCTTAATTTCGCACTTCTTGAGCGTGGATTCACCGTGATTTCCTCTTCGCTGGCTGTAATGACTTTATTGTTAATTGACGAGAACGGAGTAAGCAGGTTCCCGTAGAAATCCTTTTCAACTTTTCCTTGGAAGTTTCCTGTCTTAATAATGTTCTTTACCAATCTGTCTTCTAATGAATGGTAGGTGATAACAGCGAGTCTTCCTCCTGGTTTGAGCATGTCGATGCTTGCTCGAAGCATCTCTTTAAGGGCCTCCATTTCATCATTGACTTCTATTCTTAGTGCTTGAAAGACTTTTGCCAGTTCTTTCTTTTCTCTTTCTTTTCCGAAAAATGGCTTGATGACTTCCAAAAACTCCGGAATCGTTTGAATTGGATGATTCGCCCGTGCTTTTACTACTGCAGAGGCCAACCTCCTGCTATTCTTCAATTCGCCGTACAAATAAAAGACATCTGCCAGCTGTTCTTCGCTGTAGGTGTTAATAATGTCTGCCGCAGTTCTTCCGGCACGCGTGTTCATGCGCATGTCTAATGCCGTGTTGGCGTGAAAAGAAAATCCTCTTTCCTCTTCGTCAAAATGATGAGAAGAAACGCCTAAATCAGCAAGGATGCCATCGACTAGCTCTACTTTATAGTACTTCAAAAAGTTTTTCAAAAAACGGAAATTGCTTCTGACGAAAGTGAACCGAGGGTCGGGAAAGATGTTCTTTTCGGCATCGGCATCTTGATCAAAGCTGTATAAATGTCCGTTTTGTCCGAGATGACGAAGAATCTCTTTGGAATGTCCCCCTCCACCGAAGGTTACATCTACATAGATTCCATCTTCTTTGATGCCCAATCCTTCAATGCTTTCGTGTAGCAAGACAGGAGTATGGTAGAACGTGTTTACTTGCATATCACCCCTCCTTGTCTACTCGTTCGACAATGCTTTCCAATTCTTTACCAAATTCATCGGGAGCAATGAAAGGTTGGTCGGCAACTTCCTTTGACCAGATCTCAATGGTATCGTCCATCCCGATGAAACGGACTTCCTGTGCAATGTTGGCAAGTTTTAAGTATCTTTTCGGAATAAGCAATCGTCCATTGCTGTCTAACGTAATGATCTCCACATCCGATACGAACTGTCTGAAAATCATTTGGTGACGGGCATTCCAACGGTTAAGACGACTTCTTAGGTCTTGTAGTTGCTCGTTCCATACGGTCTCTGGGTAAATAACCAGACAATCCTGAAAGATATCTTTCCGCAAAACCAGGCTATCTCCCGCAAAACCTTGCAGTTGCTTGCGGAAAGAAGACGGAAGGAAGACTCTTCCTTTTGTGTCCAATTTTGCTTCTGAATTACCTAGAAATCGCATGTTTTCGTTCTTTTTAATATTTGGTCGTAAAGTTACACAATTCCCCACAATTCCCCACAATATTTGAACTAATTTTTTTTAATAAGGAATAAAAAACTTTTGAGCCGTTAGAAAGGAGGGAGTGCGTTGCAAAAAAGAAGATAGTTTTCAACTTTGTTTGCGAACGAAAAGGAAGTATTTTTGTCTTATAAATAGAAAAAATGATTTATTTTTTTTGTTTTCTGAACTTTTTCCTTTTAGAAGTTGTCAATATCGAAAAAAGTGAGTTATTTTTGCGATAAATTCTTTAAAAATGACAGAAGGTTCAATTTTCTTAGTTGATCTTGATAAAATACTTGACGGGAAACTAGGGGAAAAAGCAAAATATATTCCACGATTTGTCCGTTCTTACCTGAAACGTATTGTTCATCAGGATGAGATAAACGAATGTTTGACGATGAACGCTGGGAAAAATGGCGTTCCCTTTCTTAAAGGCTGCATGGAGTATTTGGATAATGAAGTTACTGTTGAGGGCATGGAGAACTTGCCATCAACGGAAGGGAAATACACATTTGTCAGCAACCATCCGTTAGGTGCCATGGATGGTATTTCCATCGGTTACTTCTTGGGCGTACATTTTGCTGGAAAGATTAAATTTCTGGTTAACGACTTGTTGATGAATCTGCATGGAATGGCTTCCTTGTGTATCCCGATTAATAAAGTCGGGGCTCAGTCGCGTAATTTGCCTCACTTGGTGCAGGACGCATTCGATTCAGATAACCAGATGATTATGTTTCCTGCTGGTGTTTGTTCCCGAAAGGTTAACGGCGTCATTCAGGACTTACCATGGAAAAAGACATTTATCGCAGAGAGTGTACGGACTCATCGAGATATCGTCCCGATGCACTTCTATGGCCAGAATTCAGAGAGCTTTTATCGAAAAGCAGATCTTTGTAAGCATTTGAAGCTTAAGTTCAATTTGGCCATGATTTTTTTGCCTGATGAGATGATAAAGAATAAGCATAAAACTTTCAGACTGGTCATTGGAAAACCTATTCCATGGCAGACCTTCGATAAGAGTAAGTCGTTGACGGAGTGGGCTCAATATGTCAAGGAAGTTGCTTATGCATTGTAATGTGAAGATAAGTATTAGTATATATGGAAGAGATTATTGCTCCTATCAGTAAGGAGATTATCAAATCGGAGTTGACGGAAGAAAAGCGACTTCGCTTCACGAATAAAAGTCATAATGAGATTTATATTACGACTGCTCATGAGTCACCTAATGTGATGAAGGAGATTGGGCGGCTGCGTGAAATTGCGTTCCGTGCTTCCGGAGGAGGAACGGGGAAGTCGATGGATATAGATGAGTATGATGTGATGGATCATCCTTACAAGCAGTTGATCGTTTGGAATCCCGAAGCGGAAGAAATTTTGGGAGGCTATCGTTACCTGTCGGGTGAAGATGTCAAATTCGATGAGAACGGAAAACCGATTCTTGCCACAGCACACATGTTCAATTTCTCAGAAAAGTTCTTGAAGGAGTTTTTGCCTTATACGGTAGAGTTGGGACGGTCGTTTGTGACACTTGAATATCAATCGACTCGTGCCGGCTCGAAAGGTCTGTTTGCTTTGGATAATCTATGGGATGGTTTAGGAGCGTTGACCGTTGTAAAGCCGAACATGAAGTATTTCTTTGGAAAGATGACGATGTATCCGAGTTTCAACCGTCGTGGTCGGGACATGATTCTTTATTTCTTGAAGAAGCATTTCTACGACAAAGATGCTTTGGTCGTCCCTGAAGAACCTTTGTTGTTGGAAACCGATGAGGCTGAGTTGGAGCAGTTGTTCAATTGCGATAATTTCAAAGATAACTACCGTATTTTGAATACTGAGGTTAGGAAACTTGGATTTAATATTCCACCGTTGGTAAACGCCTATATGGGGCTTTCGCCTACCATGCGCGTTTTCGGTACAGCCATTAACTATGAATTTGGCGATGTCGAGGAAACCGGTATCTTGATTGCGGTGGATGAGATTCTTGAGCAGAAGCGAGTGCGTCATATAGAATCGTACGTAAAGGAACACCCTGAAGCCTTAAAGATCATAGCTCCTCGTAATCTGAAGTTGTCTTAAAGCTCAGTCAGTTATAAAAGAATGTCCGTTTGCATCACTGCAAACGGACATTTTCATATAAAGAAGTTATAAAACAGCAAGATAACTACTCGTTATCGCTGTGAGTAAGAAATATACGTAGATGTGTTTGTTGATACAAAGGTAGCGGTTGTTGAATGTTATTGTTAGGCGAAAAGAACGAAAATAGCGGATTATTCGTCCCTTTTTGTTTTTATATTTTAGGATTAAACGTTTATAAAATAATTGTAATTACTTGAAATTCAGAATTTATTTTGGTACAAAAAATAAGCCTAAGTGTGATTTTTTCTACAATCGTTTCCGATATTGACTTGGTGTCATCTGACATAACTGTTTAAAAACGCGAGAGAAATAAGAGACGTCTTCAAAACCACAGGCCATGGCGATCTCTCCAATCGGAGTATTGACATCGGCATCCAATAATCGTTTTGCCTTGGCAATGCGTAGTTGCAGGCTATAGTTTGTGATGTTTTGTCCGACGATGGCCATTAGTTTGCGGTTCAGTTGGCTTCGGCTCATACACATCAAGGATGCGATGCTCTCGGCGTTTAGTTCGCCAGTCTTCATCTGGGCATGAATCAAGTCGTTTAGTTTATTGATGAATTGCTGGTCGCTCGGAGCGAGTTTGTCGTTCTGTAGAATACTCTCCTCATTTTTCTGAGAATATTTCTTACGGAGTGTGTTCCTTTGTTCGAGCAGCAGGGTTACTTGTGATTTCAACTCATCGGCATTGAAGGGCTTGTAAAGGTATGCGTTTGCTCCTGCTTTGATGCCTTTGATCCTTTCTTCCTCAGTGGCTCTTGCACTGATGATGATGATAGGAATATGACTGAGTAAGTCTGACTTCCGGATGTCTTCACAAAGTTCATAACCATCCTTTTCAGGCATCATGATGTCTGTGATAATCAGGTCGGGAACCAGTTCGTTTGCTTTAAGCAATCCTTCTGCACCGTTGCGGGCATAGTATATCTGATAGTCACCCTTGAAGATTGAACCGATGTAATATGCAATATCTTTGTTGTCTTCAACGATGAGAATTCGTGTCATCATCTCAGGCTCTGTCTTTCCCTCTGTTAGAGTAGCCCAGTTACCTTCTCCATGCTTCGTCGGAAGATAGATGGTGAAGGTTGTTCCTTCTTTCAACTTGCTTTCCACATGGATAGTACCATCCAGTGCCTGTACGATCTGGTTGACTAA
>Ga0256405_10012666_pt1 | contig 10386 bp, 10 predicted proteins | sample RumenRJG_02DNA_FD_189096 | JGI IMG/M metagenome (GOLD analysis project Ga0256405, IMG submission 189096) | Bovine rumen microbial communities from Lethbridge, Alberta, Canada - RJG_02 | ecosystem: Host-associated > Mammals > Digestive system > Stomach > Rumen | place: Canada: Alberta... | reverse complement strand
AGAACTGGCTTGTGCTTGTGATGAAGCGGCCGAAGCATATGCAGTATCAGCTGATGATGCAGCAGCACTCGTAGCGTCAGCTTTTGTTTGTGCCGTGTCGGCTGCTGATTGTGCTGCTGACACAGCTTCACTGGCTTTATTCACGTTACTTTGCTGGTCAGCGATTTGTGATGGTGTTCCAGTCGTTTTACGTGTTGTGATAGTCGTAGTGGTCTTACCTGTTGACGGGTCAGTTTCACTAGTAACTGTCTTTGTCGTGTTTGTACTTGGGTCAGTTGTATTTGCGTTTAATGATGCGGCACGGTTTGAAGCCGCGTCTGGTGTATTACCATTATTAACAGCATCCCTTACTGTATCGGCATTAACGCCGACAGTACCAGCACCCAAAGCGACAACCGCAGCACCTGCTGCAACTAACATTTTACTATCATTAACAATTTTCATAATCGTTACCTCCATATTTACGATCAAAAGTTATTTCCATATGAAATATTTTTCTATGTTATTCAAAAAGAATATAGTGTTTGCTTTTTTAATATATAATACTATACAATCTGTTCTTTTCTACAAATTAATTAACAGTTAAGTTGCTCCCATCTTCACTGCGATACATGCCCCGGCTGGATCATCCGCAAATGAATTGATTCTTTTTCCGGACGAAATTCTTAAAAGCGACTTGCTTTTGACCGCGTTCCAGGTCACATAGTTCGAATATGCTCGCATCGCATCAACGTTCGTATTAATTCGCATGCTTGGATCCTCCTTTTTTCCATTCGCTTTTAAATATCGGCCACAAAAACTTGCTTTAAAGCCAAAAAAGACTTTCCCAAAAATGAGAAAGTCTTTTTCGCATCAAAATACAGCACCTGCATTCTGTCTAGATTTTCAAGAAACGGCTCATCGAAAGACCGGAACCGAGCGCACCGATAATAATTCCGATTGTAGCCAAAAGAACGTCGATTTCCCAAAGAAACGTTCCAGGAGTCAAAAGAGAGTAGCTTGTTCCGGACAATGACGCCGTAATTACGCCATACATCCAAAAATACAGGCCATCAACAATCAAAATTGGCAGAATCGCCCCTAAAAGCCCGGTCCATGCGCCTTCCAAAATGAACGGCCAACGGATATAACCGTTGGTGGCACCAACCAAGCGCATAATCGCAATTTCATTTTTACGCGATAAAATCGTAATTCTGATCGTATTCGAAATCAGGAAGACTGCCACAAACAACAGCAAAAGACTGATCGTAATGCCCCAACGCTGAATGCTTGCAACAACGCTGAAAAGCTTTTTGGCTGATGCTCCGCCATACTTCGCATCGGATACGTGTCTCAGCTTCTTGGCTTTTTGTGCAACGGTGATCGTTTTTTTCGGCGTTGTCGCGCTTACGACATAGACGTCAGAAAGAGGATTGTCGTCGCCTTTGAACAAATTGAACTCTTTGCCGTAAACACCAACGACATTATCCAATTCTTTTTTCTTGCTCGAAAATTCAATCTTTTTAACGCCGTCGATTTTTTCAAGCTTTTTCTTCAAAGCAGCTTCTTGCTTCTTATTCGTACCGCGATCAATAATAACTCGAACTTGAACGTCATTTTCAATATCAGTCGCAACCTTGTTGACGTTTAACAAAATTGACAGCAATACGCCGACCAAAAGAAGCGTAACCGTTACGGCACTGACGGCAGCAACCGACATCCAACCGTTGCGCTTGAGACTCTTAAAACTCTCGCGCAGATGTCGCTTAATCGTTACTGATTTCATCTTCGTATTCTCCTCCTTCTTGATCGCGAATAATGCGGCCATCGGCAATCTCAATGACACGATGCTTATATTCGTTGACGATATAGCTGTTGTGAGTTGCCATAACAACGGTCGTGCCGTCATTATTAATGCGTTCCATGATTTCCATGATTCCTTCCGCCGTTTCCGGATCAAGGTTCCCGGTCGGTTCGTCCGCAATCAAAATGCTTGGCTTGTTTGCAATTGCGCGCGCAATCGCGATACGTTGCTGTTCGCCACCGGACAATTCATTCGGAAAACTGTCTGCCTTATGAGAAAGACCGACAAGATCAAGTACACGAACGACTCGTTTTTGAACTTCTTCCGGTTTCTTTTCAATAACTTGGAGAGCATAGGCAATGTTTTCAAAAACGGTCAACCGCGGCAACAGCTTGAAATCTTGAAAAACAATTCCAAGTTCGCGTCGCAAGTAAGGCACTTCGCTGTTTTTCATTTTTTCAAGTTCATATTCGTTGACTTTAATCTCACCTGAAGTCGGAACTTCTTGATGATACATCATCTTGATAAAAGTCGATTTGCCGGCACCGCTTGGCCCAACGACATAAACGAATTCGCCCTGTTCGATTTTAAGCGAGATATGATCAGTTGCTAAAACACCGTTCGGATATTCTTTGACAACGTTCTTATATTCAATCAAAGGAACTTCTCCCTTCCTAATTCATTAACAACACTTTACATTATATCATTTATAAGGTAACGTTTTTTTCACAGTTGTTACATTTAGGTATCATTTGCTTATCTTGATCAACGCGGATTTTCCTTTTTAAGATTCCATTGAAGATATGCGTTGATGAAACCGTCAAGATCACCGTCCATTACGCTTGAGATATTGCCTGTTTCATAATTTGTTCGATGATCCTTGACCATTGAATACGGATGGAACACGTATGATCTGATTTGTGAACCCCATCCGATGTCCAATTGTTCGCCCTGAATGGCGGCACGCTTTTTCTCCTGTTCTTCCAATTCCATTTGATAAAGTTTTGAACGCAGCATCTTTTCAGCAGTTGCACGGTTTTGGAATTGCGAACGTTGTGCCTGACTCGAAACGACGATTCCGGTCGGAATGTGAATCAAACGAACAGCTGATGAAGTTTTGTTAATATGCTGACCACCGGCGCCTGAGGAACGGAAAACTTCCATCTTAATGTCTTCAGGACGCAAATCAACCTCAACGTCATCATCCAGTTCCGGCATTACGTTCACTGAACAAAATGACGTGTGACGTCTGCCGGCCGAATCAAAAGGAGAGATACGAACCAGGCGGTGCACGCCTTTTTCGCTTCTCAAATATCCATAAGCATTGTGCCCGGAAATAGTCAGTGTAACCGACTTGATTCCGGCCTCATCCCCAGCTTGATAATCATCCGTTTCAACACTGAACCCGTGCTGTTCTGCCCAACGAGTATACATTCTGAGCAGCATCGATCCCCAATCTTGAGATTCGGTCCCGCCTGCTCCAGGATGAAGTTCCAAAATAGCATTGTCTTTGTCGTACTTGCCGTTCAAAAGCAGTGACAGCTGATACTCCTGCATCTTCTTTTGGGCAAGCTCGAACTTTTCTGACAATTCCGAAACGAGTTCATCATCATCTTCTTCTTGAACCATTTCAAGCAAAACTTCCAAATCTTCAATTGCCTCTTCAAGCTGATTGAAATTATCATATTTGTTCTTTAATTCGTTGTTTTCATTGATAACTTTTTGAGCTTCTTCTTGATTGTTCCAAAAATCAGGATCTGCCATCTTAGATTCATTGTCGGCTATTGCCTCTTGCAACCCGTCTAAGTCAAAGAGACCCCCTAAAGTCCGAGATCTTGGCACTCATGGCCTCGATTTCTTTCTTATAATCACTGTATTCCATTATTGACCTCCTAATGGTTATCCATAAAAAAGGCAGCCTCCCCGAGACAAAGCCAGTGCATAATCAGCACTTTATGCCATCCGTTAGTTAACCGCCTTTTTGATTCTTACTTGTTAACGTTTGATGTTTTGACGAATTTCAGCTTTCAAGAACAAACGAGTCACTTCATATTCGATGTCGCCAATCATTTGTTCAAACATCTTGAACCCGTCAGATTGGTATTCGACCAGAGGATTCAGCTGACCATAGCCGCGAAGTCCGATCGATTGGCGCAACTGATCCATTTCGTCAATATGATCGGTCCAATGCGAGTCAACGACACGCAAAATAACGACCTTCTCAAATTCAAGCATTTGACTTGCGTCGTAAAGCTGCTTTTCCTTCGTCTTGTAATTTGCTTCGGCACGATCCATTAAATACGAAACCATTTCATCGACGGTCTTACCTTCAAGATCGCTTACGGAAATACTGTCTTCAGGAACCATTGCCGAAACGGCGAAATCAACGATTCCTTGAAGATCCCATTCCCTTTGTTCGCCGCCCGCATGCATCTGAACCACGTGCTCAACCGTACGCTTGATCATCGGCATGATGACTGGCTTTAATGATTTCTCTTCCATAATGACTTGCTGACGCTGCTTATAGATGACCTCACGCTGAGCTCTCATGACATCGTCATATTGAAGAACCTGCTTGCGCATATCGTAGTTATTGCCTTCAACGCGCTTTTGAGCAGACTCGACTTGTTTCGTAATCATCTTGGATTGAATCACGGCATCTTCATCATCCAAATTCATCGTTTCCAAGAAGCGCTTAACTCTGTCCGTCCCAAAACGAAGCATCAAATCGTCTTCAAGCGAGAGATAGAATTGAGATACGCCAGGATCTCCCTGGCGTCCTGAACGACCGCGCAACTGGTTATCGATACGACGCGACTCATGGCGTTCGGTCCCGATAACGGCTAATCCGCCAAGTTCACGGACTCCCGGCCCAAGCTTGATATCGGTACCGCGCCCGGCCATATTCGTTGCAATCGTAACGGCACCGCGCTGTCCGGCATTCATGATGATTTCAGCTTCTTTGGCATGGTTTTTTGCGTTCAAAACAGCATGCGGAACACCGGCCTGATCAAGCATCGCTGAAAGAAGTTCGCTTGTTTCGACCGCAACGGTTCCGACAAGAATCGGCTGTCCTTTGGCATGACGTTCTTTAATATCTTCAACCACGGCCTTAAATTTGCTCTTAAGGTTAGGATACAAAATATCCGGACGATCGTCACGAATTACAGGCTTATTCGTCGGAATCGAAATAACTTCCATATTGTAAATTTCACGGAATTCTTCCTCTTCCGTCTTAGCCGTCCCGGTCATGCCGGAAAGTTTCTTATACATTCTGAAGAAGTTCTGATAGGTGATATTGGCCATCGTCTTTGTTTCTTCTTCGATTTCAACGTGTTCCTTGGCTTCGATGGCCTGGTGCAAACCGTCAGAATAACGGCGGCCGTCCATAATACGGCCCGTAAATTGATCAACGATCAAAACTTTGCCGTCCTGAACAACATAATCCTTGTCTCGAATCATGATGTAGTTTGCTCTCAGCGCATTGTCCAAGTGGTGATTCAACGCCGTATTGTCAGGGTCGAACAGATTCTGCGTGCCAAAATATTGTTCGCCTTTGCGAATTCCTTTTTCAGTCAACGAAACCGTCTTTGATTCGAGATCAATCTTAAAATCCGTATCCTTCTCCAACGTTTTGGCAAAACGATCGGTTCTCGTATAATCAAGTGTCGTTCCCGATGACTGGCCCGAAATGATCAATGGAGTACGAGCTTCGTCAATCAAGATGGAATCGACTTCGTCAACGATGCAGAAATTGAGCGGACGCTGTACCATCTCTTCACGATAAACGACCATGTTGTCGCGAAGATAATCAAAACCGAGTTCGCTGTTGGTCGAATAGGTGATGTCGCAATTGTATGCTTCGCGTTTTTCTTCAGGAGTTTTGCCCGTAATGTTCAAGCCGACGCTGAGTCCGAGCCAATTGTACAGTTCCCCCATCTCGGTCGCATCACGCGATGAAAGATATTCGTTGACCGTAACGACATGAACGCCTTCGCCTGCAAGAGCATTCAGATAAACAGGCATCGTAGCCGTCAAAGTTTTACCTTCGCCCGTCTTCATTTCGGCAATATTGCCTTCGTGCAAGACGATTCCGCCAATAATCTGGACATGATAAGGATAAAGTCCAAGAACGCGCTTAGCCCCTTCGCGTGCTACTGCAAACGCTTCTGGCAAGAGATCGTCAAGCGTTTCGCCCGCTTGGTAACGTTTTTTGAATTCGGGGGTTTTTGCCTTAAGATCATCATCTGACAACTCAGCCATGTCTTGCGCATAGGCCTCTACTTTATCAGCAATTTTGGTCAATCGCTTAAGTTCGCGATTGTCGCTTTCAACCCACTTTTTAAGGATATTAGCCATTTACTTCATAAATCCTTTCTAACTGCTTTTAACTTCTATGATGGTTATTTCTATTATTCAGTATACCAAATTACATTTTATCATTATTTTCAAACAAATTAAAGGTCGAGCTTAAATTATCCCAGGGGCATCCGACCGAATGTTTGATTCATCAACTCCTGAGCATCTTTTGTGCTTTAATCTGCATTTTTTCAAACCGTCGCCACAACAAAAAGAACCCGGGGGAACTAATCCGGGTTCTTTAAAATTCAATTTAATTATTCTTCATCGCTTGCTTCAATCAGACCATAACGTCCGTCGCGACGCCGATAAACAATGTCGATGCCTGAAGTTTCAGCATCTTCGTAGATGAAGAAATCATGACCCAACATGTCCATTTGCAAGATTGCCTCCTCGGCGTCCATCGGCTTCAACGAAACACTCTTTGTACGAACAATCTCGAATTTTTTGTCTTCTGCAGCTGCTTCTTTAGGATCGGACGTCGGGACGAACTCAAATGTCTTGAAACCCTTTTCGCGCGACTTACGGTTAAGCTTTGTCTTGTACTTTCTGATCTGGCGTTCAAGCTTATCAGTTACCAAGTCAATACTTGCATACATATCAGGTGAGGTTTCTTCGGCTCTTAAAACAAGATACGGAAGAGGAATCGTAACTTCAACTTTGCAATTCTTATCCGAATAAACTTTTAGATTTACGTGAGCCATTGAACTGGACGTATCTTCGAAATACTTCTCAAGCTTTTTAAGCTTCTTTTCGACGTATTCGCGAATTGAACCAGTAACTTCGATATTTTCACCACGAACATTGATTTTTAACATGGTAAACCTCTCCTTTCGCTTCTGAACATCTTTGCTCAGAAGGTTTGATATGATGTCTCATATCTCATCTACACCTATATTATAATAGAAAACGCTTTAAATAACAATCAAAAGCCTTGAGATATTTAAAAAAATAAATAACCTTCACAATTTTATCTCGCCAACGTCACAGAAGTCACAAATTTTGCGCCTGCATCTTCCAAAAGCGTTTTCGCATGATAAAGCGTTCGTCCCGTCGTATAGATGTCATCGACCAACAAGATCTTTTTGTCGCTCAGATTATTTGGACCGACATATTCAAAAGGTTGTTTTGTTTTCATTCTCATCGCACGATCCTTGTGCGACTGCTTCAAGCGCCCTTTATTTTGGCGCATCACAAGATAATTTTCACAATCAATTTTTCCAAGCCAACCAAGAACCTGATTAAACCCGCGCGTTTTTTCAAACGTCTCCCTGTCAACCGGAATCGGGACGATCGCATATCCTTGTTTTTGAAATTCAGCAACTTTTTCTTGGAACTCATTTGCAAAAATCAAGCGATATCGATAATCCCCCATAAACTTGTATCTTGTGACGTAGGCTTTCATGTTTTCGTCATATTTGTAAAGCGCTTGATTAAAAAGCAACTCGTACCCTGCTTTTTCCCATCTTTTGCAATCTTCACAGATTGTTTTTTCGGACATCTGCCTTCCGCAACCGGAACATGAGGTCTTAAAATCAATTTTTTCGAATTTTTGGCGACAAGCTTTGCAAACAACTGATTGCTCCAACGGTCTAAACGAAAATAAAAAGTCAAAAGTCATGTCCTGTTTTAGTCTTCTTCCGCATAGTAAGCACTCATTCATTTACAATATCGCCCTGCCTTTCGATTCATCCTTTTAATCTGTTCAATCGAGCCTTTGATTCGCTTGGTATAATTGTCGCAAAAAAATCTCACGTGTCCGTCCGGCCTTTCACTGCTTCTTCCGGCACGTCCAGCAATCTGAACAAGCGCAGGCAGATTGAATTCCGATGCGTCTGCACAAAGAACCAAAACGTTCAGCTTTGGAAAAGTCACTCCGCGTTCCAAAATCGTCGTCGTCACCAAGTAACGATATTTGCCGTCACGCATGGCCTGAACCTTCTCGATTCTTTCCGGATCCCCTGCATGAACCGTTGTTCCCGAACAACTTTCAGACAAAATTTCATGAAGGATTTCATGAACCTTTTCCAACAAATCGATTGTCGGCACGAAAACCAAAAAAGGATATCCCTCATTTTCAAATTCCGTCAAAGATTTTTTAACCGCACCAGGAATTCTTTCAGAAAAAAGCTTTTCCCTTAACCGAAAACAACAAACGACTTGGGGGACAGGAAGAGGATTTTGATGAAATCTAATCGGAAGGTAAATCACGTCGATTTCCTTCTTTTTTATCCTTCTTTGAATTTTTTCATCAGGAGTTGCCGTCAAAAAAAGTCGAGTTCCGCCTGCTTTTAATGCATTTTTAGCAGCATATTCAAGCGATTCATTGCCAAGAAACGGAAAAGAATCGACTTCATCAATAATCATCAAATCAAACGCCCGATAAAAACGCATCAACTGGTGCGTCGTACACAGTACGAACTGAGTATAGCGATATTTTGCATTTGAACGACTATGAAGACAGATGATGTCAATCGTTGCAAAAGCCGCTTTCAATCTTGGGAAAAGCTCATTGATCACGTCGATTCTCGGTGCGGCAAAACAGATACGCTTGCCTTTGATCAAAGCATCCTGTAACGTGGCAAAGGTCATCTCTGTCTTGCCGGCACCGGTAACTGCCCACAACAGATGGTCTCCAGGCAAAGATGCCGCTTTTAGCAAAGAATCGGATGCCGTTTTTTGCTGATTCGACAGCTTTCCGTGCCAACTCAAAACATCCGAACCATATTTTTGAAAGGCGTTGGGCTCTTTGATGCTGTATAATATAGTAGAAGTCGACATTCTACCGAGCATGATGCAATGGGGGCAATAGAAATCACCGTTTGGCAGCAAAACTTCCTTTAAAGGGGTTTTTTTGCCGCAACGTTGGCAAAAAAGAAACTTTTTATCAATTTTGACAGCGGGACGCTTTTCCAAAGAAGGCAATTCATTGAGTTCTTCTTCATCCTCCTGGCAAGAAATTGCCGTTGTTTGACGTCCATAAAACATTTCAACATTAATCATCAAACTCATCCCCCTAATATATAAATACGCAAAAATCATCCAAAATTCTTTTGAAAGGACAAAAAAATGAATCAACCCTACCTGACTATCAAAGAAGACGGCTCAGTTGAGCAAACCATCAAAAAATCACAGTTCATCTGCTGTATTTTTAGAATAAAAAACGAGGAACAAGCCCAAGAAATACTTGCAAAGCAGCGTTCTTTGCATAAAAAAGCTACCCACATCTGCTTCGCTTATATGACTGGCGATCAAGACCAGATTCAGCGCGAATCGGACAACGGAGAACCGCAAGGAACTGCGGGCGTTCCCATCCTTGAAGTTTTGAAAGCAAATAAGATTCATGACGTTTTGGCAATCGTCATTCGTTACTTCGGTGGAATCAAACTGGGAGCAGGAGGCTTGATCAGGGCCTACAGCAGTTCATGTGCTAAAGCAATCGAAGCCGTCGGCATCGTCAAGCGAGTCATTCAAACAAAAGTCACCATAACGATCGAATATCCGCTTTGGGGCAAACTGCAAAATTTCTTGACAAACGAAAAAATTGCCTTGCTTGACACGATTTACACCGACAAGATTCAAGCCGTCATCTGTGTCAATTCCGACAAGATTAGTGATTTCAAACAAAAAATCATGGATCTGCTTGCCGGAAATTGCCTGTTTGAAACAGGAGCAGATGTTTTAAATTATGTCCAGCCGGAAATCCCGTGACTTTAGTCATGGGATGGATAGGCCCTGTCAAGCTCTGTAAAGAGCTTTTTTCATCTCATTGTATTTTTGATCGTTTATATGTTTCTCGACTGCTTCTTTACTCATATTAACTGGCGTGCCAATGTAGTAACCAGGCGATCATAAATGGCCGCCCCAGGACTGGGACCGCCGAATTTTTGGGTATCGACGCAAGAAAATAAGGGCGCTTCTGTCTTTGAGCGTTTTGATGACACTAGTCGGTACCTCGCCAGGCGGAAAGCTGATTAAGACATGAACATAATCAGGCATAACTTCCATTTTTTCGATTACAATTTCGTTATCCTCGGCTACTTGCCATAGGATCTCCTTCATTTCGTCTGATAACTCATTAGTATTGAACTACCCCAACTTAACCTGAAACTTCGTTTTTTAACGGTTTGAAGTTGGTGATTCTGGGAACACGGCAAACTTGCCAGTCTAGTTCTTCACTAAGTTGGTAGAGGTCACCGCTATTTACCAAGGTACGTTCCATACCTGTTTATTATTAAGCCAGA
>Ga0256405_10012665_pt1 | contig 10386 bp, 8 predicted proteins | sample RumenRJG_02DNA_FD_189096 | JGI IMG/M metagenome (GOLD analysis project Ga0256405, IMG submission 189096) | Bovine rumen microbial communities from Lethbridge, Alberta, Canada - RJG_02 | ecosystem: Host-associated > Mammals > Digestive system > Stomach > Rumen | place: Canada: Alberta | collected... | reverse complement strand
ATCAAGACCCTCCGTCGGCACGGATACGGCTATCCTGATGATGAATACTTCTTCTTGAAGATCATGGATATGAGCCGGAAGAAGTATGTCAGGAATCAGCCATCACATAAAATTTGTGATTGAGCCATTATAAACACAACAATATTCATTTCTTTTATGCACAATTGTCTGTTTCTAGCATTTCATCGTAGCCGTATGGCTTTGTAACAAGCACATCGTCGTCCTTGTGTTCTTTCATATACTCGACGAAATTAATAGTCTCTGCTTCGTATTCGCCACTTATGAAGAAGCCAGTGCTTGCGGAACCGTCAATATCGCCACCTTCTAAGAGATAATCCTGGTAAGCGACCATTGCGGCGTTCTGTAACATACTGTTTAATAAACGACAACCAAATGAGGAATTCGCACTGTCATGGAGAACTTCCATGTACTCGTCCGTAATAACGATAGGAACGTTATACGAATTGCAAATCTCCCAGAGATTCTTCTCGATAATCTTATCAATCGCCTCGTAGGAAAGCTTTCCGTAATTAACAACGAATGGAAAACGACCGATCAGCTCATAGGAACCGCCGAACTCGATCATGTCCTTTCTTGTAATGTTCTCGAAATGACTTACGTCGCCAGTTGTAGCTGCGCCAAATCCAACGGAACGAATGTTCGCTTTTTCTTCGCGCTCCTTACGAAATACGTCAAATGACCCTAAACCGAAGAACATAATATCGTCCGTAAGGATAGCATGTCCACACTTATTGTAGACAGGAGAGCCTTCGAGCATAGACAGAAGACCGTTCTGTACCTCTCCATTTAAGTCATTTGCACCATTCCTCTTAGGTGGCTGCAGACGCTTATCGAACTCATCTAAGAAAGCTAAACCAATCGGATATTTGGTGCCCATCTTGAAGAACTGTTCCATCGCATCGTCGATATTGGATCCGCGGTATCCTGCAGGTGTTATAGAGGCCGTATCAATCATTACGACTGGCATATTAGGAATCTCCCTTATAAAATATTCGCGTAATGCACGATAAGTCGCAGTCTTACCGGAACCTGAAGGTGCCGCGATGATCATATTTCCGTTGAAAATCTTTTGGCTAGACACACAGTCGAGATAATGATATATATTCGCACACACAAGACGGAGTCCCTCCTGGCCGATAACTTCGCGCTTCATGCTCTCATAAAATTCATAAAATGGTGTCATATCGAGCCAACTAACAATGTCGCGTAGAAGAAGATCACGCTGGTTTGCTTTCGTTGATCGTGTTTCGCCAGCGCGTCCTTTTGCGCGTTCTTCTCTAACCATTTTTTCTATCTCTTCCGCAGTCTTCTGTACTAATTCTTCCTGAGTTAACATATGATAATCTCCTTTCGATAAAAACGGTCACATCTTTATTAAAAAAATGACCAAAAAATGATTTCATAAATTACTAAGTCGCGTCCTTCGATTTTGTCTCAGCTGTCAGGATTTTTTTGTGTATTTATTTACGTACAATTTCCCCATGCATCGAAGCGCCGAATTATTACCAGAATTTTGCAAAGCAAGTTATATAGGAACGCTTAATAGTGGCACCAATTCGTATATCTTTACCAAAGCTTATAAAACGGGTCGCCAGTGATTGCGCCGATCACTAATCCGATTAGAAGCGCCACTACGAAAATTGCGATAATTTCGCCGAAGCACAAAGCCACGAATCCATAGACTACCTTCAGGATTATATAGGCAGCCATGAGAACGACCTTTGTAATCGTGCTTAAGACTATATATGTACCGCCAAGTATATAACCGATAATCCGTAAGCCCTTCGGCCAGGTATGACCGGATCCGGTATTAGATCTCGACTGTCTATAGTTTTGCGCCTGCTGGGCCGCGTATACGTCCTTTGAAAGTACGAGTGATTCATCTCTCTGTGTCTCAGTGTGTGTCTGTTTGTTATCCATTTTTATTTCTCCTTGTCTGTGAATGAATTGAAGGTATCGCCTCGAGAAATTAAATGTTGCTTTACTACGGAATAGCTAATGTTTACTAATGAATTCTCAATTGCAATCCTTCTCTTTTTACGTTTACAGATATTACTAAGTCGCGTCCCTCGATTTTGTCTCAGCTGTCAGGATTTTTTATATGCAAAAAAAGACCCCAGTATTATTTCTAATACTGAGATCTTTGATTTTGTCACCTTAACTTAATGACATTTCCTGTATAGGAGCGCCCTTTCATCAGGCCGTCACTTATAGCTTGATCTGTCGATTGCGTCTCGAATCTGACTCGTAACCTGAGAACCGGTGATAATCGGATACGTCTCTGTATAGTTACCGACCTTGTCCCAGGCGCGTACCTTAAACGCCTTGTATAAGGTCTGCGACTGGTTTACAGGATTACGCTTGTTATCAAACTCGATCCTACCGAAAACTTCCTGCGTGTGCGTTACGGTATTTGCGTCGTCCATGTGAGCGGATACGATACTGCCCGCTGGCAATACCTGCCCGTCCGTCCAGGTTAAGCCCATACCCTTGCGCTCGTCGCCGTGGAATCCGCCTTCTTGTACGGTGAGTCGATAAGGATCGTCCGTGACATCATGAATCGTAGATTCTGCAATCACGTCTTCCGTGTTGTCGCCCTTGATTCCGATTAACTGGAATCGCGCCAAATCAGATCGGTCGTTCTCGATGTTTTGTCCGTCATATAGCTTGATACTGATCTGCTGATGTGGCGAGTAGATACTGTTCGAAGTCGTCTTATGCTCGGACAATACTTTGACCGTTGGACCAGTAAAGTCGCAATGCGTTACCACCTGCGCTGCCATCGTGTGCAAGATATCATATCCGTACGCCTTACCAGCTGCGCTATCATAATAGTCCTTTACCTTACCAGCGTCCGCGTTCTTTGACGCCTCGTACTGATATGGGTATTTGACGTTCCAGAGGCCGTTTGCGACCCCGTTATAGGTCTGCAGGTACAAATTATAGAGCGCATTCGTTTGAAGCGTCTCTGTACGCGTCAGCTTGTCAGAAGCGAAGAATAAATATATTTTCGAACCTTCTACATCCGATTTGTTAGGAGGCGTCCATGTTACCGTATCGGTCGTTTTTCCATTGAGCGGAAGTTCTGCTACGACCTTCGCGCTCGTCTTTGGAATCGAGCCGTCCTTATTCGGCGTGACTTCGACTATCGTAACCTTTCCGACGCCGATACCCGCCTCTGTAGAATCGCGCAGAGTATCCGTCGCCTGAATCAGAAACGTAGGTTTTTCATTCGTCCACGCGGTTTCCATTCGAGTGAACCCGTTCGGTGCCATCACGAACTTATGACCCGCGTTCATTGTGCCTTTCGCGCCATTAATCATGCCGTTCTTATTAACCGCGACAATCATCTGCGGTGCGGAGTGGTCCACAAGCTCGGTATTCATGGTCGTGTCGGGTAGTTCGCCGTATCGGTCTGTAATCTTGTACGTAGGTACGTAGTGACCTTCCTTGCGTAATACCAAGTGGTCGGATACGTTTGTTATCGACTCGACAGGGTACGCGTACCAATAGTCTTCGGACTTTGGAACGATTCTAACGGTTAGCGTAGACTGGTAGAGTCGATAGCCGTCCATTGTTTGCAGCATTTTTTGCGGAATAGTAATAATCTGTCCGTTCTTACCGGATACGGTATAGGTTATCATGTTATCCCAGTCGGACCGAGATACGGGTCGAGAAGGTTTCCGGTTATATACCGTCGAATAGCTATATGTAACGTCATACCATTTAGCTAATTCGCCAACAAAACGAAATCCATAATGCAGTTGCGGATACTCATCAACAGGATGCTTAACAACGGGTACTACATTATTGCAAAGACTCATATCCCATCCCCGCTTAGTCCACCCAGACAACTGGTTTGCGAATGTCCAATCAGGAGTCACGTATGGACGTATGAATTGTAACGTTCCTTTTGGAGAACGCGGGTTTCCATCGACACGTAGCCATGGAAATTTAATACCATCTTCAGGGAACCGACTTGAATCTACCGTCGCATCCTCCGTCGCACTGTACGTTCCGTCCAGGTTGATCTTCGGCCTTTTCTTCGACTCTGTCCGCGTCCTGGTCTCTCCCGTCGTACTGGTGTCTTCGCCCTTTATTACACTACGCGCCGTATTTGTAGGCACGCCCTGCAACTCGTGCGCCTTAATGTAATTCTCGCTCTTGCACCCGTCTTCGCTATAGGTCTTGGCGTTGCCATCAACTACCCATTCCTTCGACTCCGTGCCCTTTTTCTTCATCGTGACTTCGATGAATTCCTTATGCGGACATTTCGCGCAGTCGCGTCGATAAACAACCGTCTTCTTTCCGGCCGTTTCGCCCTTTACCTCGACAACCTTTGCCTCGCCCATTTCATGCTCGGACACTTCTTTTCGCCCGCATGTACTACATACGCGATGGTGGGTGCCAGACGCGAGCTTACTGTCGGGATTGTTGGTAGCTGCGTGGCCGTTCTTATCGTCGATCCATGGGCCCCAATCGTGAGCCTTCCTGTCGGTATCCACATGTCCGCAATCTTTACATTTACGTGTTCGATAGTGCTGACCATTACCGTCGTCCGTCCAGCCAGACCAGTCGCCGTAAGTATGGAGCGCAGTATATTGACCACGATCGCCGCGGTGTGCCTCGCATGTTTTATGGCGTTCGTGTTCAGTAGCCGTCCAGTCTGCCCAATTCGAATACGTACAGGTGTGCGCTGGTGCGAGGTTGTTCAGATCATCGGACGAGAACCAGATAACGACTCGTGAATTGTCGTTCTTGCTTCGCCAAACATGCCTGCCGTCTTGATAGTAAGACGCTTCAAGAGAGATTATGGCTTGATTGCAATCCGCTCCCTTTGTATTACAATACGCCGCAATCGCATTCAAAAGCGAATACGTCGAATCTTCTACCGGATTATTCGTCGGTAGCTCATAATTATCATTTGGCCCCGTATAGGTGTGAGATTTTGGTTTCCTACCGCCTCTTGACCATGTCATAGCGACTGCATTTTTCCCGCTATCATAATGATACGACAGAACGTATTGTGTTCCGCTACCGCCACCACTCCATCCGCCATCTTTATCGCCGATTGTTGTACCAGCGTATGAGATACTTGCGGGTGTAATAAGCATAGCGCATAAGAACACGGTACTAAAAAACATCGTTAATGGTCTTCCTCGCGCTTTTCGATGCCCGATATTAAGAATCGTTCGCATAATAATATATCCTCCTTCTAAAAATGGACTTGTTAATTGACATCTTATTTAACATAGCGAGTGAGTTTGAGCTGCGATGCAAAAAAAAAGAGCGACCCAAAATGGATCGCCCTGCGTATTATTCAAATACATAAATGAGGAGTCGTTGGATTAACCGAAATGATATACGTGATGATCGTTCGCGTAGTCCGGATCGTTCATCATGTCGTAGGATCCCATGAGATTGCCATCGCCGTCGAAGAAATAGAATACGTCTCCATTGTTACTTACATAAACTGCACCGGAAAATCCGTACTTTTCCGCTCCGCAATAGGCAGCACCCTCTGTTGGCTGATTCGTTCCTGCTGGCACCTGTGCCATCATCTTCGAAGTGAGTCTATCGCGATTCTGACCGCGCGTCTCTCCAGCTGGCGCACTATTATTAGACGCATTACTATCAGAAGCGCCCTGTGCAGATGATGCGCTCTTTGCCTTCTTCGAAGCACCCTTCTTCGGAGTATCCTGCTTGCCGTCCTCTGACTTCTCGCTCTTGGCAGCTGCGAGCTTCTGCTTCTCGGCTTCTACTGCCGCGTTCTGCTTATTCGCTTCCGCAGTTCTGAATACGTTCATCATGTTATCGATCGCAGTAGATGCGTCCAGGTACTTACCCGCCTTATATGCAGTGTCGTACGCCGTTCTGAATCCCTCGACCTGTGTCTTCATGTCCGCGGTATAGAATTCGCCGTATCCTGCAGGATCCACGTTCTTTGCCTCTGCGTCCTTACCCTCGGCGATCGTCTTTGACTGGTCGTAAATGGTCTGTACGTCCTTGGCAAGCTTGTCGCATAACTTATAGTCGCCCTCATAGACGTCCTTCTCCTGAAGGCGCTTCGTGAGCTCCGTTAAGTTGCCCTGAAGCGTCTCCTTACTAGCGGACTCCGCGCCTGTAAAGATCGAGTTCTGCAACTGGAAATCGACTGTCTTTAACAATTTGTTATACTTCTTACGTGTCGCCTCGGCCTTCTCCGCCGCTGCCTTCTTCGCCTTCTGCTTTGCCGCCTGTTCCTGTCGCACGCTCTCATTGTGCATGTGTACGCCTGCAGCCGTTCCGCCTCCGGCAACAACTGCGACGGATGCAAGGCCGATAATAACTGGTTTCGTGAATAGTTCTTTGATTTTTTTCATAATTCTCCTCCTTATCTAGTTACGAATTCTAGTTACGAGTGATTTTATCAATACGCCTTTAACGTGGGCCGTTCTATTTCGTATCGAATCACTTTGGTTTTGCGCAAATATCTATGCGATTTTTGTTTACATATATCACTAAGTCGCGTCTTTCGATTTTGTGTCAGCCGTCAGGATTTTTTTCTCGTACAATTTTTCGTACATGTGCCATGCCACAAAACACGAAATATTGTAGCACAATGTCGCGTTTGGCACAATGTCGCAGCGTGTACCAGGTCGAAATTCCATCATATCGCGTGAAGCGTTGACCCATGCGAACCTTTTTGCCGTCCGCATAATGCAGGTCGTACGGGTCTATCTTCTTTGCCATCTTAGGCGTAACCTCTTTTCCGGTGACCTTGGACAAGATTTCGCAATACAGATTGCCCGATATAATCTGCCAATCGTTTGATTCAAATGCGTACGCGCCAGGTCGATGTGATTCGCTTCTTTCTTTCCCAATCTCGCCTTATCGCGCATGTTGTGGCGACCAGCGGCAGCAAGAACACGCGCTCTCTTTATCTTCGCGACACTGATTTGAGTCGTATGATTTGACTGATAAACGTGTCCCAATGCCATTTCGTTCTTCCTCTCTAGCGCTCTTTTGCGCAATGCGGTCTTGTAGTTACACGTCTAACATAGCTCGCGTGCTTGATTTTTTTCACATCTACTATATGCAGATACGTTTTCTACAGATTCGCATCCTCGCAGAGACGAATCACACCATGCGGTTCATGGAAAAATCGCATCGGTACATACGCGCCCCGTGCACATGGCGGTTCCGTACCTGGTCGCAGTATGCTATATGCTATCTGTCGCAGTCGGTATCCAGTCGAACTCGTTAGTGTCGTCTCGGTGCATATACGTCTCAGGCACAAAGGACGCACCATGTACAAAGTCGTTTCGGTGCTTGGTCGCAATTATCGTACGTGGTCGGCAGCACGCCGCAGGCGCGCGTTGTGTACAGGCGTTATGTACAGGGGCATTCTATCCTCGGTCGGCAGACCGATCGTATCAAGGATACGGTCGCGTTTTGTACAAGACGCACATACGGTACAGGGGCGCAATTACACCCAACCCGTCAACGTAGCTGACGTTCTGACATCGGGGCGATTTCCTACCGCCCGTCACTGTAGATGGCGTGGAATTCAAATGCGTTCTCCTATCTACCCGTCAATGTAGCTGACATGGAAATACAAGGGCGGGTAATCTACCGCACGTCAACGTAGCTGACGTTCTAGTATCATGTCGTCTCTATACAACCCGCCAACATAGCTGACGTGTTCAGCTGCAGCTGGCGCCTCTTTGCCCGTCAACGTAGCTGGCATAATTACGCATTCTATTCGGCGTGCGCCAGTCAACGTAGCTGACGGGATATATCGTTTTTCAGGAAGTTATCAAGACGAATCTGGCACAGGTTCGCTACCGGCAGCAGTTACGCGAGGTATGGCGAGAAGCGAGAAATGGCGAGAAGCGAGAAATGGCACAAAGGGCGTAAATACACAAGTTTCGGACAATTATCAGGGCGGTAACGTGTGGATTCGGCTAGGTGAAGGTCGGAATATGTGCAGGGTCGGGCGGTCGAAAAGATGCGGACTACAGCCGGGTTTCGGGCAGTTGCAATGTCGAACAATTAAAAAGGGCGTGGGGCAATCGTTTACGCTAGTAGCAAAGATTTCGGATAGATGCCAGTCGCAGGCGGTAAAAACGGAAAGCACCAGCTCGTGCTATCTCCCTATCGGAACAAGAGCGGGGCGATTCATTTATTAGCGATTTGGATAAGGCGTCTTCGAGATGATACGACTCGGTGACAGGGCGCGGTATACACAGAGGCGCAATCTGCATAACAGATAGGATAGTAAATGTACGACTGCTATATAGTAGTTTACCGCATCTACTATGTAGCAGATACGCGTCTACTATATAGCAGATGCGACGAAAAGAGTTTGCGACTTTTATTGATATTTCACTGGCTTCGCTGGTGGCGATAGTTGATCAGGATCATGCGCAGGAATCACGCGCAGACGAGCACGAAAAAAATCCTGACGGCTGACACAAAATTCAGAAATGCGACTTAGTAATACTTGCAGATTTTAAATCACGCTCTTTTGAGCCGTTTTAGAAAGGACGAGTATTACTATGAACAATATGAACAACACTATCGAACGCGATGCTATGACATCGACTATGAACCAAGAAGATATTAACCAGGCTTGCGACAACTGGATCGACGCCGAGTTAAATCGTATTCATTCAGAAAACGAAGAGCAAGAATAATGCGTATTGTTTCAGAATCGCTCTTCTCTCACGGTCGCCTTTATTACGAGCGCTATTTTCGGTGCCTCAAGATTTACAAAATTTTAGCAGCAGTGGCTATGTTAATGTCGTTATAATGTTATTTTGTAGATAGGAGGAGAGTTCAATATTCAACACTATGGAATTGAAATCTGCTCCATGGATAAGCCTTTCATCCCCACTCACCCTCTCCAGATCTGACGACTTCCCACGCCCTTCTTCTTAAACTCCGAACAGAGGCAGTTAATCTCCCTAGGGCAAATCTTAATGAGATACATAGTATGGTCCAGTTTCTTCAGCACATCTAAAGGAATCTTCTTACATTCAGCCGCATGGATATACTCCGGACTAAAAGGCTCAACTACACTTGCCTCTCCCATAATCTGTACCGACTTCAGCCCTCCGAATCCAGGATCCTGATCGAAGACTGTAGCCGCCACCATTGAAGTCTTCTCCAAACCGCGGAATTTCAGCCCGCCTTCAGAAAAGATCCATAAAGCATCCTCGTGCCAGCCATACTCTAAAGGAGTCGCACGAATCGTATTCTCTCCCCCAGTTGCCAGAGCCAGCACCTTATGTGTGGACAGGAAGTCATCAATCCAAGCCTTCAATTCCTCCCGCCCCATTTTCGTATCCGTCTTATCCTTATTTGTCCAAAAGGATGCAGCCAATTCATATTCCTCATGTGTCATCGTAATTACCTCCAATTTCCTTGACTTACTCCCCTACTATAGCACTTCGAGGGCATCACCAGCCAAATCTCCTTCCAAAAAACACTCCTATTTCATGTCTTCTAAAACCCTTACAATCATCGCTTGTGTACTCGTAATCACCGCCATTATTTTAAAAAATACGGTCGCTTCATCCGTATTCCTGTCGGCGTGCTCTTATTCCTCAAATACCTGCTTTTGATACTATCCCAGCTCATACTTCAACATATGAGCCACATGCGTATTTTAAGTTTTCCTTAACAATCGTACTTATTATTGGAGCCGTCCTACTCTGCATCACCGTATATCCTCGGAGGCAGGCGACACCTGTCTGCAAATCGTAGATTCTTAAGATAAGTTATCAGGGCAAGTTCGTAGAAATTGCCCTGCAAAATAGTAAAACCTAGACTTCCTGCAAATCCTGCATGTGAGTCTAGGTTTTTTTCGTGTAACACAACAATTCCATTTCATCTAAGCTTCAATTCATAGACTTTCTGCATCTTGTGCAAGAAAGTCTATGAAATCTTCACCCCTACATCTCACAGCAACTGCATTTCCGCCGATTTTCTTCGACTTTGTAACATTTCCTGCAGAAAGTCTAGGTTTTTAACCCTGACATCCACTCACAAGTTTCTCCTAAGCCGATTTCCCTTCGACTTTCCAGCATTTCCTGCAGAAAGTCTAGTTTTTCATCCAGCAGAAATACATCTCATACGCCCCACACAACTCATCCTCTAGGTCCAGTCAGCAGCTTTCAACATAGCTCGTAGTACTATCGGCACCAGCCTACTCCAAATACTCCACACCCTTGCCAGTCCGCTTTGCATACTCAATCTCCGACCGGGTGCTGTCCCCGATGTAGCCACCCTTGTTGATGACATAGATTGCATCCGCCATATCGATCTTTCGCTTGTGCATGTCATCCAGCATCTCCTTGGTCTTCGACAGCGTGCCCTCAT
>Ga0256405_10012664_pt1 | contig 10387 bp, 9 predicted proteins | sample RumenRJG_02DNA_FD_189096 | JGI IMG/M metagenome (GOLD analysis project Ga0256405, IMG submission 189096) | Bovine rumen microbial communities from Lethbridge, Alberta, Canada - RJG_02 | ecosystem: Host-associated > Mammals > Digestive system > Stomach > Rumen | place: Canada: Alberta | collected... | reverse complement strand
GGTTGATACGGGTGCTTCAAGATCTGTACTGTACTCTAATTTTGTAAAAAAACACAATATAAAATATAAAACAAATTTAGCGGGCATAGTAGCTTCGGCAAACGGAACCAAAAATATTGTTCCAATGGCAAATGTTGATATAACAATAGGGAATTTATTATTTAAAGATAATTTGTCATTTATAATATTTGATGATAATGCTCAATTTGACGGAATAATAGGGAATGATATATTATCAAATGCAGATTATTATATCGATCGCACTAACAAAATAATTACCATAAGGAGGTAAATAGTTTAAACCGTAAATTTAATGTAAATAAATTATCTAAAACAGAAAAATTCTATCCTGTAGAAAAATCTAATATAATAAATTTACAAAAAAGTGCTAAAGTAATTTAATTTGTGATATTGTTATGATAATGAAAAATTTATTTATTGCATTAACCCTAATATTTCTTTTATCATCCGCTTGTTATGCGGAGGAAGAAATTTTGCTTGAAAAAAATCCGCTTGTTCCTGATGAATCTGTTTTGGAGGAAGATGATCTTGTAATTGAGACAGAAGTTGAAAAAGTTGAAATTCCGGATATTAGCAAACCGCAAGAACTTGGCTCTCCTATATTGTTAGGTGAATTAAAACAAGTAAGAGATGATTTGTTTAAACTTCAAATTGATAACACAAGAGTTCCTGCCGTTTTGTTAAAGGATTATACAACACATAAATTCGAAAAAGGTTCTGTTGAGAGTGTTCATACCTGGGTCGGACTTAAATTTAATTTGCAGGAAGATATTCCTGAAAAAGGTGATAATGATACTTTATTTAAAACAAGTTTAATAAATACCTTTATAGATGGTAAATTTAGGGGCGGAAAAGAAAGTTTTAGAATTATGCTTGATCCTACCCCTCAACATCACCATTCGACAATTCAGACATTATTTCAAGATTTGTATATTGATTCCAGAAGAATTCCTCATCACAGGATTTTGATAGGTCATACAAGGCCAAGTGTCGGTTATGAAGGTTCAAATTCATCTTATACATTACCTTTTGCAGCCCGTTCCCAAATTGCTCGTAATTTTGGAACGGTTAGAAAATTAGGTGCAAGGGTTATGGGAAATTATTCACTTGTAGATTACGATTTTGGAGGATACAGCTCAGGTACTTATTTTACAAACTTTTTCCCCGGGGCTGAATTTGACGGCTTTGTAAATTTGAAACCGCTTGGTAAAACCGACGGAAAATACGGAATTTTAAAAGTTGGCGGGGGCATTGCCGCAGGTAAACGTCATTCTACAAATTTTGAGGTGTATAGTACTTATGCAGGATATGAATATAAAAATTTCCGTATAAAAGCAGAATATGCAAATGCTGATGGTTCAAACGGTTTGTCAGGATTAACAAATAAAAAACGTCAAGGCTGGAGCGTTACACTTTATTATCTTATTAATAAAAAACTTGAGGCAGTTGCACGTTATGATGAATTTGATCCGGATAAAAATATTAAACACAACAACAGAAGAGAATATTCTGCCGGCTTAAGCTGGTATATAAAAGGACAGGCGTTAAAAGTTATTTTGAATTATGTTTTTTGTCAAAACCAAGGTGCAAAAGATAGCCACAGAATAATCTTAGGTACTCAAATTGCCCTGTAAATTATTCATCGGATTCCAAATATCTTTTGATTTGTTTTTTATCAAATCAGTATAAAATTTTTCTTTATAATTCAGCAATTCCAATTGATTTGTCAATTCATCCATTTTTGCCAAAGCTTTTTTCTTGGTTTCGCTTATTATTTTTGCTCTTTCTTCAATTGTTGAATCTCCTTCAACACATAAATCGACATATTTTTTTACTGATTTGTTATCGACACCGACAGAACGCAGGCATTTTACAATTTTTACCCAATTTAAATCATTTTCAGAAAATTGTCTTATGTTGTTCTTATCCCTTGAAATGAATGGGAACATACCGCTTTTAGCCCAAAAACGTAATGTGTGTTCAGAAATATCAAGTTTTTCGGAAACTTCTTTTATTGTAAACATTCCATTATCCAGCCTTCAGGAGCTTCAATTCTTCCCATCTGAATTCCTGTCAATGTGTCATATAATTTTTGTGTTATCGGGCCCATTTCTGTATTTCCAAAATCAATTTCTTCTCCATGATTAATTATCTTACCAACGGGAGAAAGCACTGCTGCAGTTCCGCATAAAGCACATTCTTTAAAATCTTTTACTTCGGAGAATAATATTTCTCTTTCTTCGGCTTCCAAGCCCAAATAATGTTTTGCAACATACATTAAAGATCTGCGAGTAATAGAAGGTAAGATAGTATTTGATTTTGGAGTAACAACTTTGTTATCCTTGGTTACAAAAATAATATTTGCTCCGCCGGTTTCTTCGACTTTTGTTCTTGTTGCCGGGTCAAGATAAATATTTTCGGCATAACCTTGTTTATGTGCATCAACTATAGGATGTAAACTCATTGCGTAATTCAAACCGGCTTTTATGTGGCCTGTTCCATGCGGGGCAGCTCTATCAAAATCCGGAACTCTTACAGTTATTGCCTTTGCTCCGCCTTTAAAATACGGACCTACAGGAGTAGTAAAAATCCTAAATTGATATTCATCAGCAGGTTTTACCCCAATAACAGGATTTGAACCGAACATGTATGGTCTTAAATATAATGTTGCTCCGGAACCGTATGGAGGAACGTAATCGATATTAGCTTTTACAACTTTTTTTACTGCTTCAAGAAATCTTTCTTCCGGGAAAACTGGCATTTCGAGTCTTTCACAAGAATCTTTCATTCTTTTCGCATTTAGATCAGGTCTGAAGCAAACAACTTTACCATCTTTTGTTCTGTATGCTTTTAATCCTTCAAAACATGTTTGAGCATATTGTAAAACTCCGGCACTTTCATTTAAGACAATATTTGAATCTTCGGTCAAAACTCCGTCATCCCACTTGCCGTTTTTAAAATTAGAAACGTATCTGTAATCTGTTTTTATATAACCAAAACCGAGTTTGCCCCAATCTATATCTTTTGTCATAAAACTTCCCTCCTCCATAACCGTTTTATATCATGCAAACAAATATAAATCAAATAGTCAATAAACAAAATTTGTGTTTATGTTATCCTAAACTATATGAAACGGGTTATTTATGTTATCTTTAGTTTGTTGATTGTTTTGGGGCTATGTAAGGCTTGTATAAATGCTGATGTTGTACTTGAAGAAACTTCGAACAATGTTGAAAAACATGAACATATTGAAAATAATTACCCTGTTGAAAAGAATGTAACATTAAATGGTGTTGATTATCTGCAATCACAGCTTGCGATTGGAAATTTTGGCGGAACTTTTGTTGCTTCAACAATAGGGGAAGGACCAAAAACTTTTAATCCGTTTAATTCAAAAGATAATATTTCATCAACAATGTCTGAAATAATGTATGATGGACTTGTAACTACTGATGTTAATTCAGGAGAAATTATTCCCAAGCTTGCCAAATCTTTTACGGTAAATGATTGTGAGTATATAATATCTCTCAGAAAAGGGCTTAAATGGTCTGACGGAAAAGATATTACTGCTGATGACGTTGTTTTTACCTGGGACAAGATTATTTTTGGCGGTTTTGGAAATACTTCAACCAGAGATTCCGTAATAATTGATGGAGAATTGCCGACTGTCGAAAAAATAGATGATTATACGGTAAAATTTGTTACGCCAAAACCGTTTGCACCTTTTTTGAGAATGTTGTCAGCTCCAATTGCTCCAAAACATATTTTTAAACCTGCTGTAGAAAGAGGAAAAGAATACTTTGACGGATTTTTATCAACAAATACAAAGCCTGAAGAATTTGTTATTTCAGGTGCATTTAAATTGAAAGAATATGTTCCTGCCCAACGTGTTGTTTTTGAAAAAAATCCTAACTATTACATAATAAATAAAAAGAATCAGAAGCTTCCGTATCTGGAAAAGCTCGTATATTTGATAGTGGGTGATATAAACAATCAAGTCTTGAAATTTGAAGGTGGAGAGCTTGACGAAATTAGTCTCCAAGGGGCAAATGTTGCAAGATTTAAAGAGATGGAAAAACATTCAAATTTTACAGTATATAATATTGGACCTGATACCGGAACTATGTATATTTCGGTTAATATGAATAATCGTAAAGATGAAAAGGGAAAATATTATGTTGCCCCACACAAACAAAAATGGTTTCAGGACAAAAATTTCAGACAAGCGATAGATAGTGCAATTGATAGACAAAATATGGTATTTAATATTGCAAATGGTCTTGCAGAACCTTTATATACTCCGGAAACTTTAAATTCTATATTTTTGAATAAAGAATTAAAATCTTATCCGAAAAATATTGACAAATCGAAAAATCTACTGAAAAAGTCAGGATTTACCTGGGATAAATCAGGCAAACTTATAGATAAGAACGGAAATAGAGTTGAGTTTGATTTATATACAAATGCAGGAAATACGGAGCGAGAAGCTATAGGAGTTATGGTAAAACAAGATTTAGAAGATTTGGGTATGAAAATAAATTTTAAACCTATAGAATTTAACTCGCTTGTAAATAAATTAATGGCTACTTTGGATTGGGACATGGTTATTATGGGCTTTACCGGTTCGCCGTTAGAGCCTAACGGAGGCAAAAATGTATGGATGTCAGATGGTACATTGCATATATTTAATCAAAGATTGGAAAAAGATTTAAACAGTTCCCGTTATGAATTTGAAAAAGTGCTCGATGAAATGTTTATAAAAGGTGCATTGGCGGTAAAATTTGATGAGAGAAAAAAATATTATGACAAGTATCAAGCTGTTGTTTATGAAGAAAAACCATTAATATATATATATTCTCCGATAAGGATTGTTGCATTACGCAACAAGTTTAAAAATATATATCCGACAGCTTTGGGCGGGGTAACACATAATATTGAAGAAATTTACATTGAGGATAAATAATGCAGATATTAATTTATATATTAAAAAGAATAATTCAAACAATACCTTTATTAATTATAGTCTCATTGATAAGCTTTTTTATAATACGGTTATCGCCGGTTGATCCTCTTGCAGAATTGAGGTTAAATCCTTCTGTATCAAAAGAGACATTGCAGGCCGAAACGCAAAGATTAGGCTTAGATAAACCAATTATTGTTCAATATGGAAAATGGGCAAAATCATTTATTAAAGGAGATTTGGGAGTTACATCGAGCGGAGAAAAAGTTAGTGCAAAATTAAAAGAGCGTATTCCAAATACACTTTTATTAACAGTAATTGTAATATTTATGTCTTGGATTGTCGGGGTACCTTTGGGCATTATTGCGGCAGTCAATTGGAAAACTCCGTTTGATAGAGCTTTAACAGTTTTGACAAGTATAGGTATGGCAATTCCGTCATTTTTCTTTGCTGTATTATTGTTGATTTTTGCTGTAAAAACAGGGTGGTTTCCTATAGGAGGGTTGACCAGTTCCAATTTTTTAGAAATGAATTTAGGTCAGAAAATATTTGATATTATTCACCATCTTATTTTACCTGTAACCGTATTATTTACATTATCACTTGCGGGGCTTCAAAGACAAATGAGAGGCAATTTACTTGATGTTTTGGATAGTGATTATGTAAAATTTGCCAGAGCAAAAGGGTTGAGTGAATTTAAGGTTATATTTAAACATGCTTTACGCAATGCTGTAAACCCGTTGATTACTCTTTTGGGATTTGAATTTGCGGGGTTATTAAGCGGAGCTGCATTAACAGAATACGTTTTTCAATATCCAGGACTTGGCAGATTGATACTGGAAGCTGTATTAAAGTCTGATATAAATCTTGTTATGGCATCTTTAATGATGGGTGCGGTTATGCTAATTGCAGGAAATTTAATTGCGGATATTCTTCTTATTATAACAGATCCCAGAATAAGGGGGGCTGCATGATTAGAGATTTGATTAAACAACTTTGGAAAGATAAATTTGCGCGTATTGCACTTTTTATACTAGGAATAATATATTTTGCATTACTGTTTGCAGATTTTATTGCTCCTTATACAAAAGATTTTTCGGACAGAACTATGGCTTATGTTCCTCCTTCTAAAATTTTTACAATTGATGAAAACGGGAAATTTTCAAGACCATATACTTATAATTATAAAAGAGATTTTAATGATGCAGATTTAAAAATAGTTTATACTTTGGATAGAAGCAAAAAACATTATATCAAATTATTCTCTCAAGGCCAGCCTTATAAATTTTTAGGTTTGATTCCTATGAAAAGACATCTTGTAACTACAGATTATGATGGCAGATTATTTTTATTGGGTACAGATATCAACGGGCGAGATGTATTTTCAAGAATACTTTTTGGCGGAAGAATTTCTATGACTATAGGATTTTTAGCTTTATTTGTATTGTTTCCGATAGGCCTTTTGTATGGAGGGATTGCGGGGTACTTTGGCGGCAAAATTGATAGTATTATGATGCGATTTGCAGAAGCTGTTATGTCCATTCCTAGCTTCTATCTTTTGATTATTCTTGCTTCAATTTTACCTTCCGGTATGACGAGTATTCAAAGATTTATGCTGATTGTTGTTATTCTTGCTCTTATTGGTTGGGCCGGATTTGCAAGGGTTGTTAGGGGTATGGTTTTATCAATAAAAAATCAGGAATATGTTCAGGCTGCAAAATCAATAGGTGCCTCAAATTTAAGAATAATAATTAAGCACATATTACCTCAAACAACGAGTTTTGTTATTGTAGCAATGACTCTTTCAGTTCCTTCTTATATATTGTCAGAATCAGGTTTGAGCTTTTTGGGGCTTGGTATTCAACAGCCTGATGCAAGTTGGGGAAACATGCTGAAAGAAGCTCAAGAATATACAAATATAATTTATCGTCCTTGGCTTTTGACTCCGGGATTTTTAATTTTTATTGCTGTATTGGCATTTAATTTAATAGGTGATACAATCAGAGATATATTAGATCCAAAAAGTAAAGTGAGATAAATATGGAAAACAGCATTGGTTATATGTATGACTGGACTATTGTAATAAGGTTGTTATCGGCATTATTATTAGGTTTTGTAATTGGGCTTGAAAGAGAAGTAACTAATAAGTATGCCGGCTTGAGAACAAATATTTTGGTGTGTATCGGTGCTTGTATATTTACAATAATTTCAATATACGGTTTCCCCGAAGTTTTGGTTTCCGGAGAGGAATTTGGTACCCGTGATACTGCTCGAGTTGCAGCACAGGTTGTTACCGGTATTGGTTTTATAGGTGGTGGTACAGTGTTGAGACATGGAGCAACAGTTTTTGGTCTTACGACAGCTGCAACTTTATGGGTTTCTGCGGCGATTGGTATGGCATGCGGGGCAGGGATGTACGCAGTTGCATTAACAGCAACCGTATTATCAATTCTTGTTCTTGTTTCTGTTAGATTCTTTGAAAAAAATGTTCTTACTTCGAGTACAAAAAATCTAAAAAGGCTAAAAATTGCAATTACTTGTTCAAATGAAAATGCAAATTTTGTGTATGATTATATAGTTGATAAATATTCTCAATTAAAAGAAATTTCAAAAAAAATGAATAAAGATGAAACTCTGACTAAGATAAATTTAATTTTGGATATAAACGGTCAAAAACCAATACAGTCAATGTATAAGTCTTTACAAAAGCTTGATGGTATTGAATCTGTTTCAATACAGGAATTTGCAGAATAAAAAAAAGAGCCTGAAAGGCTCTGTTGGAATTAAGAATAGCTGGAAGTATGAAAAAGATTTATAATTATATTAAATGCTATAAAGCATTTAATACAATTGCCCGATTAGATATAATTTAGTAGCCGATAGCCCAATTAAAAGCTGCTGTTCTTTGAATTGGTTGTGTTATGGGTATTACAGAACTAACAGCTTGAACTTCAATAACTTTGTCAGCTTTTGTTAGCATATTATTTTGTATCATTTTGTCATCGACATTATTAAAAGATTTTAATCTGTCTAAATGATTTTGTAATTCGGCATTTTCATCGTTTAATGTTGTAATTTGGCGGCTTAATTTGTTTAGTGTAAGTTCATCAGACATAGCAAAATAATAGCTTATAAACGCAAACAGTATAGCTATACCTAACAGCCCGCATAAAGTTTTATTTACTTTTCTTATAGCCATGGCTTTTTGTGAAATTTCCTTTTGAAAATAACCTTCAATAACTTGTGTTTCAATAGGATTTTCTGTATATGTTTTATTTTTTGATGTCTCTTTGTAATATTCTTCAGCTCTTAAAGGACTCAATTTTTCTACCCCAACAATTCCCAAAAATTTTTCTAAGTTTCCCTAATGCATTTTGCAACTCTCAATTTTGCACTTCTCGAAGGCGGATTTACTTTTATCTCCTCTTGACTCGCTGTAATTGGTTTTTTATTTACAAGCTCCAAAATAGGAGGAGGGCAGTGGCAAATCATTTGTGATTTATCGCAATGACACCTCTGCGAGTGGTACTTGAATACTTGTTTCACTAACCTGTCTTCCAAAGAGTGAAAACTTATTACACTTATTATAGCACCAAACTCTAATAAATCCAACACATCATTCAGAGTATTTTTTACATTTGTTAACTCTTGATTTACTTCAATTCTGATAGCTTGAAAAACGCGTGTAGCAGGGTGAATTGAAGATTTTATATTAGGCGTGCAATTAACTATAAGATTGGCTAATTCTGTTGTTGTTTCAAGTTTTTTTAATTTTCTTTGTTCAACAATTTTTTTTGCAATTCTTTTTGAAAATCGTTCTTCTCCGTATTCTGAAAAAATTTTAACCAATTCGGCTTCATCATAAGTGTTTACAACATCATATGCTGAAAAATCTGCATCCTGGTTGAATCTCATATCAAGCGGAGCTTCTTTTGAAAAAGAAAAACCTCTTTCACCTTTATTAAATTGATGGTAAGAAGCACCAAGATCAAAAAGCACTCCGCCTGTTATTTTTTCTATTCCAAGATCTTTTAATACTTCTTTTATGTTTGTGTAGGATTTTTTAATTATTGTAAGATTTGTATAATCTTTTAATCGTTTAGATGCAGCGTTGATGGCATCTTCATCAACGTCAAAAGCTATTAGCTTTCCATCAGGTTGAATACGTTTTAAAATAAGTTCTGAATGTCCGCCTCCGCCAAGTGTACAATCAACGTAGATTTTCCCTGATTTACACTCTAAAGCATCAACTGCTTCTTGTTTCATTACAGTGTAATGTTTAAATTCTTCCATAAAAAAATTCTATCATATTTCTAACTTTTGTATAAATTTTCCCATACTAAAGTATGAATTTTTGTAAAATTTATTAAAGTTTTTAATTTTTGTGCCGTTATAGAAAACGGTAGGCATGTAAGGAAAATTTTCATGAAAAAAGAAGAGAAGAATAACGGAGTTTCACTGTTTTCACAGTCTGAATATTTGATAGATCAAGACCCCATTGAAGAAATATTTGCACTTAATTTAGGTGATTTTCTTGCAGAAAATTTAATTTCTGAAGATTTGGCGCGAAAGATTAGCGTTAAAGATAAAAAAACAGGATTAATTAATCAATTAAAAGAATTAATTTCAATATATTCACTTAAAAATACATTATGTGTTTTAAGTTTTAACGAAAGTGAAGAAAAGGCTATTTATACTTCTATAGCAAATTCGATAAAACAAATGCTTGATATTGACAAATGTCATATTTATCTTGAAAAAGATGGCAAGTTAATTTTAACAGGTTCAACTCATGAATCTTTAAAAGAATATTTAGTTGATAACAAAACAGCGGCAGGTAAAGCTTTTTTGAGCGGAGAAACTGTTTTGGAAGATGTAATTGCTGTGCCGATGCATTGTAATATAAAATCAACAGGCGTAATAATAATCGAAAACAATTCTGAAATAAATGAAGAATATTTGGAACTTGTAGAAACAATTGCCGTACTTTTTGCGACATCAATGACTTTGCAAAAAACAATTGATGAAGCCGGCAGAGTAATAGAAGATAAAAATTCAACTGTTGGCGAGCTTCAACATATCAGGGCAGAATTGACGGCACTTATTGGAGATTTATGCGACTATCAGCAAAGTTTTGTAGAACATTTGGCTTATTCAGTTGACACCAAAGGACAGTATAAAGTTTCACATTCAAAAAATACAGCAAATATTGCAAGGCAAATTTGCAAACAATTAAAATTAAATGAAAAAACTACTGATTTGATATATTATGCAGGTCTTTTGCAAAATATAGGAAAAATTGCATTACCTGAGGAAATTTTTGCTGCAAATGGAAAATTGTCTCAGGAAGATTTAAAAAGAATACAAGAACATTCAAATGTTGGAGTGCATCTTTTGATGAACATA
>Ga0256405_10012663_pt1 | contig 10388 bp, 12 predicted proteins | sample RumenRJG_02DNA_FD_189096 | JGI IMG/M metagenome (GOLD analysis project Ga0256405, IMG submission 189096) | Bovine rumen microbial communities from Lethbridge, Alberta, Canada - RJG_02 | ecosystem: Host-associated > Mammals > Digestive system > Stomach > Rumen | place: Canada: Alberta... | reverse complement strand
TGTCGGAGGAGGAAAATACATCATGGAAACTTATGTAATGAGTGATCTCCATGGCTGCTTTGATGAGTTTCAGGAACTGCTTGAGAAGATCGGATTCACGGATCAGGACTGTCTGATCCTTGCAGGCGATTTGATCGAGCGTGGCTCAAAGAACTATGAGATGCTCAGATGGCTGGAGGAGAAGAAGGAGAACGTTATTCCCCTTTTGGGAAATCATGAGGAAGAATTCATTCAGAATATCAGATGTATGGAGGGGTTGTGCGCACAGGAGAAATACGATCCGGCAGACCCTGTCTCAGCATTAATGATCCATCATAAGCTGACAGACAGATCCCTGTATTTTGATTATTATGAGTCCATAAAAGAACTGCTGGTGGAACATGATGCATGTCTTGCCGACCTTATGCGATGGGCGAAGATGTTCCGGACGTGGCCCACCCAATACACGATCAGGGTACGGGGCAGGGAGTTTATCATAGTCCATGCAGGTTATATAGAAGATCTGGAGCTTCTTCCTGATCCCAAAATGTATTCCGGCATTAAGGACTTCAACCTGTATGCCAGGGAAGATGCGTTCATATATGGCGGAAAAGCACATGCAACGATCATTGCCGGCCATACTCCCACAATCATCAGGCATTCCTTTGCCTATAACTGCGGAAAAGTGTTCCGGTACTATGATGAAGAGAACGACTGTGTTCTGTATGATATCGACTGCGGCAGCGTATTCAGGTACTGGGGAGAAAAAGAAGCAAGACTTGCCTGTATCTGCCTGGAGGATGAATCCATCACCTATTTATAATGTGACAAATCGTCCTCCACGGTGATTTTATTTATTCAGGAGAAAGACTATGCAGAAGGGCTGGAAACAGCGGGGTGTAAACCGCCGGAAAAGGAAAACAAAGCTGGATACACTGAAACAGTCCAGGGAACGCGAACCTATGCCGAGACCGGCAATGTTTCGTGACAGGAAAAAGAATGACAGGAACCTGCTGAAGGATATGGACCGGAAAGAGCGGGAATAGAAAGCCCTGTACCTGGATCATTCGGATAATCATGTGTTATATCGGGTGTCTACAGTCTTTAAGGGTTCGGAGTTACTTGCCAGGGGCGTCGAGATAGAAGCGTATTCAGTGGAAGACAAAGGGGCAGGTGTTTGTTTCCATGTCTTTGTGTATAACATCCAGCCTGGAATAAAGATTGACTATCAGTCCGGTGAGAATTGGATCGAAGAGTACTGCTGAATAACCTCTGTTGTATGTGGTCCCTTTGCTCCGTCAACAGCACCGCAATCGTAGCCACTTGCATTGAGAGCTTTCTGGACCTTTTTTATTGTGTCGGCATCGGAATAGATGACTGTGTCAGAAGATGATTCGGCTTTTTCGTAAGTACCGGTTTTATCATGAATTGCCAGCTTTTCTCCATAGTTGCAAAACTGTTCGACGTTACTGTAGGATCTAGGGGTTTATTATGGAGATTTCTCATGATGGGATAGAATGCTTTCAAAGACGTATCCACTGTTGGAATTTCGTAATACCTAGGAAGCTTCTGTTTTCTAAGCTATGAAATGGGCCATAGTACAGGCCATCCAGGCAGACTGAACAGACATTTAGGCGGTATGTTTGGATCAGAAGAATATGCGAAAGAGGAGCTCCGGGCTGAGATCGGAGCTCTTTTTACAGAAGTAGATCTGGGGATTTCGTTGAAAGGGGAGCACTATGAGGACCACTCTGACTATCTGCGCAGTTGGATCGTTGTCCTGCAGAATGACTATGCAATTTGCATAGTACTCATTTAAACAATAATGACCTATAATATCATCATACATTCACTGTGATCAGTTCCATAAAAATGTCAAGTATTCAGAAAAGAATATGTAGATAGAGAGTGGTTAATGAACAAAGGTGAATCTGAGTGAGGCTAGTGTTGATCGAAGCTTTGGAGGGTAATTCATGAGCACAAAGAATGAGGCTTTAGTGCAGACTTATATGAATATGTACAAGTCAAAGGGAGACAACGAACTGCATACGATCGTGTCCTCTAATGCAAGCCAGATAGCACTTATGTCTGCAACTGGGACTTCGGTTGCTCAAGCAGATATGTTATTGGCTCAGATGGAAGCGGCTAATAGGATCACATACCTGAGAACTGAAAAAAAGAAGGCTGAGATAAATGCCCTCATTGAATTTCGTAATACTCTTGAGATAAGAAAGAAAAAAGCCATCCTCAATTTGAAAGCAGCTGCCTCCTCTAATGGACAGCTTATTACAGCTATTCTGGAAGATGAAGATGGAAAAACAGCAGATGAGTTTATGGATTGGGAGGAATTGGCTGAGCTAGGAGAGGACGGAATAAAAGCATTATTGGATGAACTTTGCAAAGAAGGGATGATAGAGATCAGGGACGATGGGAAATACTATCTTTTGGAGGTCCTGAATGTATCACTGATTCCTCGTGATATTGTGAGATGGGGTTTACGGAAGGCATTTGGTATTTGCCCAGAGGATATATCTAAGCTTACCAGTGATCAGAAAAAAGTCGCTTTGATCCTCGAAACATTTCCACCAAATAAAGCGATGTCAGCTTCCGAATATCTGAGCGAGATAGAGTTTTACCTGGATTTTTCGGAATGGGAAGGTTATAGCAGATACAGTAAATCAGACTTCTCCAGTATAAAGGGATATGGTACGTCAAATCAGGAACAACGCGTAGATAGTAATCTTCGCCAATTAGCAGGAAAAGGAATCCTGAAAGAATTTGGCAATGGAAATGCTTATGCAGTTGCATTTTTAGGTGAGGAGGTCTGAATCAATGAGGTGCAGATTTTGTGGAAGTAAGTCGCTTCACCAGGATACACAACATAAGTCTTTTAGTGCAGGGAAGGCCGCTGCTGGTGTTGCAGTGCTGGGAGTATATGGTGCTGCCGCCGGATTGATCGGGAAAGATCAAAAGGGATATCGTTGTGGGGCATGTGGTGCATTCATGGATGCTCCAATGGATATGATCACTGAGTCCGAGCTGAATCAGGCTGTGATCGCCGCACAAAATGGCGATCGGAGTATGTATGATTATTACAAAAGGCAATATCCACATATGGAGGATGTTTCCATCCCTACCTCAAAAAATACTGCTTCAACCCCAGAATACATCGAACTGTCAGCACCAGTCACACCTGTTAGAAGTGAGGATAAAGAGATAAGCATCCTCAAGCATGGATATAGGGACCTTGTATGGGATTGTGATTGCCCTGTGTATGTAGAATCTATTTATATCCTGACAAAAGAGAAACAGGATCATCTTAAGATCGATGCAGTAAATGTCGGAGAGAAGAACATCCGATCTGTATATTTTCAAGCCAGCATTTTTGATGATACCGGTGACAAGATCGGTGATAAACAGTGTGTATTTCAGAATCAGGCAGTAGCACCGGGTGAGAATTTACAAGAGGACACTGAATTTGCATTGAACACGGATATTGCCTATCGTGTTCAACTGGTGTGCGAGAAAGTAGCCTTTTCAGATGACAGCGTCTGGCGTAAAAGCGAGACGGATGAGAACGTGCATCTTCAGGAGCAGGTCAAAGTATCTGAAGGATCATTCCCAAGATACAAGTACTTAAAGAAGGCTCTATGTAGTGAGAGTACTTATGACTATGCCAAGGGGATTTATCTTCCGGCTCAAGGAGATACCTACTGGACATGTGCATGCGGGCTTCCCATCGTCAGCGGCGAAAAATGTCCAAGGTGCGGATTTGAATATGATCGTGTTGAAATGCTCACTTCTCAGAGTGAGCTCAGGAAGAGGCAGAAAGAGACGATTCGCAGTACAGCCTCTGTGCGCGCAAAAGCGACAAAAGAGCTATATGATACCGCACACACAGAAGAACTTGAGATAATATACGCAAAAGCAAAGAAGGAACAGAGTCACTGTACGCCCAAATCATTAGAGGAGGCAGCAAAGATATATGAGTCTATTTCTGAGTATAAAGATTCTGCGGAACTCGCAAAACAGTGCAGAGAAGAGATTCTTGTCAAGGAAGAAGAGATAAGGATCCAGGAAGAAAAGAGGAAGGAAGAAATACGGAAACGCGAGGAAGAATGGCGGATCAGGGAGGAAGAGCGAAGAAAAGAGATTGAGATCCAAGAGAAGAAAAAAAAGAAAAGGAAAAAAACAATAATCACTGTAATTTTGGCGGCTGCTATCGCAGTTGGCCTGTTCTATGTATGTAAAGAATATATAATCCCACTTTATAAGTATAATGAGGCACAAAAATTATATGATAGTGAGGATTATACAAAGTCTGAAGAGGTTTTTCGAACTTTAGGCGAATACAAAGACAGTGCGGTAATGAGTGATATGGCTCACGCAGAAGCGGTATATCAAGAAGTAATCTCATTGTATGATCAGAAAAATCTTCAGAGTGCATATAAAAAACTGAAAGAGTTGAAGGCATATATCGAAACCGTGATATTCCCGTCTGATTATGAAGATAGCATCAGGGAAAGAGCTTCGTCTGCCAATAGTGAGATATTGTATTCGAGTGCAGAGATCCATATCACCAATAAAGACTATGAGAATGCAGTAAAATGCTTGAAGTCTATCGAGGGTTATAAGGATTATAAAGACGCTAAAGAAAAGATCGAGGAGTGTGAGACTGCTATCAAAGACGAACAGTATTCTACGGCAGCAGCACTGATGGAGAGTGGGGACTATGAAGGAGCGATAAGTGCATTCGAAGCTTTAAAAGGATATAGTGATTCCGCAGATCAGATCGAGGTATGCAAAACCGCAATAAAGGATAATGACTATGATGCGGCGGTAGCGCTGATGGAAGAAGGCGACTATGAAGGAGCGATAAGTGCATTTAAAGCATTAGATGGCTATAAGGATTCTAAGAAACATATAAAAACATGTAAAGCTGCGAAAAAGGACAATGATTATGATGCGGCGGTAGCGCTGATGGAAGAAGGCGATTATGAAGGAGCGATAACCGCATTTGAGGCGTTAGATGGCTATAAGGATTCAGTTGAGCAGATTAAAGCATGCAAGAAAGCAGAATTGAGAAATCCCAAACCAGGTAGTGAAATAATATTTGGCAGTTTTGAGCAAGATAATGATACCTCAAATGGAAAAGAGGAGATTGAGTGGCTTGTTCTGGAGGTTAAAGATAACACTGCTTTGGTCGTTAGCAAGTTTGCTTTGGATTGCCGACAATATAATGATAAAAAAACATCAGTTACATGGGCTGACTGTTCACTTAGAAAATGGCTAAATGGCGGGTTTATGAAGGATGCGTTTGATGTAGAGGAAACAGCTATGATACTGGAAACAACAGTTTCTGCTGAGAAAAACTCTGAATATGGTACTGATCCGGGAAATAATACAAAAGATGAGGTGTTTCTGCTTAGTATTGGCGAAGTTGAACGGTTGTTTTCATCTGATGATAAGTGCAGATGTAAACCTACCAAGTATACAAAAGAACGAGGTGCTTACATAACCACTAAAGGATTGTGCTCGTGGTGGTTGCGCTCGCCTGGTGCTAGTAGTTACAATGCTGCATATATCTCTACAGATGGCTGGGTGGGGTACCGTGGCTATGATGTAGCTTATGATGAGGTCTGTGTGCGCCCCGCTATGTGGATTGATCTGGGATCCTGAGCCTTTAGATCTTTGGACAATTTGCGAGGGTAATCGCTATAGTTCATTAATTGGCGGCCTCATTCTGGAGATTCTCATCTTCGGGATGGCGTCTCCGCCGCATAGATACCGGTTCCCTCAAGCCCGGACTTGCGGTTTCCAGATCTCCGGACAGGCGGTTTCACCGCACCGGTATATCCAAGGGCAAAGCGTGAAAAAAGGAAGGGCTTGCTATATGGCGAATCTTATCTGTGAATTAATCGGTAGTCGAGGACGCAGTATCAAAATCTATGACAATAAGTGTGAAATCAAAACAGAGGTTACGGCTGGAAGTGTGATCACAGGAAATGCAACGGATGGCGTGAAAACAGTTTTTTATATTGATTGCACAGGAGTACAGTTTAAGGAAGCTGGAGCATTGATCGGCTACCTGCAGATAGAAACGCCAAGTATGCAGATGAACAACCAGAAAAGCAACTTCTGGTCAGAGAATACCTTTACATATGAAGATAAAGGCGGAATTGTGACAAACCGGTTGATGCGGGATGTGTACAAATATATCACTGAACGGATGGAGGGTTATAAGTACAAAGACCAGGAACTTCTTCAGGCAGATCTTCCTGCCAGCCTTGCCAAGCTGTATGGAAAACCGCGCCCTCAGACGAAGGAGGAACTCCTGAAAGAAAACAAAGAACATCAAATAGCAGAAGAAGAACGTCAGAAAGCAAGAGAACAAGCTCGGGAAGATCTGGAGAAACGTATTGCAGAGGTGAGCGAAAAGAGCTTGGAAAGTGGAACTGACCCACGCGTTGGAGCGTTTTTCGTTGAGATTGAAAACGTCAACACGTGCAGCGAAATATTAAGTGCGTGGACGTCGAATGGGTTTACTGAAGAACTGGCATATATAAAGCTAACAAAAGAAATTAAGAGTAAAGCTGATATTGAGCGTATGTATGGTTCAAGCACGAATCGTGTTGCTCAACTGAAGGATTATCTGTGTGAAAAGCTGATGGGAGAAACATCCTTATAAATACTGATTTACAGGCGGTAGTAAAAGAGGTGATGGAGTATTATCCGATCCTAATAGTGTTGTATTCTGGGATACTATCCGTAGATGATTTTGTAAAAGAAGCTACCGAAGTCACAACTGCTCATTGTTCAACTAGGTATAAGGATGATGTTTGTTTTATTACGGATATGCCAATGCAGATAATGGAAAATAAACAAATCGACGCATGTAAATATAACGATATGAATGGTTGTGCGATTTGCCTACGCTGAAACAAATGGAGGATTCAGGACCATCTATGTTATCAATATGATACAATCTCGAGAGTATACCGGTTCATAAACGCAGTCTTTCATGATTAGCGAAAACATGATAATGAAAATGATAAAAACTGTTTCGGAACTGGATGACATATATTGTCAGGTTCAGAGATAATAAATGCTGGTTTTGTCACATCAGTTTTTCAAGAAGAATGAAGATTGTCTGTTTCAATTCTTTTTTTGATTGCTTCTATTATATAGCAATTCACACTTTCCCCGGATTTTCGCGCAACTTCAATAATCATATCCCTTGTAATGACACCTTCTTTGCCCTCTTTTGGAAGCCGCAGGACGATCTGGTCATACTTTTTATGGATGTATTCCTGTGTATACCGATTATGCCGTTCATTGTAAGTGCTTTTCTTTTCTGCCATGTCGGGAATCCTTTTTTGTTAAATTGAATGCTGACTGTAGGATATCACAGCTGCTAGCAGTGTGCAAGATGCACTGTTCACTGCTAGCAATTTTGTGAATTATGTCTAATGATTCACTGCTAGCAAATTGATATCATAAAGATGGATACAGCAACAATTGAGATACATAGAATAATACTATCATTGAATGACTTCCATACAGGACCAGAAATCCGATACTTATACAATCTTTCAATAATTATGATCCGAAAAGAATACAGTTGGCTGAAAGATAACGTACGAAGGACTGAGTCATAGCATAAGGCTTTGACTGGCAGGCTGAGGAGGTTGGATGAAAGAATTAAGGACTACACAGATTTCTATTCGCCTGACGGATTCGGAGCGAAAAAAAATAAAGGAATATGCCAGCGATTCAATGATGACCGAAGCAGAATACATTCGGAACAAAGCTCTGGACAGAGAAGTTAAATACCGTCCGAGAGGACTGATTATACTTTTGAAGCATCTTCTAAAGATAAATCTTGAAATATCCAGGGAAATAAACCAGATGGCAAGGGAGAGAAGGGTACAGAGCTCTTTTGCCGTGTCTGATTATCAGAAACTGATCCGATATCTGGAAAGACTGAATCAGAATTATGAAAATCTCTCGGCACAGGTAATGTTGGCAATGGAACAAGACTCTCTTTTTTAGGCAGAAGGGTGACAGCGCCTGTCATTCTGAAAAGCAGACCACTTGGTTATTATTGTTGATACATAGAGAAGCAGATCACTTCTCATGGTTACACATAAATGCCGGGAATCCCAATAATTCGCGATGAGGGAAACGGCAGAAGACAAAGACGAAGAAAGGTGGTAAAAATGCAGGATACAATTACAAACAGGAGATCCAAATTTGTCCGTTATGATGAAGGGGCTGTAATGTACAGCATGAGCAAAAACACATTTATGAAGCTGGCGCATGATGCACAGGCTATCTACAAGGTAAATCGTATGGTACTGGTGAACACGGAGATTCTGGATGAATATCTGGAATCCTTCCGGCTTGAAGCACAGATCTGATAGTTAGTGGGCATGGCGGAAAAAGCAGGGTAGACGCAATTTCTTGACTTTATGATATACAAATAATAGAATTAATTATGATCATGGACTGGAGGTGAATTGTATGCCAAGAACTGGAAGACCGCGGCTTGAAAACCCAAGGTCAGAAGGTGTTTTCATCAGGATGACAAAGGATGAAAAGGATGCCATATTAAAGTACGCCGAAAACCATGGTCAGACTATAACACAGACGCTTGTGGACGGTTTTCAACTTCTGCAAAGGAGGGAAAAGAAAAAGTAATCCCTGTCTTTCCGTCATATTACCTTTCCTGATCTATTAGGAGAGAGTCAGTATGGCATATACAAGATATTCAAGAAGAGATAACAAGGGAAGGGTTCTTAACAGACGCGAATCCCAGTGTAAGGATTTAAAATATCGTTATCAGTATACAGATTCACGCGGAGTACGGCGGAGCATATATGCAAAAACTCTTAGTGATCTTAGAGAACGAGAGAAACAACTGATCAGAGACCAGCTGGACGGGATCGATTCATATTGTGCGGGAAATAGTACCCTTAATTATGTGTTTGACCGATATATACAGAGTAAGACGAACCTGAAGCCGAACACAAAGGTCAACTACGAATATATGTACGATCGCTACGTAAGAGATACGTTCGGCAAAAAGATAATAAGCAAGATCAGATATTCTGATGTTAAATCCTTTTATAAGCATCTAATCTATGATTCAGGACTGAGGGCAAACACAGTTGATACAATCCACACGCTTCTTCATCCGGCTTTTCAGATGGCGGTACGTGATGAGATCATTCGGATAAATCCATCAGACGGCGTCATGGGTGAAATAAAAAAGTCCATGGGGAAGAATAAAGGGGTCCGTCATGCGTTAACTCTTGACCAGCAACGGGCATTCCTGGATTACACGAAAAACAGTTTTACATATTGCCATTGGTATCCATTAATGGTAGTGCTGTTTGGGACAGGCTGTAGGATTAGTGAAGTTGTTGGGCTGCGCTGGGAGGATGTTGATTATGAGAACCGGTTGATTAGTATCAACCACAGTGTAGTTTTCATTGGACACAGGAAATATTCTGATTGTTATGTTTCGACACCAAAGACTGAATCCGGAACTCGCATTATTCCTATGATGGATGCGGTATATGATGCGTTGCATCAGGAGTTCGAATATCAGGAACTCGGTGGCTTTAATACAGATGAAGTGGATGGGATGGCAGGTTTCATATTCAGAAACCGTGATGGGAAATTGCTCAAACCCACCTTAGTGAACAGAGCTATTAAAAGGATCTATGAGGAATACAATTCTGAGGAGATAATAAAAGCGCATAAAGAGCATAGGGAACCTCTGATTCTTCCTCATTTCAGCTGTCATCACATCAGGCATACGTTTTGTACCAGAATCTGTGAGAATGAGACAAATCTAAAAGTGATTCAATCAGTTATGGGACATGCAAATATCGAAACGACGATGGATATCTATGCTGAAGCAACAGATCAGAAAAAGAAAGAGGCGTTATTCGAACTGGAGCAAAACAATAAGATTTTTTAGGAAGGGCTCAAAAGATATTTTGTGCATAGCTCATCGAGATGATCATAGCTCATTTTTTAGCTCGTTTTAGTTGTAGCTAAAAATGAATCTGAACAACTCGTAGGAATATAAAGATCGTGGATTGCTTGATATTTGAGTAAAAAAGACGGTAATGCCAGTTAGCATTGTTGCGAATGAAATTTTTCCCGACGATGAAGACCATCAAAGAATAAACGTGTCAACCACGGGCTTTTTCGGCCGTCAGTGACAAAACTTACGACCAACTTACGACCAAATTTACGACCGGTGAAAAAAGTGTGCGGCCGCAGTGTTCATCTGAATGATGGATGCTGCGGCTGTTTTTTATTACATTGGTGGTATGGCACAGGGGCGACAATTCCTGTAATATGAATGTATAAACGATCATGAGTTCCTGGAAGAG
>Ga0256405_10012662_pt1 | contig 10388 bp, 8 predicted proteins | sample RumenRJG_02DNA_FD_189096 | JGI IMG/M metagenome (GOLD analysis project Ga0256405, IMG submission 189096) | Bovine rumen microbial communities from Lethbridge, Alberta, Canada - RJG_02 | ecosystem: Host-associated > Mammals > Digestive system > Stomach > Rumen | place: Canada: Alberta | collected... | reverse complement strand
ACTCGTTCACCTATGGCAAAGGCTCCAGGTCACATCACGGAGGATGCTACTATTGCGGCACCAATGTGAATGGCCCCAAAAAGGCAAAGAAGGGCAGTAAGTGGGAGAAGACCTACTGCTGCAACCCGTTCATCTTTGCGGCTTATGCTCACGGCGCGAAGGATCCTGCCATCCTGAAAGCCTGCAAAAGAGGCGAGTGCGGCGGTATGACGCCTAAGGACTGGATAAAGTACGGCTGTTTTGCCAAGGTCGGGCAGTGTAAGAAAGTCGCGTTCAGCAAGCTTCTGCCGGGAGATGTCATCCTGAGTGACAAGAAAAAGAAGGGGCAGTGGCATCACGTCATCATGTACATCGGCGATGACCGGTATGTTGACGCAGGATGGGAAGGCTGGGGATCCAATACCATCGGTATCAGATCCGGAATGAAGGAAACTTACAAGAAGCATTTCAAAAAATACAGCTCCTGCTACGTCATGAGGTATACAGGCAAATGAGAAAAATGATTGTGAAGACTAAAAAAAGAAGCCCTCACGGGAAATCAGGTTTTCATCTGGCGCTGCTGTTGTTAGTAGCATTGTTCGTGGCGTTTTCCTTTGCGATGCCGGAACGATCCATGGCAATGACGCAGGCGCCCGAAAAAGTAACTGTGATCAAGGCATCAACAACGTACGATTCGATCACTCTCCAATGGAAGGCCTCCGAGAACGCGACGGATTATATCGTTTACCGGGCCAAGAGCAAATACGGGTTCTACAGGGAGATCGGAGCCACAGAAAAGACTGTATTTACCGACCAGAAACTCCAGACCGGCAAAGCGCAGTGGTATAAGATCCGTGCGGTCAATGACGGCAAAAGAAGTTTTAAGAGCCCAAGGATCTCAGCCGTACCGACACTCAGCGCTCCTGTTCTGACAGCAGAAGCCACGGGAGAAGGCATCTATCTTAACCTTGAGAAAACCGATGGAGCCGACGGATATGTGATCTATCGGGACGGAAAGTCGCTGGGCAGCCAGAAAAAGCTGGATTATCTGGATAACAAAGTATATTCCGGAAAGAATCATAAATACAAAGCAGTAGCTTACCGGTATGTCGAGGGCAAGGTCGTTGCTTCGAAGTTTTCCAGAGAGATCCGGGCCACAAGGCCCAGCATGTCGATCTCCATTAAAAAGAATGATCCGATTCCTGACCTGCATGAGGGAGATACCTTTGAATTCAAAGGGGAGATCAAGTCCAACACGACCATCGAAAAGGTGACGATAGGCATCGTCGATCAGGAAACAGATAAATGGGTCTCCGATGCGAAATTCGTTGACACATCGATCGAAGACATGAAATTCGATCTGGCCGATGTCAACGAAAAGATTTCGCTGGACAAGCTGAAGCAGGGTAAATACAATTACAAGATCATCGTCAAACTCAAGGCCGGCTCAGAAAAAACGATCCTGAATCAGGGTTTCGAGATCACAGAGCCGCCAGGCGCACAGCTGCTGGTCGATAAGGCCACAGAACTGGCCTGGCCGAAAGGAACATCAAAGGGTACCTACTCCTATCCGGGCGGTCACCGTACAGAAGCTTATTCGGCAGCGCTTTCTCAGGCATTTGGAAGCCGCAGCGGATGGAGCGCTCAGACAAAGGCAGGCGCGTCCTGTGATGTTTTCGTCGGAGCTGCTGTCCGGGCTTCCGGTTATGATCCGAACTTCCCCAGAGGGCTGGATATGGTCGAAAGCTATTGCAGGAAGCACACCGACAAGTGGGAGGATACCGGGATCACGAACAAGAGTGATCTGCAGCCCGGAGACATTCTGTTCCAGCTCTACAAGGGTGGCGGCGGACATATTGCCATCTATCTCGGAGACGGACTTGTGGCAAATGCTCATTACCATGGCAAGGCCTACGCAGTCATTCAGGATATGTATAATGGAGGAGGGATCCATAAATCCTGGAGGACCTATAAGGTATACAGACCTGTTCAGTGATCGTTCGCTCCAGAACATTAAATGTGGAAATCAAATTCGTTATTGATTTACCAGACGCCCGGGAGGCATCCCGGGCGTCTGTGCGACTGAAAACAAGAGGAGACATATGAGTCAGGCAAGATCCATTAACAGACAAAAGAGGAAACAGCGGCGGCGGATCATAGGCCTTGTGCTTTGTATCATCGTATGCGTACTGTTGTTTCTTCTGATATTCGGGGTCATCAGGAAAGACGGTCCGAAACCGGACCAGGTGACGGGCCTCAAGGCAGACGCCTGCTATGCACAGATAGAACTCACATGGGAGCCCGCAAAGAATGCCAGCGGCTATTACATATATGCTTCGGATGACGGACATCCTCAAAAAGTCGCGGAGATATCCGGCGCAGAGAACTGCAAGTATACTATCGATGAGTACACTTACGACCGGGAATACCAGTTCCAGGTATCAGGTTACGGATACAACCGTCTGACGCATCGCACCAATGAAGGAGAACTGTCTGATAAGGTGACAGCGATCTACGAGCCGGATCAGCACGCGCAGAAGATCCCGGTGCTGGCGTATCATAAGGTTGTGCCGGCTGATGAGACATTTTCCAGCTCGCTGCTGATCGCGGACAGCACTCTGGAGCAGCAGCTGACCTGGCTCAAAGACAATGGATACAAAACACTCACAATGGATGAGTTTTATCAATGGTATAAAGGGAAACTGGAAGTTCCTGTAAAAAGCTGTGTCTATACATTTGATGACGGATTTTACGGGGTCTATCATCTGGCATATCCTATTTTCAAACGTCTCGATATGGCAGGGACAGCATTCTGTATCGGGAAAAACACAGAAGGCCCCACCGCAGCCTTTGATCCGAATGAAGAGAAGGATCACTATATCGGTTACGATGTGATCGAGAAGTCCCGTAAGGAATATCCGAAGTTCAGTTTCGAAAGCCATACTTATGATATGCATAACCGCGTGAACGGGAAAAAGCCTGCCCTGTCTTTCTCCTATGATCAGATCATGAAAGACTGCGAAGCGAATGCTAAGTTTGGTTTTCGCTACCTGGCATATCCCTGGGGAGCCTATTCGGAAACAATGCAGAAGGCAGTAAAAGACAGCGGATACCGAATGGCATTCTCGTACGGCCCATATAAGTACGCGACCCGGGATGATAACCAGTTCGCGGTAAACAGGATCAAGATCAGCGGTAAAATGGGTATGGATTCTTTTATCAGGATCGTGAGCGGGGAAGATGAAGCCTACGATATAGGCGTTGACTGATCATTATAAACGGGAGACAAGATATGGGATATCTGTTCCTGTATCTGGCGATCACGATCGTCGGGTATTTTATCGGAGCAAAACTGAAAAGGGAGGGCAGGCAGCTGTCCTGGGCATCCCCTCTGCAGACCGTTGTGATCGTTGTGCTGGTGTTTCTGATGGGAAGCCGGATCGGCGCGAACGAGGAGATCGTAGCATCTCTGGGAACCATTGGCCTGGTCTCGCTGGCCTATACAGTGATCGTTCTGGCAGTCACCTGCGCAGCATATTCTGTTGCCCGCAGACTGCTGGGCTTTGACCGCTATGGGATCCGGGGCAGGGGCAGCAAGGCACAGCCGACCGGAGAAGGCTCCGGCAAAGCGACGGTAAACCGGCTGACTATCATGATCGTGATCTTCGTTACGATCGGGATCCTGGCTGGTTACTTTCTGTTGCCGCAGGGATTCATCGCACGGACCGGAACGATGCTGACCATCAGCCTTTGCATACTTCTGGTCCTGATCGGCATCGATATCGGAACGGCGGGAACGCTGGCAGAGAACTTCCGAAGTGCGGGATGGAGAGTCCTGGTGTTTCCCTTTGTATCGATGGCAGCTATGGTGATCGGATCTTTCATCGCGTCTCTGATCCTGCCGATGGGGCTGCAGGATTCGCTGTGCGTCGGGTCCGGGTTCGCCTGGTATTCGCTGGCGCCGGTCATGCTGGCCGAGTACTCGACCAGAGTGAGCGCGATCTCCTTTATGCACAATGTATTTCGTGAGATCATGGGGATCCTTCTGGTCCCGATGGTCGCCAGGAGGGTCGGGTATATCGAATGTTACGGGCTCCCCGGTTCCACATCGATGGACGTCTGCCTGCCGATCATCGAACGGTCGACCAGCAGTGATGTCGCGGTTTATTCATTTATCAACGGAGCCATCGTTTCGGCGTCAGTGCCGTTCCTGGTGAGCCTGTTCATGAATCTTTAGTTACAGGAAGGACTATTTGATATGACTGAAAACAAAGTATTTAGCGGAAGCAGAGGCTATGTAGTAACACCGGAGCTGATGGACGCGGTCAACGTGTCGATCGCCCTGCAGAAACCATTACTGATCAAGGGAGAGCCGGGCACGGGCAAGACGATGCTGGCGGAGGCGATCGCAGAATCCATGGATATGCCGCTGATCGTCTGGAGCATCAAATCCACGACAAAAGCTCAGGATGGTCTTTACCTGTATGACACAGTACAGCGGCTCTATGACAGTCAGTTCGGCGAAGGTGATGTCAGCAACATCGGTCAGTACATCCGGCTGGGCAAGCTGGGCGAGGCGTTTACATCCGAAAAGCAGGCAGTGCTCCTGATCGATGAGATCGACAAGGCTGACCTGGAATTCCCGAACGACCTGCTCTGGGAGCTGGACAAGATGGAGTTCTACATCAATGAGACCAAGGAAACGATCACTACGAAACACCGTCCTATCGTTATCATTACATCCAATGCAGAAAAAGAACTGCCGGATGCTTTCCTGCGCCGCTGTATCTTCCACTATATCGCTTTCCCGGATGAGGAAAAGATGCGGGAGATCATCAAGGTCCACTATGGTGATATCGACCAAAAGCTGGTGGACAATGCCATTGAAGCTTTTTATGAGATCCGCAAGATGAACGATCTGCAGAAAAAGCCCAGTACTTCGGAACTGCTGGACTGGATCCAGGCCCTGATGATCAGCGGCGTCAGTGTGGATGATCTCTCTGACCGCATGCCTTATGTTGGCGTTCTGCTGAAAAAGAATGAGGACATAGAGGTGATGCAGGAGATCAAAGAGAAGGGTTATTCCCTTCGCCGCTGGTAAACCGGAGACTGGGAGGCTGAAACATGTTTTTGGAGTTTTTTTATCTGCTCCGCGCCAAAGGGCTTCCGGTCACCCTGAATGAATGGATGACACTGATGGAGGCTCTCGATCAGGGACTGGCGAAGGCGTCCCTGACCCGGTTCTATTATCTGTGTCGCTCGGTCCTGATCAAGTCCGAATCGGATTTTGACAAATTTGACCAGGTGTTCATGGAGTATTTCGGTGGGATCGAGACCCCGGAGCAGCTGCCGCAGGAATTCTGGGACTGGCTGAATCACGGCGAAAGGGAGCGGGATCTGGATGATCTGGGCGACCGCAAACTGTTCGCTAAAGAACTGGAAGAACTGCTGCGCATGTTCGAGGAGCGCATCAAAGAGCAAAAAGAAGAACATCACGGCGGCAACTATTGGATCGGTACCGGCGGAACATCGACCATGGGACGGGGCGGTTACAATCCCAGCGGTATCCGTGTGGGAGGCCGCAGCCGGCACAAAACAGCGCTGCAGGTGGCAGGGGACCGCAACTTCAAGGATTTCCGCGAGGATACGATCCTGGGGATCCGGCAGTTTCAGATGGCGTTCCGAAAACTGCGTCAGTATTCCACGAGGGTGGAGGGCGTAGAGAAGGAACTGGATCTGGACAAAACAGTGGATGACACCTGTGATAATGCGGGGATGCTGACGCTGGCCTATGAGCGGCCGCGAAAGAACACTGTCAAGGTGCTCCTGCTGATCGATTCGGACGGATCGATGCTCCCATACAGCAGGCTGTGCAATCGTCTGTTCCAGGCCGTCAGCAAGTCGAATCATTTTAAGGATCTGAAGGTCTATTATTTTCACAATGCGATCTATGATCAGCTCTATACGACGCCCCGCTGCAAGATGCGGGATTCGGTGGAGACCACCTGGGTGTTCCACAAACTGGATGCTGAGTACAAGGTGATCTTTGTCGGGGACGCCTGTATGGCGCCGTCGGAGCTGCACAGGCCGGGGGGCAATGCTATCATCGGCGTATATAACCGTGAAACGGGCCTGGAATGGTTCAACAAATTCAAAAAGCGGTTCAAGAAGCAGATCTGGCTGAACCCGATCGAAAAAGAGTCCTGGGATTATATCTATGGATCCCAGACGATCGCGGAGATCCGGGAACTGTTCCCGATGTACGAACTGACACTGTCGGGCCTTGAGGCGGGATTGCGGAAACTGATGGTAAAATAGATCCCAATGCAGTATAATGGACTGGGAAAGGATGTGGATAATATGAAACGAGTATTGACTTACGGAACATATGACCTTCTTCATTACGGTCATATCCGTCTTCTGAAAAGGGCGAAAGCACTGGGTGATTACCTGATCGTCGCGATTTCCACAGATGAATTCAATGCGGGAAAAGGGAAAAAAGCATATCATAGTTACGAGACCAGAAAGGAAATGCTGGAGGCAGTCCGGTATGTAGATCTGGTCATTCCTGAGGAGACCTGGGAACAGAAGATCGATGATGTGAAGAAATATCAGGTCGATATCGTCGTCATGGGCGGCGACTGGAGGGGCAGTGACCGGTTCGAGTATCTGAGGGATTACTGCGAACTGGTCTATCTGGATCGGACTGAAGGTGTCTCTACGACGCAGATCAAGGAGGAACTGAATCTGCAGGAGCCGCCGGGTGATCCGGAACCGAAGAAATAAAATAATTCAACGAAAAAAAGAACAAACCAGTCAAAAACGCAAACATTTGTTTGCGTTTTTGTTCGCGCTGTGATAAAATACCAATATAAAGATCGAACAGGTCTCATCGGGAGGCCCGCGGATCAGTTCTGAGATAAAGGAGACGGTCAAAATGCTGAAAGACAGAGAGCAGAAAGTGCTCGATTTTATGAAAAATGAGATCCGGGAGAAAGGTTATCCGCCAACTGTGCGTGAGATCTGTACTGCTCTGGGGATCAAATCAACATCTACGGTTCACAAGGACATTGCCAGCCTTGAGAAGCAGGGGTACCTCCGTAAGGATCCGGCAAAACCCAGAGCTCTGATGATCGTGGAGCCGCAGACAGGGGAGCAGGTGGCTGCGCCGCAGGAGACACAGCCGGCGCCGGCCGAGGTAGAGCGGACGGATATCGTCGAGATCCCCGTGGTCGGCAGGATCGCGGCAGGAACACCGATCCTGGCGGAACAGAACGTGGAGGACAGTTTCCCCGTTCCCGCTCGTTTTGTCAACGGTGGGACGAATTTCATGCTGACAGTACGAGGCGAGAGCATGATCGAAGCCGGGATCATGGATGGAGACTACATCCTGGTCGAACAGCAGCAGACCGCTCGAAACGGCGAGATCGTCGTTGCCATGGTCGATGGATTCGAGAGCGAAGCCACCGTCAAAACTTTCTACAAGGAGGATGATCACATCCGCCTGCAGCCCGAGAACTCCGCGATGAGCCCGATCATCGTCAAGGATGCCAAGATCCTCGGCAAAGTCAAAGGAGTGTTCCGGTATTTCTCCTAAAGGATAAAAAACATAAGGCTGTTGCATCAGATGGTGCAGCAGCTTTTTTTATGAACAGATGCTGTGAGGTATGTCGAAGCTCAGTCCTCGTCGCAGGCAGATGCAGTCTCCTCTCTCGCGGTTCACCGGCAAGTTCGTCGGAACTGACCCGACGAACTATGCCGCGGTTCCTTCGCTCGCGCCGTCGGTGCATCTGAGCTGCTCCTGCGGAAGCCGCTCCAACATACCTCACAGCAGAATATAAAAGATGTCTGCACCAATTATAAATCAGCATGGATTTCTCCATTCATAGAACAGAATACGATCGCTTAACTTTTCTTGAGTATAATTCCGCTGTTGATATTTCTGCAGTGCTTTTTTTTTAAAAAACGATGGCGCAGACAGTGCCGCCGCTGATTCCGCAGGAGCAGCTGCGATCAGAAGTGAGGCGAACATAGCGAATCGTTCAGACCCGAACACTGTCTGAGCGAAGCGAGTTTGTTCGGGTCTCGATCCGCTGTGAGTGAGCGATACTGATCGCCTGTGACGAGGACAAAGCGGCGGCACTGTCATGCGCCATCTCATGCACGAAAAAAGAGCTGCTGCGCGATGCAACAGCTCTTTTTTAGGTTCTATCCTGCAATTGCAGAATAAGGACTTAGATAACTTAGATCATCTTGTCTACGGAATCCAGAACCTTGTCGACGATTGCCAGCTGCTCTGCCATCTCTTCTGCAGTGATGATCAGCGGCGGGCAGATCACGAACATATTCTCGTGGGAGTATGTCCAGAATCCATCAGCTACCAGCATGCCCACGATCTTCTTCATGATGCCTTCCGGATCCTTACCGAACGGAACGATCGGCTCTCTGGTTTCCTTATCCTTGACCAGTTCGATCGCGGAGAAGAGTCCGATGTGTCTTACCTGACCAACGCAGGCGTGCTTCTCAACGAAGCTGTCCAGAGTGTCTGCCAGAACCTTAGCCGGAGCCTTCATAGCCTCTTCGATGTTCTGATCCTGATACTCCTTGATGGTAGCAACTGCAGCAGCGCAGCCCATCGGATGAGCGGAGTAGGTCAGGCCGCATCCCAGGGAAGTGTCATCGAAGAACTTAGCGATCGCCGGGCTGACAACAACACCGCCGAGAGGAACGTAACCGCAGGTAACGCCCTTAGCGAATGTGATCATATCCGGCTGATATCCGAAGTTCATGTAGGCGAATGCCTTACCGGAACGGAACCATCCAGCCATGACTTCGTCTGCGACCATCAGGATGTCATACTTGTCGCAGAGAGCTCTGACGCCCTGATACCACTTAACAGGAGCGATCAGGATACCGTTGGAACCAACGATGGATTCCAGCCAGATAGCAGCGATCTGTTCCGGACCCTCATACAGGATCTGGTTTTCCAGCAGCTCGAGGTAGAAATCAGCTACGTCGTCTTCGTTTTCGAACTTGCAGGCCTTGGGAGCTCTGTAAGCATAAGGTCCATCGTACTTAACGAATCCCGGGCCACCCGGCTCGTTGAAGAAGTGTCTCGGTTCACCGGTCAGCATACCAGCGCCAGCGGAGGAACCGTGATAGCATCTGTACTGGGAGAAGATCTTCTGCTTGCCAGTGTACTGACGAGCGATCTTGATAGCGTTTTCGTTAGCTTCTGCACCAGCGTTGGTGAAGAATACCTTGGAGCCTTCCGGGAAACCGGAGATCTTGACTACTGCTTCAGCAGCGTCTGCTCTGCAGTCCATAGCAAAGGCAGGTCCCATGAACGGGATCTTGTTAGCCTGCTCGCAGATAGCGTCGATGATGGCCTTGTTGCCGTGTCCCAGGTTGGAGTTGACCAGCTGAGAGGACATGTCGGCATATTTCTTACCATCTTCGTCCCAGAAGTAGATGCCTTCTGCCTTGGTCACTACGATCGGCTTCAGTGCGCCCTGAGCGGACCAGGAGTGAATATTATACTTTAAATCTTTATCTCTGATTGCTGACATTTTAAATCTCCTTTGTAACTGCCTCAGATGACTGAGGCTTGATGGATAGGGCGGGGGAGGGGATCCCTCCCCGCGCTCTGGTGAATCTATGCTGTCTCTTCGATTATGCGTCTACCTTAGCGATGACATCAGCATCGATGAAGTCTTCGACCTTTTCCGGCTTCCAGTTCGGAATAGCTTCGGAAACGTAGGTGTAGTTCAGCAGATCCTTGTATGTAGCGTTGTGAGATACGCTGTTGCCGCCCCATGTTCCGCAGCCCAGAGTCATGGAAACAGGGAATCCTGTGTTCCAACCACCGGAGTTGGTCAGGCACTGCGGCTGGTTGACTGCGATCTTGGTGACAGGCAGTACTTCTGCGATAGCCTTGACGTCAGCCGGATCATTGGTGTGGATACCAGCGCTGTGGCCCTTGCCCTGATAGTTCAGGATGTCCTGGATACGAGCGATAGCATCGTCCAGATCCTTGACCTTCTGTACGCCGGATACCGGTGACAGCTTCTCGCCTGCGAACGGGTGATCCAGGCCAGCGCCTTCTTCCATTGCCATCAGAACTGTGGTGCCTTCCGGAACCTCGATGCCAGCCAGGCTAGCGATCTTCATAGCGTTCTGAGCAACGATAGCTCTGTTCAGAACGTGGTCGTTCGGTGTGTTGGGCCACATGCACTTCTTCAGCTTTTCGCCTTCTTCAGCTGTGCACATGTAAGCGCCGTGAGCTTCCATTTCCTTAACGAACTCATCGAAGCAGTCCTCATAGACCAGGATGTTGTTCTCTGTGGAGCAGGAAGTAGCGTTGTCGTACTTCTTGGATGTGACGATCATGTCAGCAACGTCAGCCATCG
>Ga0256405_10012661_pt1 | contig 10388 bp, 7 predicted proteins | sample RumenRJG_02DNA_FD_189096 | JGI IMG/M metagenome (GOLD analysis project Ga0256405, IMG submission 189096) | Bovine rumen microbial communities from Lethbridge, Alberta, Canada - RJG_02 | ecosystem: Host-associated > Mammals > Digestive system > Stomach > Rumen | place: Canada: Alberta | collected... | reverse complement strand
TTGATGTAAACCCTATTTATGACTAACGTAAAGTCGAGTCAACGTGAATTAAAATTAAGTTTAACACGGGTCAACCCATATCGTGAGTAAGACCACAAGTAGTCAACTAAAATCGTTAAACTACATTACGCACGAACGGCGAAAAATGCTGAAGCTGAATTTGCGCTAACGCGAATAATCGTTTGCGTAGGCGCGCACGATGATTTGCGTAGGCGCAAACGGTCAGCGGAACGGCATCTATTCCCTGCAGGAGCGGCATCTATTCCCTGCGCGAATGCTTTCTATCCCCTATAAAGCCCTATCCGGATCAGTGATGGAAGGTATTCGGACGAGTGATAGAAGATAGCCGGATGGCAGCCCGTCTATAACCTGCGCGGTGAGCGCGTAAACGGCAGCTATCGGGGCATCGTCATTCGGAATGAAAAAAAATATGTCGTTAAATAGGCAATAAAAGTTAATTTATTTTGCTATTTGCCCGCTAATGCGTACCTTTGTGCTCGATTTGAAAAAGGTGAAAAACGCGTTAGCGGGCTTTAAAATGCCCTTAAACGCAAAATGACGGGAAAACTAAAGAATAAAAAACAATTATAATGGATCAAACATTCGACAACGACAGAATTATTAAAATCAACATCGAGGAGGAAATGAAATCCTCCTACATCGACTACTCTATGTCGGTTATCGTAGCGCGTGCGCTGCCCGATGTGCGCGACGGTTTCAAGCCCGTGCATCGCCGTATCCTCTACGGTATGATGAACATCAACAACGTATCGACCCAGCCGTACAAGAAATGTGCGCGCGTAGTAGGTGAGGTGCTTGGTAAGTATCACCCCCACGGCGACAGCTCTGTATATGGCGCCTTGGTGCGTATGGCGCAGGATTGGAACATGCGCTATACACTGGTTGACGGACAGGGTAACTTCGGTAGTGTGGATGGCGACTCGCCGGCTGCTATGCGTTACACCGAGTGCCGTCTTTCCAAGATGGGCGAACACATCATGGACGATCTCGAGAAAGAGACGGTTGACATGACGAACAACTTCGACGACTCCTTGCAGGAACCCACCGTCATGCCGACCAAGATTCCTAATCTGCTGGTCAATGGCGGTAACGGTATTGCCGTCGGTATGGCTACCAATATGCCTACCCACAACTTGGGCGAGGTCATTGACGGTTGCTGTGCTTATATCGACAATCCTGATATCGATACCGAGGGACTGATGCAGTATATTCCAGGTCCCGACTTCCCTACAGGTGCCTATATCTACGGTCTGCAGGGCGTGAAGGATGCCTACGAGACGGGTCGCGGACGCATCGTGATGCGTGCCAAGGCTGAAATCGAAAGCGGCGAGACCCACGACAAGATTGTGGTGACCGAAATACCTTACGGTGTCAACAAGGCCGACCTTGTAGCCTATATTGCCGACTTGGCCAACCAGCATAAGATTGAGGGCGTGGCTAACGTCAACGACGAGTCGGGCCGTCAGGGTATGCGTATCGTGGTTGACTGCAAGCGCGATGCCAATGCCAACGTGCTGCTGAACAAGCTGTTCAAGATGACAGCCCTGCAGAGCTCGTTCTCTGTCAACAATATCGCATTGGTGAAGGGCCGTCCCCGTCTGCTCACTTTGAAGGAGTGCGTCAAGTACTTCGTTGAGCACCGTCACGACGTTACCATCCGTCGCACCAAGTATGACCTGCGCAAGGCTCAGGAGCGTGCCCACATCCTCGAAGGCTTGATTATTGCCGTCAATAATATCGACGAGGTGGTGCACATCATCCGTAATAGCAAGACTCCAAGTGATGCTCAGCACAATTTGGAGGAGCGCTTCAATCTCGACGAACTGCAGTCGAAGGCCATCGTTGACATGCGTCTGGCTCAGCTCACAGGTCTGCGTGTGGAGCAGTTGCATCAGGAGTTCGACGACTTGCAGAAACTCATTGCCGACTTGCAGGAAATTCTCGACAACCCCGAGCGTTGCAAGCAGGTGATGAAGGACGATCTGCAGGAGGTGAAGGAGAAGTATGGCGACGAGCGCCGCACAGAGATTATCCCCTTCGACCACGAGTTCAATGCCGAAGACTTCTATCCCGATGACCCTGTGGTTATCACCATTTCGCACATGGGATACATCAAGCGCACCAAGCTCGACGAATTCCACGAGCAGGGCAGGGGAGGCGTCGGTGCCAAGGCAGCCCGTCATCGCGACAACGACTTCACCGAGTACATCTATCCTGCCACCATGCACAACACGCTGCTCTTCTTCACCCAGAAGGGACGCTGCTACTGGCAGAAGTGCTACGAGATTCCTGAGGGCGACAAGAATTCAAAGGGTCGCGCCATTCAGAATATGCTCAACATCGAGCCCGACGACGCCATCAATGCCGTACTGCGCATCAAGAACTTCAACGACGAGGAGTTCCTTAAGTCGCACTACGTCGTATTCGCCACCAAGCAGGGTATCATCAAGAAGACACGCCTCGACCAATATAAGAATGTACGCGCGGCAGGTGTACGCGCCATCAATATCAATGAGGGCGATGCCGTGGTAGGCGTTCGTCTGACCAACGGCCATAACGAACTGCTGCTGGCCAACCGCAACGGTCGTGCCGTACGTTTCGACGAGAACGATATCCGTTCTATGGGACGTGTTTCTACAGGTGTCATCGGTATGCGTCTCGATGGAGGTGACGACGAGGTGGTAGGCATGGTATGTGTCAACGACCCACAGACGGAAACCATTATGGTTGTTTCTGAGAACGGTTACGGCAAGCGCTCCGAGGTGGAAGACTATCGTAAGACAGCCCGTGGTGCCAAGGGTGTGAAGACACTCGCCATCACCGAGAAGACGGGTCGTCTGGTAGCCATCAAGGTTGTGACCGACGAGAACGACCTCATGATTATCAACAAGTCGGGCATTCTGATCCGTCTGAAGGTTGCCGACGTTCGCGTCATGGGTCGTGCCACACAGGGTGTGCGCCTCATCAACCTCACCAAGAAGAACGACAGCATTGCCTCCGTTTGCAAGGTGATGTCCAGTCAGGAAGAGGATGTAGAAGAAGCCGAGATTGTCGATGAGGAGCTGACAGAGGAAGCTATCGATACCCCGACAAACAATGAAGAATAAATGTTTAACCAATATTAAAAGCTTATGAAAAAATTAATGATGATGGCAATGGTGCTCGTAGCAAGTGCTACAGCCTTTGCAGGTGACAGTGATGCTCTCAAGGCTATCAAGAAAGCTAAAACTTATGCTGATGCCGCTGCACTCTTGAAGAGCAGCCAGTTGGCTAACGACGAAGAGCGTGCCGAGGCTTACAACAAGCTCGTGGACCTCGCTATGGAGAAGGTAAGTGCCGAGACAGGTACCATCGCCCAGAACCAGGCAGCTAAGCAGTTGGGTACGGGCAAGGAAGAAGCCTACGACACCTTAGGACTGGCTGACGCTATTTGCAACGCACTCACAGCTGCTGTCGAGTGCAACAAGTACGACCAGATGCCTAACGCCAAGGGCAAGGTAAAGCCACAATACGACGAGAAGAACGCTGCCCGTCTGTGGCCTGTTCGCAACCACCTCGTAAACATCGGTCAGGATATGGCTCGCAAGGGCGACAATGCCGCTATCCTGAAGTACTGGGGTGCTTTCCTCGATTCTGATACTGATCCTCTCTTCGCTGCTCAGGACCACGAGACTGAGAAGGCATACATCGGACAGGTGGCTTACTATGCCGGACGTTATGCTGCTGAGGCTAAGGATATGGCTCGCGCTAAGAAGTATCTCAACATCGCCATGCAGGATGCTGAAATGAAGAAGGACGCTCAGAACTTCCTGTTCTACGTTATGCGTAGCTCACTTCAGACCAAAGAGGACTCTCTCAACTACCTCAACGAGATGAAGCAACTCTATGCTCAGGAGCCTGAGAACGACGAGATTCTGGGTAACATCTACAGCATGTACGAGGGTATGAAGGATAAGGAAGCCATGACTCAGTTGCTCGACAACCACCTGGCTAAGTATCCTAACAGCTACATCGCTCTGGCTAACAAGGGCTTGATGGCTATGCAGGACAACAAGGCTGAGGAAGGTGCTACATGGTTCCGTAAGGCCGTTGCCGCTAATCCCGACAATGCCATCGTACAGACCTATCTGGGTATCTGTCTGAACGCTCAGGCTGCCGGTACCGACGATGCTGCCAAGCGCAAGTCCCTCTTCGAGGAGGCTATCACAGCCTTCGACAAGGCTAAGCAGCTCGATCCTAACAAGGCACAGGTCAACTGGGGTTACAACCGTTATCAGGCCTACTACAACTGCTATGGTGCTGACGATCCCAAGACCAAGGATGCTGAATTAGATGCGAAATAAATCAAATATATAAAATAAATTAGTTATTAAGTCCTGCCGTGCGTGATGTATAGCAGGGCTTTTTTTTTGTCTCTTCGACAAGGCCAAGCAAAATGATGGATAATATCTTTTGCTGAACCAACAAAAAATTGTACCTTTGCAGGTATGAATATCATTGTATCAAAGGAGATTGAACAGGTATGCCCAACATTTGTGGGAGCCTGCGTGGAGGCGAATGTGATGAACACCCCCTATAGCGAGGAATTATGGCAGGAGATTGAAGCCCTGTGCGAGCATTGCAGGCAGACCCTCACGACAGAGACACTGAAGGTGATGAGCAGTATCGCTGCCACACGTAGCGTGTATAAGGCCTGTGGCAAGGATCCCTCGCGTTATCGCCCTGCCTCAGAAGCCCTCATCCGCAGGGTCCTGCAGGGAAAGTCGCTCTATCAGATAGACACACTGGTGGATCTCATCAACCTCGCCTCCATCGCATACGGCTACAGCATTGGCGGCTTCGATGCAGACAAGTTCAAGGGCGACACACTGACCTTAGGTATAGGTCGCGAGGGAGAGCCCTACGAGGGTATTGGCCGTGGGATGATCAACATCCACAGACTGCCTGTCTATCGAGATGCTGAGGGTGGGGTAGGGACACCCACCAGCGACAATGAGCGTACGAAGATCGAACTCAATACTACCCACCTTGTGGTGCTCATCAATGGTTATGACGGCAACGAAGAGCGCGTCGTGGCCAATGCCCGCTTCATCCAGGACCTGCTCCGCAAATACTGTCTGAGCGACGGTGGACAATACACCCTCTATCGGTAAATCGTCTTATCGTCGATGCAGAAATAAATAAAAAATAGCAATGGGGAAAAACAATATTTGTATCCGTTAAAAATATAAGAAGATGAAAAAACTGACATTAATATTTATTTTGACCTGTTGCATGCTAAACGTGGCTGCACAGGACTCTTTCAAAGTGAATTATCAGGGCGCACGCCCTATGATAAAAGACTTTGTGAAGGCTTTTATCGTATCACTTGACTTAGATAACGTGGAGGAATGTGATGCAGAGTCGATGGCTCTCTATAAAAATCTACAACACGCTATCGGTTTACAGGAAAAGGGGCAGCCTCTTGATAATAACGAAACGCTGACCATTGACACGAAAAATGGTTTTCTGTGCTATGAGTGGGCCTATGAAGAGTCTTCCTCAAAAATAGAAATGTGCTATTGGAATGAAGCTGACGGCAAGCATAAACTCTTTGCAGTCAGTCGATGGTGTTTTGTCAACGGTAAGCCTTCTTCAGGACAATATGACGGTATGCTGTTCTACCGATATAATAATGCCACCAGGAAAATGACGAGTTGTGAAATACCTGGCTTTAATGTGGAATACTTTAACAAGAGCTATGCGTTGCCTCGTGTTGGGAAGGATATTATCGTTACCACTTGGCATGACAACGGTACGAAGACACAGAAGTCGCTGAAGTGGAACGGGCACGGTTTCAACTATGATGGAGCAGATAGAAAGAATTAGGAACATGGAGCAAAGGCTCGACAGGGCATCAGATGCGGTGATCCAAATGAAAAAGATGGATGTCAACATGTAGTGACATCCATCTTGTCTTTATTGATATGATTTAGTCTTCTTCCCTTTTCTCATAGAAATAGACGTCAACCTTGTAATCGTTGGACGGCGATTTGTCGAGGAATTCGGCTGCTTCCCATTTGGTGAGCGTCTTGCCGTTCAGTTCGGCATCCGTAATCTCGCCCTCCAGCTCCATCATACCGAAGCGGTCAACCACCTTACTGCCTTTCAGTACATACACCTCTGTGGCATACGACGGTCCACCGGCAGGACCGGCTATCGTGACAGACCCACGCTTGTCGTTTGAACGGTTGAAGCGGGCTTTCATCTTCTCGGTTTCTACGCCAATCAGTTCGGGCTTACGGTCGCGGAAAGTGAACAGCGCACCGATTTTCTCGTCCTTGTCACGCATCCATACCTCGTCGATGCCATCGTTGTCGATGTCGATGAAATAGTATTTCTTCAGCGGATATTCTTCGCGAGCGTTGCTTTCCTTGAGATAGAGCTTCTGCATGGCGGCTAATTCCTTGTCCCAGAGTGGTGGTTGCTCGTCTATCATATTGTGGTAGCAAGCATACTCTACCTCATTGATTTTGCCATCGTGGATGAAATACATACCCACGGTACTGCTCTCAGGAGCATAATGGGCGTATGCCAATTCCAAGCCCTTGGGACCCTCGAAGGCACCGAGGATAACGGTGGGTGTATATTCGCCCTCGTCGTCGGCATTCCATGTGCACGTCTTGCTCTCCTCATCGTAATAGCCCAACACTTCGAGTGAATAGATGCTGTCGCCGTCGGCAATGACATTCAGCGCCAGTGCCTTCTTAAAGTCGCTGCCTTCGGTCTTGGGTGCATTCTTATACTCACCGATGAACTGAACGGTGCCCTGCAGGTAGCGTCCGCCAATTTTGGTGATGAGTTGTGAGCGCTTCGCCTTCATGCCATAGCGCTGTTCCATCTTCTTGACGATAGCCTGTGGCATAGGCGTTTCTCTTTCGGGGCACTCGCATTCCAACTGCTTGCGCGTCTTCAGGTAGTCCTTATGTATCACGAGCTGGAGTCCCCATAAAGCATCGTCTTTCTTGGGTATATCCTTGCTGTTGGCAAAGGCATATTTCAAACCTGGTGACGGGATGGATGAGATGCTATGCAGTTCGCCAGGGGACATATCCTTGCCATCAGGGTCGAGCCATGTCTCGCCCAGGAACTTGATGTCGATCCATTTCTGACCGTAGAGCATCTTGGTGTAACCTGCCGCATTGCGACGGATCATGTCCTGCCAGGCATCCGGTACGTCCCCTTCATTGCTCCAATAAACTATCTGCATATACTGCGGATTCATATAGTAGAGGAACATGGGTAGGGGAGTGGTGTCGTTCAATTCAGCCATCACGCTGTCAACAGCCGTTGAGTCATTATCAGCGGCATCGCCGGCAGCCCCTTTGTTCTTACAACTAATCATAACAGCCATCGCGCAGATGGCTAAGCATACTAATTTCTTCATAAAGCTTCTGTTCCTAATTGTGGGGATTGCTCCCACAGTTCTTCACTAATCTTGTCCTGCCAGCGCACGTATTCTGCTATTAATCTCTTGGGCCAGTGCTCGATTGGAATCCGACAGTCCCTCAATTGATAGTAAGTCTCCCGCGATATAGGCAAGCTGATGTTTCGTAAGGTCGCCTTTGTCAATTTCATCACGCAACACATTTAAAAGATAGGTAATGTCGTCCTGGGTGACGTGAAAGTCCCACTGGCAAGCCTCGTCAATGCTGACGCGCTTTGCCACTACATTGTCGCGCTTGTCGAAGCAGTAGTACTCGATGTTGGGGAAGTTCTGCTTCATCAACTCCATCTTATGGACGTTGTTGCCAAACGACTCAATCATGTAGGGAATATGGATGAAGCGTCCGCTTTTCTTACCCCTGTCAACTGAGTTCTTGAAACAGTTGCGGATGGTGTTATAGACGGCAATGAGGCGGATGTTCTTCATACCATAGCGCTGAGCTTTCTGAATGGCGCCAGCCAGTTTCTTGTACGAATTGAAGGCGGCATCATACACCAAACCAGTGTTTGAGAAATCCATTTCGCGAGCAGCCGTGCTCTTGCCACTGGCAGAGGGACCCGTAAAGATGACGAACTCCGTCTTCCCTTGTCTGACAGCCCGTTCGAGCATGACACTGTAGAGGGTGTCAACCAAATAACGCTCGGCATCGCGATAGTAAACGGTATTGCTACCTCCGTCGTAACCGATGGGCTTGAACAGCAGGCGCATCTCATCAGGGTCAATCTTATTATCGGCTGTCGCCATGTATTTTTGTATCAGCTCGGTGGTGTGCACCTTTGCCCAAACCTTGGCATCCTCATTGATGAGGGTAGGCTGGGGCGCCTCGATGGACGATACAGCCTTCTGTTGGGATTTACACCCGGTAAAAACCAACAAAGTGGTTGCCATCATGAAGACGGCAACCACTTTTAATGTTTGAAACTTGATGTTCATCGTCAATTTCTGTTGTGTAACAGTTCGCTGACGCGCTTGTTGATTTCGTCAGCCAGTTTCTTATTGCGTGCACTGAGATTAGGAATCGCATTGAGATTGCCTACGAGCGAAGGCAACTGCTGTTCCCAGAGTTCACCACTGTTCACGACGTCAAGCTCGGTGGAGAGCATTTTGTTGACCTCCTCCTCAGTCACGTCGTAGTCCCACTTCTTAGCCTCGTCGATGCTCACCTTCTGACCACCGTTGTTGCCCTCGCAGCTTACAGGGATGATGGTTATCTCAGGATGCTGCTTCTGCAACCATTCAATCTTGCCCTTGCTATCCTCGAACGACTGCATCAGATAGTCGATGGTGCAGAATCGGTTGGTGTTCTTACCGCGGTTGATGGAGTTGTTGAAACAAGTCTGGATGTCGTTATAGACGATGACAACCGTAATCTTGTCGAGCCCCTTCGACTTGGCACGCTGGATGACTTTCTCCAAGCGGTCGGTACCACCTGAGAGGGCAGCGTCATAGACCAGTCCTTCGTTCTTCAAATTCAGTTTGCGGGCCACCGTACTCTTGCCACTGGCTGGAGCTCCGGTGATGATGGTCATGGTGTTCTTACCCTGACGGACAGCACGGTCGAGCATGACGGTGTATAGCTGATCGACTACAGCCATCTCAGCCTCACGATAGTCGGTCACGTTGCCACCATAGTATCCGATAGGCTGGAATACGGTGCGGAACTCATCGGGATCGAGCTTGTTGCCTGCCGTTGCCAGATACTTGTCGATAAGCAACTGGGTACGTGGTTTAGCCCACTCCGTAGCCTCATGACGAAGCAGGGTAGGCTGTGGAGCCTCGATGGTGAGGCGTGAGGGATAACGGTTGATGCGGTTGTGGCGACGGATGTCCATCAGCTTCTCCATGAAGAAGTAGCTGTCGCCAGGCATCTGATAGCGGGCATTGCCATTGGGATCGGGCTTGAACAGCATCTCCGACATTTCGCCCTTGTCAATGAAGGTCACCCATCCGCGTGGCGAAAGATGATACTCGTTGTCGCCCAAGACGGCATTCACCAGACAGTTGGTGTCCCACATGCGCTGACCGGTGTCGCAGGTATAGTTGGTGTAAACCGCCTTGATGGGGTTCCAATCGGTGTAGCTGAGGTCAGCCACAACGTCCTGAGGCAGATAGTTCATCTTGTCGCCGATGTTGCTGGGCGACATGATGAGATCGACCTTCTTAGGCAGTTTGCTGTAGAAGACAGCCGACTGCTTCGATGCGGCACGCATGTTGTAGCCACTCAGACTGTCACCAGCCTCGAAGCGTCCCGACTGGATATAGACAGCCTTCACCTTCTGACTGAAGAGGTCGAGTCCGCTCAAGTTGGAATATTCGTCGGCACCCGACTCAAAGAGCTGGGAGAGGGTAGTGGCAAAACCGATAGCCACCACAACAATCGAGTTGTCCTCAGCCTTGCTCAGCAGTTTGCGATACAGCTTATAGCCGTCAGGCAGTTTGCTGGCATCCAGTGTGCGCTTGAACAGTGGAGCACCATTGGCATCCTTCAAGTCGCAAATACCATTGTAGGGGATAAAGCAACGAGGATGCTTCACACCGTTGCGCTCCAGTCCGACAGGAATATCGGGGTGGCCGTAATAGTTGTTGAAGATATCCACGATACCCGCATTCTTCTCGCCTTCGCGATCGACGATGATACCCTTCAGGTCAACCAGTCCGTCATCAATATAATGATGCAGCATCATCAGCGCAAAGAGGTCGTCGGTAGAACTGCCGAAGTCAGAGTCCAGAATCATCTGGATAGGCTGGTACTTCTGCCTTTGGTTGTCGGCATTCTGTGCCTGCGTGCCCAGATAGGCACACAAGCACAATATAATAAATAAGGTGAAACGTCTCATTATGCGTCGATATTATCGGTTGGTGTTGTTGGTGCAGCAGACTC
>Ga0256405_10012660_pt1 | contig 10389 bp, 10 predicted proteins | sample RumenRJG_02DNA_FD_189096 | JGI IMG/M metagenome (GOLD analysis project Ga0256405, IMG submission 189096) | Bovine rumen microbial communities from Lethbridge, Alberta, Canada - RJG_02 | ecosystem: Host-associated > Mammals > Digestive system > Stomach > Rumen | place: Canada: Alberta... | reverse complement strand
CATCGCATTAGTAGAAGAATGGATTGAGTTTTATAACACTACGAGAATAAGGTTAAAAAAGAAGTGATTATACAATCACTTCTTCATAGGCCTTTTTTAACTGTGAACATTTTGGGGTCCACTGTCGTCACTCCTCTTTTGTTTGGATCACATCTTCCAGATAGATCTTGTTTATTATGGTAGATACCAGTTTCTGCAGGAACTCGTCTTCCTTCGACTTTCCTTTTTCCTGCTGCAGGATCAGTTCATTGCGGAAACGTTCATAGTACGCTTCAAAGGAAGGACCACTGTTCTGATCCAGAAGGATCTTGATCTTGTCCAGAGGCAGGATGCTTTTGACCAGGGCGATGAAGAAGAAACAGGAGATCTGATCGCGGACATAGGTCTTGCGGTTGTATCTTTTTACGATCTTGTGCTTGATGTAGTTCGTCAGCATCGATGCGGTCACTTCACCCGATCCCTCCAGAAAGGAATTGATGTATTTGACGACCTGATCCAGATAGAGTCCCACATCCGGGATCTCGCGGTATACGGGGATATTCACTGTTTTCATACTCTCATTATAGGATAGGATATATCTCTTGACAAGTTATTCAATAACTTATAATATGAGGATGGAAAGGATATTTAAAAACCGATTAAGAGATATGAATAAACTATTTCAAGTCAAAGACCCTATGTCCGCACTGAGCCACTTCATCGGTTTTCTGATGTCGATCGTGGCTATGCCTGTATTGCTGATCTATGCCTTTCAGATGCAGAGGAAGCAGACTCTGATCGTCGCCTATGCGATCTATCTGCTCAGTATGATCCTCCTTTACGGTGCCAGCAGTGCCTACCATTCCTTTTCGATCTCGGAGAGGGGGAACCGGATCCTGAAGAAGATCGATCACATCTCCGTCTGTATCCTGATCGCCGGGACCTATACGCCGGTCTGCATCGGGGTCATGGATCCTGTAAAGGGGAGGATCCTTCTGATCGCTGTCTGGACGGTGGCTCTGATGGGGATGATCCTGAAGGCATTCTTCGTCTATGTGCCGCGCTATGTCTCGACCATCATGTATCTTCTGATGGGCTGGCTGGCGCTATGGTATCTGCCGGATCTGTATCACATGATGAGCACGGCTCCGTTCTTCTTCCTTCTTCTGGGAGGGATCCTGTACAGTATCGGATCTCTGATCTATGCGATCAGGAAGCCGCTGATCTCGCTTGACGGATTCGGAAACCACGAACTGTTCCATCTCTTCGTCCTCGGCGGAAGCCTGTGTCACTATGTGATGATGTTTCTCATCTAAAGATATTGAAAATCAATAGAAAATCATATAAGATATACATGTATTTGGAGCGAGTCATCGCTCCTTAATTATTGTTGGAGGAACATGAATCTGGATGAGATCAAAGAAGCCGTCGAGGCTTTCCTGAAACAGAGAGGACTGAAACTGTTCGAGATCAGATACCGCAAGTCGGATTCCGTACTGAGTATCCTCTTGGATGAGACCATGGATATGGATCAGCTGGAAGAGGTCTCCGGAGCTCTTTCCGAGCTGCTGGATCAGTATGAAGACGAATTCGCTGACAATTACTTCCTGGATGTCTCCACCGTCGGTGTCGAACGTCCGATCCGCAATGAGGAAGAACTCACGCAGGCGATCGGGAAATACATCTACGTGAAGACGAAGAACGAGGAATATTACGGAACGCTCCATTCCTTCCATGACGGTGTTCTGTCACTGGATGTGAAGGAAAAGACGAAGACGAAGAACGTGTCCGTGGAATATGACAGGATCAAAACTGTACGTTATGCCGTGCAATTCTAAAGGAGAAGAAAAATGAGTGGCATTAGCTTAAAAAACAAGAACTTTATTGATGGTATGAGGCTTTTCGAGGAAGACCGCAAGGTCGATCCGGATTTCGTCCTGGATACTCTGAAGGAAGCCATCGCGAAGACGTATCAGAAACACATCGATGCGCCGGAAGCCATGGTCAGAGTCGAGATCGAAAAGAACGAGATGCATGTATATCATCAGCTGATCGTCGTCAACGACGATACGGATACCTTCGATGAGACACTCGATATCCTCCTTTCAGAAGCGAAAAAACTGAATCCGGATGCGAAAGAAGGCGATATCATCGAACAGGAAGTCGATTTCAAGGAGATCGGCAGGACTTCGATCAACGTCGCCAAGCAGATGCTGAAGCAGAGGATCAAGGAATACGAAAAACAGCGTGTCTACGATGAATACAAGGACAAGGAATACGATCTGATCTCCGGTATCATCAAGACGATCGAAGAGAAGTTCATCCTGGTCGACATCAAGAATACCATCGGTATCCTTTTGAAGTCCGAACAGATCCCGGGTGAGACATACCGCGAAGGCCAGAGCATCAAGTGCATCATCAAGGAAGTCTCCAAGAACTCCAAGGGTTCCCAGGTCGTCCTGTCCAGAGCAGATGCGATCTTCGTCAAGAGACTGTTCGAACGCGAAGTTCCGGAGATCGCTCAGGGTCTCGTCGAGATCAAGGCAATCGCCAGAGAAGCCGGCGAACGTACCAAGATGGCCGTTTATTCCCGCAATGACGACGTCGATGCGATCGGCGCCTGCATCGGACCGAGAGGTTCCCGTGTCCAGGCCGTCATCGGTGAGATCAAGGGCGAGAAGGTCGATGTCTTCGAATGGAACGACGATATCGGCGAACTGGTCAAGAACGCACTGGCTCCGGCAGAAGTCAAGGCCTGCTTCTATGCGAATGAACTGACCGATCCGAACCTCACTGAGGAACAGATCGAAGATTACGAGAAATACAACAGACGTCCGCTGGTCGTCGTCGTGGATGATGACAAGCTTTCCGTCGCCATCGGCAAGAGAGGCAAGAACGCCAAACTGGCGGTCAAGCTCACGAACCGCAAGATCGATATCAAGACGCAGACCGAGATCGATGAACTTGGCCTGAACGTCGATGAACTGGTCGCTTCCTTCCGTGCGGATCAGGTCAGGATCGCCAAGGAGAAGGAACAGAAGAAGTTCCTCGAGCTCCAGGAAGAAGCCGCAAGAAGAAAGGCTGAATTCGAAGAAGAGCTCGCCGCAAGCGATACCGGATTCGATGAGACGACGCTGGAAGAGATGGAAGAAAACCATGTCGAAGAAGTCGTTGAGATCCCGAGCGAGAACCTGGCGGAAGTCAGCAAGGAAGAAGCTCCGGTCGAAGAAGTGAAGGAAGAAAAGACCGAGGATACTCCGGAAGTCAAGGAAGAGGAAAAGGTAGAGGAAACTCCGGTCGAAAAGCCGAAGAAGGAACCGAGAAAGCCTCTGACACCGAAACCGGAATACAAGTCCAAGTTCGAAGACTTCGCCGATGCATCCAAGAAGGAAGAAGCGAAGCCGGAGACCAGGAGAAGGAAGAAGAAGGACGACGAAGACAGAAGAGTCAGAGCCGAAGATCTGGAAAAGAAGGAATACGACGAGAAGTTCAAGCCGGTCTATTCCGATGAAGAACTCGAAGAGATCGAGGCACAGGAGATGGAAGAAGAAGAAAACTCCTGGATCAACGATGACGATATCGACTTCGATGAATACGAGGACTACTACAAGGAGGACTAAATGAAAAAGATCCCGATGCGCAGATGTCTCGCAACGAATGAATCATTCCCGAAGAAGGAACTTCTGCGGATCGTCAGAACTCCGGAAGGGGAAGTCAAGGTCGATCAGACGGGGAAACTGAACGGGAAGGGAGCCTATCTCTCCCGCAGTATGGAAGCCCTGCAGATCGCGAAGAAGAAGAAAGTCTTCGACCGGGCTCTGGAAGTAAGTATCCCGGAAGAGATCTACGAAGAGATCGAAAGGATCATTCATGGATGATGTCCTGAAGCTCCTGGGACTGGCCCGCAGAGCGGGAAAGCTGGTCCTCGGAGAAGAGGTCTATCATCAGATCAGAAAAGTGAAACTGCTGTTTCTGGCTTCCGATATCTCGGAAGGAAGCAGGGAGAGGGTGCTGAAAAAGTGTCATTACTACAGGATCGCCTGTCTTGATCGTTATGACACCGAACAGCTCTCTTCCGCTTTGGGCAGAAACAACGTGAAAGTCATCGGCGTGACCGATCAGGGATTCGCCGATGCGATGAAGAATAAGATACAGAAGGAGGGTTACCATGGCCAAACAGACATACAGAAGGCATCTAAATAAGAAGGGAAGACCGAATCCGAACTTCGAAAGAAGGACGGAAGAGAAGGTCGAAGCCATTACTTATCAGGAAGGCATCACCGTCGGCGAACTGGCAGGTAAACTGCACAGGAATTCCGGCGATCTCATCAAGATCTTGTTTATGCTTGGCAAGATGGTGACGATCAATTCCTCGCTGGATGACGAGAATGTGGAACTCATCTGCATGGAATACAATGTGGAAGCGACCAAAGAGGAAGCGAAGGAAGATGAGACGCTTCTTGATACGGAAGTGGACGACCCGAAGGATCTCGTTGAGAGAGCTCCGATCGTCACGATCATGGGACACGTCGACCACGGCAAGACGACCCTGCTGGACTACATCCGCAATTCAAGAGTCGTCGAAGGCGAGTTCGGCGGTATCACCCAGCACATCGGTGCCTATCAGGTCAAGGTAAACGACCGGATGGTCACGTTCCTGGATACTCCGGGTCACGAGGCTTTCACGGCCATGCGTGCCAGAGGTGCCAGTGTCACCGATATCGCAGTCATCGTCGTTGCAGCTGATGACGGTGTCATGCCTCAGACGATCGAAGCCGTCGACCATGCGAAGGCAGCCGGCGTTCCGATCATCGTCGCCATCAACAAGATGGATAAACCGGGCGTACATCCCGACAAGATCCTCAACTCCATGGCGGAGCTGGGTCTGATGCCGGAAGAATGGGGCGGAGATACGATCTTCGTCAAGTGTTCCGCCAAGACGGGTATGGGCGTACAGGACATCCTGGAGACCATCCTGGTCGTCGCGGAAGTGCGTGATCTCAAGGCCAATCCGAAGAAGCTGGCGACCGGTACGGTCATCGAAGCCAAGCTGGATAAGGGAAGAGGTCCGGTCACGACCCTGCTGGTACAGAACGGAACTTTGCATCAGTCGGATTCCGTCGTCGTCGGTACGGCTTACGGCAAGGTCCGAAAGATGACCAACGATCTGGGCAGAGAGATCACGGAAGCTTTACCGGGTACTCCGGTCGAGATCATCGGTCTCAATGACGTTCCGATCGCCGGAGACAACTTCAAGGTCTTCGAGAACGACAAGGACGCCAGAGCGGTATCCCAGGCAAGGATGCGCGCAAGGATCGAAAAGGAACGGAATGCGACGAGCGCCATGACTCTGGACGATCTGAAGTCACAGATCGATGCGGGCGATGTCAAGGAGATCCCGGTCATCGTCAAGTCCGACGTCACAGGTACAGCCGAAGCAGTCGCTTCTGCACTGTCCAAGATCGATGTGGACGGAGTCAAGGTCAACGTCATCCGCAGAGCTGCAGGTACGATCAACGAATCCGATGTCATCCTGGCATCCGTATCGCATGCGATGATCTACGGTTTCAACGTCAGACCGGATGCGAACGTCCGCAAGAAGGCACAGGATGAAGGCGTCGAGATCCGTCTGCACAACATCATCTACAAGGCTGTGGAAGAGATGGAAGCAGCCATGAAGGGTATGCTGGCACCGGTATACGAAGAAGTCGTCATCGGACAGGCAGAAGTCAGAAAGACATATAAAGTATCCAAGATCGGTACGATCGCTGGATGTATGATCACGGAAGGCAAGATCACCAGAGACTGCGGTATCCGGCTGATCCGTGACGGTATCGTCATCTATACCGGCAAGCTCGGTTCTCTGAGACGTTTCGAAAACGACGTCAAGGAAGTCGCAGAAGGCTACGAATGCGGTATGACGATCGAGAACTTCAATGACATCAAGGAACTCGATATCATCGAAGGTTACACGGACCGTGAGGTGAAACCGGAATAATGGCCCGCGTCAATAAACTGGATTCCATCCTCTTAAGAGAGATCTCCATGATCATCATGAAGGACATCAACGATCCGAAACTCGGATTCCCGACGGTTACGGAAGTGGATGTCGCACCTGATCTGACCACCGCAAAGGTATACGTCTCTTTTTTGGGAAAGAACTACAAGAAGAGAGACGGGATCGAAGCTCTGCGCAGAGCCAAGGGTCACATCAAGAGTGAACTGGCCAAACGGATCAAGATCCGCAGGATCCCTGACCTGACGTTCCTCGTGGATGATACACTGGACAAGGCGGAACGTATCGAAGAAATACTGAATAAAGAATGAAATATGGCGCTTTTAAGAGCGCCATCATTCATAGGAAAGGACAGCTATGAACAAGAAAGAAGCACTGAAGATCTACAACGAACAGATCGAGAAGATCAGAGCCTACAGCCTGGTGATGTCGACCGTCAGTTTTGACCGTTCGACCGTCGCACCGGTCAAGGGAAACGACTACCGCAACCGCATGATGAGTATCATCTCCGGCGAAGCGTTCGCGATCGAGACGGATCCGAAGTTCGTGGAAGCCGTCATGTATCTGAGTGAACAGGACCTGGGCGAAGTCGCCAACCGTGACATCTTCCTGGCAAAGAAGAGCCTTGAAGAAGTCACCAAGTTCACGAAAGAGGAATCCATGGCCTATACGATGGCTACCATGGAAGGCTATGACAGCTGGTACAAGGGAAAGACGAACGATGACTATTCCGTCTTTGAACCGAAGCTGATGAACCTGATCGAGCTTACGAAACAGAGAGTCAATAAGAGAGATCCGGAAGCGAAGCCGTACGATGTGATGCTGGACGACTACGAGAGAGGCATGAACAGCGAACGATTCGACGAATTCTTCGCTCTGATCAAGAAAGAACTGCTTCCTCTGATCAAGAAAGTCAACAAGAAGAAGGGATACATCGAAGATTCCTTCCTGTACAAATACTATCCGGCAGAAAAACAGGCGATCTTCATGAAAGAAGTCCTGAAATATCTCGGTTTCGACCGTTCCTGGGGCTATATGGGAGAGACGGAACACCCGTTCACGAATGGATTCTCCCGCAACGATGTGCGTATCACGACGAACTATGACGAACACAGCGTCGCTGCAGCCGTCTTCTCAACGGTCCATGAGAGCGGACATGCCTTCTATGAACATCAGGTCGATCCGAAATACGACAGGTATCTCTTCCTTCATAACATGTCTTCCGGCATGCATGAATCGCAGAGCCGTTTCTTCGAAAACTATCTGGGCAGAAGGGGATCCTTCTGGAAGACTTTATATCCGAAGCTTCAGCAGATCTTCCCGGAGAACCTCGGAGATGTATCTCTGGAACAGTTTGTCAGGGCGATCAATGTCTCCAAGTGTTCTCTTGTCCGTACGGATGCAGATGAACTGACCTATCCGATCCATATCCTGATCCGCTATGAACTGGAAAAGGATATCTTCTCCGGAAAGGCCGATCTGTCGAAACTGAACGTCCTCTGGAAGAAGAAATACAAGGAATATCTCGGCATCGACGTACCGAACGAACGGGACGGCATCCTGCAGGATGTCCACTGGTCCGAAGGCATGTTCGGATATTTCCCGACCTATGCCCTGGGCAGCGCCATCGGTGCACAGCTGCTTCATACGATGGAGAAGGATCTCGATATCGACGATCTCCTTTCCAGAGGCAGGTTCAAGACGATCACCGACTATCTGAAGAAGAACGTTCAGAAATACGGTGCTCTCTACGATTTCGATGAGATCCTGAAGATGGCGACCGGGGAACCGTTCGATCCGAAGTACTATATCGAGTATCTGAAAGAGAAATACACGAAACTCTACGATATCAAAGGATGAAATGATTCATCCTTTCTTTTATAATGGACTTATGAAAACAGCTAAAATCGAACTTCATCTTCATCTCGACGGTTCTCTCAACATCATGTGGGCCTACAAGAAAGCCCTGCAGAGGAACGTGATCCCTCAGAATGAGACTTTTGAGGAATTCTATGACCGTCTGTTTGCGGTCAACGGCCAGCATTCCGCGCAAAGCATCAAGAAATTCGACCTGGTATGCGATCTTCTGCAGTATCGGGAGGATCTCTTCGATGCGACCTACGATCTTGCGCGCAGACTCGATCAGATGGGCCTTGTGTATGCGGAGATCCGCTTTGCCTCCCAGCAGCACTGCAAGAAAGGTCTGACGCAGTATGAGGCCTTAAAAGCCGTCAAGGAAGGGGCAGAGAAAGCGATGGAAGACTTCCCGATCCGCATCGGCATCATCGACTGTCTGATGCATAAGGGAGACAGCGCTCAGTTCAATTGGAAGGAGAATCTGGAGACGATCGATGTGACACATCAGCTGCTTAGAAAGACCGTCGTCGGACTTGACCTGGCCGGATTTGAAAACAACTGTGAATTTACCGAATATGCGCCGTTATTCGAGATCGCAAGAGAAAAGGGGATCCCGTATACGATCCATGCGGGTGAGATGGGACAGGGGAAACACATCCTCGATGCCCTGGATATGAAGGCCCACCGCATCGGTCACGGAGTCAACTGTATCCAGAATGAAAGGTACATCAAAGCATTATATGAAACACAGACACCGCTGGAAGTCTGTGTCTCCTCCAATGTAAAAGTGGACCGCAACTATGCAGCCCACCCGGTGAGAACGATGATCGAGCGCGGTCTCAAGGTCACACTGAATACCGACAACATGATCTTCAGCCGATCCGACCTTCTGAACGAACACGATCAGATGCGGATGCTGGGAATGGATGAAGAGACACTGATGAAGTGTACCTGGAATGCGGTCGATGCAGCATTCTGTGATGAAGAGACGAAACGATATATCAGAAACAGAATAAAAGAGGATCTCGATTGAGATCCTCTCTTTTCTTATTTCTTGGAAGTCTTCTTGGCAGCCTTTTTCTTGGTTGCTTTTTTAGCTTCCGGCTTCTTGTAGCCGTTCTTGATCGCGGCCTGTGCAGCAGCCAGTCTAGCGATAGGGACTCTATATGGTGAGCAAGATACATAAGTCAAGCCTACCTTATCGCAGAATTCGATGGAAGCAGGGTCACCGCCGTGTTCACCGCAGATACCGAGCTTGATGTCCGGACGTGTGCTTCTGCCCAGATCAGCAGCCATCTTAACGAGCTTGCCGACACCGTGCTGGTCAAGTCTTGCGAACGGATCCTGTTCATAGATCTTTGCATCGTAGTAGGAACCTAAGAACTTGCCTGCATCATCTCTTGAGAAACCGAACGTCATCTGCGTCAGGTCGTTCGTACCGAAGGAGAAGAATTCTGCTTCTTCCGCGATCTCGTCAGCGAGCAGTGCTGCACGCGGGATCTCGATCATCGTACCGACATGGTAAGTCAGGTTCGCTTTCTTCTTCTTGATCTCTTCGTCCGCAGTCTTGACGACGATGTCCTTGACATACTTGAGCTCAGCCTTGTCACCGACAAGCGGGATCATGATCTCAGGAACGACGTTCCACTTCGGATGTTTCTTGTTGGTAGCGATCGCAGCGCGGATGACAGCCTTTGTCTGCATTTCAGCGATCTCAGGGTAAGTGACAGCCAGACGGCAGCCTCTGTGACCCATCATCGGGTTGAATTCATGCAATCCGTCGCAGACAGCCTTTAACTGCTTCAGGGTCATACCCATCTCTTTTGCGAGTTCTTTCTGCTGTTTTTCATCCTGCGGAACGAATTCATGAAGAGGCGGATCCAGGTAACGGATGGTTACCGGCATGCCCTGCATAGCTTCGTAGATACCTTCGAAGTCTTTCTGCTGTAACGGCAGGACTTTCTCCAGAGCAGCTTTTCTCTGTTCTGTCGTCTGAGAGACGATCATTTCACGGATGGCCTTGATCTTGTCTTCCTGGAAGAACATATGTTCTGTTCTGACAAGGCCGATACCTTCAGCACCGAACGCGACAGCCTGAGCTGCATCCTTCGGAGTATCCGCATTCGTTCTGATCTGAAGTCTTCTTCTCTCATCAGCCCACTTCATGAACTTCTTGAAGTCGCCGGAGATGGAAGCCGGAACCGTCGGGATCGCTTCACCGTAGATGTTTCCTGTAGAACCGTCGAGTGAGAGCCAATCGAATTCCTTGTATACCTTGTCGTTCAGAGTGAACTGTTTCTTGGCGTAGTCGATCTTGATGTCGCCGCAACCGGAGACACAGCATTCGCCCATACCTCTGGCAACGACAGCAGCGTGAGAAGTCATACCGCCACGAACTGTCAGGACACCTTCAGCAGCAGCCATACCTTCGATATCTTCCGGAGAAGTCTCGAGTCTGACTAATACGACTTTCTTGCCGTTCTTGTGTTCTCTGATCGCATCTTCAGCGGAGAAGACGATCTGACCGCAGGCAGCAC
>Ga0256405_10012658_pt1 | contig 10391 bp, 8 predicted proteins | sample RumenRJG_02DNA_FD_189096 | JGI IMG/M metagenome (GOLD analysis project Ga0256405, IMG submission 189096) | Bovine rumen microbial communities from Lethbridge, Alberta, Canada - RJG_02 | ecosystem: Host-associated > Mammals > Digestive system > Stomach > Rumen | place: Canada: Alberta | collected... | reverse complement strand
CCAAGATGCTTCTTAATCCTACTTCGAGGTTTCGTATTTTTCAATTGTCAAGTTTGCTCATCCCACAAAAAAAGTGATTGAGCCAGAAATATAAAGCGCAGATGGAAACTAAGTCAGAGTAGAATATGCCTGCTATAGAGCTTATTGATGTAGCCAAATTTCCCAAAAAAAGTTGCCAAAAAGTTGACCTTCACAGAGAATTACGCAGCGGTATTAAGAGGCAGTTAATAACACTAAAAATGAACGGGTTTTGGGCGAAATAACAGCAAAAGGTACACTTTAAAACGCTGAAACAGGGACCATAGTAATTCGAGTCCTACATCGTCCACCAGAAGGGTAGAACAAAAAAGATGCTGCCCCAAAAAACCCCAGGAAATTCCTGGGTTTTTTGCATGTCTGGGGGTCCAAAAAGTACAAGGTTTTTCCGTAGATGCCAAACCCCCGTTTTTCCCATCATGTAGGACTCGAACTTGCGACGAACCGGTTTTTGAAGCCTTTGTGGCCTCCGTGAAATAATTATTCCCAGTTTTTTCGAACTCGGCCCTCCCCCAGGAACAACATAATTGAAGAAAAAGCAGACAGTATTTCAGATAATATTATGAAAGCTTGTCTGCTTTTTTTCATATGACCATCAGTCTATGCCGTTTTATGCATATGGCAGAATATGTGAATGTTGAAAAAAGTCGTATTTTTTCCTTGTGCAGTTGAAATCTTGGCTCTGTTCAATTATACTGGCATAGTCGAGGATTGTCATTTGTCATGCCCATTCGGAGTTTGTGAGATTTACAAACAACGATTCCTTAGACAACAGTTTTTATATCCAGGACCTAAGTTTTTTGAGGAGATTAATATGAATAACCTTCTTCTATCAATCGCCAGATGCGGTGACGTTTCCAACGCAATGCGTGATAATAAGCATCCTTGCCATGAAATCGTTAGCAGCCAGAATGATAGTCCCTTCCAAATCCCGGAACCATGGAATGGAAACCTCCAGAATGCCAAGATATTGTTTATTTCATCAAATCCATCTATTTCATCTCTGGAAATAGAAGAATACCCAACTGAATCGTGGGCAGATGAAGAAATACAAGAATTTTTCCTATATCGTTTTTCCATACCGTATTACCGGGATAAAGTCCGTTTTTGGACCTTCGTGAAAAAGTATTCAAGTTGGGTCTTAGATATGGATGTGAACGATAAAGCGCTTGCAAGCAATATATGTATTACTGAAGTCGTGCATTGTAAATCCAGAAGTGAGCGTGGAGTTCCAGAATGCTGTGATTATTGTGCTGATAAATGGTTGAACAGGATTCTCTCGGAATTCAACGGGCATTTCATAATTCTTCTGGGCACAAAAGCCAAGCGCTATGAGGCGCAAGTACGAGAATCTGGAAAGCTCGTTTTGTGGATGCCTCATCCTGTTTCTGGAAAATGGACGGATGAAAAAAGAAAAAGTGTAATTAACGATTGGAAGAAAACTGCTCCAACATCCAAATAGGCGTAAGATATTGCAAGCGGTAGCCTCAGCTTGAGACTACCGCTTGCAATATCTTATACTTAACTAAACATGGGACCAAACTCGTGTGTTCTAAGTACTGTGGCATTTGCAGGATTGTTTGCTGAAATAATAGAAAAAAACAAAAAACTGCCTAAAATAGTTAATAAGCCAAGATCTCTATGCTATAATCACCCTCACGGAGAAAAAACGACTACTGAAGGAGGGACTATTTTGGATCTCAGACTGTTTTTGAACAGAAATGAAGGCGGTGCGATGTCGGACGAGGCGCTGGATACCCTGTCCGCTGCGGAGAAGGCCAGGATCATCTATCACAGCCGGCACGCAGCCCAGGCGGACAAGCACCGCGCGCTGCAGGAAATCATCGACACGCTCCCAGACGAAACCGTCCAATGCTCGGATTTTACGACGAAGCTACCCTATAAACAGAGCCTGCGTCAGCTTCTGAAAGATTACATGACCGAACAAAAGCGGCTGGAGGCGGCCTTTTTCACCTCCGAGCCGGAGGTCGTCTATTTAGTCGATCTGTCCAATACTATCACCGGAGAATCTTGGAATTCTGGCGAGCCGTCGCTCTCCTGGGAGGCCTGTGCGCGAAAGCTCACCGACTATATGGAATGGCATGAAAACACCGGCCCGTGGCAGGCAAGCGTCACGAAGTACTACCCGAAAGTGTATTTGAACGGGTTTATGCGGGAATTGACCGCTGAGTTCAACGCGTTTGGCGAGTTGCTGGACATTTCCAGCCGGATGCAGATCCCGCTGCCGAAGTTCCGGGACCTGTCCTGGCAGATGGAACTGCTGCCGATCGCATACGAGGTTTATGCGCCGGGACCTTTCCATCGGGGGGACATCCTCATGCCGACGCCGGCAGCGCAGAAAAAGTATCCGAATCTGCCGCAGGGACCGATGCTCGTGATGGAGGAGCCAAATCTGGAGGAAGAAACAGTGTCTCTGTTTTGCTTTGACCTGTACCGGCAGCATCCGGAGATCCGGAACCTGCATCCGAGTATTCTCCAGCCGTATGCAGGAGGAGCCCAGGATTCTTCCTTCTTGCTATTGAAAGAAGTTGCTTCTGCCCTCGAACGGGGCGACTCTATCACGGTGTTGAATCAGCGGATCGGAGCCGCATTGACCTACAATGTAGGCATTTTCTTTTCACGGAAGGAAACAACTTGAATAGTTTGTATTATCGTTGCTTTTTGGAGTAATAATCGGACAAAAATGAATTGTGATCCCTGTTTTTGAAAAAGAGGCAGATTCTTGTTCCCTTTCATCAGGTATTGATGTATAATAATCCTGAAGAAAAGAAAAAGAGTTTAGGAGGTCCATATGAGTTTATTTGTTTCGCCGAAAAAGCTGGCTTCAGCAGTGCGCAAGGACAGCAATGGGTTTCAAGAGTACCAAAAGAGTGCTGCATGGTTTTTAACCGCTGAAGGAAAGCAAGCTTTCGAGAAAGCGGAAACCCTTGCCGATAAGGTCTTATTTTACTATAAGATGCTTCTTTCGACGGCTCCAGTTTTCAAAAAATCAACGTACTCCTTGCACTCTTCAGATTTGTTTTCAACAGTTCATTCGGGAGATAGACCAGATCCTAAAGCATATGCAATGAGAATTGCATGGATTATGGCGGATGCTATGACCTACTCCAGGCAACCTTTTGCGGGTTGGCCAAACATGCTGGATGAGAGAACAAATCTTTTGCTCCATTGGCTTAGAAAACCACATCGCGATTTAAAAGAGATTAATGCAACCTTTTTGATTACTGCGCTCCGCACGGGGGATATGTTTGACTATACGGAGCATGGAATATGCGATATGTCAGACTACCCAAAGTTGACTCCGTACAGTCCAGAAACCGAGGATATATATTTAATTGAGCGCGAATTATTGTTTGCTTTTCCGGGGCCGGCAACTCAAAAATATGACAGAGCACAGTCGGGAAGAGTACAGTCGGAATTCGAGGATGAGCTGACGCAATGGAAAGAAAAAATAGTAAAAGAGAGACTGGCTCGCTTGAAAGAAACAGCAGCCAGAATACTGAAGACAATAAGCAGCGGAGAAGCGCTTATCTCACAATCCCAGCCAGAAGACACTATCCAAATGCTTGACTACATCGCAAAATTATATGAAGACAAAGAAACCATCAGTTTCGGTATAGAAACTCTGCAGCAGAGCCAAGAGTCACAAGTCCTTTTGGATTATTTCTCGTTCAACACTGAGAATGACAAGATAACGGCCAAAAAGGACCTGTCTGAAAAGCTTTGCGCAGTACAAAACCAGTATCCGAATCCAGTTGCGAAATATCAAGAAGCGGTGGATCTATCTCCAATGGATAAAAGTAACGCTCTTTACTGTATAAGTCAATTCCTTGGGGCCATGGCTGGGCCGGTCGCGATTGTTTTAGGGGTGATATTCACCTTGTGTATTACTTTTAACGCTCCAATCGGACTAACATGGATTCTGTTTTTTATTCTAGCTGGAGTGATTGCCCTTCTAGTTATTACGCGAGGCGGTAAAGAAATAAAAGAAGACATTTCCATTACCGAGAAGGGAGATGCATGGAAGCAACGAGCTTACTCAATTGACTTTTCAGCATCACGGCAACGCTTCCTTGCAGAATGCTTCAAATTTGATGCGGCTTATAATGATGCTGTTAGTCAACACATGGCATATAAAACTGAGGAAGAGGAGAAGAGGAAGAACGAGAAATCACGTCTTGATACACTCTGCCGGAATACTGTTGAGGCTGCAAAAAACCATATCGTACAGATAGATCGCATTATTTCTTCGCAAACAGTTTTAATCCCGGAGTATGCCTACTTAGCCGAAGATATTTCTCTTGCTTTGCGATCCAAGCGTGTTGACAATATGCGGGATGCGCTGAATTTGGCAATTAGGGAAGATGAAAGAAGGAAGGAAGCTGAAGCCCGCCAGCGTGCTTTGGAAAGGCAAATCGAGGATGAGCAAGAGGCGCAAATGGAAATGCAGCGAATTGCTCAGCAACAAGCAGAGGAAGAGGCCAGGCATAATGCTGCCATGGAGCGAGCCCAGGAACAAGCACGTTGGGAAGCAGAACAATCACGCCGAGCAGCTGCAGAAGAAGCGCGACGAGAACAGCAAGCAGCCGAAGATGCCGCAAGGCAAGAAAAATGGGCGGCTCAAGCTGAAGCAAGGCGCGCAGAAGCCAGAAGCCGTAATGCCTATTATGCTGCGAAAAAGGCATATGACAGTGCTAATCTTTTATATCGAGGGGCTGTGAATGCTCACGGTGTGAATAGTAGTGATGCACTGCGGCATAAGGCTAATATGGATAAAGCGATGGCTGATATGATTAACAGCGGGTACAGTGGATAAATTCCGTGGATTTCGAAACTGTTCCAACAAATAATTTACACCGGAGGCATAATCGTTGAGGATCGATTATGCCTCCGGCAACTCATATATTTTTGCAAACAGGCTGTTTTTAGTTAATAATCTATAGTGGATATGATACAATTCCCCCAGATACTTGAGAAAGGGGTTTTTGACAGTTTTTTGTGGTTTGATGATGGGTAATTTGTTTTTTGGAAGGAGGATTGTTTTGAAAGAAATTGGTTTTGATATATTTGAATCCCAGATCACGCCGGAGGCGTATCTAAAAGAACTGTTTGCGCACACCGAGGATGGTGTGCTGTTTCTTTCCCGGCAGGAGGCGGAGGAGGACTTTCCCCGGCACTATCGGTGCCGGATGAGCTGGACTGAGGAGGATCTTCCGGCTCTTTTGGAAGAGTATCACAACATGATCACCGTCCTTTCTGCGACGGCAAAGGAGGTTGCCTCTCCGGATGATGATCCGGAGCATCTTGTGTCTGCTGTGTGGGAGCTGGTTCCCGAGGAAGGAGAATTGCAGATTCATGCCTGGCGGACCGGCCGGGTGATGCAGTTGGAGGCCCCGGATTTGATCGTCCAAAATGAAATGGTCCGGTTGATGGAAGCCCTCATTCTGTGCCGTTTCTGCACGGCGCAGGATAGACTGTATATGAAAGGAGAGCCTCTCTCAAAGCTGGTGCTGGTTGAATACAGTTCCTATGAGGATGAGGATGGAGAGAAATGGTTGATGGCAAAGCTGCGGACCACCGGTCCGCAGGTACTGCCAGTAAATGTCCTTGTTTGGGGTAGGGATTATAGTCTGCAGCCGGGCGATCTGTGTGCCTTCCTGCCGGATGGCTCGGAGTGCGGGATCAAGGTATATTCCTCTGAGGAGGCTCTCTTAGCTGACGGCTGCAGCATTCCAGTCCCTTCCATGACAGTGACAGGAGCGTTCTCTCCGGAAGATGGAGAGAACAAAGAGGAAGGCCCGTACATTCAGTTCACTGGTAAGGTCCTTGAGGTGGACTCTCATCCTGAAGCAGATCCAATGCGTTACAATTATCGTCTGCTTGTGGAAACGGCGGAGATGCTGTTCCGGCTGGATCTCTGGCATGAAGGCAGGATAGAAGTTGGAAACTTCCTGCATGGGGCTGCTTGGCTCTGCGGCACGGTCACCAAAGCGTGACTGTGTCGTGGCAGCAGTATCGCAGTTCAAACTTCAAACGAAGAAGATAATACTCTTTCAAAACACAGCTGAAACAGGAGGTTTGTGATATGGCGTGGTTTGATGGTTCGTTTGATTACAGCATGGAAGAACTGAGTAAAAAGTTCCCCATAGAAGTCACCCTGAATCTTAGGTTGGGCGAAGATGGAAAAAAACTGGCTGTTATCAACGATTATGAGACAGGCACAGAACTATATGAGCTGTCCGACCCTAAGGCCGAGAAGGACGATTATGGGCAGCACGTATTCATTCAGGCGTTCACCGGTGCGGAAGCAGCCGCCGCCAGGCGCGCGGTGGAAGACTTTCTGCCCAAGGTGGATGCAGAGAAAGGCGACAGCGTTTTCCTGTTCCGGAAAGATCCGGAACGGCTCTTTCAGTATTCCTTTGGTCACGTCTGCTTCAGGCTGATGAAAGAGCAGGGAGCGCTCCGTTCCCTGCTCGTCAGCACTCCCATGGGTGACGGCGACATCTTCATCCTGCCTCTCAAGAGATTCATGCACAAGTGCCCGGTCTGCAGGCGCAGATCCCTGCCGTACCGTCATTATTACAGCATCTGTCCTGAATGTGGTTGGGAAGATGACGGTGTGTTCAGCTTTCTGGGGGTAGAGGATTATTCCAGTGCGAACGGTTGTTCGCTCACAGAATACCGTGAGAACTATCTGCAGTGCAAAGCCAGAGATCCCGAATACACCTGGCGTGGACAGTTCACTCGCGAAAAATGAAACAAATACCAGCAAATACATCATACAGAAAGATGCTCCTGCACAGGATTTCTTTGGATTGTTAACGTCTATAAGCCAAGAATTTAATTCGTGTAGAGTTGGAATAATTTAATCCCGGTTTTCGGATCTTCTTCTCCCCCCAGAGACAACAAAATAGAGAAAAAAGCAGACAGGTTTTCAAAAATCTTTTGAAGGTCGGTCTGCTTTTTTTCATATCCGGCCCCGGTTGTTTTGGATTGATTCTTTCAAAACGACCGGGGCTTTTTCTATTTCCACAAGAAATGACACCAAAAGATTGGAGGAACTCATATGTTAGGAGCCGTCATTCGCAACGGCAACAATACGCTGGTCGTTGAACTTCCGACCGGCACAATGGATTTGCAGCTCAAGCTGAGTTCCATTGGAATCGACGTTCCCGCTGACCGCATCCGAATCTCAGATGAAGACGGCGATCAGATCCGCGTGAAGCTCTATGCCAGCTCCCCCGAGGAAGCGCATCTCCTCTCACTTCTGACAGCAGAGCGGTCGCTCTCCGATGCAAACCTCTGCTGTGAGATGCTGCAGAGAGCAGAACAAAAATCGCTGCCCAGGCTCAAGAGCTGTCTTCTGGCAGATTCCTACCACAGTCTCGCCGATTATATTGAGGACGCCAAGAAAGTGTTTGCGGAAGCTGAGCAGCGTGACGTCCGGGAAGAAGCCTTGGCAAAGTTTGAATCGGATCCGAACATTCGTCTCGTTGTCTCCTGTGCCCACGAAGACGGAATTGAGGTGCTGACGCTTCCCATGAGCGAAAGGGACTGCGTTGCAGCCTGCAGCCGCCTGGAGGAATACGGGGAAGGTGCAGTGCACAAGATTGAAGCCTGCCGTTACAACCGACCGTGGAATGAGATTTTCGGCACGGTCCTGCAGGACGAAGGGCTGTACGCACTCAACAACTTCGCTGCTGCCTTCCCTTATATGGAGGACCTGCAAGCATACGAAGCGGTTGTTGAGTATGCCGGCGTCACCGACAGCCGATCCCTTATCAAACTTGCAGACCACATCGATGATTTCGAATTCTATCCCGGCGTCTATGACACGGAGGATGTGGCACGTGAGTGGCTGAGCAATCAGCCCTACCTTCAGCTCAGTGCAGAGCTGGAGGAATACTTTGATTTCGACGGCTACGGCAGCGATCTGCAGGACGAATACCACGGGGAGTTCGTCTCGAGCGGCTATGTGTTCATGCCTGAAGGACACCAGCTTGATGACATCCTCGATATGGACGATGATATGGATCTGGCATGAGGAGACCAAAATGAACGATTTTGAAGAACTGCTGCACGGCATCCTCAACACTACCAACAGTTTCTGGAACGCCAGGTACATCGGGAGAGCCTGCTATGCCCCCGTCACAGAAGATCTGCGAATTAAAGCAGAGTTCTACAGCACCTTGGTCAGTCAGCACTACAATTCTTTGAAGCTTACCGCCATCAGCAACAAGAACGGTGTTATCGATTCCCTAACGCTTCACTTCTCGGATTTTCTTTCCGTCGATCCCAAAATCAAGATCTCCAACACACGCCCGTACATCTGGTCCAATAACGGCAAAACCGAATGGTTCGGGACACCGAAGCCCCAGGAGCTGTTTTCGTTGTCCCAAGCTGCGGATGAATATGCCATCCAATTCGATCCTGAACAGGCCATGCAAATCCATCCGGATTACGAGATGGGGTGAGGATGCTTGACATTTCTTGACCTCTTTGCCGGAATTGGCGGCTTCCGGTCTGGATTGGAAGCGGTCGGGGGCTTTCGTTGCGTCGGATACTGTGAGATCGATCCATATCCCAGGCGGGCATATGAAGCCCTCTTTGACACAAGAGAGGAGTTGTTTTTTCCGGATGCAAGAACCATTGACCCAGCCTCGCTGCCGGATCTCGACCTTATTTGCGGAGGCTTCCCTTGTCAAAGCTTTTCAATCGCTGGACGAAGGGGCGGCTTCTCCGATATCCGAGGAACCTTGTTCTTTGAAGTCGCTCGACTGGCTGCCGAGAAACGACCTCACTATCTGCTCCTTGAAAACGTACCCGGCCTGCTATCGCATGACACGGGCAGGACGTTTCAGACCATCCTTAACACGCTGGATGAATTGGGGTACGATGTCGCGTGGCAAGTGCTTAACAGCAAGGATTTCGGCGTCCCGCAATCCCGCAATCGGGTGTATATTGTCGGATATCTTAGAGACAGATGTGCCGGCGAGGTACTTGCTTTCAACCAGGCAAGTCCGTCGGCTCTTTCCGAGATTGGCAAGCACCCCGAAGGAAGCCGGGTCTACGACTCCAACGGCTTGAGTTGTACCCTGGCCGCCAACTGCGGCGGCTTCGGCGGAAAAACCGGCATGTACGCTGTGCCGGTTAACTGCAAGACCAAGCTCGGTTACCACACGGCTTATGTTGGAGACGGCAACGGCATTGTTCTCCCAGGGCAGGCTTCACAAAGAAGCGAGGCCTGTTTCGTGGATCTGAATGAGAATCCAGCCTTCACGGATATTGCCCGATGTATCACGGCAAGGCAGGACGCTGGTGTCGGATCACACCCCAGAGAGCGCTCCGGCGTCTTCCAAGAGATTCGGGAGGGCGAGCACAACGGCAAGTTCGTTCTCATCGTCACAGATGCTGACGGCGAAGTCCACCACGGCGTCATCCGCAAGCTGACTCCGAGAGAGTGCTGGCGGCTGCAGGGTTTTACCGACGAACAATTCAATAAGGTCGCCGCCCTCGGCTTCTCGGACGGGCGGCTCTACAAAATGGCGGGAAACGCAGTCAGCGTTCCCGTCATTTCCGCATTAGGCAGAAGAATCAAGGAAATAGACGCCACTGGCGTCGGAAAGGAAGAACTATGCCAAATCACGTAACGAACAACCTTACCTTTCACGGCGATCCTGAGGCCATCCAGAGGATGCTGGAGGCCGTCAAGAGTGACGAGGAGGGTTTCGGCTCCATCGACTTCAACAAGCTCATCCCTATGCCGAAGGAACTGAACATCGAGTCCGGCAGCCGTACCACGGAGGGGATCAAGCTCTACGATGCTTTCCTGGAGATCTACAAACTGGGTCACGAAGGCAAGGTGGATCTGTTCTCCATCCCCGAGCAGAGCGAAAAGGCCTTCCTCGATATGAGGAAAGATATCGACAAAAAAACATGGGAATTGGGCAGAGCCGCCTGCCGGAACATCCAGTGCTTCGGACACGCTACATGGTACTCCTGGTGTACCTGTAATTGGGGGACCAAGTGGAACGCCTATGATTTCAACAGTGATGGGAACAACCTGTCCTTCCACACAGCCTGGTCCGCACCTTTCCCCGTGATCCGGAAGCTCGCCGAGCTGCACCCGGAGATTGGAATCACTCACGAGTGGGCCGACGAAGATATCGGCCACAACTGCGGCAGAGATGTTTACAGCGACGGCAAGCTGACGGACGAGTTTATTCCCGCAGACGGCAAGGAAGCCTATGAGTATGCCGCCTCTGTTCTCGGAGAGGATCTCTCCGACTTCGGCCTAGTCCTCAACGCTGACGAAACCGACTATATCTGGGCAG
>Ga0256405_10012657_pt1 | contig 10391 bp, 10 predicted proteins | sample RumenRJG_02DNA_FD_189096 | JGI IMG/M metagenome (GOLD analysis project Ga0256405, IMG submission 189096) | Bovine rumen microbial communities from Lethbridge, Alberta, Canada - RJG_02 | ecosystem: Host-associated > Mammals > Digestive system > Stomach > Rumen | place: Canada: Alberta... | reverse complement strand
CGGCTTCAATTTCGAGGATTTCAGGGTCAGGTCTTTGAACAGGATAAACAACCTGACGATGTGCTTGGATGCCGCGATAACATTCATGTCATGCCTGATCGAGAACAACTCGGAGCTATACCAATACCTCATCTCGATCTCGAAACACTTAAAAGGCGATGACGCTTATATGAAGTTCTATCAGCTTCTGTCCGGGATCAAGGCCTTGCTGGGCCACAAAGAAACGGGGATCAGAAGCAAAGAGAAAATCGAGCATAGGCAAAAGCACAGACAATTGACATTGTTCTAATTTATTAGAACACGATTAAAAAAGTTCTTAGCCTATTAACAATTATTTCAATCAATCAATTAATCAATTTTTAACGTAAAATGGGGAAACTCAAAATTTGTTTACAAAAAATGCTTTAATTTAGCTGATAGGCATATATCCCCAAACATCTTAAAATTTGTTATACAATTATTAGGGATATTCTCTAGTAAAAGCGATTTCGATGAGCGGTCAACCACGAAATGATACATTATTGGGAACGCTCAATCAGGCTATTTGTGTTGTGAGGTTTGTTTCTACCATGTAGAATAGCCCATGTTTATTTACGAGGCTATTTTATGTTACGAATTTTAGAGATGAAACCATCCGGCGCTTATTCCTGGCAGCATCTGACCTTCGTTATCTCACTTATTGTGATCTTCCTTGGTTTAGCAGTCTTTTTCGCCATTAAACTGCGCGATAAAGATGATAAGAACAAGAATATCCCGCTGATCGTCGCGGCCATCAGCATCGATGCGATTGAGATCATCAAGATCATCTATCACTGTGTTAACACCGGGGACTTAAGCCCGTTACGCACGAATCTGCCTTTATTCTTATGCTCCATCCAACTCATCACCATCCCAATGGTCGCCTTCACCCGTGGCAGGCTCAAAGAGATCTCTGGTGATTTCGTCGTCTGCTTTGGCTTATTAGGATGTATCCTTGGCACGGTTGGAGCAGCGCAGAATTATAATGCTTATCCAGTCTTATCCATGGTCAATATCAATTCCGGTTTAACCCACTGCATCTCTGGATTCGCTGGTTTATATCTTATGGTTTCAGGCATGGCTACGATGAAAGTCAAAAACATCGTTTGGTGCTGCGTTATCATGACCGTTTTCTGCGGTTTAGCAATCGTTGCTAATTACACCTTGGACTATAACTACATGTTCCTTCGTTCTGATGACGGAACGCCGTATTCGATCTTCTATGGCTGGGTTAACGGCAACCCTGTCTTATATCCGATGATTGTTATCTTCTGCTTCTATTTGATCATTGGATTGACCTACGCTGGATATGCTCCAGTAAGAAGAAGACGCGCAAGAAAAGCGTTATTAGATTCTATGAACGAGGAAAAAAATTCTTAAAAACCCTGCAAAACCTTATTCTTCGATCGTATTCAAAGAATGTGCCGCCCGCGCTATGTCGTGGCGGTATTTTCTTTCTGCTTTGAGGTTTCTAAACCAATAGGCGAATGGAAGAATCTCAAGACGACCAAGGATCATGCCGATAGATAATGTCCATAAAGCAACGTGGCTTGCGTGTTGATGCGTTGCGCCATAGGCAACGAAATCGTTGAGTCCTAAACCAGTGTTAGAGATCGCAGAAGCGACATCAAAGGCAGCGGAGGCAATACCATATTGCGGTAATCCATACCCTGGACAGAAGGTCAATACCGCAGTCAGGGTGATGAACACGCCGATGAAAAGCGCCATATACATGAAAGCTTCATAGACTTCCTTCTCACTGACTTCTGAGGTTTGGCCATGATGGAAAGCGGTTTTCGGGAATTGCTGATGGGCTGGCGCAAAGCGCGTCTTGACGTAATGCTTGAATTCCTTCAATGCGAGTACGATTCGATAGATCTTGATGCCGCCAGCGGTAGACCCCATGCCACCACCGATGAGCATACAAACGGTACAGATCATCAGCAATGGGCGACCAAGGTTCGCTAAGGCAAAGGCGCTGTCGTTTGCGGTATTAGCAAAGCCGCTCGTTGTAACAGATCCAACCACATAGAAGGCGGAATCGCGGAGATACTCGCCAGCATTATCGAAGAATTGTCCTGTTGGATTTAAAGATAAGCAGACGCCGATAAAGGCTAAGGCCGTCATGCCTAAAATCCATGGGAACATGAATTTATGCTCATCATCTAACAGGAACAATTTGAATTTGCCACGGAGTAAGAAGGTATGGGAGACAAAGCTGATGGCCGATAATAAGACCAAGATGATCATGATGATATCCACCGCTAAGGAATTCATCGTGGTCACGCCGTTTAGAGTCGTCGTGCCATCAAAGGCGCGATAGGAAGCGATATTGGCACTCCTACAGCTAAATCCACCACCAGAAAGGGCAGACATCGCGGTGGTCACCGCATCAAACCAGCTCATGCCTGCAATCCATAAGGCAATCGTGCCCAAAACGGTATACAAACTATAAATGCCGAAGATGAGCTTTGCGGATTTAGCGATGTTTGGCAATAACTTATCGGAGTGGCCCTCACTTTCATATAAGGAGATACCATTGCCGCCGCCTAAGATAGAGGCAACGAGCAAGACGAGTCCCATACCGCCAATGAACTGCATAAAGGCACGATGGAAGGTGAAGACATGCGGGCAATAGGATTCTCCAGCGGCGAATAGATTCTCACCTGTTGAACTCGCGATGACCTTGCCGTCGACGAAATCCTTGAAACTCGTTAAGCCCGTCGTGGTATAAGCACTAGATGCCTCGAAGATGGCTTCTGAGAAATTCATCTCCATATGTCCGGTGAGATTGGCGATGAAGAATGGCATCGCACCAGAGAGAATCGCGAAGATCCAGATAAGGACCAATAAATGTGAATCCTGATGACGGGTGAAACGCGATCTAGGCTTGCCCTGCAATAATAAGAAATGCAGGAATAAGCCAAGGGTGAAATCCACCGCGGCAACAATCGCGAATGGGAAAATGGCCGAGCGCTCTTCTGGGTAGAAGAAGCACATCGTCAGCGGAACCAACATGATGACGCCGATCAATAATAAAAACTGGCCGAGGTAGCCGAAAATTAATTTGTATCCTGAGACAGGTTTACGGCTCATTTCTTGCCTTTCTTAACGCTCGCGCCAGATGTTTCCTTTTCGGTTTGGACATAGGCAAGCAGCTTCTTTTCATGCTCTGGAGAGGTCACCATCAGCAAGGTATCCTTTGGCTGAAGTTCGACCAAACCATTAGGAATAATCAGCTGAAAATTTCGATAAATCGCTGCAATTGAGGCATATTTTGGGAAATGAATGTCCATAATGCGCTTATTGCAGATATCGTATTTAGATAAAACAACCGCCTCAACGATGTTGATATGATCGTTATCAATGGACAAGGATTTAACCAGCGAATTAAGGGAGGATTCGCCACGGATTGACTGGGCTAAAAGATAAGTCGAAGAGACAACAGAATCCAAGCCTAAACGCTTATAGACATCAACGTTCTTTGGGTTATTGACAAGGCAGATAACCTTTCTCGCATTGAATAATTTCTTCGCCATGATGCAGGCGGTATAGTTATCGGTGTCGTTATCGCAAAGGGCGATGAAGACATTCGCATCAAAAGCACCCGCCTCCTCCAATACGTATTTCCGCCATGGATAGCCAGTATAAACAGGGACGCGGCAACGTTTGACTAGTAACTGAGAGAAGTCCTTATCGGGATTAATGACAACAAGCTCATTCCCTTTGCCTTTGAACAAAGAGATGATGAATTCAGCCTGAGTAGAGCCGCCAGCAATGACAACTTTCATCTTAATGGCCTCCTTCACGCAGCTTGTTGATCGCTGCTAAAGTAAGTTGGAACGGATAGATCGCATGGATCGAGGAATTGCCAATAAGGAATCCTTTGTCCGGATCATCGAAGCGCACATAGACATATGGCACTTGGAAAATCTCTGCACAGAGATGGGCTAAAAAGAGATTGGTATTATCATCATCGGTGCAGATGATGACTTCCTTAACAGTATCGATGCCTGCTTCTTTGAGTTCATCAGCATCGGTTGCATCCGCCGCGAATGTGTAGCCTGAAAACGTATCGTCTAGTTTGCTAAACGAGGCAGGGTTACGGTCGACAACGATGACCTCTAATCCTTGAGCGGAAGCATTATTTGCAAGGGTATTTCCAAGTCTTCCGCAGCCGATAATTAATGTTTTGTTTCTCATAATGGATTGCAAAGATTATATCTTTATGCCCTAGGTTTGCAAGAAATAGGGCTTAACGGCCTTCTTTATAGAAGGAGAGATCCATATGCTCCATGGTCAGCATATCAGCATATGGTTTGGCGGTGTTATATTGTTCTTCGTTGCGGATAGTCCAAGTATTGATTGGTCCTTTTTTCTTTCTGAAAGCCATCACTTTCTTGTTGGTGAGCAGCACTTGCTCGACATCGAGATAATCAAAGAAATGACGGAATAATAAGACGTCTTTACGCTCATCAGCGAGCAATAAGCCAACCGCGAACGGTCCTTTTTTGACTGGGAAAAGGCATCTAGGATCAAAGGAGATAATCGTGATCATCTCTTTGTTCTGTATGTCTTTTAAGGCATTTAAGGCGGCTTCTGCAAGCTTTTTCCAATTTTTGTTGTATGGTTTGAGTTCCACTACGATTGGCACTTCCTCGTGAATCAAATCCAAAACGTCTTTGAATAACGGGAGATTGCTGCCATCGGGAAGATGATAGGTCGCGTTGAGTTCCTCAACGGTGAAATCCTCTAGTACACCTTCAACGCCGGTCATGCGCTTCAGCAAAGAATCGTGGAAAACGACAAGCTGCCCATCCTTGCTGAGGTGGATATCGAGTTCAATAGGAAGCCCGGCTTCTTTCGCGGCTTTGAAAGCGGCCATAGAATTCTCTGGTCTATTTTCATTATGAAAGCCACGATGGGCGATATAACGGTATAAGTCTAGATTGATTTTGTGTTTCATGTGTTACTCCCTTGCTTCAAGCTGGACGACTTCTAAGCGGGTAGACGGGACGTTATGACGTCCTTCCTTCGCTTGAGGTTTGCCATCGAGCTCCACTAAATCGCCAGTGAAGCCAACGACCGTGTTATTGACCAGATAGGTACCGACACCATACATATCCACAGGTACGCCTTCATTGACCCATTCGGTGATCTTCTCTGCGGAGAAACCACTGGAGACGATGATCTTAACATGCTCGAATCCTTCTTTGTTGAGGATGTCACGTAACGCATAAATCAACTCTTTGCAGACACCATGAGGATCAAAGCCACTTGTGTCCTTATCGTCGAAATAATGATCGATCAAGGCTTTCGAGGTATCGACGCGAATCGCACCAAGTTTCTTGCCAAGATGACGGGCAAGGTTGACCGCATCCACAGTGACGTTGTTATTGTAGTCAATCAAAGCGGTTACCGGTTTATCTGGGAATTCTGCAAGATAGATATCGCTAGCCTTAAGGATATCGCCATCGCAGATTTGGATTAAGGCGTGTGGCATCGTGCCCATGCCTTTGCAATTGACCCAGGCACCTTGCGCATCAGTAGAGAAGGCTTTGATGCCAGCGACATAGCTTGCATAGCCATCTCCTGACTGGGTATGGTAGTCATCCTGACGGTCCGCCATCGAAAAGGTCGGGGTTCCTTTTAAGGCGCGCACGATCTGCATGGTGTTCGTGGCAACCGAGCTTCTTCTAGCTAAAATACCATCGATTAAGGATTCTAAAAATCCAAAATCCTCGTAAATCCCGGTTACTTTTAATACTGGCTCACCATAATTAATGATGTCGCCATCATGAAGCGCTTCGATTTTTAAGCGTTCTGGATGAGCTGCGAATTCCTGTAGAATCGCGATGGATTCATCAATGCCGCAAAGCATCGTATCATCGCGACGCTGGAACCATTGGCAGGTCACCATGTGTCCTGGATGCTGATGTGTCACAATCTGACGAGACTTCAAAAAGTAATTGGCAGAGAAATAGCCTTCGCCGATACGCGGGTCGAATTTGAAGGTCTTATTGGTCAAACGTTTAATCTTACCCTGCTCTTTTAAGAGGATCTCCGGTGTTTCCATGTTGCTGCTCCTTTATTGATGGCTAGTTAGCCTTGTTTCTTTAATACCAAGCGATGGATGGATTTGCCAACGCTTCTGAAATTGCGTTCATATTCGCTCATCGCATCATTGGATGGATCGAATTCGTATTCGTCTTGCTGTAAGATGATCTCTAATGGGGTCTCTTGGATTTGCTCCAGCGAATAAGCATATAAATCGTCATTATCGGTTTTAAAGCGGATTTCGCCGTTTGGTTTTAATAACGACGCGATCTTGTTTAGCCTTGGGGCGAAAGTCAATCTCCTCTTCTTGTGCCTTGCTTTTGGCCAAGGGTCTGAGAAATTGAGGAAGATGATATCGAAGCGAAGTTTGGAAAGTTCTTCGAAGACATCATCGAAATCATCGGCGATGAGCTTGATGTTCTTTGATTCCGAGGCCACCACTTTCTTCGCGGCCATGCCCATGATGGAGATTTCCTTTTCTAAGCCAAGATAATGACCAGGAAGGATATCCTGCATCCCTAAGATGAAATCGCCTTTGCCGATGCCAATCTCTAGATAGAGTGGATCAAAATGAAAGAAAGGGTCCTCGCTAGAAAATGTATTCAAGACGATATCTGGATGAGCATCTAGATAAGGGGATGCCCATTTTTTGTAGCGGCCTCTCACTTTTTGATGTTCCCCAAAGAGTAGATCGCATCCGCATAGATCGCAATCTGAGCGGTGAGATCATCAATATAGATATATTCATTCGGCGAATGGATATCTCCAGGATGCCCTGGGAAGGCACTGCCATAAGCGACGCAGTTCTTCGCTTCTTTCGCATAGGTGCCACCACCGATGGCCATTGGCTTATCGAATAAGCGCATGGTCATGCGTTTATAGGATTTCATCAAGGTAGACACTAATGGTGACTTTTTATCATAGAGCAAGATTGGAGCCACGGAATTGACTTTGACTTTCATGCCGGTCGCATCTTCTAGTTTCTTCAATGCTTCTTCAGGATGCGCGGATTCACCATAACGGTAATCCACAGTCATAGTTAGAGTCTTCTTGTTTGAGTCGTAAGTCACAACACCGAAATTGAAGGTGGATTTGCCAAGTTCTGGGCTCGTTTCATTGCCACCGAATCCAGCGCCAGTCGTATCTTTTAAGGCCTCAGTGATCTTGAGCAATGGCTTGATGTCATAATAAGCAGCAAGATAGGCTAAGCCATTCATAGCCGCGGAATTGCCGAGTTCTGGGGTAGAGCCATGAGCGGTCTTTCCTTTGAAGGTGACGATCATGATTGGCTCAGAGATCGAGATGTCGCCATCGACCTTATCGTCTTTGAAACGCTTAACGAAGGCTTTATCTAATGGAAGCGTCACCACGAAGCGATCGCAGACGGCATTGGCGACCGTGCCGCCGCTTGCAGCGATGATTGGGCCAAGCTCGCCCATATAGACAGCTTCGCCATGATGGATGCCTTTTTCGGCATAGATTAGTGGGAATTCTGCGTCTGGTGTGAATCCATAATCGGAATCTTCTTTATGAAGGCTATGGAAATAATACTCTAAGCAGCTAGATCCGCGTTCCTCATCGCCACCGGCAACAAGCCTCACGCGGAAGCCTTTGATGAGTCCGTTATCCTTGAGCAATTTGCAGGCGTATAAGGCAGCGATAAGAGGTCCTTTATCATCGCTGGTGCCTCTACCAATCATCTTGCGGTTTTTGCCTTCGCCGATGATGTCGCCTTTAAATGGCGGGTTGTCCCATTTGCCAGAGACAGGGACGACGTCGCTGTGGGCATAGATACCGATTAATGGTCCTTTATCCTCACCAAAGCTAAGTTCGGTGCAATAGCCATTGCAGGTATCGACTTTAAAACCATAGTCTCTACCGAGCTTGGCGACATAATCTAATGCAGATTTGACGCCTTTTCCATAAGGGGCGCCTTCTGCGATGGTGGTTTGATCATAAACGGATTGCTTACGGACGAATTCCTGTAAGGCAAGAATCGCGTTCTCATGATAAGGTTTGGCTAATTTCTTGAAATTTGGCATGTGTTGTTGTCCTCTACTACTAATACTGTCCTTTGATGCGGTCTAATAAGCCTCTGCCCGCTTTCTGTGTTGCCCCATATAGCGATGGGGTGATAATCGCGGCAAGCGTTGCTTCGCCTGTTGCCCCAATCGCGATGATCGCAAAGAAGGTCAAACTCGCGGCGATGGCTTCTTGGCTAAAGAGTAAGGCGGATACAGTCTCATAATGGAAGATGAGCAGATCGCCGAACACTAGAAGCGTGTGCAAAATGGTCAGCAAAAAGCTTGCCGAGGCTAAGTATACCGCTTTAATACCAGTTTTGTTAAGTTTTCCTATAAAGGAAAAAACAATACCTGCGATAAACCCAAATAGCATTCTTGGTGGAATGGCTACCCAAGGGTAGGCGAATAACGCATTGAATCCTGGGCTAGATAAGGCTTGAACATAGCTTGATAAACCGAAGACAAAGCCATATAGCAATCCTTTCTTTGGACCGAATAAGGCTGCGCCTAATAAAACAGGAAGATGGAGCAATGTCAACGAGATAGCCGGCGTCACAGCGATGAAGCCAAGCGAAGGAACAAATGTCATCAACATCAATAAAGCGATGAAGAAGGCGTCGACCGCCATCGAAGCAATCTTGCTACGAACATCTTTCTTCCCTGGCTCAAAGCCATCAGTATACAAAACATGAAAAACAAACAGGCAGAGCACGGATAGAATCACGAAGAAGATGCCTTTAGTAGAAATATCAATCATGGTGGTTGTTCCTTTCATAAATCGCGTAAATGCCAAGCAGCGTGAGGTTCTCTACATAAGTAAATTCACCCATCAAAGGAAACAAAATCCTTGCAAAACCGCCACTAATGATGCGTTTTAAGGGTTTTTTATAGTCATGTTCAATATCGTTGGCAAGCTCTATTAACCCGTGCGCGTGACCATAGGTTAATGCGCTATTGATGGAATCCTGGGTGTTCTTACCAAGATGATGTTTTGGAATTTTGATATCGACTTCGCTAAGCAAGGCAGCATTGCCGACAAGAGCATTCAGCGAGATACCGATACCCGGCGCAATCGTGCAGCCTTCAAACGTGCCATCGGCTTTGCAAAGGATGAGTTTGCTTGCCGTACCTAAATCGGCGATGATCGCATCTTCCCCGAATAGATATCTTGCAGCCGCACAGTCGCAAATTAAATCCGCACCGACTTCTTTCGGGTTATCGGAATTGACACGGATGCCAGAGGGATACTTTGGCCCAATGAAATTAGGGCAAAGATGGAAGACATCCTGGCAGATACCTTCGATAATATTGTTGAATGATGGGACAACGCTGGAGACTAAAATCTCAGAAACCCCGCAAATCCCTTTGCTTTTGACAAAAAGCTCGACATTTAGGGCATAATCATCCTTCGACCTGCTCGTATTGGATTTCATGCGATAGGTGTACATTAATTGATCACCTTCAAAGAATCCAAGTTCAGTCGATGAATTGCCCACGTCTATGGCTAGAAACATGGTGTACCTCCGCTTCGATCTTGCTTAAGCAAGTATCGAGCCTAGTAACTTTACTCTTTCTATTATAAAAAGGCACGAAAAAGGTAAACGAAAAAGGCGACCCACGAAGGTCGCCATGATCGCTTTGAATTATCGAATGACAATATTAAGGATGCGTCCTTTAACGTAGATAACCTTCACAATATCGTGGCCATCTAAGAAACTATGAACCTTGGCAGATTCCATGGCTTTTGCATAGGCATCATCCTGAGTGGCGTCCACACTGAGTTCAATGATATCACGTGTCTTGCCATTGATAGAGACCGCGATGTTGACTGTCTGCTTAACAAGCTTACTCTCATCATAAGTCGGCCAAGCTTCATAAGCGACCGTCTGATCATGCCCCAATGTCTTCCACATCTCCTCGCCGACAAATGGGCAAAGACAGGCAAACATCTTCGTGAAGCCTTCGAGATATGGTCGATATAAAGACTTTGCTTTATAGCAGTCGTTAATGAAGACCATCATCGCAGAAATCGCGGTATTGAAGGCAAGAGCTTCATAGTCTCCCGTGACCTTTTTGACCATGAAATTGTAAGAATAATCGAGTTCTGCAGAGTTTTCGTTGCTCCACTTCGCTTTATACTCGTCTTCATCGAATAAACGGTAGACGCGTTCAATGAAGCGTTTCGCGCCGTCTAGACCTGAAGTAGACCATGGCTTCACCTCGTTTAATGGGCCAGCAAACATTTCAAATAGACGGAGGGAGTCAGCGCCATGACTTGCGATGATATCGTCA
>Ga0256405_10012656_pt1 | contig 10391 bp, 10 predicted proteins | sample RumenRJG_02DNA_FD_189096 | JGI IMG/M metagenome (GOLD analysis project Ga0256405, IMG submission 189096) | Bovine rumen microbial communities from Lethbridge, Alberta, Canada - RJG_02 | ecosystem: Host-associated > Mammals > Digestive system > Stomach > Rumen | place: Canada: Alberta... | reverse complement strand
CCAAGATGAAAGCCTTCAGGTCATGCCTGAAGGGAATAAGGGATATACCCTTCTTTTTCTATAGATGTGTTACTGTCTTTGGTTAGGCAGCGGCATCTGCCCGCCACGGACAATCCCCCTTGGGCCTTGAAGTGCCCAAATTTAAATAGAGCTACATCTTTTAATCATAAAGAGGATATTTATATTTTATATACTTTTCTGTTATACCATGACTTAATTCTTATTTAGTAAATGTTGCGAGATTATAAGAATGGTTTTAAGCGATTCATGGAATTCGGCGGTTGGCGGTTATTCGTTGCCTACATCCGTATGGGAACGCTATGGCCTGATACAAAGGCATTGTTGCATTGTATCAAGGAAGGTCGTGAGTTCAAGACTGCCTATCCTGAGATGATAGGTACAGTGGAGGCAATACTTGCCAAGAAGTATGGATATATTCTTGATGAAGCATCGAAAGATTACTCTTCTGATTTCGTTGATGGTACTACAAAACCTAAGATTGTTTGGACATGCTGGTTACAAGGAATGGAGGATGCTCCATATATGGTGAAGAAATGTGTTGAATCGCAGAAGAAGGCTTTGCAAGATTATGAGCATCGGGTACTGACGTTGGAGAACTATCATCAGTGGGTGGAAGTGCCGGAATACATAGAGAAGAAGTTTCGTAAGGGAAGAATTCCACGAGCTTTGTTCACGGACTTATTACGGTTGGCTGTACTGAAAAAGTACGGAGGTGTATGGCTGGATGCATCTGTTCTCTTCACTGGTTTTGAGAATGAGAAGCTTTTAAATAGGTTGCATAAGATAGAGCAAAGTGAGTTTACCATATTCAGATATTTCCAACGGGGCAAGAAGGAGCCTGTAGGATTATCCAACTGGTTTATTGCTGCACATCCTAACGATTTTGTTGTCTCAACAGTCCTTGACATGCTACTTGCTTATTGGAAGGATTATAACTGCACGGTAGATTATTACATCATGCACCTATTTATCAGTATGTGTCTCAATGCAGTGCCGTCCATAGCTGAAAGCATGCCACGAGAGAACAGCTACCACAGCATCATGCTTGGCAGTGTCCTCGCCAAAGACTATAACGAAGATTGGTGGAATGATGTAAAGGCACATGTCTTCCTCCATAAGCTCAATTACCGTAAGGCAGACGAGGCAGACGAGGCAGCCAAGAATCCTCACAGCTTCTACAATAAGATATTCGGATCCACCCCTGCCCTCCTTTAAAGGAGGGAGTTCTTTGCGTTCTTAGCGGCTTTGCGAGAGATAACAAAGAGCGTTTAGCAAAAATATAATCTGCAAGATAATAAATAAAAAGCAATGATACGATTAAAGACTATTACGTTGGTGGGAAGCAAGGATGAACTTGCGAAGATACCGGAAGGGAAAGTACTCATCAACACAATCAATGCACATTCTTATAATGTGGCGAGGAATGACGAACTGTTTGCCGATGCTTTGACGAAAGGTGATTATCTTATCCCTGACGGTATGAGTGTTGTCAAGGCTTGCAAGTGGCTTCATGCTAAGTCCCAACCTAAAGAGCGCATTGCAGGTGCCGACTTGTTTGAGTTTGAAATGAATAAGCTAAACAGCAAGGGCGGAACGGCTATGTTCATGGGAAGCTCAGAAAAAACATTGGCAAAGATTGTCCAGCAAGCAGCAAAGGTTTATCCTAACTTGAAGGTCGTAACTTATTCTCCACCTTATAAGCCTGAATTTAATGATGAAGACAACAAGGATATAATTAATGCAATCAATACAGCAAATCCTGACTTGCTTTGGATTGGTATGACTGCACCGAAACAGGAGAAGTGGACTTACTCTCATTGGAATGATTTGCACATTCATTGTCATGTCGGTACCATCGGAGCTGTGTTCGACTTCTTCGCTGGCAATACCAAGCGTGCTCCGCAATGGTGGCAGGAGCATGGCTTAGAATGGTTGTATCGTTTGTTGAAGGAGCCAAAGCGTATGTGGAGAAGGTATATCATTGGTAACACCGTATTTCTTTGGCATATGCTCGGCGAGAAGTTCTCTCGCTGAAGATAATTCTCGCTAAGACGCAAAGGGCGCAAAGAATAATTTTTCAAACACTTTGTGAACTTAATCCTTAGCAAACTTTGCGACTTGGAGAGAGATAAACTAATATATGCGAGAGAAAAAAGCGAGATAGATAAATGAAAGCAAGAGATGAAATGTTCTTTAGGCTACTGCGATTTGCATTAGGGACGGAGACAGATTGCCCTAAGATGCATCTAAGTGAGTGGCGAGTGATGTTTCAGATAGCGAAAAAACAGGCGATTACAGGATTTATTGGTTCGGCACTGAGAAATATTAGTGGTAATGTACTCGTTGAGAAAGATGCAAAAAGTCAGGATGCCTTCACTGACTTGATTATGAACTGGATGGGCGAAGTAGTAAAGATTGCCCGTCGAAACCAAAAGGTAAATAATGATGTCATTGAGAAATTTCGCAAACTGGAAAGTAAAGGATTGCAATGTTGCTTACTGAAAGGACAGGGAAATGCATTGATGTATCCAAATCATGATTCTCGAACTTCTGGCGACATTGATGTTTGGGTGCGATTTAATGGTACCGTTAATACTGATGGCAATATACGAAAGATTATCAAGATGGCAAAGGAGGTGCAACCCAACTCAAAAGCATCTTACCATCATATTGATATACCGGATATTAACTGTACACCTGTTGAAGCTCACTATCGTCCTCAATTCCTTTTTTCTTATTGGCACAACAAGCATCTTCAAGAATATTTTAATAAGCATTCTGACGAGCAGCTTGATAATAAGGTGAAGTTTGGCGATAAGGAAATTTCTGTTCCGACACCAGAGTTCAATATTGTCTTTCAGCTGAGCCACATATATAATCATCTGTTTCATGAGGGAATAGGTCTCCGGCAGATTATAGATTACTACTATGTACTTAAGGCCTATGATAGTTTATCCAATAAGAGTTCTATAGATTGGGACAAGCAGTTAAACTACTTAGGTCTGCATAATATTGCTGGTGCTATAATGTGGATATTGACTAATGAATTCGGAATGCCAAAGAGTTGGGCTATAGTGTCATCGGATAAAGGTAGAGGAACTTTCGTATTAAACGAGATACTTCAAGGCGGTAACTTCGGCAAGAGTGATAAGCGTTACCACTTTAGCAACAGTGCATTTGGCAAGAATCTCCAGCGCCTTCAGCGTGATTGCCGATTATTGAGTTACTTCCCCTCAGAGGCATTGAGTGAACCAATATTTAGACTATGGCATGCGTGGTGGAGGTATAAACATAATTAATTGTAATATTGATATAATGGAAAACAGAAAAGTTGCCCTGATCACGGGCATTACAGGACAAGACGGCAGCTATTTGGCAGAACTGCTGCTGAGTAAGGGGTATGACGTACATGGTATCATCCGCCGTTCGTCAGTGGATTTCCGCCCGCGTATTGCTCACCTTGAGGGCGTAGCAAACTTCCACTTGCACTACGCTGACATGAGCGACTCTATGGCTCTCGTGGCTCTCGTGGGTGCTGTTAAACCTACGGAGATATACAACTTAGCTGCACAGAGCCATGTGCAGGTGAGCTTCGATTCACCAGAGTTTACAGCTGACGTTGATGCTGTAGGCGTGCTCCGTATTTTGGAGGCTGTGCGTGCGTGTGGCCTGACGGACTCCTGCCGTATCTACCAGGCTTCTACATCGGAGCTATACGGTAAGGTGGAGGAGGTTCCACAGAACGAGAACACACCGTTCCACCCCTACTCTCCTTACGCCGTGGCTAAGCAGTATGGCTTCTGGATCGTGAAGGAGTATCGCGATGCTTATCACATGTTTGCATGCAATGGTATCCTCTTCAACCATGAGAGTGAACGGCGTGGAGAGACCTTCGTGACACGTAAGATCACTTTGGCTGCAGCACGCATCAAGCAGGGTAAGCAGGATAAGTTGTATCTTGGCAACCTGTCGAGTCGTCGTGACTGGGGCTACGCCAAGGACTACGTGGAGTGTATGTGGCTCATTCTGCAGAACAAAAAGCCGGATGACTTCGTGATCGCTACGGGTGTGCAGCACACCGTACGTGAGTTTGCTACGCTTGCTTTCCACTATGTGGGCATTGAGCTCGAATGGCAGGGCGAGGGTGCTGACGAGAAGGGTATAGACAAGGCTACGGGCAAGGTGCTCGTGGAGGTATCGCCAGACTTCTATCGTCCTACGGATGTGGTCAATCTCTGGGGTGATCCTACTAAGGCCAAGGCTAACCTCGGTTGGAATCCCAACAAGACCTCTTTCGAGGAGCTGGTAAAGATCATGGTCGATAGCGATATGAAGAAGGTCGCTGCTGATGATGCTGCTGCTAAAGTAAGGGTGAACCTCGAGGAATATCTGGAGAAAGGAATCGTCAAGTAGGAGACCCTCTAAATCCCCCTTAGGGGGACTTTGAGCCCACCGAAAAGCTATAGAGACTATTATAAGATTCTTGCTACAATCAGCCTGTTCTATGAAGGGGAAAAGTCCATATCCACAATTGGCCGATCCGTATTATTATGGTCTGCTTAAGCAATTTGCCAAGGAAAACCGCAATAATATGACAGAGGCTGAGAATGTTTTATGGACATTTCTCAAAGGAGGCTCTCTTGGCGTTAAATTCCGAAGACAATACATCATAGGAATGTATATCGTGGACTTTATTTGCTTAGAGAAAAATCTTATCATAGAGGTTGATGGTGGATACCATTCTGAGCCAAGACAAATAGATGATGACACTACTCGTCAGGCGTGGCTTGAGTTGCAAGGCTTCAAAGTCGTCCGATTCACTAACGAAGAGGTGCTTTTCGATATAAAAAATACATATAATAAAATTAAAACGACCCTCAAATCGTGTCTTGGGTAACACCAAGTCCCCCTAAGGGGGATTTAGAGGGTCTTCATATTATGCTTAGTAAAGATTCAAAGATTTACGTTGCCGGCCATCACGGACTCGTGGGCTCGGCTATTTGGAACAATTTGAAACAACGCGGCTATAACAATCTTGTTGGCCGCACACACAAGGAGTTAGACCTCACCGACCAACTCGCTGTAAAGAAATTCTTCGATGAGGAGCAACCTGATGCTGTTGTGTTAGCTGCTGCCTTCGTGGGTGGTATCATGGCCAACTCGCTGTACCGCGCCGACTTCATCATGCAGAATATGAAGATGCAGTGCAACGTCATCGAACAGGCCTACAAGCATCACGTGAAGAAACTGCTCTTCCTCGGCAGTACATGCATCTACCCCAAGAATGCGCCGCAGCCCATGAAGGAGGATGCACTGCTCACCTCACCGCTGGAGTACACCAACGAAGAGTATGCCATCGCTAAGATAGCCGGACTGAAGATGTGCGAGAGTTACAACCTGCAATATGGTACAAACTATATTGCTGTGATGCCAACGAACCTCTATGGTCCCAATGATAACTTCCACTTGGAGAACTCGCACGTCATGCCGGCCATGATGCGCAAGATCTATCTCGCAAAGCTCATCCACGAGGGCGACTGGGATGCCATCCGCGTGGATATGGACAAGCGCCCTATTAATCCCACAGACAAACTGCGCGCCATCATTGGCGATGGCAATGTCGATGGTAAGAATGACAAGGAGCGTATCTTGAAAGCCCTCGACTTCTATGGTATAGATGATAACAAGGTTACACTTTGGGGCGACGGCAGTCCTCTACGTGAGTTCCTTTGGAGTGAAGATATGGCAGATGCATCTGTACATGTGCTGCTCAATGTAGATTTCAGCGACATCATCGGCATTGAGAAATATTCTTCTGTCTTCTATGGCGCAAAGACCGACGGCGAAGTGAATCGTAACAACTCTGAGGGGCGTGGCGGTGCTATTCCAAGTCTCGGAGAAATCCGCAACTGCCACATCAACGTGGGCACGGGCAAGGAGCTCACCATCAGGTCACTGGCAGAACTGGTGAAGAAGACTGTCGGCTTTGATGGCGAGATCGTATGGGATTCGACTAAGCCAAACGGCACCCCGCGTAAGCTAATCGACGTGACAAAGCTTCACAATCTCGGTTGGCACCACAAAGTGGAAATCGAGGACGGTGTTGAAAAGCTCTACGAATGGTATCAGAGTACGCTGAAGTAAAAGTAGCTACTATAAGCAATAGAATGTGAGTATGAAGAGATTCCCAATCGAATGTCTTTGTACTCACATTGTTTTTTATATATAACATACAAAGACATCTGGCAGAAGACGAAGAGGATGGGGCAGCGTGAAAGAGATAGGCGCACAGGCCTCGCAAATTTTTCATTCTTATCTACTTAGTGCATCGTGCATTATTTTATCATATGCGGAATCTGCGTGAGAAAGAAAAAACTCAGCGTGAATGTACGCACGCAGATCTCGCAGATCTCACAGATTTTTATGTTCAGATATTAGCATATAGAGACCTCTTCTTTTGCAATAAATCTGCGTTATCAGCGTTATCAGCGTGGGAATAAGACATCAGCGTGGATATTTCACACAGATTTCGCAGATACTTGTAGATAACTTTTGTAAAGAACCGAAAATGAAGTACGACAAACTGACCATAGTAGGACTGCCGAAGAGATTTAAGGTACATAATGTAGTGGATTATCTCTATCCTGACGATCACCAGCCAGAAAATCCGGATGATGTGGTTTATGACTTCCTTCCGGAGGAGTGTGACGAGGGCGAGGATGCTATTGTTGTTTATGAGTATAATGAGTCGGCGACGGGAGTGGAAGTAGTATACGAGGATGCTTCGCACTCACTGACATTTTCGTTATCGCACTGGGCATCAGATGCAGATGTGCGGATATATACGAAGATCGTCAATGCCGTGCTGAAGAAGCATCCGCGTGCCCGGCTCTATGCGCATTATGAGCTTCTCAAAGGTCTGACGGAGGATGACGAAAAGAAGATGATTGCGAACAGGCTGAGCTACGTGAAGCGATTACTGAAAACAAAAGAGAGCTTCACCATGGAGGGTCTCTTCCTTGATTTCACGCTGAAGGTGGCGCACCTGCGTCCGGTACCGACTGTTGACATACAGGCATTGGAGTTACGAAACATGTTTGTAGGGATGCAATGGCAAGCCGAAGAAATGACTCAGTAAATCTTTATCCCTAAAAAAGGAATAGGGCAGATACGATTAGGATAGCCCACCCTAAGAGCGATAGCATTCATCAAAGCGACAAACACTTCCTAGAACAGGGGCATAACGTGAAAGCAGAGAACATCACCGACCAAATCCATAAGGTGATCTCACAGATTTTCTATTCTGATATTATTATGTAGTGCATGAATGCACTTGAGATCCGCGTAATCTGCGTAATCTGCGTGGAAAAATTATTCAGCGTGGATATTCTCACGCAGATCTCGCAGATTTCGCAGATTTCTATTCTGATACTATTATGTAGTGCATGAATGCACTTGAGATCTGCGTAATCTGCGTAATCAGCGTGGAAAAAACATTCAGCATGGATATTCTCACGCAGATTTCGCTGATCTCACAGATTTTCTATTCAGATATTATTATGTAGTGCATGAATGCACTTGAGATCTGCGTAATCAGCGTAATCAGCGTGGAAAAAATATTTAGCGTGGATATTCTCATGCAGATTTCGCTGATCTCGCAGATTTCTATTCTGATACTATTATGTAGTGCATGAATGCACTATGCTCTGCGGCAGGGGATTTCTGTTTGTGGCGGTGGGGATGGCGGATGGATGTCCCTGCTGACGAGATAGTTCTGACGAAGTTGCTCTGTAACTTCCGGGCTTAATAGGATGGTATCTCCGTTCCATTACACTGTACAAGTGCAGCCCAGCTTGACGCTCCTGTTGTCATTGAACTTGTACCCCATATAAATGTCTTTGAAGTGAGACCGTCTACATCCTTGGTCGGCGAATAAACGGCTGACTCAATATTGCGACGGTTATCGAACCAAAGATGGAACGTCTTGTCCCTGGTTGCTAAATGCAACTTTCCATCTTGGAAACATGTATCAACCAAATATAAAAGTAATGTTTAACCGGGTCAACCAACATTAAAAATAAGGCTTAAAGTAGTCAACCAAAAGCGTTAAACTACATATGCGACAGGTTAACCACAAAGTGTGGCGGTCGCCATCCAACAGTGTGACGGTCGCCATCCAACTGTGTGACGGTCGCCATCCAACAGTGTGGCGGTAGCCATCCAACTGTGTGGCAGTTGCCACACAACAACGTGTCAGTAGGCGCGAAAGAGGCTTAAACAAAGAAAGATGTGCCGCCTTAGCGACATCGACAGAGCCATATCTGAGGAGGGGCAATAAACATCAATGCCGCACGGAGAGTATCCGTGCGGCATTGATGTTTTCCGACCAGACTGCTTACACTCTGTGATAGGTCTCGCTGAATGGTTGGCGGTAGCGGTCGCCCCACACTCCATCGGGCATACGCAAGCCACAAGTAATCACCATATTGATTTCCACCTTATGGGGCAGGCCCAACGCCTTTTTCACCAGCAAACTGTCGAAGCCCTCCAAGGGGCATGTGTCATAGCCCTTCTCGCTCATAGCCAGCATGAAAGTTTGGGCAGCGAGGGCACAACTCTTATGCACCACCACACGGACATCGCCTTCTGACACCTGTCGCACGATGGGCCTGAACAGTCCTATACACTGAGCCAGAATCTTGCGCACCCCACCCCAAAGACCGAAGAAGCGCGAATAGAGAAAAGGCATTACCTTACCATAATACACTTCCCACTTTTTGATGCGCTTTTCTTGTTTCTCTTTAGGACTGTTACGCCGCTGATTCTCCCTCTCAAAGGTCCTGGCTGCCTCTGCATGACGCTTATACAAGTCTTGCCGGGTGACGAAGACCACCATTTCTTGTGCCGATCGTGCACTTAGCTGGTCGAGGCAAGCGTGGGCCAACTTGGCCAGTACGGCCTTGTCGGTGACATGATAACACTCCCAGAGTTGCATATTAGAGCTGGTAGGGGCCAGGGTAGCCATCTCCAGGCACTGTTTCACCTGTTCAGGATCTATAGGCTTATTGGGGTCGTAATGCCTCACGGCCCGCCGATGTTCCAGAATTTCTTGTAAACTCATCAGCATGAAAAATAAAGATTATTTATCGTATTTGCACAGCAGCTCATCCAGCATCTCACCGTGATGATGTTCTTGGGCGATGAAGGTCTCAACCGTCTGGGCAGCCTTCTCAGCGCCCATAGCGCGCAACTGGTCGGCAACAGGCTGCAAGACAAGGCCTGCGTTATATTCAAGTTTGGTGGCCTTGCGCATGGCGGCAAACACATCTACGGTTGACTCAGCATTGAGCAAGGCATAGAATCCACCGTGATTGCTCTCCTGGTCGGCCATCTCTTCCAGCTTGACAGCAATCTCCTCAGGCAGTCCTTGCTCGCGTGCCGCACGTGCTAACGCATAATATTGCTTGGTTCCTCTCACCTCGGCATCGGCTATGATGCCCACTTGCTTCTCAAGAGGCGTGCCCTTGGTCACACCCACAATAACATCTTTCTGATCCATATTACTTTATCTGATGTTGTTCGTAATTCGAAAAATAGCTTATAAACTCATCCAGCGTGGGCTTGATCTGCAGCAATCGCTCGCCCAGAACGTCGCTGCCCTCAAGGCTGTTTAGCATCTCCATCCTGGCCTCGGATATGGTCTTTTCCAGCAGTCTGCCCTTTTCTGTCAAGAAAACTATCTGCTTGCGCTTGTCGGTCTCGCTGCCATGACGCCCCACAAGGCCCGAGCTCTCCATACGCTTAATGAGAGGCGATACGGTGTTGATGCCCAAAAGGAGCTTTGAACAAATATCGTTGATGGGCCGCTCGTCTTGCTCCCAAAGCACGATGAGCACCAGATATTGCGTGTAAGTAATGCCTATCTTCTTGAAGTAAGGCTCATAAGTCTGTATCACCAGCCTGCTGAGCGTATAAAATCTGAAGCACATCTGGTCACCTAACCTAATTTTCTCGCCGTTGATAATCATCTTCTTCTATTCTTTTTGACAGGTACAAAGGTAGTTGTTTTATTTTATATCGCACACGATACACCCCACTCTTTTATTCTTCTTTAACATATATCGTGAACGATATATTATCTCTTCAACAAGCGTTAACAACCCATCCGGCAACCGGGGAAATCTTTTTGATTCAGTCAGGCATAGGGCAAGTTCAACATAGAAGTGCAATCGGTAGACAGGTATAATTGAGTCCACTTTAAAATGTAGTATATTTGTAAGCCAGGGTCATTCCTGAAGTTCTTTCAGGCGGCGATGCTGAAACGTATGCGAACATTGGCGGGTCGTAAAAAATGCCAGGAAATCGGAAAC
>Ga0256405_10012655_pt1 | contig 10391 bp, 23 predicted proteins | sample RumenRJG_02DNA_FD_189096 | JGI IMG/M metagenome (GOLD analysis project Ga0256405, IMG submission 189096) | Bovine rumen microbial communities from Lethbridge, Alberta, Canada - RJG_02 | ecosystem: Host-associated > Mammals > Digestive system > Stomach > Rumen | place: Canada: Alberta... | reverse complement strand
TAAGTGTTACAATGAAACAACACTTATATTAATATAATATTTTATGAAAAAAGTTAGAAAAAGAAGAAAACCTGCGGAAAATAGTATGAAATTATCAGATTTAATCGAAAAAGATACTGAAAATTTCACTAAATTTGATAAATTTGATGAAAAATTACTGGAATTTCAAAGAAAAAATTGCAGTGATCAAGTGAAAATTTGGTTCGTTCCTTTTGTAGTATTGGTGTTTGCACCGAATAAATCGGAGTGGACTAAAGAAAATCATTTATGTTTATGTGAAAATTTTGGCTTGAAATTAGCTAAGTATACTTATGTCTGTGAAGCTGATAAGGCCGGTGTTACTTATACTTATGTTAGTGTGTCTGATGAGAACATTGATGTTTTGGATTTTGATAAAGTGTTCTAATGTAGGATTGGTGTAAATATCGGAGTCGATATTGGTGCATTAGGTTTCATATGATAGTACACAACTTTGATTAGGTTACTATGGGTTAATAAGTAATATTTTAAATAATCAAGGCAAGACGTTGGAACCGCAGCAGTGTACATACGTGGAGTCCTGGAGCAGGTTCAATTCCTGCATCCTACCTTTTTTATTACTATTTTTTTTCATGTTACAATGTGCTAACATGATTACTAAACTATAATTTATGACTACATTTACTGAAATATTTGATGAATTAGCAAAAACAAACGACCGCAGTATAATCTATAATAACTGGATGGATTACTGCATTGAAATAAATCTGATAAATCATAACGGTAAAAAAACTAACTTCTACGGTAACGAAGAAAAATACGTTGAACTAATGCAAGCATGGATGAATGAACTAACCACCGAATTAGAAAACAAACCATACTATGATATTTTAGGTCATTTCTATGAGGAATTAGTACAATCAGCAGGTAAAAGTAAAAGTCTTGGTCAAGCATTCACACCACCAAGTGTAACAGATTTAATGAGTGATTTAGTAATCAAAACTGATAATAACAAAAATGGTATTGCTAATGATCCAACCTGTGGAAGTAGCCGAACATTATTGGCTGCACATGTTGAAAGTAATGGTGATTTGATATGTATTGGTCAGGACCTGGACCGTACTAGTTGTCAGATGAGTGTGTTGAATTTCTGGAGTCATGGTGTACGTGGCAGTGTATTGCATATGGATACTCTTGAAGGGACTTTTTATCAGGGTTGGAGAGTTAATAAGTATCTTTATCATGGTTTGCCGGTTCCTCATATTGAGGAGATTTATAGTATTGATGATGCTTATGATTTTTTTGAGTTGAATAATAGGAAGCCTGGTGTTCCTGCTGATGTTGTTATGAATCCTGATGATGTTGAGAGGATTGAGGTTAATTCTAGTCCGGAGGGTGCTAGTACGAAGATTACTTATAAAAACGGGCAAACTACATTGATGTGATATTTTATGGCTACTGCAATAGAACAATTAAGTATTGAAGCTCAAAAAAGAGCAACAGATGAAATACTTGAAAAAATGGAAAAACACTTAGACGGAACACAATTAATGGAACTTAACAAGATATTAAATAATGAATTCAACAAGGTAGACTTCACATTCAAAAGAGAAGAATACGATGAAGACTACAAAGGACATAATATCTTCCTAAAAGAAGAGTTCTTAAAAGCAAAACAAGTGGAAGGATGCAGCAAAAGGACATTAGGACAGTATAACTTAAACATTAATTACATTATCGATTATTTTGACAAACCATTTGCAAACGTAACAACTGAAGATATAAGAGAATTCTTCACATTTCACCAGCAATTAAATGATTGCAGTAATGTAACATTAAACGGTATTCGTAGAGTATACAGCAGTTACTTTGGATGGTTATCAGATAACGGTTATATTCTTAAAAATCCCATGAGCAGGATTAAAAAAATCAAGGAAGTTCATAAAGTTAAAAAGGCTTATACTCCACGTGAACTGGAAGTGATGAGACAAAGCATACCTGCACATAAGTTAAGACAAAAAGCAGTATTTGAATTACTGTTAAGCAGCGGAATTAGATTGGGTGAACTGCAAAGATTAAATATTACAGATATGAACTGGGATAATTTAACATTTAAAGTATTAGGGAAAGGGAATAAAGAAAGAGTATGTTATTTTAATGATAAAGCAAAATTAGCATTACAAAACTACCTTAAATCCCGTAAAGACAGTAACCCTGCATTGTTTGTAAATGAAAGAAAACCGTATAACAGAGTGGGTTTATTCGGTCATCAACGAAATATGAGAGAGTTGGGAAGATGGAGTGGAGTGGAAAATGTTCATGCCCATAGATTCAGAAGAACATGTGCAACAATAGCTATTAATCGTGGAATGCCAATAGAACAAGTTCAGAAATTATTAGGCCATGAATCAATTACCACAACAATGATTTACATTAATGTAGATCAGAATGCAGTGAAATTAAATCATAAAAAATACATGAACTGAGGAGTGATATGTTTGAATAATCTGTTATTAAATCAGGACCATATGGGAATCCCATATCAAAACATGGATAATCCTTATAAAAATACAATGCAGACATTGATTGATGATATCATATTTAATGCGAAACGTTATATCAGTGGTAAAGAATTATTAACCTTAAATAATGTCCTGGAAGAAGTGATGAACAAGTATGAATTACTTACCATAGAAGATGACCAGGATACAGAAGAAAATCCTATGGTTGAAAATGAAAGATTACTCTCAATTTTCTTAAAAGCGAAAAGCTTGGAAGGATGCAGTATCAGGACACTGGAAGCATATGAACATCAAGTAACCAGATTCTTAGAGTATATTCAGAAATCATTAACTAAAATAACTGCTGAAGATGTACGGGAATATATTTACTTTAAACAGAATATTGATAAAGTCAGCAACAGTTACGCTGACACTATACGCAGATATTTGAACACTACTTTTCAATGGTTATCCGATGAGGGTTATATTATGGGTAATCCTATGATTACTATTAAGAAAATCCGCAGCAAAAAAGTAGTGAAAAAACCATACACTCATTTAGAAATTGAAAAGTTAAGAGAGTATTTTTTAAATCATGGTCGTAGAATTATACGGTTGAGGAATGTGGCTATTTTTGAATTGTTATTGAGTAGTGGTGTTCGTGTAAATGAATTATGCGAGTTAAACCGTTCACAGATTAATTTAGAAGATTGCAGTATGATTGTATTCGGTAAAGGTGCAAAGGAGCGGGAAGTTTATTTTAATGTTAAAGCTCAAAAAGCTTTAAAGGATTATCTTGATAATCGTCAGGATTCTTATCCTTGCTTATTTAAAGCTGCTAAATGTGTTGGTGATAATTCTGATTGTAGATTAACTGTTAATGCTTTGGAGAGAGTTATCCGTGAAGCAGGTAATGCTGTTGGTGTTAAAGCACATCCACATAAATTCCGCCGAACATTTGCTACTAACTTATTAAGTAAAGGTGTGCCTTTGGAGCAGGTTAAAACTTTATTAGGCCATAGTAATATTGAAACTACCACTATTTATGCTTTAGTTGATGAGGAACAGTTAAAATGGAATCATAAAAAGTTAATGGATTGATTATGAGGTGTTTGAGATGTATATATTTGATAATCATAAATATTCTGATTCTAAAAGATTGGATTACACAACAATAATCCGAAATTACTCAAATACTCCGGTCTTGGAAATTGGAATAAACAAACCCATAAAAAAACGAAAACCAAAGAAACATTATGAAATAAAAACTCAAGGAGTTAAAAAAGAATTATTAGAATACCATTACGGAATTTATCGCATGTTCCCATGCGGTAAGCAGCATAATTATCATATGAGATTTATTCATGTTCCTGGAGTAACTGAAAGGAGGATTATCGGATGAACGATGTAGTTAAATTAACTAGCGGATATAAAAAACAATTTATAGAAGACATTATAGAAGGAATGACTCCTTTATGTGACAATACTCAATTATTAGAATTAAGCAGGAGTTTAAATTATCATACTAATGATTTGATAATCTCTGAAAATCCTAACAATGTTGACTTGAATTATCAGGAAACCAATAAAATTCTAATTAAACAATTCATTAAAAACAAGAAATTAAAAGGATTATCTAAAAAAACAATCAATTATTATGAAAATTCATTAACTAAACTTAGTGAATGGACTACAAAATCATTTATCGAAATGAACAGTAATGATTTGAGAGAATATCTTATTTTCTTTAGAGAATTAAATAATTGTAGTAAAGTTACTTTAAATAATGTTCGCAGAATTTTATCTAGTTTTTGGAGATGGTTGGAAATTGAAGAGAAGATCATCATTAATCCAATGAAAAGAATTCCACATATTAAAACTCCAAAATATGTTCGTAAAGCATTTACAGATGAAGAAGTTGAAGTGCTTCGTAACTACTTGTATTCTCAAAAGAGTAAAAGGAATATTGCTATTTTTGAATTATTATTAAGTAGTGGTTTAAGATTAAGTGAAGTGGAAAGCTTACGAATTGATGATATGAGTCTTGTTGAATGTGAAGGCCTTGTAATGGGTAAAGGTGGAAAAGAGAGGAAATTCTACTTTAGTGAAAGAGCAAAAGTTTGTATAAATGATTATCTTAACTCTCGAAGAGATACTAAAGAGTGGTTATTCGTATCAGAAAATGCTCCGTATAATAAATTAGGAATTGCAGGTATTGGAACTATGATACGGGAAACTGGTCGAAGATGTGGAATAGAAAATGTTCATCCACATCGTTTCCGTCGTACAATGGCAACACGATTAGTTCGTAAAGGAATGCCGATAGAGCAAGTATCAAAATTATTGGGTCATGGTAATTTAGAAGTAACCATGCGTTATATTGAAACGGATAATGAATTATTAAAACTAGTTCATAATAAGTACACTAATTAAAAAAAAGGAGCATAATTATAATGTTAGATATTAATAATCTTGGTGGAGAATTTAAATCAGATTTATATAAGTTATCAGATAATAATGCAGTTACAAGATTTGTTAATAATGTCCTGAATGATATGGACTCCATATTAACAAGTCGACAATTAACTGAGTTACATAATGTTCTGCAGAATGCTATACAGGATTATAGTATAAGCACTGAAGATAAGTTATATAAGGATATTGATTATCATGAGGTAAATGATTACTTATTAAAACAATTCTTTGAGGGTAAACGATTAGCAGGATTATCTGAAAAAACGTTAGAAGCATATAAGGGTTATTTAACTTATGTTGTAAATCATTTGAAGAAAGGTTTTGATAGTTTAACTCATGAAGATATACAGGATTTTTTCAGTTTTTTAATAGAAGTAAATCATTCTTCAATGGTTTCAGTAGATAATTATCGTCGTATTCTAAACAGTTTCTATAATTATTGTGTGGATAATGGGTTATTATATAAGAATCCTGTGTTAAAGATTGGAGCAATTAAGAAAGTTAAGAAAGTAAAACAAGCATTCAGTTATGAAGAAATTATATATCTTCGTGAAAACTTGAAAAATCTACGTGATAAAGCTATTTTTGAATTATTATTATCATCAGGAATGAGAGTAGGTGAATTAGTTAGTTTGAATCATAAAGATTTGAATATGGCTGAACGTACTGTTATTGTTCATGGTAAAGGTGATAAAGAACGTGAAGTGTTCTTTAATGAACTTGCGAAAGTTAGTATTAACAGATACCTTGAATCAAGAGATGATACTAATCCTGCATTATTTGTAACAATAAACCGTCCTCATACTCGATTGGGAATTACTGGAGTGGAAACTATGTTGCGTAATGTGGGTAAACGTGCAGGAGTTAATAAGGTTCATCCTCATAGGTTCAGGCGTCATTTTGCTACTTCTATGATTCATAAAGGAGTGCATATTGAACAGGTTCAGAAATTACTTGGGCATGCTGAAATCGCAACTACTCAAATGTATATCGTGAATGATGATGATGAAATTAAATATAATCATAAAAGGTATGTAAACTGAGATGATAAAATCCGCAGTTATAAAATGATGAGAAAAAAGAGGAAATTACTATGATTCCTGAGACCGTCCCTGATTATTTGAATCATGAGAAAAGTCTTGAAGAAAGATTAGAATTCATAGATTTATTAATTGATGAAACCAAAGAACGATTAAAAGCATATCCTGAAAGTGCATATCCAAAAGAACATTTCATCTACAAGATGAGATTACATTCTTATGAATTAGTAAAAGGCCATTTAAGAGATGCATTATCCGAAGAAATAATAAAGAGATGATTAAAATTGACTACTTTAAAAATTAGTGATTTATTTAGTGATTGTCCATTAATACTTGAAGATGATGGGAAATATTATGAGTTAAGAATGAGTGGTGTGGCAGTATCTGGTTTTGATGATACTCCAGTACAGGTATATTTACGTAAAGGTGATAGGATTTATAAAAAAGATTTGAGGGATATAAAATGACTTCTGAAGAGTACAAAATCCATGATTTCACATTGCATTGTGTGGAATTTGAAATAAAAAGATTAATCCAAAATAATAAAGACTATCAGAAACTCGCAGCACAGGAACAGGATAATTTGAGATATCTTATTTTTGAAAATAGGATACTGGTATTATATGAATTATTAGGAAACGTGCGGAGATTAAAGGTTTCCAGAAAGGAATATCTTGAAATGATAAAGGAGCAGTGAAAAAAATGACTGAAAATATTCATGATGACATAATGAAATTACTTAACAGATCAGACCAAATAGCATTAAGAATTATGGATCCAACAGAAGAGGACATAAACACAATCAAAAAATTATATGATTTGGGTGTTATTTTTAGTAGAGAGTCCACAATAACGTTTGGAGTGCCTCGAAAAAGAGTCGTTGTCAATATGGTGTTGGATAAAAGATTGGAGGAAATTAAATGAAATATAAGCATTTTTTAGGTAAATTAACAGTAGTTGATGCAGTATTAGATACTGTGGAAGATAAAGATGAAATTGAAGTGACCTGGAATAAAATAAATAATGTTCCAGTATTGGAATTCAAAGACAAAGGTGAATTAGTTGATTTTATTGTGGTGAAGTGAGAACAGAGGGAAGTGATGAAAATGTTTAGTCATGAATACTGGAAAACTCACAGCATCTATCATTTACAAAGTAGAGGCTACTATAAATTATTAAATGACTGCACTCGTTTCAAAAGTCATGGATTTCAAAAAATGAAATACCGGACATATCCATCTTTTGTTGTTAATGATTATTTCCATCGAAACAGAATTAATAGCATGAAATTACGTAGTAGCAGCATTTGTAAAAAAAGAGTTAGTAAAAAGAGTAAATACCCTATAAGGAATAATAATGTATTTAAAATGATTAATCGTGTAAGGGCTAATGAAAGAAGAAGACATGCGAGAGAATATATATGGGAGTGGGATAATGACTGCTGAACCATTTACAATCACAGGCCATAGAAGTATTTCAGACCATACATTGAAACGATTATATGATCTATCAAACTTTGATGGAATACTAAGTGTTACAGAACGATTGAATAATTTAGCTGAAACAAACAGAAAACAATCTGAAATTATTGAGTGGTTAATAGATGCATTAAAAGATGATGATAAATTATTAAAAGATAATAATGTTAGTTATATTGTTAATAATACATTAGATGATTTAGTTAAAGGAAAAATTAGTATAAATGAATTATTGGAGGATTGGGATGATGACTGAAAAGATAAAAATCATGCTTTCAAGACCAATGAAAGGAAAAACAAGGGAAGAAATTGAAAAAGAAGAAAAAGAAATGGCAAACATACTATTTGACAGATATGAGGATAATTGTGAAATAATATCTTCTATTGTTGAAAATGCTGAAGAGAAATCTGAGTTGGAATGTTTCAGCGAGTCAATATTTTTCATGAGTATGGCTGATGTTCTTGCTATGGGTTTTGGTTGGGAAAATTCAAGAGGTTGTAAGTTGGAGCATGAGATTGCAAAGGCTTATGATGTTCCTGTAGTGTATCTTGAAAATGAGGTTAAAGAATGATTAAAGTATTTCAAATTGATAATGAATTAGCAATTATTAAATGGGAAGGATTGGAAGATACTACCTTATTAGCACAAGCAATCCAATACTTGAATCGTACAGAAGAACAAGTACAAGTTAAAACACTTAATAAGGAGTTAAAGGGATAAGTTAGATTTTAGTTTCCGATGAAACCATTATTGGTGGAGGAGCAAACGATTGGTGGATAAGTTTGGACAGATGCTCTGATATTTTTGTGGAGTCAGAGCATCATATTTTTTTAAAGGAGTTATGAAGAATGACTTGTTTAACTTGTAAATACTATCATAGGAATTATTGTAGCCAGAGAATGACTGTAGTATATTATTGTAGCGATTGTAAGTATTATAAGGAGTTAGAAGAATGACTTGTAGATGGTGCAAGTATTTATTTCTCTGTCTGATTTTTAATGACGGATTTGATAAAAAGAAATGCATATATGAAAAGGAGTTAAAAGAATGACTGAATTATATAAAACACATATGTGTTTGTATTATAATATGAAGTGTTATAAAGGGGATATTTCTGTAAAAGGACAGTATAAGTTTAAGAAAAGAGGTTAGAAAGATGACTAAACGATTTAAAGTTCGATTATCAAAATTAGGAAATGGAATGATAACCGATACTCAAAAAAGAGAAGATTTGTATTTTGATAAAGAGTTTTTAGATGCTACTTTACCCGAAGTAAACGAATGGTTGAATACTCTTAATGATGAGAATAAGCAGTTAAAACAACAAATTAAAGATTTACGAATTTATGTTCTTGATAGTATTCACGAAGCCAATGAGATTAAATGTACTTGTAATCCTTGTGTTGTTGAAGAATGTGTTAAAAAGGTGATAGAATGACTGCGAAACGATTTAATTATGGAGTGGAATAAATGAATCAACATAAAGTAATTTTGGAAGTAATATATTATTCAAAAGCAAATAATGGTGGGAGAGCATATAGGGAATTAGATGCTTTATTATTAAGTAAAGGTTACAAAATGGAAAATTTTGAGCATAAATTGGTGGAAGAATGACTGCGAAACGATATTTTGTAACTTGTGAAGTAGGTGATTGTATTTGCGAATTAATTTCACGAAAACTATCAGATGATGAATTTGAGCATTTAACTTATCAGAATATTACAGATAGACTAAATCAATTGACAAAAGAGAATGAGCAGTTACTAAAAGAAAAAATTGATGTAGAAGTTAAATTGTATTCTGCAAACGAAAAAATATTAATGCAAATGGATTATGATGAAATAATAAAACAAAATGCTAAAAATGAAATGGAAATTATTAATCTTAAACAAGAGAATAAGCAGTTAAAAACAACAATCCAACAACTCACAAACGATAACACAAAACAGAAAAAGAAACTAAATACTACAATGAAAGAAAATGAGCAGTTAAAAATCGCATTAAAAGATAAAGAAAACCTTATCAGCATATGTGAAAAGAAATTCAAAGAATTAGGATATTTAATTACCTGCGATGATGATGGATATGTGATAGAATGACTGGAAAACGATTTAAATTCAATGGTAGGAATAACTGCATTGAATATGATGGCAAAAGCATATTACTTGACAGTTATGGTGAAGATATTGAAGAACTCTTGAATGACTTACACGAAGAAGTAATGGACCTACGAAGAGAAAATACTAAATTCAAACTGACTGTAAGTGAAATCATAGAAGATATGCAGAAATATGTAGATGATAATCAATTAATTTACATCAATCAATCATATGTGGACTGGATAAAAAAAGAAGTTGATACTACATTATATTCACAAAAAAAGGAGTTAGAAGAATGACTGAAAGATATGAATTATACAATAAATACAATCATAATGAAATTATACAAGATAATTATAATGTTCTTGATGGTTGTGTTCAGATTTATAGTGCAGAAACTGTTGAATTTGAATTAAATGATTTATTTAATAGATTAAAGAAGATTGGAGATATTTGTGATGATTGTTTAAAGTTAAAAAGTAATGATATTGGATATTATATAGGAATAAATGAAATAAAAAGAATTGTTGAAGATTGTATTGAAGAAGATAGTAATATAAAGTGGAAGGATTTAGAATGACTGCGAAACGATTATTTGGTGTTGTTAAAGGACATAGAGAACATATAGCTGACCATACTGGCAGACTATATTCAGATAGTGAAGTTGCAGATTTATTAAATACTGTTTATGAAGAGAATGAGCAGTTAAAATCTGATAAAGAGCATTTAATGGGTTGTCTTATTAGATTCTTTGGTTATGATGATGAGGATATTGATTATAATTTGAATAGAGAATCTAATCGAGAATATGGGAAACA
>Ga0256405_10012652_pt1 | contig 10393 bp, 8 predicted proteins | sample RumenRJG_02DNA_FD_189096 | JGI IMG/M metagenome (GOLD analysis project Ga0256405, IMG submission 189096) | Bovine rumen microbial communities from Lethbridge, Alberta, Canada - RJG_02 | ecosystem: Host-associated > Mammals > Digestive system > Stomach > Rumen | place: Canada: Alberta | collected... | reverse complement strand
GCTACAGGGGTTATGTCTGAATTTGTTTTTTTAAGTGCGATAAGGTAGTTTACAGCAAGAGTGTTGTTTGGTGATCTAAGACAGTCTGCGGAGTCTGTTCTTTTAGAATTTGCCATGACAATACTCATTGCTTCAGGGTAGGTTTTTCCGGTTGAAATGAGCTTGCTTAAGTGCTTTTGAAGCTCAGGATCTTCATCTATTGCTAGTGTGTCTTCTGCCGCTTTGCTTAGAACACTGATATCATCATTTTCAGCACCAAAAACAAGATGATCAATGCAGCCAAATGCGTTTGCAGTTTGTATACCCCCATAGGCAAAATCTGCCGCACTTGAGATGCTTGCTGTAAAAGGCATCAAAAAAACAGCATCAGCACCGTTTCTGCAGGCTGTGTATGCCCGGTCATATTTGTCTGCGATCGCAGGTTCCCCTCTTTGTACAAAATCCCCACTCATTATAATGATCAGCTTTTCGGCACCGGTCTTTCTTTTCGCCTCCTCGATAAGATAGGAGTGACCATTGTGAAATGGATTGTATTCTGCGATTACGGCGGCTATTGTTGGTCTTTTTATCATTTTATCCTCTCCATTGGTTTTAATTGGTATTTATTTTAGAACAATATCACATATTTAACAAGTATACGGAAATACTGTCTTGTCATATCTGCTATAAAGGTTTAAAATAGTGTCGTATACTCTCGTAATGATGTTTTTACGGGAAACCTGCAGCTTACTCGACAACAGTCTTTGAGCGAAGGCTGCGTCGCATTGCATAACAATGCGATATTTTAGAAAAAGGAGATAAAAAAATGGCATTTATTGATCAGATCAAAGCTCGTGCAAAGGCAGATAAGAAGACTATCGTACTTCCGGAAAGTGAAGACAGAAGAACTCTTGAGGCAGCAGATGTTATTCTTAAGGAAGGCATTGCTGATCTTATAATTCTTGGTGATCCTGAAAAGGTAGCGGAAGATGCAAAGAAGCTTGGCGTTGATGTAAGTGCTGCATCAATTGTAAACCCTGCTGTAAGCGATAAGCTTGATGCTTATGTAGAGAAGTTTACTGATCTTCGTAAGAAGAAGGGTATGACTCCTGAAGAAGCCCGTAAGATCCTTACCACAAGTAATACATATTTTGGCGTAATGATGGTTAAAATGGGTGATGCAGACGGACTTGTTTCCGGTGCCTGCCATTCTACTGCTGATACACTTCGTCCAAGTCTTCAGATCCTTAAGACAGCTCCTGGCACAAAGCTTGTATCTGCATTCTTTATCATGTCTGTACCAGATTGCGAATTTGGTGAAAATGGAACATTCGTATTCTCAGACTGTGGTCTTAATCAGAATCCTACAGCAGAAGAGCTTGCTGCTATCGCTGAATCTTCTGCAAAGTCATTCAGAGAATTAGTTGGCAAAGAGCCTAAGGTTGCCATGCTTTCATACTCAACAATGGGTTCAGCAAAGCATGATGATGTAACAAAGGTTCAGGAAGCTACCAAGATTGCCAAGGAAGCAAACCCTGATCTTGCTCTTGACGGCGAACTTCAGCTTGATGCTGCTATCGTTCCTTCAGTTGGTGAATTCAAGGCTCCTGGCAGCAAGGTTGCAGGACATGCAAATACACTTATATTCCCTAACCTTGATGCTGGTAATATCGGTTACAAGCTTGTTCAGAGACTTGCAAAGGCAGATGCATTCGGTCCTATGACTCAGGGCATTGCTGCTCCTGTAAACGACCTTTCACGTGGCTGCTCAGCAAGCGATATCGTAGGCGTTGTAGCTATCACAGCTGTACAGGCTCAAAACATGTAATAATACAAGGGTCATAAGTCAATTGTTTATATAAAGAAGAAGTTTGAAGCAAGATTTTAAATCTGCATCGGTGTCGCGGCAGGCACGGCACCGATGGTCACCATGCCTGCGGTAAGGGTATAAAAGATGAAGATATTAGTACTTAACTGTGGAAGTTCCTCACTTAAGTATCAGTTTATTGATATGGATACCGAAAAGGTTATAGCAAAGGGTCTTTGCGAGCGTATCGGTATCGATGGTTCACAGCTTACACATAAGGTTCCTGGCAAGGAAGATTTCGAAGAAATAACTCCTATGCCTACTCACCAGACAGCGGTTGAACTTGTTATGAAGGCACTCACCGACAAGGAACATGGCGTTATTTCTGACGTATCAGAGATCTCTGCTGTAGGTCACAGAGTACTTCATGGCGGCAACAAGTATTCCGATCCTGTTATCGTTAATGACGATGTAAAGAAAGTCATAAGAGAATGTTTCGACCTTGGACCTCTTCACAACCCTGCAAATCTTATGGGTATTGAAGCATGTGAAAAGGCTATGCCTGGCACTCCAAATGTAGCTGTATTTGATACCGGTTTTGGTATGGCTATGGAACCAAAGGCTTATATGTATGCTATTCCTTATGAATATTATGAGAAATATCATATCCGTCGTTATGGTTTCCATGGTACAAGCCACAAATTTGTTTCAAATGAGACTATAAAGTTTGGTAATCTTCCGGAAGGACACAGAAAGGTTATCGTTTGTCATCTTGGAAACGGTGCTTCAATTTCTGCATCGATTGATGGTAAGTGCGTAGATACATCAATGGGTCTTACACCTCTTGAAGGTCTTATCATGGGTACAAGATCAGGTGATGTTGATCCTGCAGTTGTACAGTTTATCGCAGATCATGAAAATATTTCAGTAGATGATGTGCTTACAATGCTTAATAAGAAGTCAGGTATTCTTGGTCTTTCAGGAATATCAAGTGATTTCCGCGATGTGCTTCAGGCTGATGCTGAGGGCAATGAGAGAGCAAAGCTTGCAAATGCAGCTTTCCGTTACAGAGTAGTTAAGTATATCGGCGCTTATGTTGCAGCCATGAATGGTGTAGATGCTATCACATTTACAGCTGGTTTTGGTGAAAATAATGTAGACAGCCGTGTGATGATCTGTGATGCACTTTCATATCTTGGAATCAAGATTGATAAGGAAGCTAATAAGGAGAGAGGAAAGAATATGTGTATTTCCACTCCGGATTCAAAGGTTAAGGTTTTCGTTATACCTACAAATGAAGAGCTTTCTATTGCAAGGGATACACTTTCACTTATCAAGTAAACTTTTACTTGACAAGCAACTTTTTCTGAGGTATACTAAGCGAGTATGAAAATAATTGTTTATTCGATAGGTATTTATTCAGGTTCGACCCATACCTTAGATGAGACAATTTATATAGTTTCTATTTAAGGAGGTGTTGACATGTCTATCTGTCCTAAGAATAAAAATTCTAAGGCACACAGAGATGCGCGCAGAGCTAATTGGAAGATGAGCGCACCAGCACTTGTAAAGTGCCCTAACTGTGGAGCTCTTATGGTACCTCACAGAGTATGCAAGAACTGTGGTACTTACAACAAGAAGGAGATCGTAAAGGCTAACGCAGCTGATTGATCTTAAAGAGAAAAAATGAGTCCGGAGCTTTAGTGCTCCGGACTTTTATTTTATTTATTGCTTGCTTTAATTATTTTATTCACAGCACAGTACATATACTCACTTAAAAGTTCTATATCTGTAATGAATTTTTTGCTTACCTCTATAAAGAAAAGTTTGTCTTTGTATTCTCTTTTAAAGGTCTCTATTGCTGCATGATTTATAAAACAAGGTATAAATCTGCCTTTGTGTCTTACATAGCAGGTTGCTGCAGTTGCCTTTTTCTTATGGTCTTTTGGCAAAAAATCTCCTATGCTTTTATGGATCGCTGTGTCTTCAAGAGGGATGTAATAGTAATTCTTATAATCAGGGTAGAAGAATTTCATTTCATCATAGGTTGTATCTATCACAAGGCTGAGGATTCCATCTGCGTCAAGTGAAAGCTTCATTCCTTCGTAAGCCTTGCTGTAAGAAAGCCCCTTTAAAGGCGTAGTTGTTTTTAGTCTTATTTTCTCCTCACTTATGATCTCACAGGAAATATCAAAAGGTGCACTATGATAAGGGCTTTCAGGTGAAAGAGAATTTATCTTGTCTAAAAAGGCAACTAAGGGGGTAAGGTTTAGCATACCGATCACATCATCATGATTATGCAGGAGGAGTATATCTTCAAGTGGTTTTGCATTTTTATCATTTGTAAGAGCGAGTTTAATGTAGCTGCTGTAAACTTTGATAAGTTCCCCGCCATTTGTTTCATCAATACGCCCTGTATTAAGAAGAGCTTCAACAGTTTTTTGCTTTGTATCAGACATTTTAAAGAAATTTTTATAAGGTCTTATTTCCTTATATATGTCGATACTGCTGCATGTGAGATCGCAGGGTATATCATGCCTGCTGCACCTTTTTTCTATAAAAGGAATGTCGAAGGTTGATCCATTGAAATGTATTAAGGTTTTCTTTGTTGCGGCTATTTCAAGAAATTTTTTTAATATAAGCACTTCCGAATCCAGGTCGTCTGCAAAAAGCTGTATTAAAAAGGGATTACCTTCATTAAATACTATGAGTCCTATAAGATATATGGTGCTTACACTTGCAGAAAGACCGGTGGTTTCTATATCAAACCACATTGTATCGTTAAGGTCAGGCAGGTACTTTATTATTTCATCGTTAAGAGTGCATTTTACAGATTCTTTTATTTCTTTCATGATATTCTTCCATAAAAACTAAGTTATCGTAAACGAAATAAATAATTTCGTTTACGATAAACGTCGCCGAGAATTATTGCTGGATAGAGCAAGCTCTATCCGCAATTATTTTCTTCGCTTACTATAATTATTGATCACCTTATGATACCATAAGAGAAAAGATATTTTCAACTTTTAGGTAAAAAGCGGATAAATGCCTGATTTAAGTGTGTTTTAGATTTTTAAGACTCTTTATTGACTTGAATTTAACATGAATGTTTATTATACTTATAGTGTTGTGTAAACTGTGTTACTCTGTAAAGAAGAGCGATACAGTTTACACAACGCAGTAAATGTGATTCTGGAGAAGTGTTATGATCTCTTTTTTAAAAGGACAGTTGGCTGAGGTTACATCAGAATCTGTCATTATAGATGTCAATGGATTCGGCATGGAAGTTTATGCTCCTGTAAATGTTATAGACAGGATGCCGCAGATAGGTTCAGATGTGAAATTGTTTACATATCTGTCTGTTAAAGAAGATGCAATGCTTTTGTATGGCTTTTTACAGAAGGATGAGCTTAGACTTTTTAAGATGCTTATCACAGTCAATGGTGTAGGTCCTAAAGCTGCGCTTTCGATCATTTCAACCTTGCCTGCCGATACACTCAGGTTTGCTATTCTTGCGGAGGACTCAAAGACCATAAGCAAGGCACCTGGAATAGGTCTTAAGACAGCTAAAAAGATAGTTCTTGAACTTAAAGATAAGGCAGGACTTAGCGAAGAGGATATTGTGGACATCGTTGGTGATGGCAGTGATACAGGAGAGGATAGCGGAAATGATCCTGCACTTAATGAAGCAAGGAAGGATGCGGTCGCAGCACTTGTTGCATTGGGATATCCGGAAGGAGAATCACTTAAGGCAGTCAGAATTTCTGCAAAGAGCGGTATGTCTGGTGATGAAATATTAAAGGAAGCTTTAAAAAATATGTAGGTCACTTTATACCGTTTGGTGACAGATAGGAAATTGAATGGAAAGTACTAAAAGAAGAAGAATGATCTCTACTGAGCCTGTGGAGGAAGATTCGGTTGCAGAGGAAAGCCTCAGACCGAAGCTTTTAAAGGACTACATAGGGCAGGAAAAGATCAGAAAAAAGATAAAAATATATATAGATGCAGCTAAAAAGAGGGGAGAGTCTCTTGATCATGTTTTGCTTTATGGACCGCCTGGGCTTGGCAAAACAACTCTTGCAGGCATAATAGCAAATGAAATGGGAGTTCATATTAAGATAACCAGTGGACCTGCCATTGAAAAGCCAGGGGATATAGCTGCTATCTTAAACAATCTGCAGGCGGGTGACATTCTTTTTATAGATGAGATACATAGATTAAACAGGCAGGTTGAGGAAGTTCTTTATCCTGCCATGGAAGATTTTGCAATAGATATTGTTATAGGGAAGGGAGCCTCAAGCAAAAGCATAAGGCTTGAGCTTCCAAGATTTACCCTTATAGGGGCAACAACAAGAGCGGGCATGTTGTCGGCACCTTTAAGAGACCGTTTTGGTGTTGTTGACAGACTTGAATATTACAATCCTGCAGAACTAACAAGGATAGTTAAAAGATCGGCGAAAGTTCTTAATGTTGACATAGAAGATGACGCTGCAGAAGCCATAGCAAGAAGGTCAAGAGGTACACCGAGACTTGCAAACAGGCTTTTGAAGCGTGTAAGGGATTTTGCTGAGGTCAAATATGATGGCAGGGTAAATACAGAGGTAACTGAATTTGCTCTTAAACTGCTTAATATTGATGACTACGGGCTTGATCCTATCGACAGGCAGATTCTTGAAGCTATGATCGATAAATTTTCAGGAGGACCTGTCGGGATAGAAACGATAGCAATTTCAATAGGAGAGGATCCGGCGACTGTAGAAGATGTATATGAGCCGTATCTTATCCAGACTGGTTTTATAAAAAGGACTCCAAGGGGCAGAGAGGTAACAGATCTTGCCTATACACATCTTGGGTTGCGTTAGTATAGGGTAAAATTTTGATCTTTTCAAAATTTCATCGATGTTGCGGCAGGCACAGCATCGATAGGCACCATGCCTGCAAAAAGCACAGACCATGAATATGAAAAATGACGTTGATGTGATCATAGGCGGTAAAACTTACACTATGAGCGGTTATGAAAGTGAGGAATACCTTCAGAAGATCGCATCATTTATAAATAGCAAGTATCAGGAAGTGTCCAAGGATGAGGGGTATAAGCATCTTGATAATGATCTCAGAAATATACTTATGCAGATAAATCTTGCGGACGAGTATATGAAAAAAGCGGAAGAGAACGATGATCTAAGAAAGCAGATCGACGATAAGAACAAGGAAATCTTTGAACTTAAACATGAACTCATTACAAGGAAGGAAGAAGAACGGAAACGCAGATGAAGATTAAAAAAAACAGTGTTGAAATACTTGCTCCTGCCGGTAGTGTAGAGGGGATGGTAGCCGCTTTTAATGCGGGGGCTGATGCCTGCTATATTGGCGGCAACAGGTTTGGTGCAAGAAAATTTGCAAAAAATCCGGATGAAAAAGAACTTCTTGCATGCATTGATCATGCTCACCTGCATGATAAAAGACTTTATCTTACAGTTAATACTCTTCTAAAGGAAAATGAGCTGAAAGAAGAACTTTATCATTACATTAAGCCTTATTATGAAGAGGGGCTTGATGGAGTTCTTGTTCAGGATCTTGGTGTTATGAAATTTATACATGACTATTTTCCTGAACTTCCGATACACGCCAGCACACAGATGACAATCTGTGATACTGCCGTAATAGATGTACTAAAAAGATTTGATGTTGAAAGGCTTGTTCTTTCAAGAGAACTTTCCTTAGATGAGATACGTGAGTTCCACAGGACTTCAGATATCGAGCTTGAAGTTTTTGTTCATGGTGCTTTATGCGTCTGCTATTCGGGGCAGTGCCTACTTTCTGCCCTAAAGGGCGGTCGAAGCGGAAATAGGGGTGAGTGCGCCCAGCCGTGCAGACTTGCATACAATACATATTCAGGAGATAAAAGGCTAGCAGGAAACAAGTACACTTTATCTCCAAAGGATATGTGCGGTCTTAGAGCTATTCCTGATCTTATTGAGGCAGGAGTTAATTCTTTCAAGATTGAAGGAAGAATGAAGAAGCCTGAATATGCGGCCCTTACTGCGGCTCTCTACAGGCAGTGGACAGATGTATATTATAAACATGAGGCGGAAAAACCGGGCGAAGGAAAGAGATATTTCAACTCGGAAGAAGGAGAGAAGAAGCTTTCCAAGGCGATATTTGAGCTTGCCGATATCTATAATCGTGGAGGTTTTTCCGAGGGATATTTCTTTATGCATAATGGTGCGGAGATGATGTCCACAAAACGTCCGAATCATTACGGAATCAAAGCCGGCAAGATATTCGGCATCGGCAATACAGCTGAGAAAAATATCATGAAGATACGTACAGATATAAAACTGTATCCTCATGATGTACTTGAAGTGAGAGATGAGACTGCCCCAGATAAGCCGGTATACGAGTTTACATTAGGTAATGGTGTGGACCGCAATGACGAATTTGAAGCCAGATTTACTCCGGGGCTTAAGGTTGAAAGGGGAATGAGTATTTACAGAACGAGAAATCAGACTCTCATAAATACTCTTGGAAAGTTTGTTGACGGAAAGGCAAAGAAGAGAAAGATAAGCGCAAAGTTTATCGGTGTCAGGGGAAAATTAAGCAAACTTACTCTTACCTGCGGTAAGGTAACGGCAACTGCAGTCGGTGCTGTCTGCGAGAAAGCAGAAACGAGTCCTTTGACTCATGGCAGGCTTGAAGAGGCTTTTTCAAAATTAGGTGATACTGATTATGAGCTTGAACGCATCGATATCTTAGCAAGTAATATATTTTTACCTATGTCAGCCATAAATGACTTGAGGAGACAGGCTGCCGAAAACCTCAATGAGGCTATTTTATCATCATTTAAGAGAAAGCCGCCTTTTCCTTACACAGGTAAAATGAGGACCTTAAGTAACTTTTCTTATGAAAAGCCAGCCAAGCTTATGGTTATGATTTCTTCAATGAAGCAGCTTGAAGCAGCTATAAGGGCAGCCAATTCAGATCCACTTGTAACTTTTTGTATGAATTTAGACCTTTTGGGTACGCATGCCTTTCCAGATGCTGTAGCAAAGGCTTATGAGGCAAGAGTACCTGTATTTATCCGTTTTCCGTCAGTATTAAGGGCTGTCACAAGAAACAACCTCATGAATTTCTTTAAAACGGAATTAGGCAGGCTCACTTTATCAAAGACAACAGGGTTCTTGCTTAGAAATCTTGAGGAATATGATCTGTACAGAAGACTCACTTTAATAAATTCAAACATTTCAGTAAGAGCTAAGCTTATTGCTGATACCGGTTTGTATGTTTTTAATTCTGAGGCTTATGCTGCCCTGAAGCTTATAGGCATAGACCATTATTCTGCCGGGATAGAGCAGGATATAGCGGATATAAGGGATGTTCGTGCAGGTATATTGAATGGCAGTGATGCTCCTGAACGCAATATGTCTGTTGTTGTTTATGGAAGGCAGCAGCTTATGACAACAGCCCAATGTCAGTGGAAGCTTAGAAATGCTTGTAAAAAGACTGCTTCCGGTGTTTCCTTGGCAGATACTCTGTACATTGAAAACAGTGAGCACCCTGATCAGGGCAGGCTGCCTGTTATAAGCGACTGCGAAAGTTGTCTTAATCTCATTTTTAACGATAAGCCACTTGATAACAGAGATCAGATATCCGAGCTTAAGGCTTTGGGAGCTGAGTTTTTCAGGGTTGATCTTATACTTGAAAATGAGCTTGAAAGTGAAAAAATCGTAAAGGAGTTCTTGTCTTGTCTTCATTGATAAGTGAGGTTTCCAAGTACCTCATGATAATCATGGCTGCTTTGTATACCTTTTTAGGTTTCAGAGTTTTAGCAACAGCAGACAGGAAAGAAAGAGCCGCATTATATGGTACAGAGGGAGTGCTTATCTTTCTGTACCATTTTACCGGCTTTTTTTCTGTCTGGTTTTATTATAAGCAGAATTTAAAAATTTTGACGCTTTACCTTGCACAGGTAATTCTGATAATCGCAGCATTATTGCTGTACAGGAGTATTTACAGAAGATTTTCAACAATTCTTTTCATGCACATGCTCTTTTTACTGACTACAGGTTTTATTTTTATAACAAGACTCGATGCAGATGCCGCGATCAAGCAGACATTGTTTTCGGGCTTTGCAATGCTTGTGGGGCTCTTTATTCCTTTTATGATAAAAAAGGCAAAATTTCTTAGAAAAGTCGGCTTTATTTATGGCTTTTTAGGAATCGGAGCCTTGCTTTATGTGCTTGTAAAAGGAGAGGTTCATTATGGAGCAAAGAACTGGGTAACGGTATTTAACAGATTTACTTTACAACCTTCGGAGTTTGTAAAGATATTGCTCATTTTTATGATAGCGTCAATGCTTTATGTAAGCACTAACATTATGAGTGTTCTGGCAATAACAGGTCTGTCCGGTATAATGGTGCTTATGCTTGTCGCAGGCAAGGACCTTGGTGCGGCACTCCTTTTCTTTTCTACCTACGCTATCATGCTCTGGTGCGGAACTCACAATAAGAAGTTTATCGCTTTATTGTGCGGAGGTGGGATTGTCGGTTCAATTGCTGGATACTTTCTTTTTGCACATGTAAGAGTGAGAGTAGAAGCATTTCTTGA
>Ga0256405_10012651_pt1 | contig 10394 bp, 10 predicted proteins | sample RumenRJG_02DNA_FD_189096 | JGI IMG/M metagenome (GOLD analysis project Ga0256405, IMG submission 189096) | Bovine rumen microbial communities from Lethbridge, Alberta, Canada - RJG_02 | ecosystem: Host-associated > Mammals > Digestive system > Stomach > Rumen | place: Canada: Alberta... | reverse complement strand
ATATGTGGCTCCACACCAAGGACATCCACGGCTCGCACGTAATCATCCGCGCCGACGGCAGGGAGATAAGCGACGAGGCGATTATGCAGGCGGCGTCGCTCGCAGCGTACCACAGCAAGGCGCAAAACAGCAGCAAAGTCCCCGTCGACTTCACGCTCGTTAAGCACGTCAGCAAGCCGAACGGCGCAAAGCCCGGTATGGTAATCTACGTAAACAACCGCACGGTGTACGTAACGCCGAAGGAAAACATTGAGTAAAATATAAGAATTTTCGGCAGTCCTCACGGCTGCCGTTTATTATATTGTTCTCCAATCAGTAATTAAACTCTGAACTCTCAATAAAACTCTTTACATTTAATGCCGTTTGATGTATAATATAATTTAATCGTGAATATGGGATAATAGCCTTTTCACGAAGAAAAAACACAAGGAGGGACAGACAGCATGATTAGCGGTGCCGAAATAATGGTAAAATGTCTGGAAGCAGAGGGCGTTGAGGTCGTCTTTGGCTATCCCGGCGCTACTATTTGCCCCTTTTACGATAAAATATACGATTCGAAGATTAAGCACATTTTGGTTCGTCAGGAGCAGAACGCGGCTCATATGGCGAGCGGCTACGCAAGGTGCAGCAACAAGCCCGGCGTATGCGTCGCAACCTCGGGCCCGGGCGCTACAAACCTGATTACGGGTATCGCCACGGCTTATACCGACTCTATTCCGCTTATAGCGATTACCGGACAGGTTCGCAGCGACCTGCTTGGCAGAGACGTTTTTCAGGAGGCGGACATCACCGGCGCGTGCGAACCGTTTGTAAAGCACAGTTACATTGTCAAAAAGACCGAGGATTTGCCGAGGGTATTTAAAGAGGCGTTTTACATCGCATCTACCGGACGTAAGGGCCCTGTTTTGATTGATATTCCGATGGATATTCAGATTAACGAGCTCGAGTCCTTTGAGTACCCCGAAAGCGTAAATATAATCGGCTACAAGCCCAACACAAAAGGTCATACAATTCAGGTAAGGCGCGCTGTTGAGGCTATAAAGAACAGCAAACGCCCCGTTATTGTTTCGGGCGGCGGAGTGCTGCTCTCGGGCGTTAAGCCCAAATTCAGAAAATTCGCGGAGAAAACCTCTATTCCCGTAATCTCAACGATGATGGGAATCGGCGTTATGCCCAGCGAGCACGAGCTCTACCTCGGTATGCTCGGAACTCACGGCAAGACCGTCGCAAACCGCGCCCTTCACGACGCGGACTTGGTTATTGTTTGCGGCGCAAGGCTCGGCGACAGAGCGGTCGCCTCTCCGCACCAGATGAGCGAAAACACGCTTGTGATTCATATTGACATCGACCCGGCGGAAATCGGCAAAAACGTTAAGACCGAAATCCCGATTGTAGGCGATATGAAGAACGTTATGAATATGCTGATTGAAAATATCGGTGATTATGTTGTTCCCAACCAGTGGCAGGAGACTGTCAAGACCTGGAAAAAGGACTTCCTCAGGGTTCCGCCCGTATTCGACGGCTTTGTTGAGCCCAGAACGCTTATCGCTCACCTCAGCTCAATGCTCCGCTCAAAGGCAATTTTGGTTGCCGACGTAGGACAAAACCAGATTTGGTGCGCGAATAACTTCAGAATTCGCGACGGCAGGTTCTTAACCACAGGCGGTATGGGCACGATGGGATATTCAATCCCGGCGGCTGTCGGCGCGAAATTTGCCAGACCTAACCGCGACGTTGTTGTCGTGTGCGGCGACGGAAGCTTCCAGATGAGCATGAACGAGCTCGCGACAATCAGGGGCAACGACCTTGGTATTAAGATTATCATTATGCGCAATCACAGGCTCGGCATGGTGCGCGAGCTTCAGGATAACTACTACGACTGCCGTCATTCAGCTACGGTGCTCCAGGGCGATCCCGATTTTCTGAAAATCGCGGAGGCTTACGGAATAGACCACGCCGAGGTAAGCTCAAACGCCGAGGCCGAGGAGATTTTGAAGAACGTTGTAAAGTCGGACAAGCCGTTTATCCTGGTGTGCAACGTTTATCCCGACACACCGTCGATATGAGTTGATGTAAAGGAGCGATAAAATGCAGTATACTTTGTCAATTCTTGTAGAAAACCAAGCCGGCGTGCTCTCGAAAATTTCGGGACTTTTTTCGCGCAGAGGCTTCAACATCGACTCCTTGGCGGTAGGCGTGACCAACGACCCGAGGGTGTCGAGAATAACCATCGTCGCAAACGGCGACGAATATGTGATTGAACAGCTCGAAAAACAGCTTAACAAGGTGATTCCCGTTATCAAGGTAAAAAGGCTCAATGACGGCGACTTTATCAGCCGCGAGCTTATCCTGATTAAGGTTCACTGCGCGGCTTCAAAGCGTGCGGAAATTATCAAAACCGCCGAGATTATGCAGGCGAAAATCGTTGACGTTGCGCCGAGCTGCGTTACCGTTGAGTACTGCGAGACCGCGGGCAGGGTAGAGACGCTTATTGATTTGCTCAGGCCCTACGGAATTCGTGAGATTGTAAGAACAGGCACAGTCGCAATAGACAAAGGCAACACGGCGGTATCTGTTTAACATATTTTTATAAATCATTTTATTGGAGGAATAAAAATGAAAGACTACAGAGAAAACATGAAGGCACCAATTTATTATCAGTCCGATTGTAACCTTGCGCTCCTCGAGGGCAAGACAATCGCGATTATCGGCTACGGCAGCCAAGGTCACGCTCACGCGCTCAACCTTAAGGAATCAGGCTGTCACGTAATCATCGGTCTGTACAAGGGCAGTAAGTCTTGGGCAAGAGCCGAGGAGCAGGGCTTTGAGGTTTACACAGCTGCCGAGGCTGCTAAGAAGGCAGACATCATTATGATTCTCATCAACGACGAGAAGCAGGCCGCTATGTACAAGAAGGACATCGAGCCCAACCTCGAGGCAGGCAATATGCTTATGTTCGCTCACGGCTTTGCTATCCACTTCGGTCAGATCGTTCCTCCCGCGGACGTTGACGTTACAATGATCGCGCCTAAGGGACCCGGACACACAGTTCGTTCAGAGTATCAGGTTGGCAAGGGCGTTCCCTGTCTTGTTGCTGTTTATCAGGACGCTACAGGTCAGGCTAAGGATAAGGCTTTGGCTTACGCTCTCGGTATCGGCGGCGCAAGAGCAGGCGTGCTCGAGACCACATTCAAGACAGAGACTGAGACCGACCTCTTCGGTGAGCAGGCTGTTCTTTGCGGCGGCGTTTGCGCGCTTATGCAGGCAGGCTTTGAGACTCTCTGCGAGGCTGGTTACGATCCCAGAAACGCTTACTTTGAGTGCATCCACGAGATGAAGCTCATCGTTGACCTTATCTATCAGTCGGGCTTTGCCGGTATGAGATATTCAATCTCAAACACCGCTGAGTACGGCGACTACATCACAGGTCCCAAGATCATCACCGAGGACACCAAGAAGGCTATGAGAAAGATTCTCGACGACATTCAGGATGGTTCATTCGCTAAGGACTTCCTGCTCGATATGTCACCCGCAGGCGGTCAGGCTCACTTCCGCGCTATGAGAAAGAACGCTGCCGAGGCTCCTGCCGAGAAGATCGGTGAGGAAGTTAGAAAGCTCTACAGCTGGTCTGACGAGGATAAGCTCATCAATAACTAATTATAATTATTAGTAGGGGCGAGCAGTGCTCGCCCGCCGGGTAACAGCAAATGTTGTGTAAATCTCGCGGGCGTGCAATGCACGCCCCTACGAATTGATGGTGAAAATATGGAAAATAAGCTTTTACAGCGCATTAACGAGCTTGCCAAAAAGAAAAAGACCGTCGGTCTTACCGCCGACGAGCTGGCAGAGCAGAAAAAGCTGTATAAAATTTACCTCGGTGAAATCCGCACCCAGTTCGACAAAACGCTCGACAACGTAAGTGTAAAGAACAAGGACGGCAGCGTAGTTCCATTTAAGGACGCATTTAATACTAAACTCAAATAAAAAACAGACAATCTTTGCGGTCTGATTTTCGCAATACTTTGTTGTCATCCTTGCAAGGCGTCAGCCTTGCGGCGTCTTTCGCCTCGTCTTGCAAAAATCATCCTCGCAAATTTTTGTCCGCTTTTTATCTGAGATTAGTATAAAAAAAGAAGTGAGCAGTTATTTTGCTCACTTCTTTTTAGTTATCAGTACTTTTTCTTTAGCAGCCTTGCCGAGATCAAAACGCAGATTACGCATACGCCGGTGTCTGCGATTACCGACATCCAAATTGCCGCAAGTCCGAGGCAGGCGAGGATGATTACAAGCGCCTTTACCGCGAGTGCGAAGAGGATGTTGCCCTTGATTGTGCGCATTACCGAACGCGCGATTTTTACCGCCTTAGGCAGCTGAGTGAGGTTGCCCGAGGACAGCACCATATCGCTCGATTCAATCGCCGCCTCGCTGCCGAGCCCCATCGCAGCTCCGCAGTTGCTCGCGCTTAGCACAGGCGCGTCGTTTATGCCGTCGCCGACAAAGCAGACCGTGTGGCCTTCGCGCTTCAAATCGTTTATAATTTCAAGCTTTTTGTCGGGTAGCAGCTCGGAGTGGTAGGTGTCGATTCCGAGCTTTTTAGCCACGCTGTGCGCGGCGGATTTTTTATCTCCTGTCAGCATAACCGTCTTGGCAATACCGAGCTTTTTGAGCTTGGAAATTACGCTCTTTGACTCCTCTCTGACGGTGTCGCTGAGCTCAATCGCGCCGATAAGCTCGCCGTCATATACTAAATATACCGCAGGTCTGTCCTTTAGCTCGTCGGGGACGGATTCGCTCAACAGCCGCTTGTTGCCGCAGGCAAGCTCCTTGCCGTTGTACTTTGCGAATGTACCGCGGCCTGCAATTTCCTTATAGTCGCTCAAGCCCTTTACAGAGGTTTGGGCGCTTTGCTTTATCGCCTCGGCAATCGGGTGAACCGAATATTTTTCGCACGCTGCCGCGAGGGAAAGCACCTCATCCTCGCCGTAGCTTCCGTAGGTGTAAACACGGCTGACGGTTAGCTCGCCCTTGGTGAGGGTTCCCGTTTTGTCAAAGGCGAAAACATCCGCCTTAGCGAGAGCTTCAAGGTAGTTGCCGCCCTTAATCAGCACGCCGTTTGCCGAAGCCGCGCCGATTCCCGAGTAGTAGGAGAGGGGAACGGAAATTACAATCGCGCAGGGGCAGGACGCCACGAGAACTACGAGGGCGTTGTAAATCCACTGGCTGAAGCTGCCCATTCCGAACAGCGGCGGAAGCACCGCGATTAACAGCGCGAGCCCGATTACAACGGGTGTGTATACAGCGGCAAAGCGCGAAATAAACTTTTCCTGCTTGCCCTTGTTAGCCGCCGCGTCCTCAACAAGGCTGAGAATTCGCGCGGCGGTGCTCTGCGAAAATTCCTTGGTGGTTTCAATTTTAATAAGTCCGTCGCCGTTTATGCCGCCGCTGAGCACCTCGGAGTATTCCGCAACGTTTTCGGGCAGGCTTTCGCCTGTGAGAGCGGAGTTATCAACGGTGGAAATTCCGTCAACGATTATGCCGTCGAGCGGTATCCTTTCGTGCGGCTTAACGGTTATGATAGAGCCGACCTTTACGCTCTCGGCAGGGACGGTTTTTTCCTCGCCGTCGAGGTAGAGCGTTGCGGTGTCGGGACGGATTTGGCTTAGCTGCTCAATGCTCTTGCGCGATTTGTCTACAGCGTAGTCCTCAATCAGCTCACCGATGGTGAACAGCAGCGTTACCATCGCGCCTTCGACGTACTCGCCAAGAATAAACGCCGCGATAACCGCAACCATCATCAAAACGGTTTCCTCAATTCTGAATTTGAGCAGGTTTTTAATGCCCTTTACAAAGACCTTCCAGCCTGCGAGCAGCGTTGCCGCCGCGCTCAGTCCGAGAATGATGTATTTCGTGAGCGGAGTTTTGAAAAACAAGTCGGTTATCAGCGCCGCGATTCCGAGGACAATGCCGATAATCAGCAGGATTTTTTCGACCTTTGACGGGGTGTCGTCATCGGATTTTTCGTTGTTGTCCTTAACGGTCACGCCGTCCTCGATATCGTCGCAAATCTGCTGAATTTCGGACAGCGGATTTTTCTTCTCGCTTTCAAAGTTAAGCTTTTTGGTCGCAAAGTTAAAGCTTACGCTTTCAAATCCGTCGGTTTCGGCAATTTTAGTTTCTATTTTCTGCGCGCAGTGGGCGCAGTTGAGATTTTCAAGAGTGTAGCTGTACTTCATAATATCACTCCAAAACGTGGTCGAGTCCCATCTCGATTATCTTTTTAACGTGGTCGTCGTCGAGCGAGTAGTAAATCTGCTTGCCGTCGCGCCTTGCACGCGCAAGCTTGTTGTCGCGGAGAATTCTCAGCTGGTGCGAGATTGTGCTCTGCTCCATTCCGAGCGTTTCGGCGATTGTCTGAACATTCGCCTCACCCTCGGACAGCGTGTACATTATCCTAAGCCTTGTTGAGTCTCCGAAAACCTTGAACAAATCAGCGAGGTCAAACAAAACCTCATTGTCGGGCAGGCTTGCATTTTTGTTATCCATTTATATCACCCTAATCAATTTTATACCTATTCATATGAACAAATGCTCATATTTTAATTTGAGTATACCACTTATATGCGCGCTTGTCAATACAAATAGAATTTTTAAAACAAAAAACCTGCCGCGGCAGTGCCGTGACAGGTGATATATTAATTTTGCTGATTTCCGATTTTTCTGAAACGCTGATATCTTTTCTCGGTCAGCTCTTCGTCGCTGAGCGCGAGGTTTTTCTCAAAGGTACGGCTGACAAGGAGCTTTAAGCTCTCGAACATCGCCTTGTCCTCAGCCTTGGGCTGACGGATAATACGCTCGATTACTCCGAAGCCGAACAAATCCTGCGCGGTCATTTTGAGCGCCTCTGCCGCCTCGGGAGCCTTTGCGCTGTCCTTCCAGAGGATTGACGCGCAGCCCTCGGGCGAGATAACCGAGTAAACCGAGTTTTCGAGCATCCAAACCTCGTCGGCAACCGCCAGCGCAAGCGCACCGCCGCTGCCGCCCTCACCGATCAAGATGGTGAGTATCGGGGTTTTGAGCGCCATCATTTCCATCAGGTTTTCGGCAATAGCCTGTCCCTGACCGCGTTCCTCAGCGCCGATTCCCGGGTAAGCGCCGCTCGTGTCAACCAAGCAGAGCACCGGACGGCGGAACTTTTCCGCCTGCTTCATCAGCCTGAGCGCCTTGCGGTAGCCCTCGGGATGAGCCTGACCGAAGTTGCGCTCCATTCTCTCCTTGGTATTTCTTCCCTTTTCAATTCCGATTACGGTCACCGGAGTGTCGTAGAGCATTCCGAGACCTGCGACAATCGCCTTGTCGTCGGAGTATCTTCTGTCGCCGTGCAGCTCAATAAAGCTGTCGCCAAACATATTCGCAATATAGTCAACCGCCGTCAGCTTGTTGGCGTCGCGTGCGGCCATGACCTTTTCATAGGCGGCGTTTGTCTGTGTTGTCTTTTCAGTCATTACTCCGCCTCCTTGTAACCGTGCAGCTTAAGCAGCTTTGATATTGTCTTTTTGAGCTTTCCGCGCGTTACAACCGCGTCGATAAAGCCCTTTTGCATTACAAATTCGGACGTCTGGAAGTCCTTGGGCAGCTTTTGGCGCATTGTCTGTTCAATTACGCGCGGACCTGCAAACGCTACAAGAGCGTTCGGCTCAGCGATAATGATGTCGCCTTCCATCGCAAACGACGCCGTTACTCCGCCCGTGGTTGGGTCGGTGAGTACGGTGATGTACAAAAGTCCTGCGTCGCTGTGGCGTTTAACCGCGCCTGAGGTCTTTGCCATCTGCATAAGCGACAAAATACCCTCCTGCATACGCGCTCCGCCCGAAACGGTGCAGACTACAATCGGCAGTCTGTTGTCGGTGGCGTACTCAAACGCGCGTGTGATTTTTTCACCCGTGACCGTGCCCATACTGCCCATCATAAACTCGGCGTCCATAACGCAGAGCTCGGTTTTGATTCCGCCTATTTTACATTCGCCGCAAATCACGGATTCATTTGACTTTTTCTTTGCTTTCTCGAGCTTTTCATCGTAGCCCGGGAAGTCGAGAATATTTTTACTTGTGAGCTCTCCGTCCTGCTCCTTAAAGGTGTGCTTGTCAGCGAGCAGGGCAATTCTCTGTCTTGCGCTTACGCGGAAGTGGTGGTCGCAGTGCGTGCAAACGTGCAGGTTCTCCTCCATATCGGTAGTGAGGAGCATGGTGTTGCAGTTGGGGCACTTTATCCACATTTCCTCGGGCACAAACGGCACATTCTGCTGCTTTTCTGCCGAGGCTTCAAGCTCGTTTTTTGGTTTTACAAAGGCAAACAAATCCATAATTTGTCCTTTCAATATGTGAATTACTTGTTGTTTTTACGTCTTTCCTCAAAGCCAATCATAAAGTCGGTGGTGTATTCTCCGCTGACAAACTGCTCGTCCGAGAGGATTTCAGCGAGTACGTCGCGGTTGATTTCAATTCCGTCGATTGTCAGCTCCGAAAGAGCCATTTTCATCTTTCTGATTGCCTCGGCGCGGGTACGAGCCTGAACAATCAGCTTGCCGATCATCGAGTCGTAGTACGGCGGCACCATATAGTCCTGATAAATCGCGGTGTCAAAGCGTACAAACGAGCCGCCGGGAGTGTGCAGACGCTTGATAACGCCGCAGCTGGGGCGGTAGTTTTTGTCGGGATTTTCCGCGTTGATGCGGCACTCAATAACGTTGCCGTGGGTGAAGATGCTGTCCTGAGTTCTGGTGAGCCTTGCGCCTGCGGCAATTCTGATTTGCCACTGAACGATGTCGAGACCTGTTACCATCTCGGTAACGCCGTGCTCAACCTGCAGACGTGTGTTCATCTCCATAAAGTAGAAGTTATTGTTTTTGTCGAGCAAAAACTCCACAGTGCCTGCGTTTATGTAGTTGACAGCCTTAGCCGCTTTAACGGCGGCAATCATCATCTGCTTTCTGGTTTTGTCGTCAAGCGCGGGGCTGGGGCTTTCCTCAATCATCTTCTGGTTCTTTCGCTGAACCGAGCACTCGCGCTCACCGAGACAAATAATGTTGTTGTACTTGTCGCAGAGAAGCTGCATTTCGATGTGCTTAACGGGGAAGATGAATTTTTCAAGATAGCATGCGCCGTCACCGAACGCCGCCTCAGCCTCGGCGGAAGCCGAGAGAAATGCGTCCTCGAACTGCTCGGGGAAGTCCACGCGGCGAATACCCTTTCCGCCGCCGCCCGAGCGAGCCTTGATAAGCAGGGGAAAGCCGATTTTTTCAGCTTCTTTTTTAGCTATTTCGATATCTTCAACAATGTCGCAGCCCGGCGTTACGGGAACGCCTGCGGCACGCATTGTTTTACGCGCGTTGTCCTTGTCACCGAGCATGGCGATCATACCCGAGGTAGGGCCGATAAAGTTGATGTTGCACTGCTCGCACAGCGATACAAACTTTGCGTTTTCGCTGAGCAGGCCGTAGCCGGGGTGAATCGCCTGAGCGCCGCTCTCAATCGCGACGGTCAAAATCGCCGGAATATTCAGGTAACTGTCCGCAACGCGGTTGCCGCCAACGCAGTAGCTCTCGTCCGCGAGCTGAACGTGCATGGCGTTTTTGTCCGCCTCGGAATAAATCGCAACGGTGGCGATGCCCATTTCGCGGCAGGCGCGGATAATGCGAACCGCGATTTCGCCGCGATTTGCTATAAGTATTTTAGAAAACATTTTTTTACCTCTGTTCTCTTAATCTTTATTTTCAATAAGCGCAAACGACAGCTCGGCGCTTACGCAGAGCTTGCCGTCAACATAACCCTTGGCGTCGATAAAGTAGAACGGACCTCTGTTTTTGGTCAGTGTGCAGACGCTCTCAAGCGTGTCGCCGGGTTTAACGGGATTTTTGAACTTAACGTTGTTCATCTTGGTAAAGTAAGGCGTGCAGTTGCTCACCTTGTCTGCGAGCAGACAGCAGCTTGCCTGTCCCATCATTTCGCACAGGATAACGCCCGGCACAACGGGGTTGCCCGGAAAATGTCCCTGCAAAAAGAACTCGTCGCCCTTGATTGTGTAACGGCCCTTGGCGGTTACTTCGTCAACGACCTCGGACTCCTCGACAAGGAGCATATTGTCGCGGTGGGGTAAAATCTTTTTAATCTCTTCCTGATTCATAACGACCTCGTTTTAGAAATTGAAAGTTGAAAATTGATAATGGATAATTTCGGTCGGGAATATTATACTAATTCCTGATAGAAAGTAGACTTATATTTTGCGAGGATTTTTTTCGCAAGACAAGGCGAAGGACGCGGCAAGGCTGACGCCTTGCAAGGACGACAACGCAGTATTGCGGAAAATAGACCGCAAAGATTGTCTACTTTTTATTAGGT
>Ga0256405_10012650_pt1 | contig 10394 bp, 4 predicted proteins | sample RumenRJG_02DNA_FD_189096 | JGI IMG/M metagenome (GOLD analysis project Ga0256405, IMG submission 189096) | Bovine rumen microbial communities from Lethbridge, Alberta, Canada - RJG_02 | ecosystem: Host-associated > Mammals > Digestive system > Stomach > Rumen | place: Canada: Alberta | collected... | reverse complement strand
AGGAGAAGACAGGTCCGAAGTCAAGATGAAATTTCTTGCCTAAACTCAAACTGGCTGTAAGCGGTACTTCGAGACTGTAAATCTTTATGCGAGAGAAATCTCGGTCGGCATTATCCGGATATGGCAGCAGTTCGATGGTTGTTGTCTCCGCATTCTTCACGAAGCGCATAGGTCCCGTCATGCGGTAGTTGCGCCAGTTCAGCCAAAGACCTGAGCTGAAAGACCAGCGGCTGTGGTTGTAGCGAACCTTGAATTCAAAACAGCGGAGTGCGAACTCCCATGATTGTCCGAAGGGTGTATTCATCTCCGACGGTGCACCCAAGGCGTTAGCCCATCCGAATCGGAACGCTCCTGCTGTCATCTCAACTGTGCCATGACTTCCCTTCGCTGAGGAATAATCTGAAGAAGTGTTGCTACGGGTGAACGGCAGGGTGAAGTCGAAGTCCGAACGCTCTTCTTTCTCAATCCTCATTCCGTCGCCCATAAGCGTCTGCGACTTGTTGAAACGGTACGCTGGATCGCCATCTCTGCCTTCGACCGCTACAGTCAGAGTCTGGTCGTTTGAGGTGACCACTACGCGGTCTGGTTTATCAATAACTACTGTGTCGACATTCTCGGTCTGTGCACTTGCACCACTGGCAGTCAAAGCCAGCAATGCTGAAATTGTAAAGAATTTCTTCATGTTTTTTTATGTGTTTATTTGTTTGACTTCTGTGTAAACATCTCTTTGAGTTGCGACATTGTGACCTGACCTTCCATATATACCAGCGTCACCTCGTTCTTGCCTCCTTCGCTCAACAGACTGTTGCGGTAGAAGACGTAGCGGTTGCTGCCTCTGCTGCCGTTCAGACATAAGAAGGCATAGAAAAGTCGGCCTTTCAGATGACCAATTTCCTTGCTGACAGCTTTGTGGGCATCCTGCTTCACGGCATTTTCCATTTCGCTGGCAGCGTCAGCATTGTCTTTCACCGTAATGCTCTTGTAGAGCGTCAGGTTATATCGCTTCAACTCGCTGCCTTCCACCCACACCCTCGTGGCTGTGGCAAAATAGGGTTTCGAACCGTCGAACTGCTCGGCTACGGACAGTCCCTTCTGCGCCAGCATTGTAGATACGCTGACAACCAAAAGTGTTACTATCAAAAGAATTCGTTTCATATCGTATATAGGTTCTTAGTCAATTCACAATCGGGTTATAAATAATGATGCATCAAGGAAGTGTGGAGAACAGATCTTCCAGCTGTTTTTCCACCGACGGGCTTTCGCTGTAACCGACATTTTCCCACGAGCTGTGCATCATGGCCAACACCTCCCGACGATCGGTTATTTCCTGTCCGTCAACGTATGCCACACAGATATCAGACGAATCCGACCGGAAATGAACGGTGGTCAGGATGAAGACGACGCCCACAACGGCTGCGGCAATTGCAGACCAAATCCAGACCACAGGCTTGGTCGTTCTTTGCTTGGTCGTTCTTCTGCCAATAGCAAAAACGCCCATTACGGCACGCACTTCATCGAAGGCTTCATCCTGTCCTTCCTCAGAAGCCAGGAAACACTTCAGCAGCTGTTCTTCGCTGTCGCTCGTCTCTGCTTCGAAGTAGCGTTCCGCCATTTCCAGCCAGTATACTTTATCATACCGTTTCGTCATATTCTCTTATCGTTTAGCATTTAACTTTCTGTATTCTTCCCTGAGCGCCTTACGTGCTCTTGAGATCTGCATCCTCACCGCTGCCTGCTGCATTCCCATCTGTGCTGCTACCTCCTCGTAACTTTGTCCTTCGTATTCATGCAGTTCTATGATTTTCCGTTGTGAAGGCGAAAGTACCTTTTCCATCAGCCGCTCCACATCGTCCAGCAGTTCCTTGCGTTCACTGATCGTTTGCTCATCCTCATCACTATGGTCATACTCTTCATTCAGTTTCTCCATTGCGAAACGCTGTTCACGTCTGTATCTGTCTATCCCTAAATGGCGCAAAGTTGTAGTTGCCACAGCTTCTACCTCCTGCTCCGTATTCAGCGAATCAGCCCGCTGCCACAGCCTAACGAAAGCATCCTGCAAAGCATCCTCTGCATCCTCAAGCGAAGGAAGCACACCACTGGCCAGCCGCAATAATCTGCAGCGCAGCTTCACAAATACCGATGTGACTGTTTCTTTACTCATTCGCTGATTTAGAGGGTTTCCATAAATGTAAACGCTGACTTCCCTGTTTTGTAACACAAATAAACAAAAAAAGTATCATAGGAACAGGACAACTGATACGCTGAATCAAAGTTCCTGTCATTATGATACCTCAACCAAAATATAATGTTGGAGAAATCTTTAATATGTCTTCTTCTCCAAGAAATAGAGTTTTAATGGCGTGTAGCCGCAGCCTGTGAAGGCGAAAGCTATAAAGACTACTGCCAGCAGCGCGCTGAATTTATTCATTGTTTTCTTCATAATGTTTCAATTATGTTTGTGTATTCGCGTGATTGGCTACAAAGTTACGTATTTTCGTAAAAACAACAAAACGCTGAAAATGCAATTAAGTGAAGAGCTAATAGTTAAGAATAAAGGGGCAACACTCGCTATGAGTATTGCCCCTTTTTTAGTTCTTGAGTTCTTAAGTTTTTAAGTTCTCCGGTACTTCTGTTAAACGATAAACGTTATCGGCTAAACGATGCGAAAGCAACTGATGGGTCGAATGCCGGACGGCGCATTTCTGCAGCCTCTTCCTTGCTTCCGACAACGATACGGTCGAATTCGCGAAGACCTGTACCTGCAGGAATGAGGTGACCGCAAATAACGTTCTCCTTCATTCCTTCGAGTGTGTCGCTCTTGCCGCTGATTGCAGCTTCGTTGAGAACCTTGGTTGTCTCCTGGAATGATGCTGCAGACATGAAGCTGGTTGCTCCGAGGGCAGCACGTGTGATTCCCTGAAGGATCTGAGTTGAAGTTGCTGGAACGGCATCGCGTACCTGTACCTGCTTGAGGTCGCGGCGCTTGAGCATTGAGTTCTCGTCGCGCAGACGGCGTGCAGTTACAATCATACCTGCCTGCATAGTCTCGCTGTCGCCCTTGTCGATAACGACTTTCTTGCCCCAGATGCGGTCGTTCTCTTCAGCAAACTCGAGTTTGTCAACGATACCGCCTTCGAGGAAGCGAGTGTCACCCGGGTCGTTAATCTGTACCTTGCGCATCATCTGACGAACGATGATTTCGAAGTGCTTGTCGTTGATAGACACACCCTGCAGACGATAGACGTCCTGTACCTGATTAACGATGTATTCCTGAACGGCAGTAGGACCCTTAATGGCAAGGATGTCGGCAGGAGTGATGGCACCGTCGGACAGTGGTGTTCCGGCACGTACGTAGTCGTTCTCCTGAACCAGGATCTGCTTTGAGAGTGGAACGAGGTACTTGCGAACGTCACCTACCTTGGAAGTAAGGATGATCTCACGGTTACCACGCTTAACCTTACCCATTGTAACCTCACCGTCGATTTCGGCAACGATTGCAGGGTTGGACGGGTTGCGTGCCTCAAAGAGTTCGGTAACACGTGGAAGACCACCGGTGATGTCACCAGCCTTGCTGACTGCACGTGGAATCTTGATAAGGATGTCACCGGCCTTGAGCTGCTTGCCGTCTTCCACAACGATATGTCCGTTGATTGGGAAGTTGTAGGTGCGAAGCACTTCTCCGTCGGCACCGATGATGTGGCAGACAGGAACAATGCCCTTGTCACGAGATTCGGTAACGATGAGTTCACGGAGACCGGTTGTTTCGTCTTGTTCAACGCGGTAGGTAACACCTTCCTGAACGCCTTCGAACTGAGTTGTTCCATCGAATTCAGTAACGATGACTGCATTGAATGGGTCCCAAGTAGCGATGACTGTGTTCTTCTCAACGATTTCACCGTCGAAGTGGAAGAGTGATGCACCGTAAGGAACTGGTACTGTAGAAAGTGCGATACCTGTATTTGGATCTACGAAACGGAGTTCTGCAAGTCGTCCGACAACCACCTGTGCATTCTCGTTATCCTCTGTAGGACGTGAGATGGTACGAAGTTCCTCGAATTCGAGACGGCAGCGGTGCTTAGCAACAATCTGAGCGTTGGCAGCAGCGTTACCTGCCACACCACCGGCGTGGAATGTACGAAGTGTAAGCTGAGTACCTGGCTCACCGATGGCCTGAGCTGCGATGACTCCGACAGCTTCACCCTTCTGTACCATGCGTGAAGTGGCGAGGTTGCGTCCGTAGCACTTCATGCAGACACCGTGCTTGCTTTCGCAAGTGAGAACTGAACGGATTTCTACACTCTCGATGCCGGCTGCTTCGATTTCCGCAGCGATGCGTTCGGTGATTTCCTCTCCTGAAGCAACGATAAGTTCGTTGGTAGAAGGATTGACAATATCGTGAACTGAAACACGTCCGAGGATACGTTCTGCAAGACTTGCAACGACGCGGTCGCCGTCCTTAAGTGCTGTGCAGATGAGTCCGCGGAGAGTGCCGCAGTCTTCTTCAGTAATAATTACGTCGTGGCTGACGTCAACAAGACGACGGGTGAGGTAACCTGCGTCGGCTGTCTTCAACGCTGTATCGGCAAGACCCTTACGAGCACCGTGGGTAGAGATGAAGTACTCAAGCACTGACATACCTTCCTTGAAGTTAGAAAGGATTGGGTTCTCGATGATGTTCGCATCGCTTGCACCAGCCTTCTGAGGCTTAGCCATAAGACCACGCATACCTGCGAGCTGTGCAATCTGGTCTGCAGAACCACGGGCACCAGAGTCGAGCATCATGAAGACAGCATTGAATCCCTGGTCGGCTTCGGTCATCTGCTTCATCAGGGTCGTCTTCAGTTTGTCGTTAACCTTGGTCCATGTATCGATTACCTGCTGATAACGGTCCTTATCGGTGATAAGACCGAATGCATAGTTCTGCTGGATCTGCTCTACCTGGTCGTGACCGTCCTGAACGATCTGTTCCTTCTCTGCAGGAATGATGATGTCATCGAGCACGAATGAAAGTCCACCTTCGTAGGCGCGGCGATAACCGAGATTCTTGATTCCGTCGAGGAAATCGCAGGCACGAGCCATACCCACACCCTTTATAACCTTTGTGATGACTTTCTTGAGGGCTTTCTTACCAATTACTTCGTTTACGAAACCAATCTCGTCAGGCACGATGTCATTGATGATGATACGACCGACTGTGGTCTCTACGAGGTGATGGATGTAATTGCCGTTCTCGTCAACATCCTTAACCATACACTTGATTGGTGCGTGTACGTCAACACGGCCTTCGTTGTAGGCGATGATGGCCTCTTCTGGTCCGTAGAATGTGAGTCCCTCACCCTTTGCACCCGGACGGATTTTAGAGATGTAGTAGAGTCCGAGAACCATGTCCTGAGAAGGAACGGTGATTGGGTCACCACTGGCTGGAGAGAGGATGTTGTGGGACTGAAGCATGAGGAGCTGTGCCTCAAGGATAGCCTCATTGGAAAGTGGGAGGTGAACAGCCATCTGGTCACCGTCGAAGTCGGCGTTGAACGCTGTACATGCGAGTGGGTGGAGCTGAATAGCCTTGCCTTCTATCATGCGTGGCTGGAATGCCTGGATACCTAGACGGTGAAGTGTTGGCGCACGGTTGAGTAATACGGGGTGTCCCTTCATTACATATTCGAGGATGTCCCAGATTACATCGTCGCGACGGTCCACAATCTTCTTTGCAGACTTCACTGTCTTCACGATACCACGCTCAATGAGCTTACGGATGATGAATGGCTTGTAGAGTTCAGCAGCCATGAGTTTTGGCAGACCGCACTCGCCCATCTTGAGTTCAGGACCTACGACGATAACTGAACGTGCTGAATAGTCGACACGCTTACCGAGGAGGTTCTGGCGGAAACGTCCCTGCTTACCTTTCAGAGAGTCAGAGAGTGACTTGAGAGGACGGTTGCTTTCAGACTTAACCGCACTTGCCTTACGAGAGTTGTCGAAGAGGCTGTCAACTGCTTCCTGAAGCATACGCTTCTCGTTGCGGAGGATGACTTCAGGAGCCTTGATCTCGATGAGTCTCTTCAGACGGTTGTTACGGATGATAACACGACGATAGAGGTCGTTGAGGTCGCTGGTTGCGAAACGGCCACCATCGAGTGGAACGAGCGGACGGAGGTCTGGTGGAGTTACAGGCAGGTTGTGCATGATCATCCACTCGGGCTTGTTGCGTCCACGAGAAGCACGGAACGCCTCTACTACCTGCAGACGCTTGAGCGATTCTGTCTTGCGCTGCTGAGAAGAGTCCTGGTTTGCCTGGTCACGAAGTTCGTAAGAGAGCTTGTCGAGGTCAATACGCTTAAGCATGAACTCAATAGCCTCGGCACCCATCATAGCGATGAACTTCTCAGGATCGTCGTCAGGGAGCTGCTGGTTTCCTGCTGGCAAGTTGTCAACGATATCCCAGTATTCCTCTTCAGAAAGGAGTTCTGTGTTAAGTATATTTCTTTCTGCGTTTTCTGCTACACCGGCCTGAATGATGATATAGCGCTCGTAGTAGATTACAGCATCGAGTTTCTTGGTTGGCAGTCCGAGCAGGTAACCAATCTTGTTGGGGAGTGAACGGAAATACCAGATGTGAGCTACAGGCACAACAAGAGCGATGTGACCAGTACGTTCACGACGAACCTTCTTCTCTGTTACCTCAACGCCACAACGGTCGCAGACAATACCTTTGTAACGGATGCGCTTGTACTTTCCGCAGTGGCATTCGTAATCCTTGGTAGGACCGAAAATGCGTTCACAGAACAGACCGTCGCGCTCAGGCTTGTAAGTGCGGTAGTTGATGGTCTCCGGCTTGAGAATTTCGCCATAAGAGTTCTCGAGAATTTCCTCTGGTGATGCAAGACCAATGGTTATCTTGGAGAAATTCGTCTTTATCTTTGATTCTTTCTTAAATGCCATCTTTATATATGGTATAAAAAATTGATACTTAATCGGATGCGACAAACTGGATTGTCACAAGATGATATTTTTTATATTTTATTCGAGACTTATGCTCAATCCCAATCCACGAAGTTCGTGGAGAAGCACGTTGAGTGACTCTGGGATGCCAGGAGTTGGCATTGGCTCACCCTTGACGATTGCTTCGTAAGCCTTAGAACGGCCTGTAACGTCATCGGACTTGATAGTGAGAATCTCTTGAAGAACGTGGGATGCACCGAATGCCTCGAGTGCCCATACTTCCATTTCTCCGAAACGCTGACCACCAAACTGTGCCTTACCACCAAGTGGCTGTTGGGTAATGAGTGAGTACGGACCAATTGAACGTGCATGCATCTTGTCTTCAACCATGTGACCGAGTTTCAACATGTATGTCACACCCACTGTTGCAGGCTGGTCGAAACGAAGGCCGGTTTCACCATTGTAAAGATATGTACGTCCGTAGCGTGGCAATCCTGCCTTGTCGGTCCATTCGCACAGGTCTTCGAGGTGTGCACCGTCGAAGATAGGAGTTGCGAACTTCACACCGAGTTTCTTTCCGGCAGAACCGAGGACTGCTTCGAAGATCTGTCCGATGTTCATACGTGATGGCACACCCAGAGGGTTGAGCACGATGTCGACAGGTGTTCCATCCTCGAGGAACGGCATATCTTCCTGACGAACAACCTTGGACACAATACCCTTGTTTCCGTGGCGTCCCGCCATCTTGTCACCGACACCGATCTTACGTTTCTTAGCCACATAGACTTTTGCCATCTGGATGATGCCTGAAGGCAGTTCATCACCGATTGTGAGGGCAAACTTCTTACGCTTGAGTTCTGCGTCGAGAATCTTATATTTCTTAAGGTAATTGATTACAACCTGACGGATGAGGTCATTGGTGTGCTCATCTTTGGTCCATCCGCTAAGCTGAATAATTGTATAGTCGAGGTTTTCAAGAGCACCTGCTGTGAACTTAGCTCCTACAGGAATGATTTCTGCACCCATGTAGTCCTTAACGCCCTGTGATGTCTTGCCCTTGGTAAGAGTAAGGAGCTTGTCGATAAGGATAGCCTTGAAGTCGTCAACCTTGTCCTGGAACTCGTTGTCGAGTTTTGGCAATTCCTGACGGTCGCGGTTCTTGTCGGCACGTGTCTTAATAGCCTTAGAGAAGAGTTTCTTGTCGATAACCACACCGCTGAGTGATGGTGTAGCCTTGAGTGAAGCATCCTTAACGTCACCAGCCTTGTCACCGAAGATAGCACGGAGAAGTTTCTCTTCTGGTGATGGGTCGGATTCTCCCTTAGGAGTAATCTTACCGATGAGGATGTCGCCTGGTTCGATGCGTGCACCGACACGTACAATACCGTTGTCGTCCAAATCCTTGGTTGCATCTTCGCTGACGTTTGGAATATCGCTTGTGAGTTCCTCAACACCACGCTTGGTCTCACGTACTTCGAGTGAGAACTCGTCAACGTGAACAGAAGTGAGGATGTCTTCACGTACCACACGTTCGTTGAGCACGATTGCGTCCTCATAGTTGTAACCCTTCCAAGGCATGTAAGCCACGAGGAGGTTGCGACCGAGTGCAAGCTCACCGTCTGCTGTAGCGTAACCTTCAGTAAGGATATCACCCTTCTTCACACGCTGGCCACGATTGCAGAGCGGACGGAGGTCGATTGTCATGTTCTGGTTGGTACGACGGAACTTAGGCAGTTTGTACTCCTTAACCGCTGGCTCGAAGCTTACAAACTCCTCGTCTTCTGTGCGGTCATAGAGGATGCGGATAGTGCATGCGTCAACATATTCTACAACACCGTCACCTTCTGCTGTAATCATTGTGCGAGAGTCTTCGCAGACCTGACGCTCGATACCTGTACCTACGATAGGTGCCTCGGTACGGAGCAATGGAACTGCCTGGCGCATCATGTTTGATCCCATGAGTGCGCGGTGTGCGTCGTCGTGCTCCAGGAATGGAATCAGGGCAGCTGCGATAGATGCAATCTGCTGTGGTGCAACGTCCACGAGGTCAACCTGTGATGGTGGAACCACTGGATAGTCGGCATCCTTACGGCACTTAACCACCTTACGGATGAAGTGACCGTCCTTTGTCAGAGGTGCGTTACCCTGACCGATAATCTTAGCTTCCTCTTCCTCTGCAGTCATGTAAACGATGTGCTCTGGATCAATGTCCACAACGCTGTCAGTTACCTTGCGGTATGGAGTCTCGATGAATCCGAGGCTATTGATTTTAGCATATACACAGAGTGAGGAGATAAGACCGATGTTAGGACCTTCAGGAGACTCGATAGGACAGAGACGACCGTAGTGAGTGTAGTGTACGTCACGAACCTCGAATCCGGCTCTTTCACGAGACAAACCGCCAGGACCGAGTGCAGACAAACGACGTTTGTGAGTTACCTCAGCAAGTGGGTTGGTCTGGTCCATGAACTGTGAAAGTGCATTGGTACCGAAGAATGAGTTGATAACCGACGAAATGGTCTTTGCATTGATAAGGTCGGTTGGAGTGAACACTTCATTGTCGCGCACATTCATACGTTCACGGATAGTACGGCTCATACGTGCCAAACCAACTGTAAACTGGTTTGAAAGCTGCTCACCGACAGTACGTACGCGACGGTTGCTCAAGTGGTCGATATCATCAACTACAGCCTTGGAGTTAGCTAACTCAACAAGGTACTTGATGATTTCGATTATATCTTCCTTGGTGAGGACACGGATTTCAGGATCTGTGTCAAGACCAAGCTTCTTGTTGATTCTGTAACGACCAACATCTCCCAAGTCATAGCGCTTGTCAGAGAAGAACAGGTTGTTGATTACTTCACGAGCACTTGCGTCATCAGCAGGATCTGCGTTACGCAACTGACGGTAGATATAAACAACTGCTTCCTTCTCGGAGTTGCTGGGGTCTTTTTGCAGAGTGTTGAAGATAATCGAGTAATCGCTTGTGTTGGTAGTTTCCTTGTGAACAAGAATATGCTCTACTCCTGTCTCAAGAATCTGGTCGATGTGCTCCTCTTCGAGCACAGTCTCACGGTCGATTATCATTTCGTTACGCTCGATGGAAACAACTTCACCGGTTTCCTCATCCACGAAGTCCTCAATCCAAGACTTCAGGACACGAGCAGCCAAACGACGGCCAAGTACTTTCTTCAGACTTGTCTTGTTTGCCTTAACTTCCTCAGCGAGATTGAAAATCTGAAGGATGTCCTTATCTTTCTCGAAGCCTATGGCACGAAGAAGAGTTGTAACAGGCAATTTCTTCTTACGGTCGATGTAGGCATACATCACGTTGTTGATGTCGGTAGCAAACTCAATCCACGAACCCTTAAAAGGAATGATACGTGCAGAGAAGAGAGGTGTACCGTTTGAGTGTACGCTTGAACCGAAGAATACACCTGGTGAACGGTGGA
>Ga0256405_10012649_pt1 | contig 10396 bp, 4 predicted proteins | sample RumenRJG_02DNA_FD_189096 | JGI IMG/M metagenome (GOLD analysis project Ga0256405, IMG submission 189096) | Bovine rumen microbial communities from Lethbridge, Alberta, Canada - RJG_02 | ecosystem: Host-associated > Mammals > Digestive system > Stomach > Rumen | place: Canada: Alberta | collected... | reverse complement strand
AGGAAATAATCCTCGGGATTCAGGTAAGGATTGTGGAACTGCAGGGCACGAAGGCCGACGAGATAGCACTCTTCGGTGTTCTCGATCTCCTGGGGACGGAGCGGCCTCTTCACCGTCTCGGGGAGAGGCAGGTCATATGAACTGTCTTTACGCGGAGTGTAGCTCAACAGGAGCTTCCCATCACCGTCATAAAGAGTGACAGTCGTCTCATATGGCTTGAGCGAGCTGTCGATGCCCACAGTGGTTTCATATGGGGAATCCGGCGCGACGCCGAACTTCCCGCTGTAGAGCACGCGCTCCCCGGAAGACACCTTAACCTCAAGGTTCTTAAATACTTCCGTAGAGTTTACGCCTATGTAGTACTTCCCGTCACCACGAGGCTCATAGTTCAGCGCAGCCCTGCGGTTGGCCGCTTTCACCCCGTCGATCTTGCTAAGGCCGTAATAATACTGCGAGAACTTCCTGACCTGGTAGGGACTGATCCAGGAATAGTCCGGCTGGTTGTCGGAATATGCTCCCATCATCAGCTCTATGTAATGCCCGTCGGTGTCGGTCAGGATCTTCGAATCCCATTCCGAATTAGGGCCCCAGAGCCAGAACTTGCCGCCCTTGTTGATGTTGTGGTCGGCGGTGAGAAGGGTTCCGGCATCCACTCCATGGTCGTATCCGGCGATGAAGTCGTCCTTCTGGTCATATACGAACATAGAATTGCCCCCGTAATGGTTCTTGAACCACGAGGCATCGACATCATTTTCATATAGGTCCAGGCCGTTGAAAACCTCGTGAGTAACCGGCCAGTGTGCAAAACTGCTCTTGGTGTGGAAAGTCACGAAATCGGTCCGCGGCGGGAATATGATCTGGTAATCCGGGTTGGAAGCCGTAGCTACATTGGACCAGTAGAGGATGGAGTTGTCGTCCGCGGTGGAATTGATGAGCCTTCCGCTTATCTCCACATATGACTTTCCTGGATGGAGGGTGATGCCGATGGCCCACTGCATGCGATGACGGTGCTCCGTCTCACCGATCCATATGGTCTTGCTGCCGTCCGGGCACGCCTCGATCTTATAGTCCACCGGCATCATGGAAGTTGCGCGGTGATGATGGAACACATTCCATTCCACTCCGCCCGAAATCCATGCACCGAGCATCCCGACGTCAGCCGGCTTGATCACATGCTGGTGATAGAATATGTCGTAATTGTCAGTCTTGTCCAGGGCATAGAAAAGCCTTCCTCCGATTTCAGGAAGCACGCAGACCTTCATGTACTCGTTCTCCAGATAGACGGCCTTCCATGCCACGTCCTTCCTTTCACGGGTCATGTTGTCATCCAGAGCATATGGATAGACACTCCTACGCGCACGCTGATAAGACCATGTCCGCTCGAAGATAGGAGCCTGTTCCGGCGCATTGCGGACATATGTAGGAAGGACCAGGTCCTCTTCCCAGGCCTTGACGCCGCTCTGGGAATAAGCGCTGAAAACTGTGACGGACGACAGGAGCAAGACGCCTGCCAGCCTGCTGAAAAAACTGCACATATTACTGTTTCAATTATTTATTATCGCAACGAGTACGGCTCGGCGAATTCGACCTTTGCCCCCTCGGGAGTGAAGATGTTCAGGTTCCACCGCTTGGTCATCCCGATCGAAGGCTTCGACATCTTGTAACCTCCGCGGGAATAGAGGGTCATGAGCGTCTCCTGCATGTCCATTGTCTGGAAGCATACGTGACCGAATGAAACATCGGAAGGATAATAATGCTCAACACACTCCGTTCCTACCCCGATAGTGATGTAATGGATCCCCCTCTCACCCTCGTAACGCACGATTTCCTTGCCGCCAAGGAGCTTGATCCAGAAAGGATCCTCCCCGTCAATCTTTCCGGCAGGCAGGCCGGCATGGTGGATACGGGTAGATATCCTCTTGTCAGATAGATACTTCCCCGCACATTTCATATGCTTTCCATTCGCCGTGAATTCCACGAATTCAATCACGTTCCCGTCGGCGTCCTTCGTGGACACGACTTTCTCTCCCGCCCCGTCGGTGCTGACCTCAGACACAGGCCACTTCTTCTCCACGAGGAAATCATGCATCTCTTCGGCCGAGGCGACCTGGATGGAAACGCTCGCAAGCTTGTCCTTCCTGGAGGGAGCCTCACTATCCACGTAGAACTCGATGAACTGCCTGTCATTCACCTTGAAAGCGTAAACCGTCCCCTTGTCCGAAGGATAGCTGAACGCCTCATCGAAGCCCAGGAAACGGCCGTAATAGTCCCTGACCATCTCCACGGAAGAAATCCTGTAAGTCATCTTGGCGATGCCGTACATGTCCGGAACCGCGGCAAAAGCGGACGCTGAGAACAGCAGGGCCGCTATGGCGAAAAACAATTTTCTCATATCAAAGTGGTCTGTCGATTATCCTGATGTCATATGTCTTGCCCTCGAAGACGATCCTGAGGCCGTCTGAGGTCGCGCTTACGCTGATGGACGGATTGACTACGCTCCCGTGCGCAGAACCGTCTTCGTAGATCACCACCGGGGTGAACGGAGGAACGCCCTCCTTGCTCTCCCACTGGGGCCATGCGCCGAGTCCTCCGAAAAGGTGGGTGTTCTTCCAGCCTTCACCGGGCTGGAGGAACCTGCATTCAAGCGTTCCCTCAGGACCGTAAAGCTGGCGGGAGACAGAACGGTAGTTCCCGGAGGAAACTATCAGCATCCCTCCGTCGCGGCTTTCTGCCGGGGTTGAGCCGAAAGGAACGTTGATCCCATAACCGCCGAGGCGCAGGCGCACCGGAGTCGGATAGTCGTGCCACAGCACATGCACCTCGCCCTTGTCTCCAATAAGCATATGCGAATAAACATGTTCACATTCGAACTCCGGAGTCCCCTCATCCTTACCCCTGGTCATGTTGTAGTCCGGGACCATCGGGTAGCTGCTGGCTATGTGGTCTTCTTCCAAAAGCAGGGCAGTGGACCGCCAATGATACATCCAGTCCCGTCCGCCAATCTTGTAGCCGCTCTGTCCCTGTCCAGTAGGCGCGCTGTCGCCGCCAGAGACACAGAATCCCAGGTCTGCCGAATAGGCATCCTGCTGGTATTTCGCACCGGCCTGCCAATAGGTACGGTCGAATGTCTGGCCTGCGAAATAGTTGCGCGAATCTCCGTCCGAGCGGGCGCTGAGCACGAAATTGCCGCCATGGACTATCTTCCGGCCGGGCTTGTTGTCAGCAGGGCACGGTTCCTCTACAGCAGTCCAGAAAGGATGGTTCTCCGGAAGCAGAAGGACGGCAAGGCCTTCCATCGCGAAATACGGATCACCGGGAGAATTGTATCTCTCAGCAAGGTCTAGGTTCTCTCCCCTGTAGCCGATAGGAAGCAGGCCGTCGTCAGTCAGGCTGCCATTGTCAATGAAGTACTTAAGGTCTCCTGAGAGAAGGCGCCTGGCAAGTCCCGGAGAAAGGGTGGTGTCCCCGTTGATGATGTTCCAGCCTATGGCTCCGGATGCTGCGAAACGGTATGATAGGCTCCGGCCCCAGGGAATATGGCCGCTGGAACGGGAGTAAAGCCATGGAGCAGTTTCCATGAAACGGGAGGCGTTCCAGCGGATCCTGTCTCCGAACTGGCCGGCCCAGACCGGGTCGAATTTCAGGATCCAGTTCAGGTAAAGCTGGAATCCCCAGAGGTTGTAATAGTCGAATCCCCTGTTGTTTCCGTCGATGTACCAGCCGTCGCCCCTGTACCATCCCAGGAGCCTGTCCAAGGTCTTGGTGTGCCTTTCCCGGCTGCCTTCACCCCCGTGAGTCTCCAGGAAACGGGTAGTGACCAGATGGAAAAGATGATGGTTGTTGTCCCAGGTCGTATTAACTGAATTCTTCTCGAGGTAGGTTATCAGGTTCTTCTTCTGGACATCAGTCAGCGGATCCCAGAAACGCTCCGGTGCCAGGTACAGTCCCAGGATGTAGCCTGATCCAGTCTGGTCAGCCTTCGCCGGTTCTCCCCAGTAGAGGGGATCACCCGGGTCGGTTCCGTGGATGAAGGCATTGATGAAAGGCTGGGTGATGGAGCCTTTGTAGCCCGGAACCTTGTCTTTTCCGGTCCCGACGTAATAAGTGACCACCCCGATCATTATGCGCTCCATCTCGCGGATGTGCTCCTCGGAGGTGAGGTCCCTCGTGTCAGCATACTTCCCCTCCGAAATCGGGAAGGTGAATATCCCGGTTTCAGGATCGACACGCTGCATCACCCCGCTGATTATCTTCTGGGAAATCTCCTCCCAGGTGGCGCGGGTGTAGCCGGTATAGGGACTGGTTTTCCAGTCGGGTTTGGTTTTCAGGTCAACCGCCCCGGCGAGGACGGCGGTCAGCAGTAACGCTGCGAATGCCAGTGCTGCTTTTTTCATATGGCATTACACGTAAAATGGTCCAAGCTCTTCGGAAAGCTCCTGCATTTCCTTGGCGCTGAACTTGCGGAAATTCTTGAGTATGTTGATGTTGGACTTAACGATATCTACGCTGTCCATTCCCAGGCAGACTGCGTCCGGGCCGTCCAGTGAGAGGGCGTAACGGATGAGGGTCGGAATGTCTATGTCCTTGCGGTTCTCCTTCGGGCGCACCAGCTTCATCAGGAATACGGCCATCCCGTTGGCCTTAGCGGCCGGGATCGCCACCTGCTGGCGCGGAGACAGGTGATTGGAATCCCACTGGTTCATGGCCAGGAGCATCGAATCGAAATCCCCGCGGTCGCACATGGCCTTCGCGGCATATGCATCGGCATGACATGAGAAACCGACGTATTTGCATATGCCTTCATCCCTCATTCGGTGCACTATGTCGATTAGGTGCCCCGGCTTGCTCATTTCCTCGACGTCCTCCATGGAATTGACGCTGTGGATCTTGAGAGTCTCGAGATGGTCGGTCTGCAGGCGTTTGAGGCTGTCCTCGATCTCGGCGAGGGCCTCAGATGGCTCGCGGGCGGTGACCTTAGTGGAAAGGAAGACCTCCTTGCGGCGGTACTTCAGCACTTCGCCTAGACGCTCCTCGCTGTAAACCCTGCGCGGCGGCTTCGGCCTCCCGGCAGGACGGGCCAGGGTGTTGTCATATGTGTGGGCCGTGTCCCAATAATAGAAGCCGTTGTCCAGGGCGAAGTTCAGCATCTCCAATGCTTCATCCTCATCATCGATGTTGCAGAAGCGGCTGCCGAGCCCGAGAAGCATCTTCGGGATAACCACCTTGTCCTTACGGAGGGTGAGCGTTACGGTCGGAAGTCCCTTGGCATCGTAATGCGGCTTTTTCTTGAACAAACCGGGCTCCGAGGCACTTGCCGTGCCGGAACCGGATACGGTGATGCCGGCTGCAGCTGAAGCCGCCAGCATGTCCTTGAAGAATTGTCTCCTGTCCATGATAATGAAAAGATTTACAAGAGTGAAAGATAAGGATATTTTTATAATTTTGCTATCGATTAAAAACTCATTCTTCCCAGAGAATCGCAGACGATTCAATGGAACGGTTAGGAATGGAGTCCATTCCTAACCGTTTAGCGACAGCCTGTCGGCAACCGGCTTCTATTTAGGGTCATTTTTTCGCTAAAGCTGCTTCTCCTGCAGGCATTTCAATAGAAAAACAGCCGTTCTCACCAACAATGAATTCTGTCACCGAGTTCCCTGCGGTCAATGTCCATTTCCCTGATGCCAGGTCTGTAAAAAGCATATTAGCCCGCTTGCGTCCCGGGACTCTGACCGTGAAATTATCATCAATCCTGTCACCGTCAGAGGAAAACACAACGATCCTGCCGCCGACGGACAGCCCATCTACTCCATTGGCGGAGATTCTTTTCACCCTCAACCATTTCCTGCGGGCAGTGGACGATATCTGGATAACATTAAAAAAAGTCGAATCCTCACCGGAAATATGTTCTTCCACCCTCCAAGAGCCTCGTTCGTTTGCCGCATCAGGATACCTGACCGGGGCATTTGGATAATTCTCGCCATCCACCCAGAACTCTTTCCCCGGACCGCCGATTTTGACTGGACTTCCACCGGAAAGGATGTCGCAATGCAACATCCCGGTTTCGCCATCCTTTGTCCTGGACACTTCAAACCAGTCGGGGCCCAACTGCGGTTCCTCTATGGAATGCAGCAGCCAGGTCCTGCTGAATGCCGGACTTGAAGGAACAACATGGTCCCTGATTACCAGAACGGCAGGAATGTCTGCAGATTTACGGTCCAAAAAAACGAACGAGCGACGCACATCTTTGACTTTTGACGGATTATATGCCTGCGTGATATCTCCTTTCAGATAAGAATAATCTGATCCCTCAGCATGAGCCAGAACCTTACCGACAACCCTGCAACTGTCCATCAGGTCCTCGTAAGAATCTGCCTCTGCCATTCCAGTCTCAGGAATCCACTGACCGCCATCGTTAGACAGCATCGGACCTCCTTCGTACCTGATGCCGTTGAGGTCGAACAGTTCGTCCGGATCATGCACAAGTAGAGAATTATGCGCCACCGTCCGTTTGAAATAGTTCCTGTTGTGCGGACTGTTATAACCGCCGGAAGTACCTTCATATGAACCGGAATCAATAGCGAGCGGACCGCGACAGTAAATCTGGAAAGACCCTCCGTCCAAATGCTGATGGTTCCCGAACATGCGCTCGTTTACCTTCATCTCGCAAATCACGCTCTCATCGCCCCAGCCCGTACGGGAAATCATCCAGCCATATGGGGCAGGACTGTACCAGTGCAGCGGCAGGTCCACCGGACTTTTCCCCTTAAGGGAGAAATCGCGCCAAAGGAGTTCATACAGAAGGAGGTGATTCTCCAGGCCCAGCGAATCCCTTTCAAAATCATACTGGATGTACTGGTCGCCGAAATAACTCGCAGCAAACATGGCCGGTATGGCTTTGGAAAGTTCATATGGCATTTTCATGCCTGGCGAAATAGGATTGACATCACCTGCTGGAAGCATCCGTCCATCCGGACGGCGACGATAAATGTAATCGTAATAGACCCACTGCATCTCAGGGGAATAGATGTCTCCACAACCCATGCTCCTGAAAATCCATGCAGAAATCAGGTCATTCGTGAAACGTACTGGGAAATAATCACCTGAGCCCTGATGATAGTTATGGCCGGAATATACGTAATTGCGTACCGGAACATATTCTCCGAAAAGGAGCTCAGCCACTTTTTCGTACATCTGGGGATACTCGTCATAGATGGCTATGGCAGCTGAGAGCATGTCCCTGAGCAACATCCACTCGCATCCATGCCCAGTCACAGCTCGAGTTTTGGGTGGCCAGCCAAGTTCGGTATCGTCGGCTATACGCAGGAATTCCCTGACGAAATCTTCCTTCTGGCCTTCCGTCAGGAGAGGATAGCACCAGTCATACACCAGCGCTCCGACCCAGAGCATAACGCCACTGGCACGTGACAAGTCTCCGTCATATCGGGGAAAATGCGTATTCTTAAGGCTGTCAAGAATGGAACTGACAGCCTTGAGTCCCGCTTCTTCATTCCCTTCAAGCAAATAATCGAGACTTTGTAACTGGACCTGGGTGGTGAGCCCGCGCATTTCGAAGTAATAATGGAAATCCCGCTTGCCGAGAAAGTCTTTTTGAATGGCATCCCACTGGGTTGTATCCATCGGAGAAACAAGCTTTTCCATCCTCTGCAGGATGTCTCTTCCCTGAGGAGACGCAACCCTTGCCCTGAGGGCGGGGATATCCTTTTCCAAAAGATAGAGGCGAGGATGGACCCCACGGGGAGGTTCAGGGTAACCTGAGGTAATGACCGCTGGTTTGCTCTCGTAATCATATTCCGCCAGGATCTCCCGCTCTTTAGATAAATCATTCAGAATAAATATCTTGTATCTATCCCCTCCCGGAGCGACTCTGATCACGATATGACCGTGGATCGATTTGTAATACTTCAGGATCTGATCCCCCAGGTAGCCCATTGCACCGGCGTGAATGTGTATTGCAAATATGTCGCCGCGCTCCCCCCTGGCGTTTTCAGCGCTTATGCGCCGGAGCACGTCCTGCCCTGGATGTCTCCTGCTGTGGCCCTGCTGAATCCATACCGTGGGAGACACGGTCTGGACATATGGATAGTTCTGGGTGTCCCTGTTCCCATGGTGATTCAATGTAGCCACATCCACCTCACCGATAAGTGGAGCCGCCAAAGATTCCATGGACCCCGGGTATGTCTCGCCCTTCCAATCGATTCCGGCGATATCTCCACCAGTATAGAAATCGAAATCGCCGTAACAGATCTTTATTCCTACCGACAGACTGTTTTCATTATAATACCCGTCTCTGGGCTTAAATTCAGAAGCGACAGTATCTGCCTGCTTGTCTGCCACTTGGGCATTTGCAAACAATATACGGACGCCGAAATCTTTGACCGGGTGCTTCAGCGGGACGATCTGGGTCCTGCTTCCGACTTGCGCTTTCTGGTTGACCATCCCATGCCTCGCACATTGATAATCTACAAATCCCAGCCAATCCCGAAAATCACCACTTATGTCAGACACGCTTGATCCATCTGCAGTGAGTGTCCTCAAATCTTGGGGATAATCGTATCCCCTGTCAATTAAAGTCTTGATTTTCAAATACTCCGCCAACTCAGTCACTCCAGAGAGACGATACTTCCCCTCTTTATGAAGCGGACGTGTGCCGTAAAAGGAGCCATAATGGTCATCGTGATAATGCGTGAGAAGGAAGTAGTCTATCCCGTCATTTCCCTTCGGGGCGAATGACTTGACATAATCGGCAATCCAGTATGCCGCCGTTTTTGTGGAGTCCGGAACAAGCGCTTCGCCATTTTCCATATCTCCAGCGTCCACCATCATCGTCGTCCCGTCCGGAAACACCAGATAGGCGCAATCCCCTCTGTTTGTGTTGATGAAATGGATGTCAAGATTCCCCTCGGTCCATGCCGGCAGCCTCTTTGATTCATTATACTGACTTTTGTCCGCAGCTGATGATACAGTCACAGCCACGGACAAAAGCATATAGACAAGAACTAACGTATGTGCTCTCACAACAGCGTCATTGCAGGATCCACATCACCTGATTATTATCATCGTTCCCTCCGAACTGGCGGTCAACGGCAGCCTTTACATTCTCGGAGTTGTAGGTGTATTCGTCATCCGGATACATCCACCGTACTGGCATCTTCGTTGACGGAATGTTTTCATTTGTCGAAGGATTGATCTCCAGCTCCGGATAACCGGTACGGCGATACTCATACCATGCGTTGAAAGGTGCCTGCAAGAATTCAGAGAGGTATTTCTGGACGATGATCTGTTTGATCTGGGCCTGTGACGATGAGGGGAAAGCACCCCTGCCACCAGACAGGTATGAGGTGATATAAGCATCGTCAAGAGCCATTCCATGGTTATATGCAGCCGCTGTATTATCGGACACGAACTCCATCGCTGCCCGGACACCCTTGTCGTAATAGCTTTTGGCGCTTCCGGAAATCAGGCCGCGCACTGCTGCCTCGGCGAGGATGAAGTTCAACTCACTATAACTCAATACATATGTCGGCTCTCCCTTGGGGTCTTTGTAATAGCGTTTGTTCAGCATTGAGTAATCTCCACTTATCATCTGGTCCTGGACAGATGCAAAAGGAATGACAGGGTCAATACCCTGGTAAGAATCCCATTCGGCGGGTTTAGATGCCTTGTTCACCGCAGGTTCGGCATAATAGAACAAGCGTCTGTCTCCATATGCTTTCAGGGAATCAACAAGCGTTGATGAGAGGAACACAAAATCAATGTAGTTGTTTCCATCCTCGTAGAATGGATACCATTGTGTCTTGTCACTCGAGTGTTTCAGCTGGAGGTTGTCATCGTTTGACGTGAAGATAGGTTTACCCAGCAAGGCCTGCATACGTCCTTTGACATTAAGGTCAGAGTCGGATGTCTTGTTGTACAAATTAATCAATATCTTGAGTGCCAAAGAATTGGCGGCTTTTCTCCACTTTTGGGGATCTCCGTCGTAAACAGGGTCACCTGCAAAAGCAGCTCCCTCGGCCAAGAGGGCATCGGCTTTTTCGAGCTCGTCAAGCAGCCCCAGGATCACTTCTTTCTGGGTATCATAAGCCGGGAACTGTATTCCGGATTCTCCTTGCATGGCTTCACTGTAGGGGATATCTCCTACCCGCATGGTAAGATCGAAGAATTTCAATGCCCTGAGAACGTGGCCGACGCCTTCATAGGAGTTTCTCATACCACCTTCTTTCGCATACCCGACCATCTTGCCGACATTATTGAGTTTCTCCATGTACAGATCGGTATAGCTGGCGCGTCCCAAAAGGTTGTAAGAATACCCGACAGACTCTTTGTAAGTTATGTACTTGCTGAGCATGTCATCGTAGAGATGAAGCCTGTTTCGCTT